>OKRR01000326.1_pt1 | contig 55376 bp, 42 predicted proteins | sample 1601211 | NCBI WGS metagenome assembly OKRR01 (sample SAMEA3541525, study PRJEB24748) | human gut metagenome | biome: human gut; feature: human-associated habitat; material: faeces | place: China | collected 2012
GGAAATTGATTGATTAGGCCCCAATCAACTCCTCCTGAATGGAAAATTTCGGCCAGATCCTTTGAAAATTAAGTCTCTAAAGGCCATTGGGAAGAATCAAGCATTTTACAGAGCTTCCTTAACCTTGGCACTGAAACGAATCTTCGCTTCATTTCCAAGGAGAAATAATTTTATGCAAACATCTCGTCGTTCTATCCTCAAAGGCAGCATCCTCGCCTCCTTAGCCGGCACAATGGGTGCTACTGCTATGAGCGCTTCTGCTGCAGAAAAACAGGCTGCCCTTCCGAAGAAGGAATATGACCTAGTCATCTGCGGTTTAGGTATCGGTGGTATCGTCACCGCCATCCGCGCAGCTCAGGACGGCTTGAAACCGGTTATTCTCGAAAAGATGAGTTCTGCTTCGGGTAACACCATTTACTCTGCAGGCTTCATGCTTGGCGTCAACACCAAGATGCAGCAGGAAAAGAAGCTTGAAACCGGCGACACCGTAGATAAATTCTACGAAGACATGATGAAGGTTTCTCAAGGCCGAGGGGATCCCAAACTCACACGCCTTGTTGCTGAAAAAGCAGACGAGACACTGAACTGGCTGCATGACTACGTCGGCGTTAAATATGCCGTCGGCATGAAGCTTGTTTGGCCGATGCTCCAGCGTGCTCACCTCACCATCGGAGAAAAGAAGCCCGGCGGTACACAGCTGATGCTCTATTTACTGGCTAAAGCCAAAGAACTTAATGTTCCTATCGTCTACAACGCCAAAGCGGTCGAACTGCTCGACAACCCTCAAAACGGTAAAGTTATCGGAGTTAAAGTTAAGAGCAAAGAGGGGTTCGAAGAATACTTCGGCAAATACGGCGTCGTCATGGCTACCGGCGGTTTCTCCGCCAACAAGATGATGCTGACAATGATGGCAGGCGTTCCTGCCGCCAACATGCCGGTTCGCGGTTCCCACTCTGTTACCGGCGAAAGCATTCTTTTAACCGGCCCATATTTCCCGAAAGTTGTTAACGTTGACCAATACCACTGCGGACCGATCCACGGACCTACAGGCGCTAACCCGCTAAACATCGTTAACACCGGTATTGCCGTTTCTAAGGAAACAAAGCGCTACACCGATGAAGGCAAGACCTATGTCCAGATGTCTCGTGACACAGCCGCATTGACTCGTGACAACTGGGGCTACATGATTGTTGACGAAGATACGCACAATCTTCCGATGCTGAAGAATGACTGGTTCTCTTATTCTTCTCATAAGGCGCCTGTCTATAAGGCCGATACGATCGAAGGTTTAGCTAAGGAAGCCGGACTGAATCCTGTTGAGCTGAAGAAAGTTGTCGACGAATACAATGCCGCTCTGAAAGCCGGCAAGCTCGGCGAACTGACACCTCCCAACACTCACAAGAATCCGCGTCCGATCCTTAGGGCTCCCTTCTATGCCGTTCCGTTCCAGGGCGGTATGACAGCTACCTTCGGCGGTCCGCTCATCAATACGAACGGTCAGGTTCTTGACACGGAAGGACGTCCGGTTCCGGGTCTCTTCGCAGTCGGCAACGCAGCAGGCGGTTTGTTCTATGACAACTACGTCGGCGGCGCTCAGCTGACATCTGCTTCCGTTATCGGCCGTCAGATCGCCGACTACGTCAAGACATTGGCGAAGTAACACGATTTTTAAGCCGACCTTTTAGGTCGGCACCTTAAACCACTGTAAACCGTCTTCTAATCTTCTCAGAAGACGGTTTCATTTTCCATCAAAGAGAAAGGCAGTACCTCAACCATCCAAAATCAATAAGTTACTTAAAAGTTAAATTCTCAATGCTTGAGGAAAAGAAGAAAAGAGCCGAGTTTTTAGGCTCAGCTCTCAAAATCTCAATAAACGGCAGTCAAATTTCCCTGACGACCTCTGAAATTAGTCTTGTTTTTTCTGTGCCGCTTTCTTCTGGTCTCCGGCCAACACAAAAGTAATTTCATCAGGTTTGATGTATTTACGCAGTGCAGCATTGACATCAGCCGTCGTCAGCTTGGAAATGGCTTCCGCCTGTTTCTTACTGAATACCCATGTACGTTGATTTTCCATCTTGTCGTTCCAGGAGCGGGCAACCACATCGTCCTGAGAACGAGCGACCTGCATTGCCTGCAGCAGACCTTTCTTGGCTTCCTCTACCTCTTGATCTGTAAAGCCGTCTTTAATCGCTTTAGCAATCACGTCGCGGGCACTGGCTTCTGCCTGAAGCATGTTCTGAGGAGCCACAATCGCACGGAAAACAAAGCTACCGTTATCGCCCTTCGCAGGAATACGGACGTGAGAACCGGCACCGTAAGAGAGGCCTTCTTTCTGACGCAGTCTTTCAATCAAGCGATTAGAAAGTCCTGTGCCGCCGCCCAGAATCCAGTTGGCAACGGTAAGTGCCGGAGCATCCGGAGCTGTGTCGTTGATCGGGAACACAGAACGAGCAACGATAATTGCGTTTTCCTTGTCAGGAGTATCAATAACGACGCGAGTGGCTTTAACGGGACGATATTCCGTTACGACCGGAGCGTAATGAGCCTTAGAAACGTACTTGGCGTAATCATCACGAATGATCTTTTCCACTGCCTTCTGATCGAAATCGCCGACAATCGAAATCTCACCGCGAGACGTACCACCGAATTCTTTATAGAAAGCTCTGACTTGGTCAACTGTAAGCTTATTCAGCTGTTCCAGCGACTCATCTAAAGAGTATTCGTAGCGAGGATCGCCCTTCGGATAAGTATTGAAGTGCTGCGTAATAGCGTTCTGAGCGAGCGCATCAGGTTTATCACGCATGCTTTCGATCATGACCTGCATCTGCTTCTTAAACTGATCAAATTCATCCTGCGGCATGATCGAGTTGTGCATGGCATCAAACACAAGCTCAAGAGCGGCCGGAAGATTCTTTCTCGTAGTCGTGAAGTTCGTAATGGAACCGGCCATCTTCAGCTCGGTCATACGATCTTCAATTTCAGAGCGAGTCATCGTCTTTGTTCCGCGAGTCAGCATCGCAGCAGCAACAGGCTGAAGATTAGCCTTACCAAAAAGATTCTTCTCGTCGCCGGACTTGAACTTCATGCAAACGGTCACGGTTTCACCGCGTGTCTGTTTGGGCAGCAAAGCAATATTCAAATCGCCGATATCAATACGCTGTGTCCTCTTGTCGAGGTTATCGAACGAAGAGTCGAAAGCCTCAATCTTTTGAGCAGTTCCCTGCGGCTTGTAATTAGCCAGCAGTTCATCCGCGCTCGGAGCTTTTGTGATCTCTGCGCGCTGAGGATTGTCATCGGGAATGAAGAGTCCGACAACTCGGTTGTCACGCACGAAATATTTGTCTGCTGCACTGTCAGCCTGCTGAGTAGTGACGTCTTTAGTCTTATCGCGGCCGTAGAAGAAAAGTCTCCAGTCGCCCAGCGCAATGTACTCTGATAAGCCGACACCAAATCCTTCCGGATCGGCAAAGGCGCGTTCGTACATGGTTTCCATCTGAGCCTTGGTTCTGTTTAACTCTTTAGAAGTCATGGGCTTCTGCTTTAAAGAGCCTTCAATCGTTTCGATAAGCTTATCTTTAACTTTCTCAAGCGATTCGCCTTTCTTAACGGAGGCACCGAAGATCACAAAGCCGGGCTCCTTAGCGCCGACGGCGTAACCGAAAACATTTGCTGCCAGTCCGGTTTTTACTAACGCTTCGTACAGACGGCCGTTAGGAGAATCGGCCAAGACTTCAGTTGCAACTTCCACGCCTAAAGCATCCGGATGTAAAGCGCTCGGGATGCGGTAGCCGACAGCAACCATCTGAGTTTCGCCTTTGCGGCGGATCTCAAACACTCGTTCACCGTCCGCTGTCGGTTCTACTGTCCATTCTGCTGGAAGCGCTTCGTTCGGGTTCTGGATTAAAGAGAAATCTTTAACGATCCATTCCAGCGTTTTCTGGACATCGAACTTACCGCTGACTGTTAAGACAGCGTTGTCCGGGCGGTAATACCGGTGATAAAAAGCCTGAAGGTTTTCGATACGAACATGTTCGATATCGCTTCTGTTGCCGATGGTGCTCTTGCCGTAGTTGTGCCAGTCGTACATCATGGACTGCATACGCTTCATCAACACGCTGGAAGGACGATTCTCGCCCATCTCGTATTCGTTGCGCACAACGCTCATTTCGCTGTCTAAGTCTTTTTTAGCGATAAAGGAGTTGCGCATAGCATCTGCACTCCAAGCTAAAGCGAACTTGAGGTTGTCTTCAGTAGCGGTAAAAGACACATAGTAATTTGTGCGATCCAGCCAAGTGGAACCGTTCATGCGGAAACCGCGGTTCGTAAATTCTTTGGTCGGATTCGGGAAGTTTTTGCTTCCTTTAAAAATCAGATGCTCGAGCAAATGAGCCATACCGGTTTCGCCGTAGTTTTCCTGACGAGAGCCGACCAAGTAAGTCATGTTAACGGTCGCCGTATCTTTAGAGGCATCCGGGAAAAGAACCACGCGTAATCCGTTGGCAAGACGGTATTCCGTTACGCCTTCAATACTCGGCCCTTGGGTCACACCGGCCGGAAGTGCAGTACCGGCTTGCGAAACGCTGACCGGTGCTTTTGTTTCTTCTGCTTGTGTATTCATCATCGTAAAGACTGAAGCGACACAGGCCGCTACAGCAAGTTTCTTCGCAATTTTCATAGAAAATAATTGTCTGTTCTAACAAATTGTTTGCTAAGGATAATCCGCTTGTCTTAAGACAACGTTCAATCAGCTCCCGGAAACCAATAAAACTTTGTCTAATTTGTAAGACTTTTTGTATAGAAATGAGAAATATTCTTCTTTTCAATATAGTTTTAACTTGAAGCGCGAAGAATTAATTTAGATTGAGTCTTCATTCATCTGCGTGGCCAATAAGTTATTTAAAGGAAAGAAATCTCATTCATGTGACTCCAAAAGTAGGACGCGGCCGTTCCTCGCTTTTCTTTTCGGACTTTTCTTCATCAATTGATGACGATTCACCGCATTATTAGCCTGCTTAATCCTCCATCCCTCTTGTAGGTGATTTTTCTTTCGTCTAATTCAAAAAATTCAAGAAGTTATTAGAAGTTTCCCGAGTACGATTTTGAATTACCCGCTCCTCCAAAATTGAGTAGAATGTGGCAGTTAACTCAGGCGAAGAAAGCGTCTTAAAGAAGTTAAATAAGCGGCCTTCCTCGCATTTTTTGGATGAATTAAATTTAATTATGAAAAAACTCCTTCTCGCAACAGCTCTGGCAGCCCTTACCGCTCCCGTCTTCGCCCAGACCGCCTTCACCGTTAACGGTCAGACAGTTTCTGTGGCTGAACAGAAAGAACTTATGAAAGTTCTTGCCGACCGCGGAGTCAAAGACCAGAAACAGCAGCTCGAGGCTGCCCGCAGCATCCTCGTTCAGGAAAAACTCATCGAAGAAGCTGCTAAGAAAGCCAATATCGCTCAGGACCCTGCCGTTAAGGCACTGATTGCAGAACGCAAGACCGAGATTTACTCTGCTGAACTGGTTCGTAAGAATGCAACTGCTCACCCGCTGACAGACGCCGACCTCAAGAAGACTTACGAAGAAGTCAAAAAGCAATACGATCCGAATGAAATCAAAGTTCGTCACATCCTGGTTAAAACCGAGCAGGAAGCCAAAGACATCATTAAGTCTTTAAATGCAGGCGGTGACTTTGCCGCGATCGCAAAAGAGAAATCTTTGGATCAGGGCACAGCCGCTCAGGGCGGAGAAATCCCGTTCACCAACATCCGCAGAATTGCAATCCCCGGATTTGCTGAAACTGCCATGGCTCTGAACAAAGGCTCTCTGCTTCCCGTTCCTTTCCACAGCGCACTCGGTTATCACGTTATCCAGCTTCAGGACAAGCGAGAAGTACCTCTGCCCTCTTTTGACGCTCTAAAACCTCAGATTCAGAATCTGGCTGCTCAACGTCAGGCCCAGCAGTACATGGCTGATCTGATGAGAAACGCTAAGATCGCAGAAGCCGCTCCGGCTAAGAAAAAATCTTCTAAGTAATTTCCATTGATGCTTAAGAAAGGTCGCTTCGGCGGCCTTTTTTGCCAATTGAAAATGAAAATCTCTAAAGTCGGCTAATAGCGGGGAGAGTAAATAGGATTATCCCTGTAAATTAAGGATGAAACCAGCTGTTCTTAAGAGTCGCGTAATGATATACCTCTATTTAACAAAAAACGGATTTTTAAGTAGAATTCATTGAATTTGAAAGTTTCATTACCTGAAACGATTTTGTTGTTGGAAAAAAGAGAGTGAAGTTCCTTTACGACCTTTTGCCGGTGATTTTGTTCTTCGGCACATTTAAAGTTGCTCAGACAAATCCGGACTCTGCGGCTGCGCTTTGCAACCAATGGCTGGGAAGCGGCTTTCAAGCCGACCAGGCCCCGGTTATTTGTGCCACGGCTGCTGCGATAATCGTGTCGCTTCTTCAGATCGGCGTGAAATTTGTACGCCGTGAGAAGATCGATCCGATGCTGTGGATTTCTGTTGCCGTCATCTTAGCCTTCGGCTCTCTGACAATCTGGCTTCACGATGAAATGTTCATCAAATGGAAACCCACGATCCTTTACTGGATCTTTGGCGGAATCCTTTTGGGCGGTTCTTTCATGCATAAGAACTTCCTTAAGTCGCTTCTCGGTAATAAAGTTTCTCTTCCGGAACCTGCATGGAATAGTCTCCTTCGCGGTTGGATCGTTTTTTTTGCCGTTACCGGTGTTCTTAATCTTATAGTTGCCTACACATGCTCCACCGACGTGTGGGTGAATTTCAAACTGTTCGGGCTGATGGGACTGACGCTCCTCTTTACCCTAGGCGTCGGCTTTTATATTTCTCGATTTATCCCTGAATCTGATTCGGAAGGAAAATAAAGATGAGTCACACTCCCACATTAGAAAGAATCAGCCAAGCGCTTGAGCCGATTTTCCCAATCGAGCTTCGCTTTACTGATTACACAAGACCTGAAGCCGGCAGAGCTCCTGCTGCAGGCTCCCTCTACCACCTCTTTGTCATTTCCAGACGTTTTGAAGGTCTGCCGAAAATTGACCGACACCGAATCGTTTACGAATACTTGAAACCTTTTATCGGTCACGGTATTCACAACATCAATATGACATTGCTGGCGCCGAGCGAATCTCGCCACTAATATTTTTATTTGAGGCTGCAGGTGCTTAAGTCCTTTGTGCTCGCCGCTGCGCTTGCCGGCGTCCTTCCTGCAGCCGTTGCTCAAACTGCCTTTACGGTTAACGGACAATTTGTTTCCGTAGAAGAACAAAAGCAGTTAATGGACTTCCTGAGAGCCAACGGCGTAACCAATGAAAAGCAGCTTAAAAACGCAGCCCGAAGCATTCTTCTCGAACAAAAAATCATCGAACAAGCTGCCAGAAATGAAGGTCTTCTAGAAGATCCTCGAGTTCGTGTTTTAACTTCGGAAAAACAGGCTCAGCTTTACGGATCGATTCTGAGCCGCCGATATGCTTCTGAGCATCCGATCACGGAAGAACAGGTTCGGAATCGTTACGACTCACTTCTCTCTAGCTACGATCCACACGAAATCAAATTTCGACATATCTTGGTAAAGACACGGGAAGAAGCTAGAGAAATTATTCAATCTCTCAAGGTAGGTTCCGATTTTGGTTCTCTCGCTAAAGAGAGATCTTTGGACCAAAGTACCTCTCAAAACGGCGGACAGATTCCTTTTACGAATATTCGTAATGTCTTGGTTCCGGGCCTCGCCGAAGCCATCCTCGCTCTTCAGCCGGGCGACCTTCTGCCGGTTCCTTTCAAAAGCAAGCTCGGATATCACGTGGTGCTTCTCGAAGAAAAACGTGAGGTCCCCTTTCCTTCTTATGAAGAAGTTAAGCCAAAAGTGCTTTCAGAACTTGAAAGACTTCAGACAACAGAGTTCTTGAACGACCTTCAGAAAGACGCAAAAATTCTCAAAGTTTCGGACAGCTCTGTCGACTAGACTGCACTGCAATTTTCCTTCTAATCATCTTCTAAAAGTAACATCCGCTTTCTTTTGGATCCTCCGTAACCTCTAATCGTACCTAGCCACTTCGTTCTGGCTGATAAAATGGCGTTTTTTAATCATTGGAACACGTCATGGGTTTCTTAACCGGTAAAAAATTCCTGATCACTGGAATCTCTTCTAATCGCTCTATTGCTTATGGAATTGCAAAGGCTTGTGCCAGAGAAGGCGCTGAACTAGCTCTTTCCTATAACAACGAACGCTTTAAAGAACGCGTGCAGGGCTTTGCCGATGAATTCGGCGCCGGACAAGTCATTAAGTTGGATGCATCTTCCGATGAATCAATTGATTTAGCAGCCCTTGAACTCGCCAATCGCTGGACCGACGGTTTTGACGGCTTTGTCCACTCGATCGGCTGGGCGCCCCGCGAATCCATCAGCGGCAGCTTCCTCGAAGGCGCTTCCCGCGAAGGCTTCCTCTCCGCAATGAACGTCTCCGTTTACTCCTACATTGCGATGGCTAAGAGAATGGTCCCGTTAATGGCCGGCCACAAAGCTTCTTTGCTGACATTGTCTTACCTCGGCGGAGAAAAAGTCGTTCCCAATTACAACACGATGGGACTTTGCAAAGCAGCGCTTGAATCTGCTACCCGCTATATTGCTGCTGACGTCGGCCCGCAGGGCATTCGCGCCAACACACTCTCCTGCGGCCCGATTAAGACTCTTGCCGCAAGCGGCATTAAAGGCTTTAGCTCAATGCTGGCTCAGTGCAAAGCCGTTTCTCCGACTCGTTCTTTGGTTTCAATTGATGAAGTCGGCAACACCGCAGCCTTCCTTCTTTCCGACAATTCTCTTGGAATCACTGCGGAAACCATCTATATCGACGGCGGCTTTAATGCTCTTGCCTGCTGCGTCGATCAGACAGCATCTGAAAACGCCTAATCATTAGCGCTCTAGTTCTCAATGGGCGGCCTTCACGGCCGCTTATTTATATTTCGGAACACCGAGGTCTTTTTCTTTGAGTTTCTTCATTCGCTCGGCATCTTCAATCGCCCATTCTTTAAAGAGCCCTCTCATCCATTTATGCGCCGGATCTCGGTGCTTGCTGTCCGACCAAATCAGAACATTCCATTTTTCGGTCTCTTCAAAATCAATTGGCAAGGGAAGCGCCGTTAACTTATAGGCCTTCATTGCCAGCTCTGCAGCACGCCAGCCGCAAACCGAAATCAAATTCGTCTTCTCAATAGCGCCCCATGCAGAATAGAAACGCGACGTAGAAAACCTCGTGTGTTCCATAAACCTTTCGTATTGGAATAAGCCTTGCTCAGGGCCGACCCAGGATGCGGACCGACCTGTCCGAATAGATACACGGTCATAAACTTGAAGGTATCGAGTTAACAAAGGACCTTTGAGTTGCGTAAGTGGATGCCCCTTCCTGACAAGCAACACACGATCCAGCGGGTAAAGCTTCATTCGGTGGAGATCCGGCGCCAGATCAACGTCCGTGATTACCGCAAAATCCGCTTTGCCTTCACTTACAGCGGCGATCTCATTGTCGTGCTTGCTCAGGTCTAATCGTACTTTCGGCGCTCTTTCAATCATTTTCGGCAGTACACCGGAAATCACGACAGAGATTTCGGTCATCACTGAGCTCAAGACAAAAGTCCTTGTGGATTGACTCGGATCAAACTGCATATCCATCATCGCTTCAGAAGCTTCCAAAATCTGATGAATCTGCGGCTTGATCTGCAGGTAGTAGTTTGTCGGCACCCAGATTCCTTCCATTTGTCTAAAAATTTCCTGCGGAAAGTACGAACGTATCCGAGAAAAGTTCCTGCTTGAGGAAGACGGAGACAAATTTAACAACAACCCCGCGCGAAGCAAAACGCCCGTCTTTTCTAGCTCCGCAAGAAACCTCGTATCGTCAATAGAAAGTTTGGTAATGTCCGCCACAGTGATAACCCTTTGTCAACAATGCAAAGATAGGAGTGCAACTTGCGCAAAGTATATCTCCATAAGGCACGCTTAAGATACTCCTAGAAACACCAGGCGGTACACCACTTAATAACCACAAAACAAGGAGAATTACGATGCTTCGTAGAAGTCTGCTTACATCTGCTATCGCAGCCTCTTTACTCACCACTTTCTCGCTTCCTGCATTCGCAACGCAGGTTTATGAGACCGACCTCGTTATCATCGGGGGCGGCCTGTCCGGTTTGGCAGCAGCTCAGAGCGCAGTTGACCAAGGCGCTAAACCGATCGTCCTCGAAAAAGAAGCTGCCCTGGGCGGCGGCGGAAACTTCCCTGAAGGAAGTCTTGGCGTCGGCACCCGTTATCAGAAGGAACACAACATCAACACCACCGTTGACCAGGTTCTTATTGCCGCTCTGCAGTACCATCACTATCGCGCTGACCCGCACGTCCTTCGTGTTCTGATTGAAGAATCCGGAAAGACCATTGACTGGGTTATGGACAAAGGCGCTCAGATGCGCGGCATCCGCACCATGTATCCGAAAGATGAATCCCTGATGACATGGCACTTGTTCAAAGGCGGTGCTGCCGGCATCATCCAGCGCTTCGCTAAGGAAGTTCGCGCCAAAGGCGGCACAATCCTCACCGAAACCCCGGCCAAGAAACTGATCGTTGAAAACGGTAAAGTGGTAGGTGTTGAAGCTGTTGACGGCGAAGGCGAAAAAGTCATCGTTAAAGCTAAGAAAGTCATCATCGCTACCGGCGGTTTCGAATCCAACAAAGAAATGCTCGCCAAGTATGTGAACGACTCCTCTGCGCTCGGCATGTTCGAACCGGTTTGGTATCGCGGTCCGGTCACCGACGGTAAGAACGGCGACGGCCGTACCGGTGACGGCATCCAGATGGCTCAGTTAATCGGTGCCGGCGTCAAAGGCATGCACACCATTGCCGGTAACGCTCCGTACCTTGCCGACTTGCCCCCGATCAACCAGTTCATGGGCGCTGACGAACTCAAACAAGGCCGCTGCGCTTTGGCTCAGCCCTGGCTTTGGGTCGACCAGCACGGCAAACGCTTCTTCAACGAATCCCGCGGCTCTGTGTTCGTTGACGTTTACAACGCCATGACAAGCGCCGGCGGCGTGATGTACAACATTATCGACCAGCAGAAATATGACCAACTGGTCAACAAGGGTGCTTTGCTTCCGTTCAACGCTATCGTTATGGCCGGTGTTCCTCTGAAAGCCCTTCCGAAGACATTCGAAATCGGTCAGCAGAGAGGCTGGGCATTCAAGGCCGATACAATTGACGACCTCGCTGCACAGATCGGTGTTCCTCCGGAAAACCTGAAGGAAACCATGAAGAAGGTTAATGAGTACGCTAAGGCAGGTAAAGATCCGGAATTCGGTCGTCTGCCCGAACACCTCGCCACCTTCAATATGGAAAAAGGCCCGTACTATGCTCTGAAAGGCATCCGCGCATTCTTCCTGACTTTGGGCGGCGTCACCGTCAATCCGAAGTTCCAGGCTCTCAATCCGCAGGGCGACGTGATCGACAACCTCTATGTTGTCGGTCAGGATATCGGCGGTTTGTATGACTCTTCTTACGACCTCCGCTGCGAAGGTTCTGCCTCTTCGTTCGCTATGACCAGCGGCCGCTTAGCTGCTGACAACGCTCTTGCCGATGTAAAAGCCGGTAAGTAACGTCTAGAAAATCCCGGACCGCAAGGTCTGGGCCAAAAACGGAAGATAAAAATGAAATTAAACCGCCTCATTGCCGCCGCAGCGATTGTTTTAGCCGGCGCCTTCTGCACTGCTCAAGCCGCACCCACCATGGCTAAGCATATGCAGAAAGGCGTGACCTGCGAACAATGCCACAATTCTTCCGCACCGGCAGCTGCTGCCAAGTCCAAAGCATGCATGAAATGCCATAATTATCAGGATCTCGCAGCTGCTTCTGCTGCCAAGAAAGTGACTTTAAATCCGCATGATTCTCATGCCGGACAGCTTCGCTGCACACTCTGCCATAAAGAGCACGAACAAAGCGTTCTGTATTGCCGTCAGTGCCATAAGAATGCTGAAGATAAACGCTTTGACATGAACGTGCCCTAGTCACATCAAAAAACTTTTCCCTCCAACTCCCGTCTCTCCTCGGGAGTTTTTTGCGGCTCCGCAAAAAGAGCCGCTTTATTTTTGTCTTAGAACAAGTTTCAGTTGTCCAAAAATCCGATGGTCCTTCTGGCGGCAGAAAACTGCCCCTCCTTCAGCTGAGCTTCAACTTTCAGCATATCCACAATCTTTTCTCCGGAAACAACTTTGGTGAAACGAAGTCTTCTGTCGATGGCTGCAAAATCTCCCGGAGAAAGATTTCTGATTTTCCGCAGATTGTTCACTTCGTCTCCGACAGAGAATTTCCACTTTTGCGCCAGTCTTCTGTACATTTCTTCTGCCTGATCATCAGTCATGTAGTCCAGTTTGGCCTTCAAGTCGAATCTTCTCAGACAAGCGTTATCCATCAGATCCAAAAGGTTCGTTGTTGCCACGAGGTAGCCTTCATAAGACTCCATCTGAGTCAAAAACTCGTTGACTTGCGTAACCTCCCAAGAATGATTCGCGGTTCTTCGATCCTGAAGGAAGGAATCAATTTCATCGAAGAGAAGGACAGCGTTTTCTCTTTTTGCTTCTTCAAAGGCAGCTGCAATATTGTGCTCCGTCCCTCCGACATAACAGTTCAAAAGATCAGAAGCCTTCTTCATGATCAGGGGCCGCTCAAGCTTCTTTGCGAGCCAATGGCAAAATTCAGTTTTACCAGTGCCCGGTGGACCGTAAAGACATAGCCTTCCGGCGCCGGCTTCTTGGAGGCCTTCCGATAAAGCTTCCAAATCCGTATCAGAATTGCTTAAAGCCGGGTCGAACTTTCTGATTTTCTTCGTTGCGGCAGCCAGTTGCCCAAAACCTTGTGCCTTAAGAATGTCTTCGAGCAGGCTCATTAAAGAATCTTCCGGAAACTTAACTTTGTTGCCTTGTAGGTTGTCCACGATCTCTCCGACTTGCGCGACAAGTGCCGGAGAAAGATTTTCCGTATTCACAAGGCGGCTGATGTTTTCCTCGGACAAAGATTTGGCTAACGCACCCTGTGCGAGTTTTTCCATTTGGGCCCGAGGCGGATAACCGACCTTCAGCACAAAATGGAATCTTCGGATGATGGCAGCATCCATAGAACGCAAGGAGTTCGTTGTCCAGACCGTCAGCTTTTTGCTGTTTTCGAGTGCGGCATTGATGCGCGCTTTATTCGTGGGATCTGTCGTTCCTTGAACCAGATCACTGTTGAAAACGTCATCAGCCTCATCAATCAGGATTGCTGTGCCGGCGTCGTTTCGGCTTAACTTGCAAGCACGCTCCCAGCATGCCAAAACCTTTTCTTCTCTTCCGAGCTTCAAGGTATAGGCTTTTTTACCGGCTTCTTCAATCAACAGCTTTCCTAATTCCGTCTTTCCGGAGCCCGGAGCCCGGAGGACCGTACAAAAGAACATTGACGCCTCTCGGCCCCTCTTCTTTAATTCCTTTCAAAAACGGAACGACCAAGGAATCAATCACCGGCAGATACTTGACGTCATCGAGTGTGAGACGGGACTTATTGCAGGGAGTGAGAATCGAACTTACAAGCTGCTTCTTGTCGATTTTCCCGAAGAAGAGATCAAAGAAGGAAATACCGGACTTCGATTCAAAATAGTCCTCGAAATCGATATTAGAAGACTCTCTGTCTACGCCGAAGATTGCCATCCGTATAAGTTTGCCATCAGGCCCGAGCATTTCTTGGACCTTTTCCAAAGGCAAGTCCAACGTTTTTGCAATGACCCCCAGCACCAGGAAAAAGCCTCGATCCGAATAACTGAAAGAGTTCAGAGCTCTTCTCAGGTTTCGGTAAGCAAGAGTGAAGAAGATGAAGGCGGTGACTAGACCTTCATCTTCAGAAAGGTCATAGGCTTCTTTGATGAGTTCAAGATTAGCCGCAAAACCTTTCGGGTAAAAACCGTGCAAATCAATTTCTTTCTTGATATCGCGATAAACCTTTTTCATGGAAGACGGAGGATTATTGATGCGCTTTCTAAGCTCTGTCTTCACAGACTTATAACGTCGAAAAACACTGTCTCCAGAATCATCAAATATATCTCTGTCGCCTTCTTCTGTATCATTGCGCGCGTTAAGTTCCGAAACGTCATTTTCGATTTCCTGCTGCCACGCCTGGACCACTCGAATAATTGCCATCTCCTGCACATCATCGAGTTCCAAGGATTTATAGGCGGAGAGTTCGATCAAAATCTTGGACGTCCAGTATTCAACACATAAGGTTCCTTGTACTTCCGAATTCGGAATAGAACGAAGACGGTTGTCGGTAAACATTTTCTCAAAGACGCTTGTTCTTCTGCGAGGCATTTTTGTTCTCCTTCTATGTTGTTATTTTTGCATTTAACGCGAAAGAAATTGACGCAGTAAAACCGATTAAAATAAAAATCAATACGCGCCTTGCGACAGAAATTTGATCTTGGAGGGCCTAAGGATGGGAAGAAAACACGACAAAAAAGAAGAAGCATCGATCATTTTGGAGATTCTTAATCGAATCCCTTTAAGCAAACGTTTTGTCTCTGTGGACGACATTCTCAACTCTTTGGCTTCCGCAGAAATTGATGTCAGCAGACGATCTCTGCAGCGTTACTTGAAGCAAATGTATGACTGCGGCAAATACGGTTTGGTGCGCGACGACCGAGGAAATGCTTACGGTTACCGAAGAGAGCGAACAGATTCCATCACCGACAGTATTCATTTAAAACCAAATGAATGTCTGCTCCTGAGAATCGCGCAGGAACATATGAAGTATCAGATTCCGGGAACGGTCCTCAAATCGTTGGGATTCTTATTTGATGCAGCTTCCGAAATGCTCAAAGAAAAAAGTTCGAACGCCAAAGAAAATCAATGGCTCAACAAAGTCTGCGTCATTTCATCCTCAATTCCTCAGATGCCTTCAAAGGTTCTTCCGAGAATCTTTGATGCCGTTTCCGAAGCTCTGTATTCGGAGAAGAAACTCAGAATCGAATACACCAACATGAACGGCAAAACCACGAGTGCTGTCGTCTCTCCGCTTGCACTGGTCCAGCAGGATGTCCGACTCTACTTAATTTGTCAGTTCGATCATTTTGACAATGTCGTCCATCTGGCTCTTCACCGGTTCAAAAAAGCAGAAGTCACCTCTTTTGATGCTCATCGACCCGAAGACTTTGATCTTCAGTCTTACATCCACGACCGCCACTTTAATTACAGCAACGGAGAATGGGTGCACTGGATTCTTGAATTCAAGAGCGATGTCACCGCAAAGAATCTGGAAGAAACGCCCTTCAACACTTCTCAAAAACTGACTCGAAAAGAAGACGGAACCTGGCACTTAGAAGTCGACATCCAAGACTCCAGAATGCTGGACGGCTGGGTCGCCATGTGGAAGAACGACGCCCAGATAACACTCAGTCAAAAAGAATATTTAGAAAGAGAAACGGACGAAGACGGGGAATAACCAAAACCGGAGAGTTTTTCTCCGGTCTGAAGCGCTTTTCAAACCTGTTAAGGATTGCGAACGTCCGTTATGGATTCATTGACCTCGCTCAGGCGTTCCAGCAGATTTCGATTAATTTCAAGGAGCTTCTTGTATGCAGCGCGTGTCTTAAACAAGTCAATAATGTTTTCGATTCGGCGCTGAGCGATGTACGGAGAAATCGGCCGCTGAATGTAGTCAGCTACGCCCAACGAATAAGCCCGATGCACGACATCATGTTCTAAGGATGCCGTAATCAAAAAGACGGGAATGCTCTCAACTAATCCCTCCTTGATCGCCTCTTCCAAAAAGGCTAAGCCATCCATCTCAGGCATGACATAGTCAAGAAGGATAGCACAGATGTCGTCTTTCTTCTTTCGAAGAATGTCCAGAGCCTCAGGACCGCCTTCGGCAAATTCGATCTCGTGACTTTGAGAGAACATGATAGACAGGACGTCTCGATTCAGTTCGAAGTCATCCACAATCAAAATTGTATTTTTAGCCTGACCCATTTCGTTCTCTCTTTCCCCAACCTATAAAGCCGGACGGTTGGCAGTGCGTAAGAAAATACCTTGTGTCTGATCTCTCCTTAAGTCTTCTCAAACAACGACGTCATCACGACTTTTGCTCAAAGAAAACTCTTAGGGAGCGGCTCAGCGGATCAAATTTTGATCCGGCTGTCCTCAAACACAGTTGTTGATAATAACATCTTAATGTTGTGTACTAACGAACTGAAATCCTTGTTTTTCCTAAGGTTGGGCAATTCGCAGAGAATAAAAAAATTAGGCAAAAATAAAGGAGGCCTCGCAAGAGACCTCCTGAGTTCATTCTTCTTTCGAAGAAAGACCGTTCAGCAGAAATTACTGAGCTTTGGCAAGAGCAGCGTTAACACCGGCAAGGATACCTTTGGAGGAGTTTGTTGCTCCGGCAATGGTTTCAACGCCTTTGGTGCCGTTCTTCTTAATGATTTCAGGGATCATGTTGTCGATCGGGGCCTGAATGATCATGTCGGTTTCAGTGTGTTTGAGGACCTTAATATCGGCAATCTTGCCGCCTTTGATAACGACGGAAACATCGATCTTACCGTGGTTACCATCGCCCTGACCTTCGTATGTGCCGTCTTTGTAGGCAGCAGAAGCGGCGGTCATCAAGCAAAAGCTGGCGAGCAAGAGAACGAGTTTTTTCATCGGATTTAACTCCATTAAAAATAAAATAATTTTTAAGCAGACCGTCAATAAAACTTGACGAACGTGGTTATTCTATGGAAAAAGAAAGGCGCTAAACGAAAAACAACGCTCATTTTGACTTTAACTTGCATTATTAGTGTTACCACTTATTAGTTGCAATTCGGCCCCGTTACTTTTGTTAACAGGCTCCGAAGCTGACTAAAAAAACTAGCCGCTTTTCTACCAGGCGCCCATCCACGTGACCAGCAAAGCGTTGATCAAGTCGATCAGGAATGCTCCCACCAAACTAATGATGAGCCATGCCCTCGGGCTTGAGCCGTATTTCTCGGCAATGGCCTGCATATTGGCCAAACCGTTGGCGGTTGATCCCATCGAGAAACCGATACCGCCGGCGCACAGCATCACAGCATCGTAGGTCTTGCCGAAAATAAAGAACATCACCCAGGCAAACACCACCATAAGAATGGTTTGTCCTGCAAGAATAATCATGAGCGGAAGTGCCAAATTTAAAAGTTCATGCAGCTTCAGTCCGTTAATAGCCATCGTCACGAACAAAACTAAGCTAATTTCGGCTATTGCGTTCATACCCTTGCCTTCGACCGTGTATTTGCCCGAGAAGTCTCCGACGTTTCTGACGATAGCCGCCACAATCATGGATCCGATGTAAGCGGGCAGCGTAATGTACTGTCCCATATATTGAGACAGAACGGCACCCAAGCCCATGCAGATAGCCACAATCGTTCCCGCTTTCAGAAGCTGAGGCGTATAGGTCGGTTCTTTTTCTCCTTCTACAACTGCGGTTTCCAGATCTTCAGGAATATGGAGTTCCGGCTCAGGATTGTCCACTTCCTTCGGAGTCAGTACCTTGTATTTGCGGATAAGCCATTCGGCAAACGGTGCTCCGATCAATAAAGCCACCACCATACCGAAGGTTGCAGCAGTAATGGCGACCGCCGTTCCTCCCTGAACGCCGTAAGTCTGTTCAAAATAAGGCCCGAAAGCTGCCGAGGTGCCCAAGCCGCCCATCATGGAAACGGAACCCGCCAGCAGACCGTAATGGAAATCCAAGCCCATCATCTCTGCCAAGCCCATGCCCAAGAAGTTTTGCAGTACGCAGAGGATCGTAATGACAAACAAGAACGACACTAAAAGCTTGCCGCCTTCCGTGACGATTTTCAGACTGGCCGACAGACCGATCGTCGTAAAGAAAGCGAGCATCAGCAAAGTCTGGAGAGAGGTGTCGAAATTAACCTGCATGAGGCGGAAATACTCCAAGCAGGAGAGCACCAGTGCGACAAGCATGCCGCCCACCACCGGGCTCGGCACCGAGTACTTTTCCAAAAGCGGGACTTTTTTACGCAGCCAAGCCCCGAAATAATAAGTCACCGCCGCAATCGCTACCGCCTGAATTGCCGACACGTTGACAATCAGCATCCCGTCTGAAGAGTTCATTGTTCGAGTTTCCTTATTTTTCAACTAGAAACAATTATCTTCATTCATGGCCCGTATTTTGCTTGTCGCTCGATAAGGTTTCCCGTCTTGAGAACTCAAAGAGAAAAATTTTCCGGCGCTGTCCTCTTTTATCCTGTTATAGAGAACAAAAATTCGTTATTTCATACGAAGGCGTTACTGCGCATTAGTTCTATCGATCAATACAATTCGGCCGACCTGATTTTTATCAGAGCGAGCCGATCGAGTGTTAGGCAGGGAGCTTTTTGTCCGGTGATTTGGACGCCTTCTTTTTCGGCTGCGGAGCCACTTGCTCAATGATGTACCTCCAGGTCGCCTCTTTGGTTTCTTTATCTAATGAGTCAAAGCCCATCTTGTGCGTAAAGAAGAAACCTTCAAAGGCCATAATGGCTGTCAGAAGCTGCGGTGTTTTGATCGGAGAATCCTGGACCATCTTAAAGACCTTGGCGTACCAGTCATGGAACGGCTTCAATGCGTCCGGCTCGTGCAGGAGAAGCGCCAACAGCGCAACACCGAGAACGGCATAGCCGCCGTCATCTTTATCGAAGTCCTCATACCAAGAGGCGTACCCAAGAATCAAAGGTTCCTCTGAGTTCTGATACTTGCCCATGTGGGCGTTCATGCGTTCGTTTAAATGGTCAACGTATTCTTCAACTAAGGCACAGAAAAGTGCCTTACGGTTTTTAAAGTGATAAAGAAAAGCACCTTTGCTCGTGCCGGATTCTTTGACGATCTTGTCAATTGAGAGGCGGCCGACTCCTTCTCTCACAATGAACGCGCGTGTGGCGTCCATGATTTTGGCGCGTGTTTTTAAGGCGCGCTCGCTCATAACTTTTGGCTTGTCGGTGGTCTCTGTCATTTTTCTCCTGAGAGCATTTCTCTCACATTTATAATTTTTGTCTATTTTAGCGTTCGCCTTACTCGAATCCTCTTCGGGTTTACCTATCTTTTCTATGCTTTGATAACTCCAATGAGTCCTCTGCACAACTGAACGGAACCTTATATCGGAATCAAAATCCGAAGAAGAAAAAACGGCCGGATATTCAGCCGTTTTGGCGAATGATCCGGTCGTTCAAATTAACTCAGCTCAATTGTCTTCTAATGATTAGGGCTGATAGTTCTTCAGGAGTTCGTCTCCGTTCTGAAGGTCGATCGTGTAGATACGGTCTTGATCAACGAACGGGCTGTTGACTCGATAAGCCTTGTAAAGTTTTTCTGTTGCAGGGCTCATCTTGAAGTTCTTGTTCTGCATCTTTCTCAGGTCAGCAGCCTGAGTGTTGTGAAGCAGTTCCATGGAAAGAACCAGGAACGTATTGTCTGTCGCACGTTTCAGTCTCTGAGCGGCACGAGGCAGGTTAGATGCGGAGTCTTCAATGTTGCCTTCAACCGGGAAGCTGTCCAGAGAAACCGGATTAGCTAAGTCAATGTTTTCAGCGTAAATCGAAACCAAGGTGTCTTCGGTGGCGCCAAAGGCATGACCTAAGTTGTCTTTAGCTGCCAAATAGCGGGACAAATCGGTAAAGGCCGGTTCATCCAAACGCATCGTTCTCTGAACGGCATTGTGTCCGACGTGGCCTAAAGCGACTGTAGCGCGCTGAACGGCAAGCGCAACCGGAAGAACTTCAAAGTTTGCGGTCGGAATAATGGCGCCTTCAGCCTTCGGTGTCTTTAAGAAATACTGAGCAACCTGATCGTACTGAGTGTCGGCCTTATCGGCATTGACCATGACGCCGGGGTTGTCGTCAGAAGAGTTGATCTGAACATCGATCACTTTGTTCAGGTCGTTAAGGGCATTCTGTGCTTCAGAAAGCGTGTAAACAGTAGTACGGAAGCTCAGCGGATCCTGCAGTCTTCTGTTCGGATCTTTCTTCCAGAGGTAAGAACCGGCGAGAACTTCACGCAGTTCTTTAGCTTTTTCCTGCAGTCCGGGGAACGGATGGAAAGCCGTTGTCTGAGCAAGGAACGGAGCAACGTTGCCGTTCAGACCTTCTAAGCTGATGCCGTAGACGATCGGAGAAACTTTCAGAATCTGACCCATCGCTTTGGCGGCATCCATTGTGAGCGCCATCGCAACGGAACTGTTGGACAAAATCCCTAAAGCATCTTTGCCTTCAGGAATCAGGGGTTTGATGTTCTTAGCTTTTAAAGCTTCAGCAGCCGGAACTTCTTTTCCGTCAACTAAAACTTTCCATTCGCCGATCATGGCAGATCCGACGTGAGAAGCTAAAGTAATGTCTGCGTCGCCCAAGCTGCCCTTTGTCGGAACGACAGGTGTGACGCCTTTATTCAAGAATTCGGCATAAAGTTCAGCAACTCTCGGCTGGACACCGGATCCGCCGTTCAGGAGTGTGTTCAAACGAATGGCCATTGCCAGACGAACAAGCTTCGGATCAAGGATCGGACCGGCGGCAATGCTGTGGCTTCTCAAAGTGCTGTAGTTGAAGCGGCGGCTGGCGGCTTTAACTTCATCGCTTAATTCACCGTTGGCAGAAAGAACTTTGTGGTCCTTGTTGAGACCGACACCGACGGTTAAACCGTAAATTTCACGGCCGTTTTTAGCGGCATCCAAAACCAAGTCATAAGACTTCTGCACACGGTTCATTGCTTCGGGAGCAATCGTGACGGGTGCGCCTTCTGCGATAGCCCATGCATCCTGCTGAGTCAGATTTTTTCCGTTGAGTTCGACGGCGTTGGCGTTCATAGCTGTGAAAATAGCAATTGCACAAGCTGATAACTTTAACGTTTTCATTTTGAATTTCCAAGGGGATTAGTTGGGGGCGTAAAGCCCCCGGTCCTCCCGTGCTTGGCGGGAGGATCAAATATGAGATGTTTAATAAAGGTAAGAATTAGCGGGCTTTTGCTTCAGCTGCGGCACCGTCACCGGCGATACGGCCGAAGACCATGATGTCTGTGTAAGCATTGCCGCCGAGACGGTTGGTACCGTGGGTTGTACCCGTGACTTCACCGGCTGCGAAGAGACCCGGGATCGGCTTGCCGTTCTTGTCCAGAACTTCAGCCTTGGTATTGATCTTCAAACCGCCCATGGTGTGATGTGTAGAAGGAACGGCTTTGATGATGTAGTACTTGCCGGTGGACATGTCTTTCAGACCGCCGCGGTTGTGGAAGTCTAGGTCCTTGCCGCCGTCTTTAGCCATCTGGTTGACGCGATCAACTGTAGCCTTGAGGTTGGCGTAAGGAATGTGGAAGAAGTCGGCTGCACCCTTCAGTGTGTCGGAAGTGTGCATGATGCCTTGTTTTGTGAAAGCCTGATATTCCGTATCGTGAATCTTCACAGTATTGGAAATCTTACCGATGTTGTCATTCCACAGAACATAGCAGTAAGCGCCGGGCTGCTTAAGGATGGCGTTGGAAATCACGTCACGACGTTCCAGTTCTTCAACGAAACGCTTGCCTTCCTGGTTGACCAAAATGGCGCCGTCAAAACGTGCGTCGGCAATCAGTTCGATCACTCCGGAAATCGGGTCGCAGATCGGATAAGTCTGAATGTAACCCATGTTGACGAGCTGGCCGCCGGCCTTCTCTGCCATGTAAAGCGCTTCGCCGGTTGTTCCGGGAGCGTCGGTTGTCTTGAAGCGTTCGTCGATGTTCGGGTTGTACTTCTTAACCATCTGAGCATTGGCGCCGAAACCGCCGGTAGCTAAAACCACGCCGCCTTTAGCGTTGAAGGTGTATTCCTTGTCACCGGAAACTGCTTTAACAGCAACAACGCGGCCGTCTTTGTCTTTAACCAGTTCTTCGGCTTTCATGTTGGTAATAACAGGAATGCCCATCTTGTCGGCAAGAGCAGAGAACTTAGTGATGACTTCTGTACCGGTATGGCCTTCCGGAATCAGAGCTCTCTTTCTGGAGTGACCGCCGAACTGGAAGACATTGTCTTTTTCGAAGTTGACACCGACGGTGTCTCTGAGCCATTCAGCTGTCGGCAAAGCGTTGACTGTCATGACGCCGACGATTTCAGGGTCACCCTTGAAGTCGCCGCCTTTGAGTGTATCGGCAGCCATTCTGGCGGGCGTGTCGTCCTTAATGTTGAGTTTGTTCTGAACCCAAGAATTAGGAACGTTCATTTCAGCACCGGAAATCAGAGAGTTTCCGCCGACGGTCGGCATTTTTTCGATAAGAACAACGTTAGCACCTTTGCTCTTGGCTTCGACGGCTGCGGCAAAACCTGCACCGCCGGCACCGATAACCACTACGTCATAATTCTGGACGGCCGGCATGGCAGCATCAGCTTTTTTAGCCTTCTTGGCCTGGTCAGAAAGTTTCACACCGGCTTTCTTTGCTGCATCGCTGACGGCGTTTAAGAAACCTTTAGAAGAGAAAGTTGCGCCGGCAATACCGTCGATTTTAACGGAATTATTTGCGATAACGGCATCTTTAAGGTCTGTAAAGACTTTAGCAGCCAAGACCTTGTTTTCGTGATCTTCCAGAACCTTAATGTCCTGAATCTTACCGTTGTCAAATGTCACAGCGAGTTTGATATCGCCGTGTTTGCCGATGCCGGTGCCTTCTGTCTGAACAGGAGCGGCAGAGACAGAAGCAAAGGCAGCCGCAGAAAGTAATGCAGTAAAAAGAATCGATGTTTTGAACATAGTGTTTACCAAAGAGAAATGCTCGTTGATCAAAACAGTCTAACTAGACTGTTGGGAGAATTATAGGATCAAACAGTCTGATTAGACTGTTTTATTAATGCAACAATCCTAAGTATTTTCCCTTAGCATTAGTAAGTTGTATCGATTAATGATGGGATGGTTCGGGAGCCCAGATCCACGAAACAATAAATCCAAGCATGCAGATGGCCGCTCCGATAAGAAGAACGGCCTGAACCCCTAATCCTTGAAAAGCCATTGGAAAACCGAGCGTTACCACAAAAACACCGACCCTCGAAATACTTCCGAGTATGCCGAGCGCGGTAGAACGAACGGACGTTGGAAACAGTTCAGCCGGGTATACGTAATCCAGAACGCTCTGGACCCCATAACTCAAGGCATAGACCGAAAGAAGCAGGCAGACAACGAAATCGGAAAGGACACTGCCGTGTGAAAGCAGTGCCAGGGACAGCGCCATGATTCCAAAAGTCCACAATGTCACGGGTCTCCGTGCAAACTGCGGAACAATCTTTATGGCTGCCAAGCTCCCTATAAGAAAAAACGAATCCGTTAAAACCAGCTGTCCGACATCGGTATCAAAGCTCGATGTCCCTAAGGCTCCGATGAGGACGGGTCCGAACATCAGAAGCACCGTTACTGGAATCGCCTGACAAATCCAAAACACAGAAAGATAAGTCAGGTTTTTAAGGTTTCTCGGCTTAAATAAAGCTGTCTGGTCAACGGCTTTGACCTCTGGTTTTATTTCCTCAAGCTCAATTCCCAAACGAACACGGCTCAGCTCGGCCTCCTCATTGCGCCCTTTGCTTCTCAGCCATTGAACAGACTCCGGTGCGTTAAATCGTGCGGCTCCTAAGATCAGTCCGATGATGCAGGGAATCGCAGCAAAAGCTTCCCATGGAAGATCTGCTTTTACCGTCAGATAAGCACAAACAGCCGCGGCTATCGCACCGATGAACCAGGCTGTCATCAAAAACACAAGGCGTTTAGCACGAAGTACTTTGGGAGAGTTCTCAGACAGCATAGCTTGTGCAATCGGGGAGTCACCTCCAATCGCCAAGCCAAACAAAAATCTTGAAATAAACCAGCTCAGAGAACCGAAACTCATGAATTGAGCAATCGATAAAACAGCCACAAACCAAGGAACCGTTCGGAAGAGAACCGCCCTTCCGTAAACGTCGGCGATTTTGCCAAATCCCATGGAGCCGATAAAGCTTCCCAATACATAGGCTGTTGCTACAAGTCCGAGTTCCAGCGCTGTGAACTGAAAAACGCTTTGAGCAAGAAGAAAAATAAAGCCTTGGGATGTCAGGACAAAGCCGTCCATAAAGGCAGAGCCTGTCGCCGAAACCCAAAGACGACTACCGCTAAAATTTTCTTTTCTCTCAATAACCTGCATTTTTTTCTTAGCGATATCAAGTTGTCAGGAACGGTTGAGCCGCAGCAAGATTGCTTCGGACATGATTGGTTTTCAACCAGGTTTCTTTACTTTAACCCACCATTCGTACTTCGTCACTAGTGCTTGCTCCGTAAACGCTGCGCGGCAGCGTGAAGAGTTTTTACCTATTGCCTAAAAGTCGGAACTTACCCGGCAATAAAGAATTTGTAGATCAGCGAGACCATCAAAATAACCAAAACAATATAGAGAATATTGCGGACAAATTTTCCGCCGATCTTGATGGCGTAGTAAGCCCCTACTCTATTGCCCAACATGCTGGCAATAGCGCAGGGAATGGCGATCTCATAGCAAACCGCCGCTCCGGAAGCAAAAGTCAGGAATGCAGCAAAGTTGGCCGCGATATTAAAGGCCTTAGCAGTACCCGAAGATTGAACCATGCCGATCTTTAGAAACACATGCAGTGCAATCAAAAAGAACGTTCCGGCGCCGGGACCGAAAAATCCTTCGTAAAAACCAATTAATACACCGATGAGAACAACGCGAAGCCCGAAATGATCTTTGGGAAGTTCGCCTTCTGTGAGTTTGAAGCCGCCGGTGAGGACCGTAAACAGAATTCCGAGCGGCAGCATGATCACAATGACCTTGCCCATGGTTGCGCCGTCAATCTGAAGCGCGCAGAAAGCACCAAAGGAAGCTCCTGCCATCGCCGAAAGAACGCCGACCGGGACAATCTTCTTCAAAATGAGATTGCTTCGCCAAAAAGTCCAGAGCGCAACAACCGAGCCGATACTTGTCGCAAGCTTTCCTGTTCCGAGCGCCATATGAGGAGGCATACCGATCAGCAGCAGAGAAGGAGCCGTAACAAACCCGGCACCGCCTGCAATCGAATCAATAAATCCTGCAACGAAGAAAGCGACGATACAAAATATCAACACGCCAAATGTTATTTCCATGGGATCAGCCGGCTTGGTATTTTTATTAATAAAGGCTTAAGTTTACCTAACTTCGGGCGGATTAATCCGTTTTACACCATGGTTTGAGGTTTCGAAACGTGGGTGATTACTAGATCATGAACTAAACTTTACCTTTCCTCAGTTTGAGTGAATTGTCCGTTTTTTTAGCGAATTTTTAGGTTAATTTGCTTAAATAAATAAAGGGAATTTAGACTAAAAATGACAAATGCGTTAGACCCGAAAACCCCCATATTAAAGGGTGTCATAACGGAAGTCCTTGATGACGGGAATGCAGGAAAAATTAACTGCGGGCACGGCAACATCTATACCTTTGTATCCGACCAGTTAGAAACAGGTTATTTGCCTGTTTTAAAGGATGTTGTTGAATTTAATTTAATTGAAGACCAGCCCTTCGCTATTCGCCTGTTTCATCGTTCGCAGGCACTCCATAGTTCCGGCAGCAGCGGAGCCAGTGTTGATCTTCGCGTAAAATGTCCGCACTGTGGAAAACCTATCCTGCCTAAAGCTGAATTCAAAGAAGGCCGCCTCATCGCTACGCACTGTCCCGAATGCAATGCCGAATTAGACAAAATCGAACGTCCGCCGAAAACGACTTTTTTTACATGGCTCATCGCCATTTTGGCTGCGCTGATCGTCGGCGTTGTTGTTTACGGAATTTTTGAACCCAACTTCTAGAACAAAGCGGCTGAACCTTTCAGCTCAACCGCTTTCAACTAAAACTAATCGGGATCTTCCTTGGTTATTGGCAGTTTTGTCACCAATATCTGGTCGATTCGATTCATTTCCATATCGATCACTTCGAATCGATAGCCCGCATATTCAACCTTATCAGTTAATTTCGGAATCTTGCGGAGCATATACATCATGAAGCCGGCAATGGTTTCATAAGTTTCTTCATCCGGCATCTTTTCGATTTCAAAGGTTCGCTCTACATCTTCAATCGGGGTTGAACCGTCCAGCAGCCAGGTTCCGTCATCACGCTGGACAATGTATGAGTTCTCCTCGGTTTGGACGAGACTGCCCATCACTGTACTCATGACATCGCCCAAAGTAATGATGCCGACCGTTAAGGCATATTCATTGACAACTGCTGCAAAGTCCCTGCCCTGCTTTTTAAACGTATCCAAAGCTTCGGATAACGAAAGAGAGTCGGGGATCATCGGGATGGTTTTAACCAGTCCTTTCTCCTTCAAAGAGAATTTGTCATTTTCCAGAGCTTTGCAAAGTAAGTTCTTGGAGTCGACATAACCTAATACTCGGTCAATTGTCGAATCACAAACAAGATACTTGCTGTGCGGGTTGCTTTCGATTAATGGGCGAATCTTCTCAAAGGTATCGCTGATTTTGAAATACGTAACGGAGTCGCGAGGCGTCATTGCACTCGTGACTAAGCGGTCTTCCAGAGACATAACGTTTTCAATCGCTTCTTGCTCGCTGCTGTCCAACAGTCCGGCTTCGGTTCCGGCGCCGACGGTAGCCAGAATATCCTCGCTGGTAATCGTTGTTTCGTTCTTTGTCGGCAATCCCATGAGTTTAAGGATGCCGTTGCTTATCTCTGTTAACAGCCAAACAAACGGTTTAAATAGCCAGATTAAAAACATCATCGAACCGATGAGCATCAAGGCCAGAGGCACTGGCTTATTTAATCCGATACGTTTAGGAATCAAGTCTGCAAACAGCACGAAAATCATCGTAATCGTAAAGAACGAGCAGAAGAATCCCAAGGAAGAAGCCAGCTCAGGAGAACAGAAATAAAGGAACAGCTTCTCAAAGAACGGGGAAAAAAGTGTCTCGCCGATAATACCGCCCAAGATGGCAATAGCATTTAGGCCAATTTGAATCACCGAAAAGAACGGGCCCGGTTTAACTTGAAGATCAAGTACTTTTTGAGCTCGTTTGTCCCCCGCATCCAATGCTTGATGTAATTTAACTTTAGGGGACGCAGCTAGCGAAATCTCTGCCATAGAGAAATAGCCGCTGAAAAGAATGAGAACAACAATGGCGATAATTCTAGTTGTTAAGTCCATTTCCATGGGCTGCACCTTTTAGGGAACAAGACAATCTATCTAATATAGACAAAGTATGAAGTTAAGGGGTTGGATTTGATTTATTTTGAGGATTTACAAGGGAATGACCCAAACTAAAACTAAAGAAGAGTTACTTAGCTTGCTAATTAAATGTGCGCAAGAAAACTTTACCTTTTGAAAAGCTCAATTGGATCGCTCTGAATTAAAAAGGGAAAAATCTAAGAATTTACCCACTCTTCAGACCCGAAAAGCTCGGTAATTTCTAAGCTTCTGACATTAATTTCTCTCGAGCGAAAAACTCTCCAACATTACCTTCATATAGTGTAAGTCCGAATCAGCCCCGCTTGCGCGGGGAACTCATGGGTTGGTATTGCGCGATGAAATCTCCTGACGGTTCATCCCCGCTTGCGCGGGGATCTCATAGTGGCTGCCTCGATATCACGCTTCATTTTCGGTTCATCCCCGCTTCCGCGGGGAACTCTGTCATCGTGTCGATAATCACATCAATTCGTTCGGTTCATCCCCGCTTGCGCGGCGAACTCACTTAAAATGGTTATAACATTACGTTAATCGGCTTACTGCTAAGCTTTTAAAGAACGATTCTAAACAAGAATAAAGCTATTAAAGATACTATCAGTTTTCTCTGAAATGCCGAAGCCTTCGTAGAGAGGAGAAAATGTGTTGACGGGGAACTAAGCATAAAAAATGGCGGAAAGGGAGGGATTTGAACCCTCGATACGGTATAACCGTATACCGGATTTCGAGTCCGGCGCATTCGACCACTCTGCCACCTTTCCATAAGAGACGATGATTCTAACAGAATTGTGGGTAATATAGGAACCATCAAAAAATGACCATTGCTTGACAAGATAGCTTACCAATAGAAAAAACGGTCTGTTCCGATGTTGCACCAAAAAAATTTTAACTAATCAAGTCGCTACTCTGATGAGGGAAAAGTAAAGAACTCTGTAACTATGGTGACTGTTATGAAGATAATTGACCTGAGCCACACTATTGCCAAAACTACGCCTGTTTTTCCGGGTTCCGAAAAACCTCAGTTAGCAACCGTTGCTTCATATGAAAAGGACGGTTATCGCGAAACGTTAATTCGTATGTACTCACATACCGGTACACACATTGATCCCCCGGCTCATGTCTACGAAAAAGGTCTCACTCTTGATGCTCTGCCGCTAACTCAGTTCATCGGTCAGGCGATTGTCATCGACTGCAGACACGTGAAGCCTGGAGAACTCATAACAATGAAAGAGGTCAATGAGGCCGGAGAAGAAGTTGAGAGCGCGGACTTCCTTTTATTCAATACCGGTTGGGATAAGTTTTGGGGAGCTGAAGAATATTTCGGTAACTATCCCTGCATCGATGATGAAGTTCTTGATTTCATCTTGCTGGGAAAATACAAAGGCATCGGCTTCGACGTCATGGGAATTGATCCGATCTCAGACGTTAGCCTGCATCGTCACAAGAAGCTCTTCAAAAACAAAGAAATCATCAATATTGAGAATTTAGCCAATTTGGATCAATGCGGCGGAGGGCTATTCAATTTTTCCTGCTTTCCCCTAAAACTCGAAAACGCAGACGGTGCTCCCACAAGAGCTGTCGCCTGGTGGGAGTGAACAAACTCTTCTAAGGAGCCGCCTGGTTCTTCGCAAGCTGTTCGCCGACCATTCTTCCGAGGGCCAGCGCTCCGGCTAAGGAGCATCCTCCGATGTATGAGGTCCCGTGCAAGCCGCCGACGATTTCTCCGGCTGCAAATAACTTGCTTATAGGTTCCCCGTATTCATTCAGCACCTGCATCCGCTGATTAACTTTTAATCCACCGATAGTAATCCCGACAACCGGCGTGCATTTAAAAAGATAGAACGGACCCGATAAAAATTGACCCTTCATGAACCTCCGTCCGAATTCCTCATCATTTCCTGAAGCAACTGAACGGTTGTAAACATCGATCGTATTTTTCAGTGTGTCGAAACTGCATCCCATTTCCGAGGCGCACTCTTCTAGGGAGTTGACCTTATTAATAAAGTGACCCACTTCCTCTTTTTCCTGATTGAATTTCGTTCTGTCCCAGCCAATAACTTGGATAGGGTCGTTTTGCATAAAGTCCGACAGTTGAGCCTCAGTCGCTAATTGATAGACGGTTCTTTCTTGATGAGAAGCGAGGAACTGAGCAACCTTTGTAGAGTTCTGATCGTCGTTAATAAATCGTCTTCCCTCTTTATTCAAAGTGATCGATCCATATAAGTTCATGACGTGACCGCGGAAAATCCAGCCTTTACGATTGTTCTTATCTTTGGACATCGGAACACCGTAGCCGTAAACAGCTGCGAAGTTCATATGCGTGCTGGCTGCGCCGATCTTCTCGGCCATCTTCAGACCCTGGCCTTCACTGTTGGCAGAAGCAAATGTCAAAGCGCCGCGGAAGTCGAGAATGAATTTATCGATCATGTTGACATCCCCGCAGAAGCCGCCGGTAGCAATAACAACGCCTTTCGTAGCTCTGACATAAAGGGGCTTGCCGTTGGACTCGGCTTTAACGCCCAAAACTTCATTTGCTTCAGTGTTGGTGATCAGTTCAACAACCTTAGTATTGAGCTTGATGTCGACACCGATCTTCTTAGCATTTTGAAAAAGTACGTCAACATACTGTGCACCGGTATGTTTGTCGCATCCGTGCATACGTTTGAGACGGAAAGCGGAATTGGGCTGAGGTGTGAAAACAACACCGTGGTCGGTTAGCCAGTCAAGTGCCATCGCAGAGTTTTCTGCAAAGAGCTTGACAAGCTGTGGATCTGCAAGCCCTTTGCCGGTCTTTTCGACTTCTTTAGCAAATTCGGCAGCATTGCCGCGGTCTTTAACGCCGGCCGCAAACTGAGCTTTTGTACCTGTGGCGTTTACGCTGCCTGCAGAAAGGGATGTGGAGTTCAGGAACGGGCTGGCAGCTTTTTCTAAAAGAACAACGGATTTAACACCGCTTTCTTTAGCCGAAACGGCAGCAAAAAGTCCCGCAGCGCCAGCGCCGATGACTAGAACCTCACAAGTCTGATCCCATTTCTTCGGACTAACAACATTGGCAAGAGCTGAAGAAATCGGAGCAGCAGCTACTGTTGCGGCGCCCATTGACTTGAAGAACATTCTTCTATTCATATTCATTTGATTCTCCTTGATGTTTGACTCATTCACTGTGCTTTTTCCGAAAGCAAGGTCATAGTACTTTTAGGTGCACCTTAGGGCGCTTGACTAAAATCAAAGAAACACCAAATATTTTTTCTTCAAATTTCGAGCAAAGGGTGCCGGCGACGCCAAGAGCCGCCGGCACTGACCCTACGGAAGCAATCTTCCGCTCTCTTCAACCCAGCGGAAAAACAGCACCTCCTCCTTTAGAGAGTAATTTTCCTCCGCATCAACATAAACACCGTTAATACCGTTGGCGGTGAGGTCAAACGCCAATACAAAACTTCCGATCGGCGTCTTCCAAACTAAGACACTCTCTCTGTCACGGATGAAAGCCTTGTTGTTTCTTCTAAGTATCTTGGCGTAGGTGCAGCTTCCTGAGAGCTGCGTAAAGATTTTTCCCTGTTTACCTTTGAAAACCGGATGCTCCACAACCCGGTAGTTGCAGCCTTTCAGGAAAAACCGAGCAAATTTCTCAGGCTTGTTTTCAGTCAATGCTCCTTGTATGACCGAGTAAACTTGCGCGACCAAGTTTTGTTTGCCGACAAAATCTCCTCTTCCAAAAGTCGCCGTCAAGAAACACTGACAAGAGATCTCATCTCCGACATCCAATCCGCGGCTAATCCCCTTTAGGTCTGCCAAAGTCAAAAGACCGTATTTTGTCTCGACCAACAGCTCCCTCCGAGATTCGACTGAAAAGCTCCTTTCTCTTACAGCCGGGACGAACCGGACTTTTTGAATCCGGCCATTGACAGTCTCTTCCGGAAGCCACGAACTAGTGATGAGTTGCTTCGAACCAAGACCGAGGAGTACGCCGGAAGGTTTGAAAGTCACCTCATTGCCGACCGTTGTGTTAAAAGCGACATCGGCTTGAATAGGACGAAACCTCAAACTGTTCCTTGTGTAATTGCCTCCGATTTTTGGTCTGATGAAGACGCTTTCTTGAGAAGCTTCCGTCGCCGGCCTAGATACCAATCCGTGCCAACTTTCAGAAGATTGAAGGAAAGGAACGACATGGTTCAATCCGATCGAAGTACCGCCTGCCGGAATAGAAAAAACAAGATTTCCGATCTTCCTCTCTAAATAGCTCGAAGAAAGGGCCTCTACTTCGTTACGTGAGTTTTCGAGAAAAGAAAGAAAAGCGCGTTCCGAGTGAATCTTGACGCCGTATAGATTAAGTAATTTGTTCATATTTCGCCTTTAAAGAACGCAACGACACTTCGAAATGTCGAAACGGCGACATTCCGCGTCATTGACTTAAGCGAAATATGAAAATTACGGCATATGTATGAAGAATCTAAATCATCTAATTTTTTAAGTTTAGTTTAAGAAATTCTCTTCTTCAAGATAACAAATTTTGGCGATAAAAAATCTTAGATTTGAAAAAAGGCTGCAGTCACCAAGACTGCAGTCTTTCTCTATATATTTTTGTTTTCGACTAATTCTCTAATCCCGCGCGACGAAACCTCGGAAAAAACGCACGAAATTTGTCGTTCGGTATGGAGAGAATAAAGAGGTTGGAAATGATGAGCGCGGCTCCTATGCACTCCACATAGTTAAACGAAGTTCCCAGAAGCAGAACGCATAAGACCACAGCGGACAAGGGTTCAAAGGAAGCAAGAATCGAAGTTAATGCCGGCGGAATGAATTCGGTGCTCCTCAAATAACACCAAAATGCTCCTACAGTCCCGAATACGACGACAAAAACCGCTGCCACGATTGCCATGGGCGTCCAGTGTCCGCTGATCGCCCAGGGCGGCGTCATGAAGCAAGTCAAAATGCCGCCGACAAACATTCCGAAGCTGACAACTTTGGTCACGCCGATCTTCTGGATCGCTCTTCTCGGCTGAATTGTCGCAAAAGCTCCGACTCCGGCAGAAACGAGTCCCCAAAAAATACCCATTGCTGAAAAACTGAGAGAAGTGAAATTGCCTTTTGTGATCAGAAGCGTCACACCCACAAATGCAAAAATGACCGCCAGGATTTCCTTAGGGACAATCTTCTGTCGTTTCACAAGAATATTCCAAAGAATGATGAAGATCGGACCGAAGCCGACCATGATGGCCGCCGTTCCGGCATTACAGGCATGAATTGCCAAAAAGAAGGTGTACTGGATGACAAAGAGGCAAAGTCCGTAGAAACAGACATCACGGCAAACAGCTAAATCTCGGAGAGATCCGAAAAAATTCTTCTCCGTCAGCATACCGAGCACAAGCATCAGAATACCGGCGCCGGCAATTCTTACCGTCGTGAGTTCTTCGGCATTGAAGCCGCAGGCTGTAATCATGTATTGACCGCTGACTGCCATCGTGCCCCAAAAGCAGCCGGCCGCTACCGCCAATACAATTCCCGTCAAAGTTTTTGAACGAAGCATTTTTTGTCTCATGTGGTTTGAGATGAAAAAATGCTAACGAGAGAAAAAATCCTCAAATATCTAAGTTCTAAAAAATGAAACTTAGCAGATCACAATTTAGGTAGAAGTACCATTTGCTCCGGGAGATGAAGTCTTCGGTGCCAAGATTTCCAATCGTTCGGCTCTTGATGAAGTGCTAAATAACGAATGATCCCCATGGCCTCTCGGATTATCGGATCCTTTGAAGAGGATTTTCTGCAGCATATATGAAGAGGCCAAGGTTTCCGATGCCATCCGGGAAGGACAGGCTGGACTGTTCCGTCCAAAAGCTCTTCTGCAATAAAGTTTGGATTCATGTCGATTGCGACGCCCTTTCCTTCGATAAGAAGCTTTTTGCATGCGTCGGAATCACCGTAAAGGATTTTGTGCTCGGGCCCTATTTCATAATTGCAGAATTCGCATTGCAAGATTTGACTAAAAGATTCGTTAGCCGTGTCTCGCATGATGATGGGATGATTAATCAGATCCCCCACTTTTTTGATTTCGGCATGACTTTTGAGATACTTTGCCGATGCAACAAGAAAAGAAACGTTGTAACCCATCGGAATGGCAACAAGGCCGCGTTCCTCGGGTTTATAGCCAAACCAAGCAATATCGGCTTTTCCTTCCAGAAGCGCCTGCTGTCCGACGTCGGCGCAAAATTCAAGCTGCAGACCGGGATGTTTAATAGGTAAGTTTTGCAGTGCCTCAAAAAAGACCGAACGGTCCATGTTGACCGGAAGACTGATCCTCAAAGATCGACGACTTAGGTCAAAGTTTCCTTTTCGAAGAGCATCCGCTTTCTCTCTTAGAATGCCCCATTGACTGATCAGTCCTTGTGCATCTAGAACAAGGGCCTGCCCCTCTGCAGTCAGCACGGCCGGTTTCTTTGTTCGATCTAAAAGTTGGAAGCCTAATTCGTCTTCCAAAGAAGAAATAAGACGAGAAGCTTTCGGCAATGGAAACGACAAAGCTTCTGCGGCAAGAGCCAGGGAGCCAAGCCTCGATGTTTCGATAAACAACTGCCAAGCACGAATCCGATCTAATTCCATATCACCAGAACAAAAGTCAAAACAACGAAATTTCCTTTTTGGTAGAAAGCCGGAAGGGTCGACCTTTGTTTTGATGACCGACCGTCAAAGCTCGTTCTACCGATTTTACCTTCATGTTTGCATAACAACTCGGAGGAGTTCTTTCGTTCAGGTCATCGACAAGTTCCGCTGTACTTAAAGTTTGGCAGTGTAGGAAAATGAATTAAGTCACTTCATGAGTTAACGAATCGACTCCGGAAAAACCAATTAACCCGAATGTATTAATGAAGAAATAGTCTCAAAGCGCAGTACCAAAAGGCAGTTGGTTCGAGGTGCGTAGATTAAACTATGAAGTTATTCCATAAATAGAGGACGACGATGACCAAAGGTTTTTACAGCATTATGTTGGCGCAGTTTCTTTCTTCTCTGGCCGACAACGCCCTTCTCATCGCCGCGATCGCTCTGCTGACGACTCTGAATGAGCCGGCTTGGATGACTCCGCTCCTAAAATTGTTCTTTGTCGTGAGCTATGTCATCTTCGCTGCTTGGGTCGGCATCTTCGCAGATTCAATGCCCAAAGGCCGCGTGATGTTTATCACCAACGCGGTAAAAACCGTCGGCTGCATCATCATGCTGTTCGGTACCCATCCTCTTCTTGCTTACGCCATTGTCGGTCTGGGCGCTGCAGCTTACTCGCCTGCAAAATACGGCATTCTTACTGAGCTGCTTCCGCCCGAAAAACTTGTGAAAGCCAATGGCTGGATTGAAGGTCTGACGGTTGCCTCTATTATTTTGGGTACCGGCTTAGGCGGTTTGCTTATTTCTCCGATGGTTGACCATTTTGTTCAAGGTCATCATGTCTTCGGCGTCCATAACGCTGCTCAGGCCGCCATTGCCGTCATGATTTTTGTTTACGCCGCTGCGGCTGCTGTAAACCTTTTAATTCCGGATACCGGCGCCCGCTATCCAAAACAAGACTTCCGCCCGATCCATACGCTTGTTAATTTCGGAAAATCCTGCTCCCTGCTTTGGCACGACAAACTCGGTCAAATTTCGCTCTCCGTGACCACACTGTTCTGGGGCGCCGGCGCCACACTTCAGTTCCTCGTCTTGGCTTGGGCAGACTCCAACCTCGGACTCGACTTATCTAAAGCCGCTATTCTTCAAGGCGTCGTTGCTATCGGCATTGCGATCGGTGCCGTTCTTGCGGCTGCCTACGTCAGTTTAAGAAGGAGCGTTGACGTTCTTCCGATCGGTGTACTGATGGGCTTTTCTGTTGCCGTCATGTCTTTTTATAAAGCTTCCTGGATCCCGGGCGGCTTCGACATCTTCGGCTTCCATATCTCCTTTGCTATTGCGATTGCCTGCTTGCTGTTAGTCAGCGTGGGCATGATGGCCGGTTTCTTCGTCGTTCCGATGAACGCCTTATTACAGCACCGCGGACACGTTCTTATGAGCGCCGGTCGCTCCATTGCTGTTCAAAACTTCAACGAAAACTCTTCCATTCTCGTGATGCTCGGTCTCTACTCCCTGCTCATTAAGTCGGGTCTCGGAACCGTCACCATCATGGTGCTCTTCGGATGCTTTGTCGGCTGCTCGATGCTGGCGGTGATTTTCAAGCATCACCACAATCAATCCAAAGAAGACTCGCTCCATTTGATCGGTGAAGACAAGCGCCATTGAGGATCTGTTCTGACTTCTCAATAATCGCGGTCTGCGTCATAATTGACAGATTGATTTCAAACAGACACGACAACAATGAAGTCTTTAACCGTTACACCTTTTATCCGAGACTCTTTTGAGAATTATCAAAAGAGCGCCTGCGGCATCACTCTGGATATCGGGCGGCAAAGAATTAACCAGAAGGAGCTCATTTCTCTTATTGACTTTGTCAAAGAGAAAAAGATGATCGAATCCTTTAACGAAATGCGTAAAGGAAAGATCGTTAACGCCAGCGAGCATCGCTCTGCCCTTCACACCTCTTTGCGCGACCCTTCTCCGGATGCCCCTCATGCCGCAGAAGTTCACCAGACACTCGAAGCTTTCTGTAAGTTTGCTGAAGATGTCCGCAACTGGAAATGGCGCGGCTGTTCAGGCGACCGAATCACCGATGTCATCAATATCGGAATCGGCGGCTCCGACATGGGTCCGAAATGCGTTTACAACGCACTTCGTCCCAATAAACCGGAAATCAAACTTCACTTTCTCGCTTCTGCCGACGGCGTGATCTTTGATCGAATCACTTCCGTTTTGGATCCTTTTTCCACGCTGATTGTCATCTCTTCCAAGAGCTTTAAGACTCAGGAAACGAGAGCCAATACCATGGAAATTTTGGATTGGCTGAAGAAAGCCGGTATTCCTGAAAAAGACTTCAAACATCACGTGGTTGTCGTCTCCGCAAAACCGGATGCCGCTGAACAGTTCGGACTTCCGAAAGAAAACTTCTTCCCTATCTGGGATTGGGTCGGCGGCCGCTTCTCTGTTTGGGGTGCGATCGGTTTACCCGTTGCGATCGCTTTAGGTGCAGATACATTCAAAAGATTCCTGGCCGGCGCCCATGCAATGGACCAGCACGCTTCGATCGCTCCGCTGCAGAACAATCTGCCGGCGCTCATGGCGATGTTTGCTTACTGGAATTCGGAAAAACTCGACGTTTCCTCTTACTGTTTCCTTCCCTATGACGAACGCCTTCGTGTCATGGTGGACTGGCTCCAGCAGCTGGAAATGGAGAGCTTAGGTAAGAGTACGGCTGCCGACGGAACGCCGGTGATCGGGAAAACCTCTCTGGCGGTTTGGGGCGGACACGGGAACGAATCTCAGCATTCTTTCTACCAGTTCTTGCGCGAAGGTACGGCAAAGAACGCTATTGACGTTTTCTGGTGCGAGAAACCGGGCCACGCGCACAAAGAACTGCACCGCGTCTTAATGGCCAACGCCAAAGCTCAGACGGAAGCTCTCGTGACCAGAGATCCGAAGAGCAAGTACTTCAATGTGGTTTCCACCGTTTCCATTGAAGAACTCACGCCTGAAACATTAGGCGCTTTAATGGCGATGTATGAGCATAAGACCACAATGCTCGGAACGCTTTTCGGCATTAACGCCTTTGACCAGCCCGGCGTTGAACTCGGTAAGAAACTGGCCAACGAAGCCTATAAGAAAATTTCTTAGTCGATACTCTGATTAAGCGGAAGGCCGAACCTTTGATGGATTCGGCCTTTTGTTTATTCCACAAAAACGGATGCCTCTAAAGGGAGAAATAGTATTGCTTCAGACGGGAGGAAATAAGTTCCCTGCGTTTTTGAAGAAATTCTTCGTAGTTGCTTTCATCCATTTCTACCGTTTCAAAAGGAATACAGTTTTCCTCTAAATTCTTTTTGAAATCTGCAATATCCGTAATTCCTCCGTAGAGGCACTGTCCTCCTTCGCATTGAACATTAAGGACATAGCCAAGATAGTCATCCGGCGCTTTCTTTCCAATCTTTATATTAATTTCAGACTGAACGTAAGCGTAATTCGCCACTTGGTTATATTGCCCTTTTCCTAAGCCACCCTGTTTTAGATATTCTTTAGGAAAGACGTGATGAACGTCCCCTCTTTGTTCAATCAAATCCTTTACGAGAATATCTTTGGAAAGAAAGCCTCGGGCTCCGTTCTTACATTGAGCTGCTAAGAAGAGGTTAAAGACAGGGTTGTTTGCGTACGAAGACCTGAGTTTCTGAGGCAGAGCAACACTCCAGAATGACTCGGAGAGATTAACTTCTTCCTCGTCTGCTAGAACCTCTTCAATGGGACAGTCCTCAACGGCTTTAATGTCAGAGTCGAAGCGCGTTTCTGCACTTCCGCTATATCGGCTGGTAAGGATCGACAGGACTAACCAGCGGCGGACGAATTTTTCGATCTTCTCCGGAGAATAGTTCAAACTGCGCAATTTCAAGTACAGTGCGTAAGCAAAATTTAGCGCGTTGTCTGAAGTTATCAGTTTGGAATGGCAAAAGCCTGCAGAGCTAATAATCATGAGGAAGCGTTTGAAATTCGTTTCATTAACGAAATCCAAAACCGCAACCTTTAAGATCTTATAAGTGTTCTCTTCAATGCTTTGCTCAAACTCTCTGGTTTCGAAGTTTCGTCCGGAAAGCAGGCTCACCAAGTCACCTAATTTTCCACGGCTGAAACCATAGAGGAATGCAACGCGAATAATATCTGTGTAATCAGGATCGTAAATATCCTCATTCTCATTTTTTAGCCAAGCAATTGCCGGAAAATATTCGGAGTCAACAAATTCCTTATCGTTAGCCTTGAGGGACGAGAAGAATTCCAGTTTGACTGAAAGATGGCTGAAATGATCAATACATTTTCTGAGAAGGTTTCCGCCGTAAGTTTCATTGGCTGCTATTTTTGACATCACAAAGTCTGCCTGACTTAGCGGTACTCCCTGGCTGTTGATTCTGATAAAAATCGAGGTTACGGCGTCGATATCTAAAGATCCGTTTAGCTGAATGACGCCAACTTGTCTGTTTTTGATCGCTTTCAGCTCCTCCAAGACATCTTCTATCTCATCCTGATCCAAATCAGGGTTTGATGAGCAATACTCCTCTCTAACCTCTCTTAGCCTCTTTTGTCCGCTTAAAAACGGCGCTATATCCGAGATCCAAGTGACATCCTTCTGAATTGCAGGATTGCTTACCTCAAATTTCCGTTCTTTTGGATTGAAAGCGATCTTGATATGGACGTCCTCATATTCTGTATTCTTGACAGCTTTACCAAGAATTGCCGCCGTCAACGCCGTAATTCTCTGCTGCCCATCTATCAGGATCTTCTTGCCGCTGGAACTCTTGCCGTCCTTTGATTTCATATCTGGATTCTGCCAGGTAACGATATAGCCGACCGGATAGCCTCTATAAAGACTGTCAATGAGGTCTCTAACCTTTGATGCGTTCCAAACGAAGGGTCTTTGGATTTCCGGTATCGCTATCTCTTTATTTTCTACGTAGGTAAGTAGCGCGGAAATCAAAAATGATTGACTGAGTATTGCTGTTCAATATCCATAATTTTCCTTGGTACAGAGCTCCATCCTAAAAACTGAAAGAAATCAAAACGAAAGCTCACATTATCTTTTTTACCTATTCTAAGTTTACAATTTTTTACAAGGACCGACGGAAGAAGAATGCCGCAAACGGCAGCGTAACAACAGCGGTGACAAGCATCGGAATAATCTGTCCCCAAAGTTCGGAGATAGATAAGTTTTCCAGATACACGCCGTGAACGTACTCCAGAGCAAATCTCAAGGGATCAACATAGGTCAGAATCTGCAGAATCTCCGGCATGTTGTAAACCGGAGTGACCAAACCGGAAAGAATCACCATCGGAACAATCAGCACAAACGAGAAAATCATCGCCTGCTGCATGGTCTGAGAAATTGAAGAGATCGCCAAGCCTGTTCCCACCGTTGATAACGTAAAGATAAAAATACCGAAATACAGCGGCAGCAGCATCCCGCGCATCGGAATATCAAACCAGAAGACCGCAAAAAGAACCACGATAAAGGTCTGCGCGATACCGATCACAATCGGAGGCGTTGCTTTCGCCAAAAGAATCTCAAACGGTCTGTAGGGCGAAACCAGCAACTGGTCAAACGTTCCGTGCTCTCGCTCTCGAGCGACCGACAAGGCCGACAGCATAAGCACCTGAATAAAACTTAAGGTACCAATGAGCGCTGTCACAATGTTCCACTGGGTCTGCAGATTCGGGTTGTACCAGGCCCGCGTCTCGATATCAATGCCTTCGGGAACACCGACATAACGGTGATTAAATTCTTGAATGATCGTAGAAAGTTCAGCTGCCGCCAGCCCTGCTGTCGTAGAGTTCCTGCCGTCAGTAATAATCTGCACCGGACCTTGTTTGCCCTGTGCGAGCTTGGAATCAAAATCCGACTGAATATGAACGATGGCAAGCGAATCACGAGGATTCAGTTCGTCCTTCATCTGAGAAGCATTGTCCAAATATCGGCGTATGTAAAAAGTCGGAGAAGCGCCGATTTGCGATACAAGCTGCTGCGAAAACCTTCCGTGAGACTCATTCAAAACGGCAATCGGAGCATGGTTTAAATCGAAGGTTGCGGTGTAGCCGAACAGAAAAATCTGAATGATCAGCGGCACGACCAAAATAAATCGAGAAGCAGGATCGATAAAGTACGTGAGAAATTCATTCACGAACAGATTACTGAACCATCTTAGCCATTCACCAAAAGTCATTTCTTCTCCAACGTCTTCTTAAGTGTTCTTGTCACAAAGAAGAAAAACATAAAGGCGTAAGCAGCAAGAATCGCCGTGTCTTTGATCACCGTTTGCGCGTCCGTTCCCGAAAGGAATGAAGCTCGAATCAGTTCCATGAAGTAAGTCGGCGGAAGTACGTAAGAAACCGCCGCGATGGCTTCCGGTACGTTTCGCAAGTCAAAGACGAAGCCGCTCAGCATCACGCACGGCAGGAAACTGATCAGAATCACAAGCTGGGAAGCCAGGAACTGATTCTTTGTCAGCCCCGAAATCCAAAGCCCTGCCCCTAGTGCCGTTAAAAGATAAATGCACGAAGATCCGATAATGACAGCCAATGAGCCCTGGATCGGTACCTCAAAAATGAATCGTGCCGCAAAAAGACAAAGGAACAAGCCGCCCATACCGACAATGAAATATGGAATGACCTTAGAGAGCAGAATCTCGGAAGGCTTAACCGGCGTCGAAAACAGCATCTCCATAGTACCGCGCTCCCACTCTCGAGCAATCACAAGCGCAGTAAGGAATGCACCAACAATTGTAATCACAAGGACCACAAGCCCGGGCACGAAGTACCAGGTCGAAGAATTTGCGGCGTTAAACCAAAGACGAACAACCGGTACGGCGCCCTTATCCGATGAATAGCCTAATTTACCGAGACTGATTTGGACCGACTGCTGGATGTAGCGTTCAAGCGATGAGGCGCTCACGGTGTCCACACCGTGCACGATGAGCTGAAGCTTGCCTTTGCCGACTTGAAATTGTCCTGCAAAGTTGCTCGGAATCACAACGATACCCTTGACGGTCTTCTTTCTCATCAGCCCTTCGGCTTCTTTGATGTTGCCGCAGTTAATCGGTGTGAGGTACGGCGACCCCTTAAATCCTTGCTCAATAGCGTAAGAAACATTGCCCGGCGCCTGGTTGATCACTGCGATCGGCGTATTGCCTAAGTCCAAAGACAGGCCGCTGCCGAAAATAAAGATCAAAACCAGCGGAAGCACTAGCCCCACGGCAAAAGAGCTCGGGTCTCGAACGAGCTGGCACCACTCTTTAATCGTCAGAGCGCGTAGACAGCGAAGAAAATCGGACTTAATCATCTGCAATCCCTGCCTTTTTACCGTAAGCCCTCACAATCTTGATGAAGGCTTCGTTCATACTCGCCGTCTCCGGCAGCCCGGCGGCTTCTTTAACCTCTTTAGGGCTTCCGATCGCAAGCATATGGCCGCGATCCTGAATGGCAATGCGCGTGCAGTACTCTGCTTCTTCCATGAAGTGGGTCGTCACAATAATGGCTTTGCCCTCGTCGGCAAGTTTGTTAATGCTTCGCCAGAACACTCTTCGCGCAAGCGGGTCAATCGAACTTGTCGGCTCATCAAGGAACAAAATACCCGGATCATGCATCAGAGCGGCAGCCATCGAAAGACGCTTTTTATAGCCGTCGTTCAAGCCGCCTGCTTTCTTGCCGAGCAAACCTGTCAGACCGAAACGCCTGACAACCGCATCCATAGCCGTCTTTAACTTGTCTCCGAATAATCCGTACGCACCGCCGTAAAACTTCAAATTAAATCCCACAGAGAAAATGCTGTACAAGGAGAAAAACTGAGCCACATAACCAACCGTTCGTCGCGCCGAAGCTCGAGCCGTTCGAAGGTCATACCCTGCCACTTCAACCTTTCCGGAAGTCGCCGGAATCAGACCGCAAAGAATGCGGAATGTGGTGGTTTTGCCGGCACCGTTCGGCCCCAGCAATCCGAAGATTTCTCCGCGTGTGACGCTAAACGATGTGTCATCGACCGCTGTAAAGTCCCCGAATTTCTTAACCAGGTTCTCAACCACAATCACAGGTTTGCTGTCATCACCTTTCGTATTCCGGACTTCGACGTTTTCCCCGAAATCTTTCTGTGGTTTATCCGCCGCAATCAGAAGAGACATAAAAGCGTCTTCCAGTCTCGGAGGCAGCGGGCTTAGAGACGGAACACCGAGTTCCTTTGCTGCTTCTTTCAGATCGGCATCTTTCGACAACAGCACTCGGACCCCGTCTCCTGACGGCGTGGAATCAAGAACAAGAGAAGCTTGGGAAGCGGCGTCGAGCATTTGGCGCGCCGTTCTGCCCTCGGATTGAGCAAAATAAACTCGATCTTTATAAGGCTCCGTCAGCATCTCGGGCGTACCCTTTGCCAAAATCACGCCTTTATTGATGATGTAGACGTCATGACACATGGCCGCTTCTTCCAGATAAGCAGTGCTCACGAGAACACTCATACCTTTCTGAGCGACCGCAGTTTTAAGAATCTTCCAGAGTTCCTGACGAGAAACCGGGTCAACACCTGCCGTCGGTTCATCCAAAATCAATAAATCCGGGTCGTGAATCAGGGCGCAGGCCAGTGCGAGCTTTTGTTTCATACCGCCGGAGAGCCGTCCGGCCAACCGGTCGGTAAATGGTGCAAGCCCGGTCATCGCGAAGAGCTGATCATATTTTTCTTTTCGCTCGTCCTCAGGAACCCCCTGAAGGTTGGCAAAAAGGTCCATATTCTCTTTAATGCTCAAGTCCTGATAAAGCCCGAACCGCTGCGGCATATAAGCGATTCGCTCTTGAATCGCTTCTGAATCCGTCACGGTGTTCATACCGAACACTTCCAACTCGCCGGAGGTCGGAGTCAGAAGCCCGCAGACCAATCGCATAAAAGTCGTCTTACCGGCGCCGTCCGGACCGACCAAAGCAACGAGTCCTCCCTTCGGTACCGTTAAATCAATACCGTTGAGCGCAATCGAATCAAGTGCCGGATTCTTATTATTAGCAAAAACTTTTTTAAGCGATTTTGCGAAGACGGCCGGAACGTTGTTGTTCTCTGCCATCAGCCGTCCTTATTTAAAGCCCACGGTTGCCGGCATACCCAGTCTCAAACGATTGTCTTTGTCGTCAACCAAAATTCTGACTTCGTAAACAAGGTTAGTGCGCAAATCCGGCGTCTGAACGGTCTTAGGCGTGAATTCGGCTACAGAAGAAATGAAGCCGACATGACCGGGAATTTTGTCATTCGGATAGGCGTCAATCGTCACGTAGGCTTCCTGACCCGGTTTGATCTTGCCGAGATTGACTTCGTTGACGTAGGCCCTAACCCATTTAGGCGAGTTAATCGCCAAAGCCAAAACCGGCACCTGAGCGTTTGCCATGTCGCCGGGCTGCAGAAGTCTGGAACGAACCGTTGTATCGAGCGGGGCATAAAGCGTACTCTGCTTTAATTTCAACTCCAGCTGATCGACCTGAGCTTTGGTCTGCTGCCATTGCGCATAGCCTCTGGCGACGTCTTCGGCTCGCGGACCGATCTTGGCTAATTCCAAAGACTTCTCTGCGGAAAGCAGTTCGTTCTTAGCAACTTGCAGCTGGCTGCTCTGTGTATCCAAGGCCTGTTTGCTCACGCCCTGCCCTCGGGTAGATTTATAAATGCCGTCCACGCGTTCAAAATCTTTCTGGGCCAGATGCAAACGAGACTGCGCTACTAACACAGCGGCTTCAGCCTTGGCAATATCTTCAGGACGAGTACCGTTCTTCAATGCTAAATAGGTCTGATAAGCAGCTTGTTCGGCTGCTTTAGCCTGTTCAATTTCAATCTTAAGCGTGTCGGTTTCCTGTTCGGCAACCGGTTCTCCCGCCTTAACGACGTCGCCTTCTTCGACCAAAATCGACTTAATACGTTCCGGCCAAAGGAAAGCCAGATTTACTTGGCGGATATCGACATTGCCGTAAAGCTCTAAATTCTTGGGTGTGGACTCATATCGGTAGTACATCCAGCCGCCTGTTGCCGCAGCAATAGCAAGAACGGATACGGCGATCACAGCTTTTAACTTCATTTTTATCTCTTTCTGTTTTTTCAGAGGCCTCAGTCGGCCTTCTGACTCGTCCCACGGCGGCTTTTAACCGGCCACCCCTCAATTTGTTTCTTAATTGGTTTCCTCACTAGACCTTTGGAGCGAACATTCTATAGGTCCTTCTCCATAGTTTGCCCATCCTGAGAACCCTGCTCGGCGGGGATAGTAGCAATCTCCTGCCCTTCCCACAAATGACCAAAAATCTCCCAGAAATCTTCGATTTCCTGCTCCGAGATTTCTTTGTCGCCGTAAACCAGCGTTCTGAATTTCTCTCCGCGCCAGGTCTTCAGCGGGCCGATTTCTTTGAATCCGTTGCGTTGGTAAAAACACAAGCGTTTAACACGTGCCGCTCTGTCCTTGCAGCCGGGATAAATGCCCTCGCAGTCTAAGAAGACGGTCGCACCACGGGCATTTTTAATGACGGCAGACAAGATGTCGCTGCCGATGCCTTTTCCTCGTTTATCTTCATCGACCGCAAGATAAAAGAGGTAGTAATACTTGTCTTTTCTGAGCGTGCAGAAAAAAGCAACCACGTCTTCTTCATCGCTCAGCGCAAAGATTTCGACGCCGTCGGAAACGGAGTTAAAGAAAGGTTCGAGAGAAACTCGCTCAAAGAGCGGAAAAGACTTTATATAGATCCGCTGAACTTTCGCTTTCAGAGGACTGTCTTCAGTAACTTTCTCAATCTTGAGCTCAGCCATTGGTTAGCATCCTTATTTTTTCTATGCTCTCAATCTTATGTCACGGAAGTGTCATAAAGGCTGTAGTCTGCCCAACTAGAGGAGGAACAAATTCTGCGTCATGCAGAATCCTGATGAGTATGCGGCACCCCTCCGTAAAAGTGCGTGTGCCAGTGCTCATGCATTTCGGGCTTGGCAATCGATTCAATTCTGCAGTTTCGGATCGTCGCGAATTTAGTACACGTTGAGGACAGCATCTCGGGATCGTGGCTAATGATGATTTTGGCGGCATCGATCTTATTAATCTCTTCGATCAGTCTTTGCTTACTGTCAATGTCGAGTCCGTTCGTGGGTTCATCTAAGAGCAGCACCTGCGGTTTCATAGAAAGAACGCATGCAAGCGTGACAAGTTTTTTTTGTCCGCCCGATAATTCGTAGCTCAACGCATCTTTAAGTTCAAGGATGCCCAACGTTGACAAAGCCTCTTCGGAGACTTTTCTCGCTTCCTCTTCGCTTAAACCTTGGTTGAGCGGGCCGAAAGCTACGTCATCTATGACCTGTGGAAAAAATAACTGATCGTCAGCATGCTGGAGCACAAAGCCGACTTTGAGCCGCAGCGCTTTGAAGCCGGCTTCATCTGATACGGCTTTGTCCTCGAGACAAATATCCGCAGCCTGAGGTTTTAAAAGCCCCGTAATCACTCTGAACAGAGAGGTTTTGCCGGTTCCGTTGGGACTCCACAAAGCTTGGCTTTCTCCTGCTTGGAGACTGATTTCCGCATTCTCAAAAATCTTCTTTCCGTTCGGATAGGTCAGATTTAAATTTTTAATTTCCAGAAGACTCACTTCTTATCTCCAGCCAAGATAGGCAAACACTACCGAAGCACAGCAAAAGAACATTAAGAGGAACGTATCTTTATGTCTCCAAACTTCATGGTTCAGAGTTCGTATACGGCCGTCAAAACCCCTTAATTTCATCGCATCGTCCAGGACTCGGCTTCGCCGGACAGCTCGAACGAACAAAAGCGCAATAACCGCTGCCACGGTTTGATAGGTCCGCTTATTCGCTTTCATCTCAAATCCGCGAAGCTTTGCCGCCTCTTTCATCCGACGGTATTCGCTTTCAAAAATATCGATGCCTCTCGCACAGAAAAGCAAGATAACTATGAGGCTCTCCGAAAACTTGAGAGATTTAAGACCTGCAGCCAGCCGTGAGAAAGACAACGAACTCACCAATGCATAGAAGACAAAGAACAAAGCATTGGCTTTAATCGTCACCAAAGATGAGAGGTAAACGCCCTCATAAGAAAAGATCCCGCCGGATCCGATCGAAGTTCCGGGCGTCGTCCAGGGAGTGAGCAGCCAAATGAAAAGAATAAAAAGATTGATTTGAAGCCAACGCTTAATAAGATGTTTAGCGTCTGTTGGGAAGAGAAAAATGATCAAAAAGGAAAAGAACAGCGCGCAGAGCGCTGCCGTGATATTCGGCAGCACTGAAACGACCACTCCGAAGACAAGCGCAGATGCGATCCTCGAAGCCGCTGAAAAATCCTTTTTTAATGTCATTTATTTTTTTGTCTGCGGGTCGAAATCCATGCAAACAGACCGCCGAGGCCTAAACACCAGCCTAGGCCTCCGACGATATCGCGCCATGTGATTTTAGGCTGCTGAGCTTCAGCCAGTTGTTTCCTCAGCGGAGCAATCACTTGCATCTCCGCCTGCTCTCTGGCTGCTTTCAGAGCAGCATCGAGTTCTTCCTGAGAGTAGATTTTTGGAGATGTTGTGTTTGTCTCAGCCTCTTTATTAGGGATTTCAAGCTTTACAGTGCTCACAGCCGTTTTGCTGTCGGCCCCAAAAGTGAAGTCTTCTTTACTCAGCTTCCATTGGTTCTGGTGTCCCTCCCCGGCATTGACGATCACTGTCAGCGGAGCGGGCTCAAAACCGTCGGGAAGCGCCATGCAGACATTGCCGTCCTGTTCGGTTTTTGCGGTTAAAAAGACGGTCCCTTCCTCTGTTAAGACGCGGACATCTGCGCCGCGTGCGGGTTTGCCGCCTTGGAAACTTGTCTCGACACAAATCTCGTGCGCCTGACTATAGGCGAACACATTCAGCCGATGGGCGTTAGCGGCCGTCGAACCGCAGAGAAGAAACACAGAGGCGATAAATAAAGCTGAACTATTTTTCATCAAATATCCCAGGATCAGAATGTTTGAGGTATACAACTGCAAAGGCAGTAATGACACCTTCGACCACCATCACGGGCAAATTACTCAGAAAGATCAGCCATGCCGCGGTCACAAAACCTTCATTTGTGAACGCAAGCGCCAGGGCCGTCAAAATACCTGAGATCAGAACAGCGCTGAAGCCGCCGCAGAAACCTGCGAGCTTTAGCCTTTTGTTCGCCGACTTACCGGCTATAGCATAAAAGATACCGTATGCCGCCAGCGCTCCGAGACCCATAGTGGCGGTGTTGACGCCGAGTACGGTAAATCCTCCGAACTGGAACAAGACAGCTTGTAAGAGTAAAGCCACAAAAATCACGGGAAAAGCCGCCCAGCCGAGGACAACGCCCAAAAACCCGTTCAGAATCAAATGGGCACTGGAAAAACCGATCGGCACGTGGATGAGGCTCGCAACAAAAAACGCTGCCCCGAGAAGCCCGGCCAACATGAAATGATTCGCCTGAATCTTCTTTAGTCCGTAGGCGACGCCTGCGGCAGCCACAACCGCACCGGTGATTAAAACGGGTGCGGAGAGTACACCTTCAGCAATATGCATTACTTAAATGACGGATTGACGAATTCTGTCCAAAGCACGGCACCGAGTTCCACATCCTTATCCTGGCCATCTTTTTTAATCTTGAAGTCCGCATCATTCAAAGCGGCAAATCCCCACCAGCCTTCCCAAGGTACGGCATAAGAGAAGACACCGTTTTTATCGGTTTTGACCTGCTGTGTAATAAAGATGTCGTTCGGGGCTTTGATGCGATGATCAACGTTGTAGAACTCAACTTCCACCATCGTATCCGGAGCGGGTTTGCCGTTCAAAATCACCTGACCGCGGAATACATTGCCGACGTAGTTTCCGAAAGGACGAGTGAGCGGAAGAATTTCGGTTTTTGCACCGGTCGGAGCATCCCAGTCATCGTCCACACCGAAGACCGGAACCATGACTTTGGAGTAATGAATAATGAACTTATCTTCAGCCGGTTCCCAATAAGGCTGAGGCTCGAGTACGAATTTATAGCAGCCGGGACGTGCAACTTTGTATTGCGTCATCCAAGCGTCTTTGTCCAAGACCTGAGTCTTCTGCAGAGTATTCGTTAAATCGGTTTTCTTTCCGTCGACAATCACGGAGAAATTTTTAGGTTTCTCCATGGTCATGCCCGCTTGTTCCATCGGATGGTTGAATGCTGCCGTAATCGTCAGTGTAGAGTCTTTGGGATCCGAAACGATTTGCTTATCCGGGATCACACTTCCGAAGTGGGCATTTGCCAAAGTGCAAACGGACAAAAGAGCCAATGCAAGGACAGTTTTACTCATGAAACCCTCAATCAATAAAAATAACGGTACCCGTTACTTTTTTATTCTACGCCGCAAAAAATTACACGCGCACGAATCTCTTTTCTTAAGGCCTAATTCGGAGAACGATGTTTTTCTCGTGTCGCCGCCCAGCAGATAAAGGAGCCGAGGACGACGATGGAGACGCCGACCCAAAATTCGTGAGTCAGCTTGGCGCCGATGAGGAATGAAGCGAAAATACAGGACAAAACCGGTGTGAAATAAGACATGATCGACATGATTTCAATACGGCCTTTCTGAACACCGAAGGTCCACATTCCATAAGCCGCGCCCATGATCAAAGCAGAGCCGACAGCAAATAAGACCCCCTTAGTATTCCAAGGGTAAGAAGGCGCAAGATCCAAAAGCCAAATCGCATTAAAGAATATGGCATCTAAAGCAAAGATCAGCGTGGTCGGATTTTGTCCTTTCGCCCAGGCTCTCGTGAAGTTCGAATAAGCTGCCCAAAAAATGGCTGCCCACAGTGCTAGAAAATAGCTGATGGGATTGCTGGTGATGTGGCTCCACATTGCACGGAAGTCAATCAGCAAGTTACCCGAGAGAACAACAAAAATGCCGTAGATCGCGAGCAGCATTCCAATGCCGACCCACCATTTTGCTTTTTGACCGTTAAAAAGAACAGCAAACAGAATCGTCAATGTCGGCCATAAATAATTAATCATGCCGACCTCCATAGTCTGTGTCCCGTCTTTAGCCAAGCCAAGAGAGAACGCAAAAGTCATGGAGGTGCCGATAGCGCAGCCCAAGCCGCAGATGTAATACTTCAGCGGCATAGCTTTCAGATTCGGAACGCCGAATAGCAGAAATACGAAAACTAAGGCAATCAGATAATTGATGGCCAAGCCTTTTCCGACGCCCAGCGTCTCAGAAAGCGTCCTTACAAGCGAGACGCTCAGTCCCCAAAAAATCGGAGAAATACAGCCGATCAAAGTGGCTTGGTTTGTCGAAATCTTCATAAAACTACCGATCAGATACGACGTCTATCTTAGTGGGTTTTAGGCAAAGAAAGCGCCTTTCGAATGGTTTTGAGCATCCGAAAGGCGCGAAATCTATTTGCGGTTAGCGTTAACTCCAGCTGTGTTTCACTCCGGCACCTTCCAACCGGCTGACTCCGGGTTGAGCCGATCGTTTCACAACAATCTTACTGGGGATTCTCTCTTTGATCTGATCCACGTGAGAAATCAGACCGACCGTTTTCCCTTGCGCATTCAAGCTGCTCAAAGCATTAAGCGCTTTTTCCAAAGAGTCATCGTCAAGTGTTCCGAAACCTTCATCCAAGAAGAGCGAATCAATTCGGACATTGTTGCTGGCCATTTGGGCCAGACCTAAAGCAAGCGCCAAACTGACGATAAAGGTTTCACCGCCGGAGAGGTTGTCCGTAGGACGCTCCTGATCAGCCAAGTCTGAGTCAATGACTTTGATTTCCATGTCTCCTCCGCCTTTAGCCAAGCGGTATCGACTGTGGAGCTTGGTCAATTCAACATTGGCATTTTTAAGCAATGTCAAAAGCACCAAACTTTGCACATATCTCCGATACTTGTCTCCGCTGCTCGATCCGACGAGCGTGTTGAGACGATTCCAGACTGCAACCTGATGTTTCAGTTTCTTTAATTCGTCTTCTATGCCTGCCCGCTTGATGCGTGCCTCCTCGTCAGTTTTCAGTTCTTTCTGCAGCTCGCCTTTCTGTTCCAGAAGCTTCTCTTTCTCAGCAGAAGCCTCACGTTTTTCTGCTTCCAAAACCTCAAGCGATTTGTCCGTTAGTTTCTGAGATTCTTTTTCTTCCAACTTCTTGTCAGCTTCACTAAAGCGGTCCGCAGCACTGCGGGATTGGGCCTTGTAATCCGTGATTTCTTTGTGAAGGGCATTAATCGCTTCAGAATCTAAACGAGCTCTTCTCCAATCCTCTTCGGATTCAAATTTTTCCTTTTTAAGGGCATCCGTCCACTCCGTCTTTGCTGAAAGAAGATTTTTTTCAGCCTCAGCTGAACGCTGTTCAGCAGTTTTAAGTCTTTGTTCCGCAGCGGCCTGAACGCTTCGGGCTTTCGAAAGATTTTCGTAGGCTTGGTCTTTTGCCTCTGCCAACTGCGAGAGCAGACGTTCGTAGGCCTTCCGCTCGATTTCTACCAACTTGGTTCCGAAAAGCTTATCGCGTTGTAACTGCTTCGTCTTCAGTTCAGTCTGTAACTCAGCCGCCTGATCTGATTTTTCCCGAGAGCTTTTCTCCAAACGCTCAACGCTTTCGACGAGTCCGGGCAAAGTGCCTTTTTTGATCGCTAAACTATTCTCAATTTCTCTGCACGATTCCAGAAGCTCTTCGTACTTAGCTGCCTTAGCAATCCAACGTTTGAAGAGTTCGGGATTATGGGCAAAAAGCTCTCCGTCCGTGATGACAGAGCCGTACTCTTTAGCTGTTTTTCGCCAAAACTGCTCAAGCTCTGTCCTTGCTTTTTCTCTGCCGGTTTGAGCTTGCGCCAGTAAGCTTTTTGCTGACTCAAACTTCGTTTGGGCATTGCTGAAGACCATCTCAGCCCGATGAAGCTCTTCTGTTGTACCGGCAATTTTTTCTTTTGCAGCGGCTGCTTTGGATTCCGCGTCTCTTGCTTTGGCAATACGTTTTTTGATATCGATAAGAAGGCTTTCCTTCTTAGTTATCAAAACCGCCGCTGCCTCTTCCGTTACGCCTTCACGTGTCAGACCAGCTCTGCCGCATTTCAGCGTCAGCTCTTCTTCGGCCAAATCCAAATTCTTCCGAAGTTCTTTCAGACGTTTTTCAGAAACAAGGATCCGATCTTTAAGAACGTCAATTTTCCTATCAGCTTCTTTCTGATTTTTTTGTAGATCCGTCGATTCTTCCTTCACAACGGCCAGACGCTCTTTTGCCGTCGCAACCTCCGGCGGAAGGTTTGCCGCAAAAGGATGCTCCAGTGAGCCGCATACCGGACAAGGTTCCCCTTCCTTCAACTCAGCTCGAACCTTAGTCAATTCGTCAATTTGAACCAAAGCCTCGAGTTCCTCCTGCCTTGAAGTTAGCGACTGGATTTCCTTTTCATACCCCTCTTTTTTGCTGCTCCAATTGTCCAGTTCGGCCGAGTCCCTTTGCATCACATCTTCTTGACGGACGATTTCCTCTTTTTGGTCACAGACGGCTTTGAGCGCAGATTTGACGGCTTCAAGCAACGGAATTTGCTCTGAAAAGCTCAGTTGCTCTTGCGTAAGTTCATCGAGGGTCTTTCCGTCAAGAATTTCACTTAAACGCTTTTCCGCTTCTTTAAGTAATACTTTGTCCGCCTCAATTACTGAAGCTATTTTTTCCTTCCGGATTCTGAGCGCCTCTGCTTCTTTTTCCTGTGATTTGACTGTCTCGCTTGCTTTATCAGCTTTTCCTTCGGCGTCTGCTAATGCTGCTGAAAGGGTTTCGGCGGTGATTTTGCAGTCCCTTAATTCGTCCTTCCGCTGATAAAGAAATGCGCCTTTAATATCTTCTTTTCTCTCAAGGTCTCGTTTCTCACGGTCTTCTTCTAACTTCCGTATATCCTCTTTGGCTTTATTGAGATGATCCTTACAATCGGCAGTCTCGTTTTCTAATTTAATTTTTTCTTCTTGTGCGAGTCTGCTGGATTTTATAAGCGGAGAAATTTCGGCGTCCAAGAACTCGATTTGCGAGAACAGGGCTAATTTCTTCGGTTTTTGAAGGTTCTCATTGTTCAAGGCCTCCTCTGCTGCCTTGAAATTGAAGTCCTTCTCTTTAAGAGACTTTGTCGCGTTAACTAATTCGTTCTCCGCAGCAGACTTCTCTTTGATCGAGTCTTCACGGAGTGATTGCTTATCGATTAGCGTGTTAAATATTGGAAGAATATTTTGAGCATGTTCTGCAAGTCGGACAACATTTTCCTTCCGGAAGAATTCATTCCGGTTTTCCTTCAAACGTTCAAGCTCGGCCTTTACCCTTAAAAACTGATTCCTAAGCTCGGCAGTCTCACTAATCCAGCGAGATTCTTTTTCAATTTTGCTTATTTGAGTTTCAAGGACTTTTGCCTCTTCAGTTATACCTTTCAACTGCTCCTGCTTCGTTAGGACGACAGCATCGTCAAGGACCGGACTGAGTTCGACTTCTCTCTGCTTGTCCTCGAAAAGCTTCTTTTGTTCTTCGGCGAGATCGTAAACTTTTGTGGAGAGGAGTGAATAAATCTGAGTTCCTGTGATCTGTTCAAGCGTTTGTGCTTTTTCATTCGGTTTCGATTTAAGGAAAGCCGCAAAGTCACCCTGAGAAAGCATGACAGAGCGCTTAAATTGATCGAAACTTAGACCGATGATTTTTTGGACTTCCTGCTTTTTACTCGTTACCTTGCTTCCGTCGGTAATGGGAATCCAGCAGCCGTCCTCAAACTTTTCCATTGTGGACACCACTTGTCCGTATTTGCCGGTCTTATCAAAGTTCTTCTGTTTCTTTTGACTCCAGGTCGCACGATAACGTCCGCTAAGTGTTTGGAACTCCAAACTGCTCCGACAGCTGTCGCAGTCTCGGTTCATGACTTCGTTGGCATTCTGAGTAATCGAGCCGATACGGGGCGTGTGTCCGTAAAGGGCCAAACAAATTGCATCCAAAATCGTAGTCTTACCGCTGCCGGTCGGGCCGACAATCGCAAAAATGCCGGAGCGAAAATCCGGTGCTTGAAAATCAATAGTCCAGGCGCCCTTCAAGGAATTGATATTTTCAAATGAGAGTTTGAGTATTTGCATTTTTCTTCCTTGAATCCGTTATTGAGCGTTCACATCAGCGAACTCAGAAATTTGGAAATAGGCATTTCTATATGCATTCCAAAGTTCCTCCTCGGATACTTCTCCCTCAAACGTCTCATTTTTCAGTTTCTTTTCGAAGACGTTCTCCCAAGTTAGCTCCCCGATCTCCATCTCTTCTGCATCATTGGCCAAACAATTGGCTTTCTTGGTTTCGTCGAAGATTCTTAAGACTTCAATCTTGGTTCCGGAAGTCTGATCCGCAACTTCACCGGTCAAGTTAATCGCATCGGTTTTCCCTGTATGGATTACCTCGACCAAAATCTTTTTATCCTGCGCAATGAGCTCTTTTAGCTTCGCGGTAATTTCCGTTTGACTTCCTTGAACACTCACAAGCTTGTCAAATTTAGGCACCGGAATATCTGTCACTTTAATTTCATCGGGCTCGAAATCTACTAAACGAACGAGTTTTTCAAGATTGGCTTCTTCAAAGGTAAAGGAAATCGGTGCTCCGGAGTAATTGCGGGTTTTATCACCGCCGATGCTGTAAGCTCGGTGGATGTGTCCGAGCGCCAGATAATCGATTTCGGACGGAAAGATGCTTACCGGCACGGCCCCTGTTGCCCCGATATAAAGCTCATTAACGTCTTCTCCTTTAGGAGATCCGACCGTAAAGAGATGACCCGTTGCAATAAGCGGAACCCTTTTGGCTCCCATCTTGTCAATGGCTTTTTTAACAACGTTCTTGTAGTGGTTCTCAACCGCCAGTTGAATCTCTTCGCTGCGGGAAAGCGTAGAGTCATCCTTTAAACGCAAGATATCTCTTTCTCTAAGGAAAGGAACAGCACAAACAACACCTTCAAGTTTTCCGGAAGAATCTTTTAACTCGATAACTTCGTTCTCCGGATTTTCTGCTCCGCCTATGACGTGCACACCGAGACTCGCCAAGATTTCTTTCGGTGCCTCAAGCAGCGTCGGTGAATCATGATTCCCGGAAACAATCACAACATGTCGGCAGCCGCTGCCGGAAAGATGAGATAAAAAATCGTAATAGAGCCTAAGGCTTTTGTTCGTCGGAACTGCGGTGTCAAAAATATCGCCGGCAACAATTAACGTATCCACACGTTCTTTACGAATCGTACTCAACAGCCACGTCAAAAAATTTTCAAAAACGTCATAACGTTCTTTATCGAATAATCTTTTTCCAAGATGCCAGTCAGAGGTATGAAGAAGTCTCATTGTTGTTTTCCTTTGAGATAAATTGACCGTTCATTGTTATTTTGGATCGTCTTACGACATTTGATGACGTTCTTCTGCCAGTCGTCCTCCTTGTCGGAATACTGCCAGAAACAAAAGACCTGCCAAAGAAGACAGGTCCTGTAGCAGCTGCTGGTATTTTACAAAGCCTGCGCTTTAAGGAACTCAGCTGCTCGCTGCGTTTGAGGATGTGTAAAAAAAGTTTCGCAGTCTGTATATTCCACAATGTGTCCGGCTTCAATCATCAAAATCTTATCTGCTAAAAATTTCGCCTCCTCCAACCGATGCGTAATCATTAAGAAAGTCCGTTTTTTGCCGTCCTTGGCCGCCGGACCTCCTTTTAGCTGCTTTAAAGTTTGGCAGAATTTATTGCTGGTCTCTACATCCAAAGATGCTGTCGGTTCATCTAAAAGCAAAACAGGAGATCCCATCAGCAGTACACGAGCAATTCCTACCCGCTGTTGCTGGCCGCCGGATAAGTCCTGGGCAGGGGTATCCAAGATGTCTTGAGAGATACTTGCTTCTTCCAAGACCGTCTGATAGAGAGCCTCTATTTCATCCGGTTTAAATTCATGACCGTACTTAAGAGAAAGTTTGATGTTTTCTTCCGTTGTTCCATTAAACATCACAGCCTTTTGGAACACATAAGCCAAATTTCGTCTTAACTCATGAACATCGTAATCGTCAACGTCTTTCCCTCGCCAAAGAATCGAACCGCCGGTTTTTCCAGGGTCTAGTCTGTTGATTTGTTTTAAAAGCGTGCTTTTGCCAGCACCGCTCGGGCCAACTATCGCTATGAACGATCCGTTCTCAATATCTAAGGAAATATTGTGGAGTATTTCTTTCCCGTTATAACCTACGCAAAGATCTTTAATTTGAAGTTCAAGCACAATCCTGCCTCTCCTCACAATTACAAAATTAGGTGCCTAGTCAAAATTTTTTCACGAAATGTCCGATGGAGAAAATAATCCTCTTACTTTTTGAGAACATTCAGGACCTGTGCTGCCGCGTTAGGATGCGATTATTTTTTAACTTTAAAGAAGGCAAAACCCAACTTTAAATTGGGTTTTGCGCACTACACAGTCAAAGGAAATTCTTATGTTCCCGTGTGTCAATTATCCAAGGGTATTTACTTATTTAAACAGAAGT
>OKRR01000334.1_pt1 | contig 54676 bp, 48 predicted proteins | sample 1601211 | NCBI WGS metagenome assembly OKRR01 (sample SAMEA3541525, study PRJEB24748) | human gut metagenome | biome: human gut; feature: human-associated habitat; material: faeces | place: China | collected 2012
TGCATGGACTACTACGCCATGGACTCTGCCTTCAAATACTGCGCTTTGCGTAGGTCCCAAAATAGATTATGTAGCTGTACAATCATACAATGCATATACCGGCCAGCCAATCACAGTGATATTAGCAAAGCAATTACTGAATGCTCACTTCAATCCAAAAGCTGCCGAACTGAAGCTTGAAGACTATAAGCCTGGTGACAAGTTGGTTCCATTCAAAGTAATAGCCGAATATAAAGGCACTGACCTTGTAGGTATGGAATATGAGCAACTGATCCCATGGGTTAACCCAGGCGAGGGTGCATTCCGCGTCATCTTGGGTGATTATGTAACCACTGAGGATGGTACAGGTATCGTACATATTGCTCCGACATTTGGTGCAGACGATGCTCAGGTAGCAAAAGCAGCCGGCGTTCCTCCTTTGCAGTTTATCAATAAGAAAGGTGAGCTCCGCCCTATGGTAGATCTTACCGGTAAATTCTATACTTTAAATGAACTGGACGAAACGTTTGTAAAAGAGCGGGTTAACGTAGAACTATATAAAGAATACGCAGGGCGTTTCGTAAAGAATGCCTATGATCCGAATCTTACTGATCAGGATGAGTCATTGGATGTGAGTATTTGCATGATGATGAAAGCCAACAACCTGGCATTCAAAATAGAAAAGCATGTGCACAACTATCCGCACTGCTGGCGTACGGACAAACCGGTATTGTACTACCCGTTGGATAGTTGGTTTATTCGTTCTACTGCCTGCAAAGACCGTATGATAGAGCTGAACAAAACAATCAACTGGAAACCGGAATCTACCGGAACAGGACGTTTTGGCAAATGGCTGGAAAATTTGAATGACTGGAACCTGAGCCGTTCTCGTTATTGGGGTACTCCGCTACCCATCTGGCGTACGGAAGATAACAGTAGTGAAATATGTATCGAATCTGTAGAGGAGTTATACAACGAAATAGAGAAATCGGTAGCTGCCGGATTTATGAAATCTAATCCTTATAAAGAGAAAGGGTTCGTTCCGGGACAATATACAGATGATAATTACGATAGAATAGATTTGCACCGTCCGTATGTGGATGATATCATCCTGGTATCCGAAGACGGAAAGCCTATGAAACGTGAGACAGACCTTATCGACGTATGGTTTGATTCAGGCGCTATGCCCTATGCACAGATTCACTATCCTTTTGAAAATAAAGAATTGCTGGACAGCCATGAGGTATACCCGGCAGACTTTATCGCAGAAGGTGTGGACCAGACACGCGGATGGTTCTTTACACTGCATGCTATTGCAACAATGGTATTCGACACCATATCTTATAAAGCTGTTATCTCTAATGGCCTGGTACTGGATAAGAATGGGAATAAAATGTCCAAGCGCCTGGGCAATGCTGTTGATCCGTTCTCTACAATCGAAAAATACGGTTCCGACCCGTTGCGTTGGTATATGATAACGAACTCTTCGCCATGGGATAACCTGAAGTTTGATATAGATGGTATCGAGGAAGTTCGTCGTAAATTCTTCGGTACATTATATAATACATATTCATTCTTTGCGCTTTACGCCAATGTAGATGGATTTGAATACAAGGAAGCGGATGTGCCTATGGAAGAACGTCCGGAAATAGATCGCTGGATACTTTCTGTACTGAATACACTGATCAAAGAAGTGGACACTTGTTACAATGATTACGAACCAACCAAAGCAGGACGACTGATCTCAGATTTTGTGAACGATAATCTGTCTAACTGGTATGTTCGTTTGAACCGTAAACGTTTCTGGGGAGGTGAGTTCACACAAGATAAATTGTCTGCTTATCAAACGCTGTACACATGTCTTGAAACAGTAGCCAAACTAATGGCACCGATTGCCCCGTTCTATGCAGATCGTTTATATAGCGACTTGATTGTTGCTACCGGACGTGACAATGTCGTATCTATTCACCTTGCTAAATTCCCTGAGTACAATGAGGAAATGATAGACAAAGGGTTGGAGGCACGTATGCAAATGGCACAAGACGTCACTTCTATGGTATTGGCATTACGTCGTAAGGTAAACATTAAAGTTCGCCAGCCGTTGCAATGTATTATGGTTCCTGTAATAGACGAAGAGCAGAAGGCTCACATCGAAGCAGTGAAAGCATTGATTATGAATGAGGTGAATGTAAAGGATATCAAGTTTGTAGATGGTGCTGCCGGTGTATTGGTGAAAAAAGTGAAATGTGATTTCAAAAAACTCGGTCCGAAGTTTGGAAAGCAGATGAAGGCCGTAGCCGCTGCTGTTGCAGAAATGTCACAAGAGGCTATCGCCGAACTGGAAAAGAACGGTAAATATACACTGAATCTGGATGGAACAGAAGCTGTGATAGAAACGGCAGATGTAGAAATCATCAGTGAAGATATACCGGGATGGCTGGTTGCAAATGAAGGTAAACTGACAGTTGCCCTTGAAGTTACCGTTACTGAAGAACTTCGCCGTGAAGGTATTGCCCGTGAATTAGTGAATCGTATCCAGAATATTCGTAAATCAAGTGGATTTGAAATAACTGACAAGATTCGGATAACAATCTCTAAAAATCCACAAACAGATGATGCGGTAACAGAATATAATAATTATATTTGTAACCAAGTTTTGGGTACATCCCTGACTTTGGCAGATGAGGTAAAAGACGCTACGGAGCTTAATTTCGACGATTTTTCTTTATTTGTCAATGTAGTAAAAGAATAATTCTAATACCAATAACCTCTAAAAAGTAAAAATTATGGCAGAAAAGACAAGATATTCGGATGCGGAACTTGAGGAGTTCCGTGCCATTATAATGGAGAAACTGGAGTTGGCACAACGTGATTACGATCAGTTGAAACTCAGTCTGATGGGTCTTGATGGAAACGATACTGACGATACATCACCCACATACAAAGTACTGGAAGAAGGAGCTAACACACTGTCAAAAGAAGAAACGACTCGCCTGGCACAACGTCAGTTGAAGTTTATTCAAGGATTGCAGGCTGCTCTTGTACGTATTGAAAACAAAACGTATGGTATTTGCCGTGAAACAGGAAAGCTGATCCCTGCAGAACGTCTACGTGCTGTACCTCACGCTACACTCAGCATTGAAGCAAAGAATAGTGGCAAGAAATAAAATTAGTGACGAGCTATAAGCTACAAATAACACGTACTGTGTGCTATTGACAAGTACTTGTAATCTGTAACTTATAGCTCGTAGCTTATATAACTTGTATTCAACAAAATGAAAAAACTACTCACGAAAGGACAAATATCCCTACTCGTCATCTTCTCGGTGCTGATTATAGACCAGATGATTAAAATCTGGATTAAAACCCACATGTATTGGCACGAAAGTATCCGGATTACCAACTGGTTCTATATCTATTTTACGGAAAACAATGGTATGGCATTTGGTATGGAGATTTTCGGAAAATTATTCCTTACTACTTTCCGCATTATTGCCGTAGCATTGATAGGATGGTATCTGTATAAGATTGTAAAGAGAGGATTTAAGACAGGATACATTGTTTGTGTTTCTTTGATTCTTACCGGAGCATTGGGAAATATCATTGATAGCGTATTTTATGGAGTACTGTTTAACGAGAGTACACATTCACAAATTGCCAGTTTTATGCCCGAAGGGGGAGGATACTCCACTTGGTTTTATGGTAAGGTAGTAGATATGTTTTATTTCCCGATTATTGATACTACCTGGCCTACATGGATACCGTTTGTTGGGGGAGAGCATTTTATATTCTTTAGTCCCATCTTTAACTTCGCTGATGCCGCTATCAGTTGTGGTATCATCGCATTGCTTCTTTTTTATAGTAAATATCTGAATGAGTCTTATCACTCACACGAAAAAAAGGACTAAGACAGAAAATGAAAAGAGATTTCCGGTGCCGGTTGTATATTATGTGCCTGTTAGTGGTATTCGTTGTTGGTTGTAAGGTTAAAAGGCCCGATGGAGTCCTTCCGGAAACAACGATGGAAAACCTGTTGTATGATTATCATATAGCGAAAGCGATGAGTGATAATCTGCCATACAATGAGAGCTATAAAAAAGTATTGTATACAAATGCTGTATTCAGCAAATATGGTACAACGGAAGCTGTTTTCGATTCGTCTATGGTATGGTATACTCGTAACACGGAAGTACTGGCCAAAGTCTATGAAAGAGTTAGTAAAAGGCTAAAAACACAACAAAATTCAATCAATCACTTAATTGCCATACGCGACAAAAAGCCGATGACATCTACTCCTGGTGACAGCATTGATGTATGGGCATGGCAACGTATGAGACGCTTAACGGGAATGCCAATAGATAATAAACTGACGTTTGTCCTGCCTTCGGATTCTAATTTCAAGAAACGTGATACATTGGTATGGGAAGTTCGTTATCATTTCCTTGAACGTGTTAAGCCGGATACGACTCTGTACGCATTAATGGGTATGCAGATTCAATTTGAAAATGACAGTATTATAAGTGAAACCAAACGAGTGACAGAGTCGGGGATACAGCGTATCCGCCTGCAATCGGATACGTTGGGAGCTATCAAGGAAGTGAAAGGATTTATCTATTATCCAAGGAAAAAAACACCGCATACCTTATTGACTGATGATATCACACTCATGCGTTATCACTCCAATGATACACTGCCGGTTTTGAATGATTCTTTAAAAACAGATTCTCTTAAGCAGGATGTAGTGAAAGAGGTAGTTTCGAAAAAAACAGCTGATACAATAGAGAAAGCAGATCAGCAACCTCAGCCAAGATTAACTCCGGAAGAGATGAATCGCCGTCGCAGCAATCTGCAACGTGAAGTGAAACCGGAACAACTCGAAGTAGAGAAGCACATACAAATGGAGAAACGTGAGATAAGACAAGAACGGCAGATGAATCAACGTCGCCGTTCACAGTAAATTTCAGAACTAAGGAGATGAAACGCTTTGCTTCTCATTATTTGTATGCGCCGGATACCGGTTTTCTCAAACAACAGGTAGTAGAAATGGAGGGAGAATACGTTGTGAGATTCTTCCCCCTTACCGAAGAAATAGAATCGGTAGAATGGTTACCGGGCGTCATAGAGCTAACCCAGGTGAAAGATAAATTCTGTGCTTATCTTTTATTTCCTTTTGATTTTACAATGATGCAGCCTGTCGCCGAAACTCGGCGCAGACAATTGCTGTAGCAATGGCTACATTGAGCGATTCGGAAGTTTCTCTCTCCTGAGGATAATTAGGAATATATAGTTTCTGATTGATTAGTGCTTCCACCTCTTTACTAATTCCATTTCCTTCATTTCCCATCACAATCAATCCATTACGGGATAGAGGTTGGCCGTATATATTCTTCCCATCCAGAAATGTTCCGTAAACCGGAATATCACCAAGAGAACGAATAAGGTCGGGCAGAGGAGTATAATATGTTTTTACACGAGCTATACCGCCCATAGTAGCTTGTACCGTCTTAGGGTTATAAACATCCACCGTATTAGATGAACAAATGATATGCTCTATGCCAAACCAATCGGCAAGACGAATAATTGTACCTAAGTTTCCCGGATCCTGTACATCATCCAGAGCAAGGCAGAGTGAATTACGAAGAATAGAAGTATTTAAAATATATTCCGGTTGCCTGAATACAGCGAGTACCTGTTGAGGAGTCTTCAACAAACTGGCACGTGATAGTTCATCCTGAGTAACTTCTACTATTTCATCTGCCTGAACAGATGTATGTTCTTGTAACCAGGAAGAAGTAGCAGCCAGAAAGCTACAGGATAGGTGTCCAAGTAAGTCACCTACCAGTTTCGGACCTTCAGCCAGAAAGACTTTTTCTTCTTTACGTATCTTTTTTAGCTCCAATGAGCGAATGTACTTTATTTTATTTTTGCTTAATAGAGTCATATAAACCTGATATTTACGGCAAAGCTATAAAGATATTTCCAATATACCACTTTCTCACGATTCTTTTTCTACATCTATTTTCTTATGATTAACATTATTTATACCAATAAATATATACTGCCTACTTAATTATCGTAGATTTGCTTAAAAATAGTAGACTGGTTATCAGTAATAAATAAAAATAGAATGGAAAGACTTACACAGCAAGAAGAAGAAGTAATGCTTTACTTTTGGAAGATAGGGCCAAGTTTTATAAGAGATGTGCTGAATCAAATGCCTGCACCAAAGCCTCCTTATACCAGTGTGGCATCTGTAGTACGTAATTTAGAGAAGAAACAATATCTGTCTCCTTTCAAACTGGGCAACTCTATTCAGTATCATCCCATAATTAAAGAGAGTGATTACAAGCGTTATTTCCTTAGTGGAGTGGTAAGTAATTACTTTACCGGATCCTATAAAGAAATGGTTTCATTTTTTGTGAGAGATCGTAAAATCAGCAAAAAGGAACTGAAAGAACTTATTAATATCATTGAAGACGAAGAATCTTAAAAACAACCAGAGATATGACACTTTTTATTCTATACTTCATGAAGGTAAATATAGCATTAGTTGTGCTGTACTTCTTTTATAAATTATTGTTTAGTAAAGATACCTTCTTTGGATTACGCAGACTGATGTTGATTTTAATCTATATCATCGCATTCACATATCCTTTGTTTGATCTTTCTGCCTGGATGATAGCAGACAATAATGTAACCGGTGTAGTAAACACCCTATATCAAAAGGTATTGCCCGAAATAACAATCGTAAGTGGAACAGCTGATAATGCATCATCTTTTCCATTGGTTACAATAGTTCTTACAGGCCTTTACATAGCAGGAGCGATTATCTTATTAACACGTACATTGCTGGAAATCAGCAAAACCTGTATCATGCTTCAGCATAGTAAAAAAGTATATATTGATGGAATCCGTATATGTCAGCCCAAAGAAAAGCAAGAGCCTTATTCTTTCTTTAAGTGGATTTGTGTGTATCCGGGTATGTATAATGAAAAAGAGACAAAAGAGATATTGGTACATGAACAGACGCATGTACGCGAACTTCACTCGGCGGATATATTATTGGCACAGCTCGTAATCATTCTTTGCTGGTTCAATCCTTTTGCCTGGCTCATGCGAAGCGAAATGCGTATTAATCATGAGTATCTTGCCGACAGGAAAGTAGTAACAAGTGGTTACGACAGAAAAACGTATCAGTATCATCTCTTAGGACTCAAGCAAAACCAACCGGCTGCAGCAAATTTATATAATAACTTTAGTGTATTACCTTTAAAGAACCGAATTAAAATGTTAAACAGAAAAAGAACCCGTAACATCATGAGAAGCAAATACCTCATGTTCATTCCTGTAACTGCTTTGTTGATTCTATTCAGTAACTGTACAAATACAGGCAAAGAAGAATCAACAGAAGAAAAAGCGGAAGTAAAATACATCCCTACAGAAGTCAAACCGGATACAGTGGACATCGCCAATGCTGTTTTCGATATGGTAGAAGAAATGCCGGAATTCAAAGGAGGCAATAAGGCACTGATGGACTATCTGGCTGCAAACCTACAGTATCCGAAAGGAGCTGAAACCAAAGGAACACAAGGTCGTGTTATCGTACAGTTCATTGTTAATACGGATGGAAGTATTGACAATGCAAAAGTACTTCGCAGTGTTGATCCTGAATTGGATGCAGAGGCCTTGCGTGTGATCAATGGAATGCCGAAATGGAAACCGGGGACACAAAAAGGTGAACCGGTACGTGTAAAATATACCGTACCAGTTGTGTTCCGTCTGAAATAAACAGCGGTCAGAGATAAAACATTGAAATCACCAATAGTTCGCCCCTACGATGTTGTAGCAACTTCTTAGGGGCGAATTAGCATTTATTATTTCCCCATGCAGAAAAATTCGCCTATATTTGTAGGGTATTTGAGGCAACTAATAAAACCCTATGAGGAGAGGATATCTTTACACGTTACTTTCTTTTACCATTCTGACGCTGGCTTCGTGTTCCGCTACCAAGTTTGTGCCGGATGGTTATTATTTATTGGACGAAGTTAAAGTATCTACTAATAACAAAGAAGTAAAACCTTCCAGCCTACGCAATTATGTACGTCAAAATCCCAATGCAAAATGGTTTAGCCTGATAAAAACACAGTTGTACGTTTATGATCTTTCAGGACGTGACTCCAGCAAATGGTACAATAAGTTTCTTCGTAAAATAGGAGATGCTCCGGTTATTTACAACGAAAGCGAAGCACAACGCTCACAGGAGGAAATAACAAAAGCTGTCCAGAATATGGGATATATGAGTGCTTCCGTTAAGCGTACGACGAAAATAAAGAAAAAGAAACTGAAGCTTTATTATGAGGTAACTACAGGTAAACCTTACACTGTACGTACGCTGAAATATGATATTGGTGATCCGAAAGTAGGTGAGTATATGCGAAAAGATTCTGCAAATACTTTATTGAAAGAGGGTATGCTGTTTGACGTAAATGTATTGGACGCAGAACGGCAACGAATAACGGACCATCTATTGCGTAACGGATACTATAAATTCAATAAAGACTATATTTCATATACAGCTGATACTGTACGCAATACTTATCTTGTAGACCTGACTCTACATTTGCAACCCTATAAAACGCACACTGCCGATGCACCTCAAGCACATAATCAATATCGTATCAACAAAATAAATTTTATCACAGACTACGATGTTCTCCAGTCTTCTGCGTTGAGCAGTATTGAAATTAATGACTCCATACACTACAATGGTTATCCCATTTATTATAAAGACAAGTTATATCTGCGACCTAAAGTATTGACAGATAACCTACTGCTCTTTCCGGGTAACCTATATAACGAACGTGATGTACAACGGACTTACTCAAACTTCGGACGCCTACCGGCATTGAAATACACCAATATTCGTTTCTTTGAAACCCTGGTAGGAGACAGTACCCTGTTGAATTGTTATGTGATGCTAACCAAAAGCAAACATAAGTCAATCTCTTTTGAGCTGGAAGGAACAAATTCTGCCGGTGATCTCGGAGCAGCAGCTTCCGTATCTTTCCAGCATCGGAATCTCTTTCGTGGTTCCGAAACTTTTATGATGAAATTTCGTGGTGCATACGAAGCAATCACCGGATTACAGGGCGACTATCACAATAACAACTACACAGAATACGGTGTAGAAACGAGTATAAACTTTCCAAGCTTCTTATTTCCTTTTCTGAGTTCTGATTTTAAACGTAAAATACGTGCTACCACAGAGTTTGGCTTGCAATATAGTTACCAGCTACGCCCGGAATTCTCACGTACAGTAGCTTCGGCTTCGTGGAGTTACAAATGGACACAGCGTCAACGGGCACAACACCGTATTGACTTGATAGATATCGGCTATCTGTATTTGCCCTGGATCTCCCAAAAGTTTCGCGAAGACTATATCAACAAGGGGCAGAATCATATTTTTGAATATAACTATAAGAACCGGCTTATCGTACGCATGGGTTACAGTTATAATTATAACAGTGCCGGAAATGCTTTGGTGAACAATACCATCAGTTCTAATTCTTACTCCATCCGTGCCAATATAGAATCGGCAGGAAATATTTTGTATGCATTCTCTAAAGCAACCGGTATACGTAAAAACGATGATGGCGAATATGCTATTCTCGGTATTCCGTACGCACAGTATCTGAAAGGTGATTTTGACTTTGCCAAGAATATCCGGATAGATGATCGTAACTCATTGGCATTTCATGCCGGTTTTGGTATTGCGGTTCCATACGGTAATGCAAAGACCATTCCATTTGAGAAGCAATACTTCTCAGGAGGTGCCAACAGTGTACGCGGATGGTCTGTACGTGATTTAGGGCCGGGTTCATTTCCCGGTGACGGTAATTTCCTGAATCAGTCAGGCGATATCAAACTGGACGCGAGCATCGAGTATCGAAGTAAATTATTCTGGAAGTTTCAGGGGGCTGCCTTTATTGATGCCGGTAATATCTGGACAATCCGTGATTACGCCAATCAACCGGGCGGTGTATTCAAGTTCAATGAATTCTATAAGCAGATTGCCGTTGCTTATGGCTTAGGTTTACGTTTGGATCTGGATTTCTTTGTTTTACGTTTCGACGGTGGAATGAAAGCCATCAATCCGGCTTATAAAAATGGTAAAGAGCGCTGGCCCATTATTCATCCCAAGTTCAGTCGTGATTTTGCATTCCACTTTGCAGTGGGTTATCCATTTTAACCAACCATCTTTCATCCTCTTTTACCAAATGAATGGTGTCCTGTTTCTCGGGAAGAATAGCAGATGTACCATTAAAGAAATCAGCTTTCAGATAATTTTTTACCGAACAGATAACGGTTGCATGCCCTTCTTCCGGATTCATTTGCTCACTAATTACAGTCACAACAACCGGTCCTTTTGCATTTACCTTGTCAATGAGCTCCTGGGTCGTGTTTGTAGCCATATAACTAAGATATGGGAGGGAAGCCGGAACAACCAATTCTTTGGTAGCCGCATAATCAAGATCATAAAAGGTTTCACAGAATGCTATTGCATTGCGTACAACTTCACTTTGAGGTACCTGTTTCTGACAGGCAGCAGCCAAGCCCATAAAAGCAATGAGAGAGAATATTCGTAGTATTTTCATAATTTAGTGAATAAAAAAGATGAAACATCTCTTTGTGCAGAGCATGTTTCATCTTTTGACATTTCTTTATGCATTAAATTAACGGGCAGCAAACAGCAGACCGTTCATTACCATCTGACGTGCTGCAAGAGTTCCCTGAGCATCCAGAGTGACAGTCATTGACTCGCCATTAGGCAAATACATCTGCGCTGTACCATCATTGTTCATTTTCAGAAGTTCGGTACTCTCACCATTAGCTACTACATTCCAGGTATTTGCTTCCTTGTTGTAGATCAGTTCCATAGCAGTTTTCTCACCCTCTTTTGTAATCGAATAACCATTCTCCAGAGTTTCTACCAGATAGTTGCCATTTTCGCCTTTTACTTTCTTTACATCTCCAGCGTTTGCCATCGGGTTAGAACCGCTCCAAAACTCAATAGAGTTGATAACCAAAGCATCCGCCAAATATGCAACGCCATATACCGGAACGATGTTCAGTGCAAGAAACACAAGTTCGTTTACAAACTTATTTCCTACTGACTGATTCCAGGAAGAAATGCGATTGAATAAACCAAATGAACCTACACATGAACTAAACAAAATAGTACCGCTCAGAGCAAAAGCTGCGACCAATGTCAATCTGTTTTTTTTCATAATTTCTGTTTTTTAGTTGTTATTTTGTGAAACGATAAAAAGACCTATAATAGCTATAAGTCCTTTATACAGTTGCAAATATAAACCTTTTAATTAATAGAAACAAAACATGGTGCAATTTCTATTTTACATTTTTTCTTCGCTTCCGAAGTTCATTCCCTAATAAATAGTCGACAGAAAACTTACCGGGACCGGATATATACATCAATATAAATACAACTAAATAGATGAGTGCCAGTTCTTTTACAGCAAAAGCATCATTACCGTGAATGACAAAGAATGCCATGCCCATTGTAAAAATCATAGGCAACATAGCCAAACGATATAATACGCCGACGATAAACGCCATTGAACAAACAAGTTCTCCAAAGATAGCCAATCCTAAAGATACCGGGCTCCCTACACCCAATGGATCGGGGAAAGCTATGGATAGTTCCTGATAACTACTCCATTTCTGTATGCCGTGATTCATCAATAGCAAACCAAAGAAAATACGCAATGCAAGTAAGAATAAAGATGCCCCTGTACTATTGGGCTTTGAGGGAAATAAAAAATTGTAGATCATAAGTTTCATTTATTAGTTTGATAATTTATACAATATAAACAAACCTTAGCTTCACATTGTTTAAATTGATTCATATCAAATAAAGCATTACAGAGATAAAAAGTATAAACTCTTTTTGTCTACCTTTGTTATTAGATATATATTACATTAACAGAAAGGAATAAAGTTATGAAAAAGGTAAAAGATTTCTTCAAAGATTGTCTCGAAGAAATAGGTAGAGGCATACTCCATGAATATGGCTACTTTGAAGAGGATAACAAATAATAAAATAGAAAAAGGAAGTGATATACTTCCAGAAACCTTCTCATACCTCCGAAGTATATTCTATTACTTCGGGGGTATTTTATATATTCCGGTTCCAAATATTGAAAGCATAACTATTATAACTCTAATACTATATTTAATGAAAAAAAGGAATAAGTCATCGCGACATTCCCTTTTCCATATCTACTAAAATGAGAGTAACCTATATCATTTCTTCGGTTTTACTCTTTTCACAGGCTTTATTATTAATCGCAACGAAGGGTCATAAGTGAAATAACTCCACATCCAGTCTATGAAAATGAAAAGTCTGTTCTTTACACCTACAATACTCATTAAGTGAATGAATAGCCAGACTGCCCAGGCAGGAAAACCACCAAAACGGATATTCTTCAACTCCACAATAGCGTTATTTCTTCCGACAGTAGCCATCGAACCTTTATTATGATACACAAAAGGTTTAAGTGGAAGTCCCTTTTCTATGTTGTTCAGATTCTGAACAAGCAACTTAGCCTGTTGAATAGCCGGCTGAACAACCTGAGGGTGCCCCCTCGGATAATCTTCTGAAATCATCAGAGCAGTATCACCAATAGCAAATACATTGTTAGTACCGGTTACCTTGTTGAAAACATCTACATTCAGTCTATTCCCCGGTCCGTAAGCGTCCTGTGGAAGTCCTTCAATGCTGTTAGCTTTCACACCTGCTACCCAATAAATATTTGTAGAAGGTATGGCCGTACCATCTCCCAGAGTAAGTAAATCATTTTCATAATCTACCACCTTGGAATCCACCTTTATTTCAACTCCTTTTTTTGCCAGATAGTCCTGTACTTCGGTTGACGATTTTTCGGAGAAAGCCGAGAGTAGGCGAGGGCCTGCATCGATAAGGACAATACGCATCTGCTCTATATCCAGATCGGGATAATCTTGTGGCAAAATGAACTTACGCATCTCTGCCAATGCACCCGAAAGTTCTATTCCGGTAGCTCCGCCACCTACAATTATAAACGTCATCAATTTTTCCCGTTCTTTCAAATTACTCGTGTTCTGCGCTTTCTCAAAGCTTTCCAGTACTTGGTTACGGTTATAGAGAGCTTCTGCCGTCGTCTTGAGAGACATGGTATGGAGAGCCATCTTATCGTTACCGAAATAGTTGGTATAACATCCGGTTGCAATTACCAAATAGTCGTATTCAATAACTCCAATGGAAGTTTCCAATATATTTCGTTCCGGAATAACCCGTTGGGCTTCACAGATACGAATATGAAAATATTTACGCTTTTTAAAAATCTTGCGGAAAGGAAAAGAGATTGCACTCGGTTCTATACCGGCTGTAGCTACCTGATAGAGAAGAGGCTGAAACAGATGATAATTATTTTTGTCTAACAGAACAATTTGAAAATTGTCATTTTTTAGTTTACGTGCCAACTTTAATCCTCCAAAACCACCACCTACAATAACTACTCTTTTTCTTTTCCCTTTATCGGGAATATCTATTTTATTCATCATGTTATCATTATATTAATCTGATAGTATATTAACATCACGGAAGGGAAAATTGTTTTTGTTATCCACTACCTCCAAACATGTTTTTGTCAAGAGCTGATTTATTGATTATTAACCTGAAAGCGACTTTCTCAGAAGATAATATCAGTTGTATTGCAACACAATAGCATTTACATTGCAACATACCGAGAAATGCATCGTAACATAGTAACAAACGAACCGTAACATACCATGTAATCTTGAATAAGTACCGGGAAAAACTCCAATAGATACCTGTCTATATACCTTCAGAAGCCGGTATAAAAAAATAAAGGAGAAAGCCATAGCTTTCTCCTTTACAAGTATTCTAACTGAATCTACTTTATGATTACAATTACAAAGATACTGTTTTTTTGACTAAAAGTCAAACATCCGATGTATTATTTCATAGAAAATCTTTTTTATTTATCTCATTCTCTACCAGATACTCCACTTCGTGAGCTTCCGTCAATTGAGGTACCTCAAGCTTACCAAGCATACCGTCCAACACACTCTCCGGAAGCGGATATTCTCTTTCACGGTTCTGTCTTCGCCAAACGGAATAGTCTTTCTCAACATAAACCACTTTAACACGAGCCCCATACCCGGCAAAGAGATTGATAAGCTGAAAACGCATCAGAGTAGTAATATTAGTTGCATTCCATATGAAATCCTGCCCTTTACGCAAATAAGTGCGGGCTATCTTTTTAGCTTCCTGCACCACCCATCCATTTGCCGATTTGTCAGTAGGACTCAGTTTATTCTTCCGGCGAATATCATCCAGGCTGATAACAGGAAGAGCTATACCGGACGTTTCAATATAATGATCTTTTCCCATTCCCGGTAACCCGGATAACAGAACAACATTACACTTAAACTTTTCATACGGAATGTAATCTATATAGCTTTCTTCCGTGTGAAAGTAACGAAAACGGGCATGATCAGTGGTAAATTCTCTGCTCTTTTTCCAGCACCCCTGCTCACGGCAGAAGATTTCAAATAACTCCAGCGATTCCAATAAAGTATCTTTATCCTGACAGATACGTCCTTTTATATCAGCTTCGGCAAGTAGACGGAGCTGCGAAGTGTCCACTCTGAAAGCTGCCCTGGCAACCTGTCTCATAGGGTCCTGTTTTTCCATCAGCCATAAAGGGAGCCCGTGAAACCTTACAAGTGATGCTATCTTTTCACGAATGATAAAAGGAGTTGATATATCCTTGTATAAAAGCGTACGCACAGTATATTCTCCCTTACGGGCATGCCCTTTGGCAGTGATACTGCCATCTTCCTCAATGACTGTAGTAGAACGTTTTTCTACATCATGCAGTAGTGCAGCCGTCCAAAGTATTTCCTTGTCCTGCTCTGTAAGGGCAAGATAGCCGGGTAATTTCTGTAATTCTTCTATCACCCACCAGGTATGTGTAGCCACATCTCCTTCGGCATGATGAAACTGGTCCTGAGGAATCCCATTCATATCGCGTAACCATTCGAATTGTAGTTCGAGCGAGTTACGATCTTTCTTATCTGTTAATGTCCAAATCATATTTTTCTTTATTTTCATTAAACTCCCAGAAAAGCCGGGCACGCTTCCAGTGACGTGTCCAATGCTCATCTGTTTTCACATGTCCTTTGCGCACATACTTGAATACATTGTGTGCAAATTCGCTAACCGGATATTCATCTGTATTCCGCACTACCAACCCTTCACGCGTACAATCTTCTCCGGTAAAAGGATCTTTTGTACCAAAGACTCCCGGTTGCCGGGCAAGAGTAAGTATCTGTTGTCGAAGTTGCTCCTGAGAAAGTTCTGCAACGGACTCTAATCCCAATTCGGGAACTGTTGGCAAATCAAACATAGCAGCATAAAACTTTACCTCTTCCCAGGATAACCATTTATCGAGGCAACGCACGGCAAAAACATAGAAATACGATTCTAACCGTTTGTATTCAATAGAGTGAACAGCATACAGATTTTCACCAAATAATTCAAGACTGCCCAAATCATGCTTCATTAATTCCCAACGTTCACGCAGTTGTCGTGTCCATGGAGAAGTAGCAGGTGCAGCATGTGACCGTGCAAATACGCCGGCACTGTTCAGGCAATTATTCTCACCATCCAATTTTTCGGTATATACAAGCGTGTCAATCCGCTGGATATCTTCCCAATAAGTATGGTTGATGCGGTCGTCACTTGTAGTTCCCGGTGAGAAAGGGAAGTGATACGTACGACCATATTTTTCTGATAACATTTTGTTTTAATTTAATTATTCTTTATTCATTCTTACGATGCGGGGCATAAAACGCCCTTGTATCTCTACCAGGTTTTCCTGTGCCCGCATTACCCTTTCGATGTCCTTATAGGCAAGAGGCATCTCTTCCACACTGCCTCCGATAAGGGTTACACCCGCTTGTGCCAAAAATTTCTTTAAGGCGGACTGCGTGAAGGTACTTTGAGCCTGCTGTCTTGACATCGCCCGCCCGGCACCATGAGAGGCCGAAAAGAGAGATTCACGTACTCCTTTGCCACAAACCAGATATCCGGGAGTAGCCATACTGCCCGGAATAAGTCCGGGTTGCCCCTCATAAGCAGGAGTAGCTCCTTTGCGGTGAACAATGGCAAAGTTGCCGGGTGCTATTTCCTCCTCCCAGGCGAAGTTATGGTGATTGCTGACATTAGCAACCGGAATCAATCCTAAGGCTTTGGCAAGGTTAAGATGAATCCTTTCGTGACAAGCCCGGGCATAATCTCCGGCAAGATTCATACTCATCCAATACGCCTGCCCCTCTTCCGAATGGAGATCAAACCAGGCAAAGTGTTGGGCTTCGCGAGGTAATTTACAAGATTCACGTGCCAGAAAACTATAATGTTGTGCAATAGCAGCTCCCAATCCCCGTGAACCTGAATGAGACAACAAAGCAACATAATTCCCGGCAGGTAACTGTAAAGCATTGTCTGCCTCCAGTTCCAGTTCTCCGAAGTTCACAAAATGATTCCCTTGTCCCGATGTTCCTAATTGTCGGACAGCCTTCCCATGCAACTTTTGTAACAGGGGAGTCAATCGGAATTCTTCTCTGTCCAACACTTCATGCTCCTGTGTAAACTCTAATCCACCATCCATACCAAAATGTGTGTATTCCTTTAATGCCACTTTTGTCTGATGAGCATATCGTTTCAGAAAATCCGGCTTCGCATCAAAAACCGTCAGACTCATCCGGCAGCCAATATCCATTCCTACGGCATAAGGTATTACTGTATGATCCGTTGCCAGTACACCGCCGATGGGCAAACCATATCCGGCATGTGCGTCAGGCATCAACGCTCCTGCCAGCGTTACCGGGAGTCGCATGGCCAGTTCCATTTGTTGCTTGGCAGAACTTTCTATAAACTTGTTACCGTAAGTTTGGTGCATCAACGGCACTTCTCTCAGATCATAGACCTGAAACTTCCTTTCTATAATGGTGGGAGAGAAGTGTTCCGCCAGTTTCCCCCATACTTCATCCTTTTTATATGCTTCGGGATTATCAAGCACATTTGCTAAACGAACCAGAATTTCTTCTTTACTTTCATACTTACAATGTTTGTTTACAATGGCAACAGCCAGACTGCGTGCCACATTATTTGTATATCCCAGTTTGCTTAAATCTTTTAAACGTATTCCCATGATTTCTTTCATAGCACACTGATCTCATCCCCGGAATAAACATATAATGTTCCGGAGTAATGAGGCAATATGCCTGTTACCAGTGCAGAAGAAGGCAGAACATAACATCTCTGCTTCACCACACTGAAGTGATTAAATAATAAAATAATAAGATTGTAGGACTAATCAATTTTTCTCCGGCAACAGTTTCGCGGAGTGTTCAGATAATAAAATTATTGGGGCTCTTCATTCCGATGAGCCGCTTAGTCCCGATTTTGATGTGTTATTTCTCCAACATAATTAATACCCTTTCCACAGTTTAAAGGGTGAATACTAAATTTATCGCTGCAAATGTAATTCCTTTTTTAGTTATAGCAAAGCGAAAGAAAATAAATTTAAAAAATAATAGCTACAAGGCTTGCTATTTTAAAATAAAGCTTTACCTTTGCACCCGAAATCAAAAAAAGCATAATACCAATGCACTCTTAGCTCAGTTGGTAGAGCAACTGACTCTTAATCAGTGGGTCCAGGGTTCGAATCCCTGAGGGTGTACAAAAAGGAGACTATTTTTAGCCTCCTTTTTTATTTGTCTTAAGTCGATAAAAACTTTAAGACCAATGAGAAAAGAACATCGTTAATACAATGAAAATCAGACATTAAAAGAATGTACATTTTTGTATATCAAGAATGTATATTCTTGTTATGTATCATTGTACACTTTTGCAATACATAAATGTACACTCTTGTGATTCCCCTTCATACGGGTTAGTGTAACACCTTCATTTCTTTTCGGAAGAGAGTACAGTTCTTCAGATAAAAATGTAAATTAAAAAATATAAATATTACCTTTGTTTCATTGTTACTATTTTAAAATTAATTGAATATGAAAAAATTAGTTTATCTATCGACTTCAGTAGTATTTTTATTGGCTGGCATTATTTCATGCAAACAAGCTCCAGCCACTCAGATCATTAACGGAATCGTGTATGATGCAAGCATGAACAACCTGACAATTATCTCTGATCAGGGAGATACGGTAAACATCAGCACAATGGATGCCAATCCACAGAAAGTGCCCGGAGTATTACTCAATGATTCTGTCAGAGTAACCTGCACCCACGAAGATATAGACGGAGTTAAAATTCTGAAAGCCGACGAGCTAACAATTACCGTACATTCCCCTTATTACTATATTCAGGGAACCTGGCTTGAGCCCAATCCTATAAATCCCAAAGAGATGCAAGGATTCACACTCAATCAAAACGGAACGGCCAGTTCTGTGAATATGGCAACTTTACTGATAAAAAACTGGAACCTGGATAATTGGACACTGACTCTGCAATATGAAAGTATTGGCAACAAACAGACCATTACAGGAACCGATACCCTGAATGTAGTTAAAATCGATGCAGATTCACTTGTACTGGCACGAAAAACAAATGTAATGTGGCGACTGGCAAGGCAAAAGTAACCGGATTCTACCGCAATTCATAAATACCTTATTTATATTGTCATACTTTTAGTGCTGGCACGTATCCTACTCAAATGCTCCGATGAAATACCAAGATAGGAAGCAATATGCCGCAACTGTACACGCTGTAAAATCTCCGGTTTCTCTTTCATAAGCCGGAGATAGCGTTCGGTTGCCGTCATAGACAAACTGGAAATAAGGCGATGTTCAGTTCCTACAAATTCTTTTTCTATGAATTGCCGTGCCCAATTGCATACTTCCAGATCTTGCTGATACAATTCATGCAACTGTTTTAAATTCATTTTGTACAACACGGAATCCTCTAAAAGCTCTATCGTCTCATACCCTTTCTCACCATTCACATATCCCTGAGCAGATATAATAATATCATTTTCCTTCCCAAACCAGATTGTAATATCTCTTCCGTCCACTTCAATATATGCCCTGGCAATACCTTGCTTTATCAGATATACATCACGTTCTATCTTATCTTTAGTGAACAAAATAAATCCTTTAGGATAGGAAATTTCATCCCATATAGACTCCAATTTATTCATTGTATTCTGTAAAATGGTATCCTTTGAAGGACAGGAAAATGATGTGATATCCATAACATGACTATATTTTGTCCGACAAATATAACTGATTTTATCTATTAAAATACTTAATTGATAATTATCAATTACTTTTTCTAACCAAGCTCATATCTTTACTGAAAATTTTAAATAATTAAATTATGGCATGGTTATTATTGATTGGAGCCGGACTACTGGAAATAGGATGGCCTTTGGGATTCAAACTGGCAAGTATTTATGAGAAATATTTCTATTTATTCATCACCATATCCATTGTTTCTATGGGAGCAAGTGGTTTCTTGCTATATCTTGCACAAAAGACAATTCCTATTGGCACTGCATATGTCATCTGGACAGGCATCGGAGCAATAGGGACAGTTCTTATCGGTATCTTCTTCTTTCATGATTCAACAAATATATTCAGACTGCTGTTTGTACTGCTGATTCTGACAGGAGTAGTAGGACTGAAGATGGTACATTAGAAATAAGCCAGAAACAGAAAAACCTATTAATATAAAAGAAAATCCGTTGTATTTATTTGAAATACAACGGATTCTTTTATTTTACAAAACACTTGTACACCCTCAGGGATTCGAACCCTGGACCCACTGATTAAGAGTCAGTTGCTCTACCAACTGAGCTAAGAGTGCTTATCTTCTCATTTGCGCTTGCAAAGGTAGATTTTTTGTTTTATTCAGCCAAACAAAACAGGAACTTTTTTAGCCGTTTTTATTGCTTTCATTCGAATTCATACAGATCTGATGGCGTACTTCGCTTTAATGCAAGCAGTTGCACATCTTTACCTACAATGATTCCTTTGTTCTTTAATTTCCATTCCACAGTCTTGTATGCCAGTTCCGGATGATTATTATCTTTACTCAAGTGGCAAAGCCAGATATAACGTAGATCTTCGGTAAAGTTCTCTGCCAGGAATTCGGCTGTTGCTATATTGCTCATATGTCCCGTACCGCTTGATATACGTTCTTTCAGATATTGCGGATAAGGTCCCATCTTCAACATCTCTTCGTCATAATTGGCTTCAAGAATCAGATAATTGGCTTTGCGAATGTATTTGGCAGCGGTAGGAGTGATCTCGCCAAGGTCGGTAAGGAAGGAGAAGACTTTACCATCTATCTCAATACAATAACCCACATTATCTGTTCCGTCATGAGGAACCTCGAAAGACTCTATATGAAAATCTTCCAGCTCCATTGGCTGCTCCTTTTCCAGATAACGGACAGAAGAATATAACTTCTCCGTCATACAATAGCTCTTATTAATTCCAGCATGAACACGAGCCGTTGTATAAACCGGAATATTCAGTTTCTCCCCCAAATGTCCTACAGCCTTGATGTGATCGGCATGATCATGAGTCACAAACACAGCACGTATGGACTCCATTGCTACATTGATGTCTCTCAGTGTCTTTTTTATCGTTCGTATTCCAATGCCGGCATCGATTAGTATTCCATATGTATCAGTACCCAGATAATAGCAGTTTCCACTACTGCCACTCGCCAGGCTTATAAATCTTACTTTCATTTCGTATCCTTTTCTTTAAAATGCAAATTGCCGTCAACTTTTGTGGCAAAGTGACGGCAAATATACACAAAAAAAGAAGAAAATAAGCCTTATGCTTTCTTCTTTTTGTCGATGGATTGGGTGATTTTAGCGAAAATAAGAAGAGCAATAGCTGCTATCAATCCTATACCTGCAAAATAATACCAGATATAATGAGCATTCACACTGGCAGCCTCCCATGCTTCATGTGATTCAAACAAAATAGGATCCGGACAATATCTCGTCAATAAAATACCAGCTAAACCAAAACCAAAGATAGAGGAGAGGAATGAGTGCAGATGACTGAACCCCAAGTACATTCCCTCTTCGCCTTTGGGCGCTTGTAAAGAGAAATATTCAAGGTAGCGCGGAGAAATAAAACATTCGGCCAACGCCTGTATTACAATACCAACGATCATCATTAAGGTAATATTAGTCATGCCGGATATTATATCATCTCCAAGCAGGTTACCGCAAGCCATCAGCAGTGCTGAAACCGGAATCAGAAACATACCGATATTCATAGAAGTGATAGCGGTACGCTTTGCCATCAGCCGGGTAATAAAACTGACACAACAAACCACCACAAAAGGATTAACATTAGCAATCCACCCGGGCTTCGCCGTTTCGCCCGCCATACGAATAACATATTTCGGCATAGTGGCATACAATTGTTGTTGCACCATCCAGAATCCGGTAATGATTAAAATAAGAATCAGTAATCGCCAATTAGTCATGATTCGAACAAAACCACGCCAGATTTCATGCATACTTTTTCCTTCACCCGCCGTATGTGTTGATTTATAGAAGAAAATCACTGCCAGAAGAGCAAGCAATGTCATGCCACCGGAAAAATAATTGATGTAAATATACGCCTGCTCACCTATAAAGTTTCTCAGTGGATCAATAATGGTTTTACCGGTGAAAGCACCAATATTTACCATCATATAGAAAATGGAGTAACCCCGTGCACGTGTAGCTTCTGTTGTCTCTTTGGCTACTGATGCAGAAATGATAGATTTGATAAAAGAGCCTCCTATCATAAGTATAGTCAGGACAGGAACTATCATCCAACGGGCATTGCTGTCCGGCAAACCGGAGAAACGGGTTACTTCACCATAAGTAACCAGCCCCGCCGATTCAAGCAGGGTGGGTAATACTCCTAATCCCAAGTATCCAATGGAAAGAAGTGAAAAGGCAATGATCATAGACCGGCGGAAACCTATCTTATCAGCATAAGCTCCCGAAAAAATAGGAAGCAAATACAATCCACCGGAGAAAAGACCGGATATCATACTTGCTTCTAAATCATTAAAACCTAAAATACTGGATAAATAGATCGTGAGAACGATAAACACAGCATAATAAGCCATGCGTTCAAACAGTTCGACTGTGTTGCTGACCCAAAAGGCTTTAGTGAATCCTTTGGTAGCACTTTGAGGGGAATTGTTCATGTAAATTTTCTGTTTTTATGTATTAATTCAGCGCAAAGATAGTCTTTTTTGGCTATTTATATGTACATTTGTCAACAATAACACCTAAGAAATAATGAAATGAGAATAGCTGTAGACTTTGACGGAACCATTGTAGAGCATTGTTATCCACGCATTGGCAAAGAAATTCCCTTTGCGATTGAAACCCTGAAACTGTTACAACGAGAGGGACATTGGCTGATATTATGGAGTGTACGCGAAGGTAAACTCCTGGAAGAAGCCGTAGAATGGTGCAGGGCACGAGGACTTGAGTTTTATGCAGTAAACAAAGACTATCCGGAAGAAGAAATGACAGATAAAGATTATTCCCGGAAACTAAAGGTAGACTTATTTATTGACGACCGTAATCTGGGAGGGCTTCCCGACTGGGGAATTATTTATCAAATAATAAAAGAGAAAAAGACTTTTGCCGAGATATACAAGCAAGAGCCTAAAAAGAAGAGAAAATGGTTTTGAAAATAAAAAAATACCGCAAGAGAAATCTTCCCATATTAAGATTTCTTTTATGCGGTATTTTTGTTGAGTGAAAAGAAAAATACTATTTATTGTCTTTATGCCCATAGCCATATCCGTAACCGTATTTGCCATAAGCATATTTTTCATCAGACATATTGTACCCGTTTACCAATATGGAAATACGATTCAACTGACCACCCGATTCCAAATCCCGTATGATTGACAAAGCCTTTTTAGGTGTATAATTCAACCGGCATACATAGAGAGTGAAGTCCGTTATCTTTCCAAGGCTCAATGTATCACTCACCATACCTACCGGAGCCGAATCGACGATAATATAATCAAATTGTTTACGCAAATATTCAAAGGCTACCCTAAGTTTTTCTTTTTCCAATTGTTCTGCCGGATTGGGAGGTACAGGACCCGCAGGAAGCACAAACAGATCTTTATGAATGCCGGAAGGATAGATAATACTATCCAGGGATACTTCACTCCCGGAGAGGTAATTAGTCATTCCCTGTTCGTTTCTAATCTTAAAAAATTCAGCGAGTCTCGGACGACGAATATCAAGCCCCACAATTAATACTTTACATCCCAGGAAAGCAAAAGTCAGTGCCAGGTTTATACTCGTAAAACTTTTACCTTCAGCACTCATCGTAGAAGTCACAAGAATACATTTCTTATCATCTCCTTCAGCCATAAAACGAAGGTTACTGCGCAAATGCCTGAATGCTTCATCTATTACATCATTCCGACCGTCTTCAACTTGCCGTTCCGAATCATTCATTTGTGGAATAGTCCCCACCTGTGGTAAACCAATTGCTTCCAACTCAGATAGTGACGTCAATTTAGTACGGAAAATTCCTCCAAACAGAACTATTCCGGCAGTAAGCACAAGAGACATGAAGCTTGCTCCGGCATAAATCATCATGCTTTTAGGAGCTACCGGTGCATCAGCAGCAAGCGCTGCATCAATAATACGTGCTTTATTAATAGTAGCAGCCAATGAGATAGCAGCCTGTTCTCTGCGCTCAAGTAACATCAGATAAAGATTCGCCTTAATTTGTTGCTGACGGTCGATGTTATTAAATTCTCTCTCTTGTTTGGGCAGATTATCTATCCGGGTATTAAAATAGTTTGTTTTCTGCATAATATCGTCACGCGCTATCAATAAACCATTTTTTATTCCAGAAAGCGAATTGAGCACATTCCGTCTTAAAGCGTCAATCTTAATACTCTGATTTATAACAGCCGGATTATTCTCTTTCATTATATGCAACAATCTTTCACGCTCCAGCAATTCTTTATTGTACTCATTTACTAATTTGGCAAGTTCAGTATCTGCAATTCCGGTATTAATGGGTAATAAAGAAAAAGGATGGTTACTATCTTGCAAATATTCATAGATATAAGCAGTCATGTTCAATTGTGTTTCTACATCAAGCAATTTCTTCTCGTATTCATTATTTGTATTGAGATCAAGTACCATGTTGGTTTTTATATCACTAAGACGCTCTTTCAGTTTATAGCGTTCCAGATTCTTGTCCACAAAGCCCAGTTCACGACTGATACTATCAAGCCGCTCCGTTACAAACTGCAAAGTATTTCCTGTCACTTTGTTTTTATCTTCCATCGCATCACGGTTATAAATTTCAATCAATCTGGAAAGGAAAAGCTCTGCTCTGCGCTTACTGACATCTGTGTATGAAAGAGAAATAATCGATGTTTTCTTAGAAATGGTACTAACGGAAAGACGTGATGCGCAACTTTTCACAGCATCTATAGGACGGCAAATCATAATTTTCATAGTTCCCGGCCATTCACTCTGGTCATTGGTCATACGAAGCATCACTTTTCCTGCGGGCGTTTCAACAGTAACCGGAAACCCTGTAAACTCAGTTGTCCGGCAAACATCATTTAATGCTGCAGTCACTACATATCCTCTTTTCTTACTATCAATTTCCAGTAGCAAAGTTCCTGTCAAAGTATCCATAGCCGCTTCATCAAGAATAGCAGCCAATGGTGAAGCAGTATCTTCTACGTATCTGAAGTTTTTCCTGATGCGATAAGTCGTATGCAAACGAAGCTCATTGACTACCTGTAAAAGGGTAGAACGCGAACGTAGTATCTCCATTTCATCATCAATCTGGGTTCCTGTATTAGGAAGTTGGGTATTTGCCATGGCAAAAAGTTCGTCAACTACTTTATTCTGATTCTCTGTCTCCTTAATAACAATGGAAGCAGAGGCCTGATAAACAGGAGTTACTAAATGAACATAAATAAAAGCAGCAGCCAATGCCAGAATAAGAGAAGCAACGAACCACTTCCATCGGGCAAGAAGTTTGTAAAAAAGCTCAATTAAATCAATCTCCTGTTCCTGAACAGGGTCATTCGTCATTCGGTTATTTTCCATAATCTTTAAATTAGTGAAGTATGTTAACAATCAATCCGGCAAGTGATATCAGAATAGAAGTAACAGAAACCAACAATGTAGTAGAAGAACCGATATTGGCACTTTGAGACTTTGCTTTATTAGGTTCTACATATACAATGTCATTCTGCTGCAAATAGAAATAAGGAGAGTATATGATATTGGCATCATTCAGATTCAGTGTAATAATATGCCGGTGAGAGTCGATGACCTCTCTCATGATTCGTATACGATCTCTTCTTCCATAAATCGTGAGATCGCCCGCCATAGCTAATGCTTCAAATACATTTATCTTTTCGTTAATCACCGTATACATATTGGGGCGATTCACTTCTCCTATGACAGATACTTTATAGTTTATCAAACGGACGGTAACAATGGGTGGTTCTTTCAGGTACTTATGCAACTGCGAAATAATCATTTCAGAAGTCTGTTGTGTTGTGAGTCCGCCTACTTTCAATTGTCCCAGAACAGGGAAAGAGATCTCCCCTTCATTGTTAACCAGATAGTTTTGTAATGTAGGCTGGGAGACAAGACTGGAAAGACTGCTACCTGACTGGGCAGAAGGAACAATCAGATTGAATGGCAAAGCTGCTTCCGGTTCGGGGGTACTGACAGAAATGGTTATTAAGTCTTTTGGCATGATCCGTGCATCAAAAGCCACGGAAGATTCCGGTATTTCTAAACTTTTCTCTTGTAAATAGACAACCCGTCTGCTTGATGCACAAGACATGACAACAAGACACAAAGCTACAACCATGGTAGCCTGAACTGCTCGATTCATTACTGTTTGTTCGTAGCCGATGGTTCCCGCACCAGCTATTCTAATTATATATAGAAAGCGTGGGAACTGTTGCCATTATCTGTCAAGAGGTATCGCCAAACACCCGAAACACAAATAATGAAGCAACAGCCCACGCCCAACTATACATTCGTAGATATACAGCGAGCATGAGCGTTTTGTTGCTTATTATTCCATGTTTTCTTATCAGATTTTTATCTGATTAAAACTGAAAGAAGTTCTTAGCATTATTATAACTGATATCTTCAATCATTTGGTTTACACGATCCATTTCTGATACCGGAATTTCACCATTTTCTACATCACGACCCACCAGATTACATAACGTACGACGGAAATATTCATGACGCGGGTAGGAGAGGAAGGAACGAGAGTCGGTCAACATACCTACGAAACGACTCAGCAATCCTAACACAGAAAGAGCATTCATCTGCTTTTCCATACCATCTTTCTGATCGAGGAACCACCAGCCTGAACCAAACTGTATCTTTCCTGCAACAGTGCCATCCTGGAAGTTACCCAACATCGTGGCAATCACTTCGTTTGCACAAGGATTGAGGTTATAAAGGATTGTTTTTGTCAATTTACCCTTAGAGTTTAAGCGGTCAAGGAATTTAGACATAGCTTTTGCCGTAGTAAATTCACCAATTGAATCAAAACCGGTATCAGGACCCAGAAGCTTAAACATCTTACTGTTGTTGTTACGGATAGCACCATAATGGAACTGTTGAGTCCAGCCTTTTTCCCAATCCATTTCACCAAATACCACCAACATAGCCGATTTAAACTTCAGAATCTCTTCCTTCGTTAATTCTGCTCCGCCATACACCTTATTAAATATAGCTTTGATTTCCGCATCTGTATAATCTTCGGCATAAAATTCTTCAATACCATGATCTGACAGTTTACAGCCTTGTTCAGCAAAGAAGTCATGACGTTTGCGCAAAGCAGCAATCATATCATCATATGCAGAGATGGTAACGCCACTCACTTCGGAAAGTTTTTCCATATATGAACGGAAGTCTGCAGGAACTTCTACAGCCATCGCTTTATCCGGACGCCATGTAGGAAGCATTTTTATTTCAAATCCACTCTCACGTGTTTTGATGTGATATTCCAGTGAATCAATAGGATCATCAGTAGTACAAACCACTTCTACACGATAACGACGCATCATACCACGAGCCGAATATTCGGGTAAAGCCAACTTTTCATTACATTCATCATAGATCTCACGGGCAGTCTTCGGACTCAAAATCTTATCAATACCAAACGCAGTCTTCAGTTCCAGATGCGTCCAGTGATACAACGGATTACGGAAGGTATAAGGTACGGTTTCAGCCCACTTCTCAAATTTTTCCCAATCTGTAGTATCCTTACCGGTACAATAACGCTCATCTACACCGTTAGTACGCATTGCACGCCACTTGTAATGGTCGCCACCCAACCAAATTTCTGTCAATGATTTAAACTGATAATCATCAGCAACCATTTGAGGAATTAAGTGACAGTGGTAATCAATAATTGGCATCTTTGCCGCATGTTCGTGATACAACTTCTGTGCTGTTTCTGTCTGCAACAGGAAGTTTTCATCCATAAAGTTTTTCATTCTACTGTGTTTTAAGTATATAAAATAATTACTTTTTATATCGTAACCTATATAGTATTGATTGTAAAGCTAATAGGCCTGATTATCGTTTTAGTTTTATTAACCGTTATCGAACACAAAAGTAGAAAAATTACTTGTAGGAACAAAATAATTCGTATATTTGCAGCGAATATTTATAATATTTAAGTTTTAAAGCTATGGAAGACCAGAACTACACCATAAAAGATATAGCCCAGATGGCAGGAGTTTCTGCCGGAACGGTAGACCGGGTACTTCACAATCGGGGTGACGTATCTCAGAAAAGCAAAGAAAAAGTCCAGAAGGTGCTCGATGAGATCAATTATCAGCCCAATGTATTTGCTATCGGCCTGGCTGCCAAGAAAAAGTACACCATTACATGCATGATACCCTATTATGTAGAACATGATTATTGGCATTCTGTGGCAATCGGTATTGAACGTGCCCGGCAAGAGTTACGTCCGTTTAACGTTAGTGTAGATTACTTGCATTACAAACATGGAGACCGAAAATCTTATCAGGATGCATGTCAGAAAATAGAGAAAAGCAACACAGATGCACTGCTTTTAGCTCCTAATTTTCGGGAAGACACTCTTTCAATGCTTGCATATTTAAAAGATAAAAATATTCCGTTTGCATTCATTGATTTTGATATTGAAGAAGCTAAAGCTCTGAAATACATCGGTCAGGATTCTTATAAGAGCGGATATATTGCAGCTAAAATCCTGATGCGCAATTATCAGCAAGGGCAAGAATTGATATTGTTTTTAAATAATAACAAGGATAATCCGGCAGAGATACAGATGAAACGTCGTCTTGAAGGATTCATGAAATATATTTCTGAAGAACATAAAGACATTGCAATTCACGAAGTAATATTGAATAAGAATAATCCGGAAAAAAATAATGAAATATTAAGTGACTTTTTCCGGAAACATCCAAAAGCAACATTGGGGGCGGTATTCAACTCTCGTGTTTACCAGGTAGGGCACTACTTACGGGAAAAGAGACAGAACATGACCGGCCTGATAGGGTATGATCTTCTAAGAAACAATACCGAATTACTGAAATCAGGAGAAGTCACCTATCTTATAGGTCAACGTCCCGGGCTTCAAGGCTACTGTGGCGTAAAAACATTATGTGACAACATCGTCTTTAAAAAGTCTGTTGAACCGCTGAAATATATGCCGATTGATATTCTGATAAAAGAGAATATTGATTTTTATTTCGAATTTGAATAACATATTAATTTTATAATTTTGATTAACATGAAAGCATTAAACAAAGAGACAGCTCTTAAAGTACAACGCCCGGAGCGTATCATCCAATTTGGTGAAGGAAACTTTTTACGTGCATTTGTAGATTGGATAATCTATAATATGAACGAAAAAGCCGATTTCAATAGTAGCGTAGTCGTTGTTCAACCTATCGACAAAGGTATGGTGGACATGCTGAATGCGCAGGATGATCTCTATCATGTAAACCTCCAGGGACTGGACAAAGGCGAAGCTGTTAATAGTCTCACAATGATTGACGTTATCAGCCGTGCATTGAACCCCTATACACAAAATGCAGAGTTCATGAAACTGGCGGAACAACCGGAGATGCGCTTTGTTATTTCCAATACTACTGAAGCCGGTATCGCTTTCGATCCGTCTTGTAAACTGGATGATGCGCCTGCAACTTCTTATCCGGGCAAGCTGACTCAATTGTTATATCATCGTTTCAAAACATTTAATGGAGATAAGAGTAAAGGATTAATCATTTTCCCATGCGAACTTATCTTTCTTAATGGCCACAAACTAAAAGAAACAATCTATCAATACATCGAGTTATGGAACCTGGGTGAAGAATTCAAAACATGGTTTGAAGAAGCCTGTGGCGTATATGCTACATTGGTAGACCGCATTGTACCCGGATTCCCCCGTAAAGACATTGCTGCCATCAAGGAAAAACTACAATACGATGATAATCTGGTTGTTCAGGCCGAAATATTCCATCTTTGGGTCATTGAAGCTCCACAAGAGATAGCGAAAGAGTTCCCTGCTGACAAAGCCGGTCTGAATGTATTGTTCGTTCCATCTGAGGCTCCGTATCACGAACGTAAAGTAACTTTATTGAATGGTCCGCACACTGTCCTTTCTCCGGTAGCCTACCTGTCAGGAGTAAATATTGTGCGTGAAGCCTGTGAGCACGAGGTTGTTGGTAAATATATCCACAAAGTAATGTTTGATGAGTTAATGGAGACACTTAACTTACCAAAAGACGAGCTGGAGAAATTTGCTCACGATGTATTGGAGCGCTTCAATAATCCGTTTGTAGACCATGCTGTAACAAGTATCATGCTGAATTCATTCCCGAAATATCAGACACGTGACCTGCCGGGATTGAAAACTTATTTAGAGCGTAAAGGAGAATTGCCAAAAGGTTTAGTATTAGGTTTGGCTGCTATCATTACCTATTATAAAGGTGGCGTTCGTGCTGATGGCGCCGAAATTATACCAAACGATGCTCCGGAGATCATGAATCTGTTGAAAGAGCTGTGGGCAACCGGTTGTACTCAGAAAGTAGCAGAGGGTGTACTTGGCGCTGAGTTTATTTGGGGTGAAAATCTGAATAATATCCCAGGACTGGCCGAAGCGGTAAAAGCCAACCTTGATTCTATCCAGGAAAAAGGTATGCTGGAAACAGTGAAAAGCATTCTCTAAATAAGAGATCAAAATAAACAGGAAAGAGCGACTTTCATTATGTGAAGGTCGCTCTTTTCTATTTTTAGTCATACAAAGAATTAGTCAATAGTAAGATCTTCAATAACCTCTTTTGACTGTTGGTTTACATCTTTCTCCACTCTGGGAGATGATAAAACCCAATAGCCCAACAATAATACAGCGATAATAATGGCTATAATAATCCATGTTCTGTTTTTCTCTTTCATTTTCGTTAGGGTTTAGTGAATTTTTATATGCTCAAAGAACAAACTGAAGATGAGATTGTTCGAGCATACTTTTACTCCAAAACAAAAAACGTATTTAATACACTGTTAAATACGTTATTTTATATCCCTAAAGTACGTACTTTTGATATGTAAGAATACGTACTTTTGTATCAGAAAAATAGCATTATTTCTTATCTGTTAATATTATCGGCGATTCAGCATATAAATCGCTTCTCAAATGAAATTTACTTGTCATAAAACGTACTTATTCTGATTCTGCAGCCCGAAGCATAAAAGTAGTAGCACCAATCGTTATGATAGCACCATTTTCTATCCGGATACGGTCTTTATCATTTAAAATTTCATTCATTAGAAAAGTACCTGTCAGACTGGGAGCATCCCGAAGTGTATAAACCAGTTCCCCTTGCTTATTTCGTTTCACATTAATAATACAATGCCGACGATCCATACTCATATCACCAGTCTCGATAGGAGTGTTTATCATTGTGCCCACACAACGGCGTCCAATAACATTATCCCCTTCCTGTAAAGGTATTACTTGTTTGAAACCAAATACATTTTCAATAACAACAATGCACCCGAATTCATTTTTATGAGCTTCTTCATCAAGTATTTCTTCTTTTTGAGTCTCTCTCACTTTACTCTTTCCCAAACGAATACTAAACTGCTTACCGCAGTGTTCACAAACAAATACCAAAGATTGCCCTTCTGTATACTTAGTTTCATCAAAAGAAAGATAATTCTCACACTTAGGACAACGAACTCGTTTCATATATTAAAGGATAGGGGGGATTTGTATTACTTAACCAGCAACCAAGCGGTTTTATAGGTGTCATTCTCTCTTAACTTCAAAAGCTGTTTTGTACCCTCTTCACGAGTTGTACACGACATTATACTTACACGGATCTTACCATCATTATTTAAAACTTTCGCTCCTGTAAATCCTTCAGCTTTCAATCGTTCTGCCATTACCTCTGCATCTTTTACACCAATACCTCCGGCAACAATTATATGAAAATTACCTTCTGTCTGTTTTGATATTACAACAGCTTTAGAGGACGGAACCGATTGAGATTCGTTTGATTGTACAGCAGCAGACGTTTTATGTACCTCTTCTGTAACAGGCTGAGCTACTTTCACCTCTCGTACTGCAACAGGTTTTGTCACCTTTTTCCCTGTTTTTTTAGAAGTACCGGATACAGCCTTTACCGACTGCTTCACATCCTTATTCATCACAACAGGAGTCATCGCAATAGATTTTCCCTCTATTTTTTCAAACAGATCAATCGGCAACAATTGAGCGTAATTATCTTTTTCTACATAAGTATTTTCAACCGGAGTGGAAAGGAAGAAGAATAGTACTACCGCAGCCACTATAGCCACCGCACTACGCACCATCCCACGATTGATCTTGATCTCATATGATTTCTTTCTTTCCTGAATAACAGGAACCAATACCTTTTCTTTTTCCTGATGTAAAACGGTCAGTTCCTTCATTTCGAAAGAATCAAGTCCATATAAATAAGGTGTAGTAATTTTATTATCATAAGGAATGAACTCATAAGTGTCATGGATCGTATACCTGATTTCTCCAACATTATCCAAATCAACCTTACCTTCTTTATGCAGCATAATGATCAACTCTGAAACCTCATCTTCGACTATCTTGGAGGCATCTGAGAAGTTCGTATCATATACAGCCATATAAGATTGTACCAACAACCCATCATTCAGCTTTAATTGCGGATTAAAACCAATGGTACGGGTAGGAGGGAGGAACATGTTCTCTTCTACTTGTATCGCAGGCGTATAATGAGCTACAAAACCTCCTAATCCGGGAACAATTACACAATCATTCTCCAATAATAATACTTCTATATGCTGTGACAATTCAATCATGAGTGCAAAATTAGTGGTTTTATTGAAGATATACTAAAAAAACGAAGAATTTATTTATACCATAGAGTAACTAAATAGTTTATTAAGACACCATCTAATAAGTTCCTATATTTGTAATATGAATTAACTTACAGAAGAGCATAAGTCAAGAGATTTATTATATTTGTAGCGCAAAAATAATCATTTTAACGGAAAGAAGAAACACTCTTTTTATTTCAAACCACAAGAATTAAACAGACTCTAATAAATAATAAATTATCATTTTTTTTCGAATCAAACATATAAACATTGCCGTAGCTACTTTTTTTCAAGAATCGCTTTATTCAGAAAATAAAATGGTAAAAAGAAAAATGTTTCCGAATAAAATCATTAAATTTGCTCCATATTATATGATAGAAATGTAAATAACACAATGAATATTGCAACAATTTATACCCTGTATAACCGTCGTGCTGGAGCAGAATTATGTTTTGAAAAAATAATAAAAGCGACATATGATTATAATACAAATATTAAATGGATTGTATATTGTAACAAACAAGCCGAAAACGTGCTAAAAAAGTATTATCCTTTTGCCGAAACAATATATATACCTTATCTCGACAATCAATACAAAAAGGCATTCTGGTTGGAGTTTTTATCAAAAAAAGACATAGCTTTTCAAAATATTGATTGTTTTTGGAATCCAAGTGGATGTAATCATTTTCCGGGTCATTGGAATGTTCCTGTACTAACAACATTTCATGACCTAGGCGAGTACCATATTAAAAATAAATATAGTTTTGCAAGAACTGTATTTAGGAAAAAAATATGCATTCCACGTTCCCAAAAACGCTCTAAAGCATTCACTGCTGTATCAGAATTTACTGCAAAAGACATGCAACATTTTCTGAATATACCACTTGAACACACAAGTATCATTTATAATGGAAATTCGCCACACTATTCTTCAATTGTTTCAGAGCAAAATTCTACATTGATAGCAAAGTGGGGGTTAGAACGCAAACAATACCTATTCACTCCAGGACGCACAGATTATATAGGAAAAGGATTAGATATATTGCTAAAATCATTTAGAGAAATTCATGTGACTAATCCCACTCTAAAATTAGCTTTAGCAGGTCCAAAAGGAGAAGGACATGATTCATTAATGAAAATTTTATCAAAAGATAAGTATATCGCTTCTCATGTATTATACCTTGGAAGAGTTGATGATGACGAATTAATATCACTATATTCCAATTGCCTAGCAACGGTTATACCCTCTCGTTTTGAGGGATTTGGGTTTCCAATATTAGAGGCTATGATGCATAATGTCCCAATTATATGTTCTAATGCCGGTTCACTTCCGGAAGTGGCAGGTGATACAGCTTTAGTCTTTAAATCTGGCAATTCTAGTGATTTAAGTAATTCTATTAATAAGATGCTCAAACTTGACAACTCACAAATTGAAACACTTAAAGCACGCGGGAAGAAACAACTACAAAAGTTTACATGGGAAAAATGCGCACAACAAATGCTAGAGGCTCTTCAGAGTGTGTGTGAGAAGAAGTCCACCATCGAGTAAAATTAGATTAACAGTATGAAAAATGCAATACTTGTAGACTTCAAAGCGCCTATCGATTGGTCTTTCAGCAAAGAACTTTCTAAGAATAATACCGAATGGGAAGTTAGATGTTGTACTTCCAACACTAAATTATATCACACTAAACTAGGAAAGATATTACGCTATTTTTTGTACTTTGGATTTCCTCTTTGGGTAATCTTTACTTGCAAAAAATATAATTATGTTTTAGGATGGCAACAATTTTATGCTATAAACTTAGCTTTTTGGCTAAAATTATTTCATCTTAAAAAAGTTAATAAAATAGTTATTATGACCTTCATCTATAAGAAGAAGAAGGGATGGATAGGTAATCTTTATCATCAGTATATAAAATATTCTATATCCAAAGGGTGCGTTTCAGTTATAATTTGTCACTCTAGAAGCGAAATAGCATATTATACCAATTTATTTAGCTTACCAAAAGGAATTGTACAATTTATACCAATTGGCATTGACACAATAGATAGCCTTAATAATCCTAACACCTATAGTAATGCTTCATCCTATATATTCTCTACAGGAAGAAGTAATAGAGATTATCATTACCTAATCACCGCATTAACTAACACAAATTATCAGTTAAAAATAGCCTGCGAAGACAATTTTCAAGGAAATGACCATATTGAAATAATACGCAACTGTTATGGAAATGATATGCTCGATTTACTTAGAAAATGTTATTGCGTTTGTATTCCATTAAAAGAGTCAAATATATCTTCTGGCCAACTAGTTGTTTTGCAAGCTATGAGATTTGGAAAACCTGTTATTATTACATATACTGACAGTATTGTTGATTATGTGATAAATGGATATAACGGATTTATTATAGAGAACACTACTGAAGAGCTTTTGGCAAAATTGTCATTGCTATACAACAATCCGAGGATATATAAATCCATGTCAAATAATAGTTTGTCATATTTTTACAATAATTTTACGCTTTCTCAGATGGCTAAAAATATATCAAAAATACTCCATTAGCCAACATTTAGATTAATAAATCTCAATATATGCAGTACCCAAAAGATATGTTTAGTACATCCAATGATTAAAAACTATTTTTTTATGATCATACATAAATTTGATACAATAAAATGCTCTATTTTTCGTTTACAGTAGAGACTATCAATAACAGATCAGTAGTAAAAATCTAAAAATTAATATGAATATAAAAAATATCAGTGCAGTTATTTGTTTGACACTATTAACTTCATGTAAAACAAGTAACCAAATTACTTATTTTCAGGATATCGATAAACGTTCTTCTGAACAAATAACAGGGAAAGAAATTAATTATGAAGCTAAAATAGCTGTGGACAATCAGTTGTCTATTTTAGTATCTAGTATTGACCCTAATGCAGTATCCATTTTTAATTTGCCCCTAACAAGTTACCTTGCTGTTGGACAAACGGATGTAACAACAACTCCAACAATTCAAACTTATTTAGTTGATAATAAAGGAGAAATCAACTTTCCGGTGTTAGGAAAAATAAAAGCTGCAGGATTAACCAAAAGTGAACTAGAAAATTACTTACAGAAAAAGATTTCTGCCTATGTAAAATCACCAATAGTAACTATTAAAATTCAGAATTTTAAAGTTTCGATATTGGGTGAAGTAAATTCTCCTGGAACTAAAATTATAAATAACGAACGAATAAGTATACTTGACGCTATTGGAATAGCTGGTGATCTTACAATTTATGGAGAACGAAAAAATGTATTATTAATCCGTGATAATGATGGTAAAAAAGAATTTCACCGTTTTGATTTAACATCATCTGAGTTATTAGCATCTCCTTATTTTTATTTGCAACAGAATGACATAATCTATATAGAGCCTAATAAAGCGCGTAGAGGAAACTCAATGTATAGTCAGAAAGACCAGTTTAATATATCTGTCGCTTCCACTATCGTAGGAGGAATTTCTGTACTTATTTCATTAACAATTGCACTATTAGTCAAATAATACTACAAAATGAATACACAATCTTCAAACAACATAGATTTAAAAAATATAAGATCTGTCTTTAAGATAGCATTGCGATATTGGTATGTGTTTATTATTTCTGGAATTGTTAGTACAGGAATAGGGTTGGCGTACTATGTAACAACCAAACCCCTTTTACAATTTATGGCCAATATAATAATTAAAGAAAATGACTCTAGCATGTCAAGTCGTTCGGCAGCAATGTTAAGAAGTCTTCCTTTTGGTAATTTTTCGTCTGGAGGTGCAAATACATATGATGAAATAGAAATTTTAAATTCATTTACCACATATAGAGAAGTCGTTAAACAACTAAAGTTAAATACAACATATGTTGAAAACGGGTTTCTAAAAGATAAATATTTATACAAAAATAGCCCAATAGAAATAAAATCTGAAATTGACATTGCAGATACTCTACAACATAGTTTACTTTTTAAAGTAAAACTGTCTGCAAATGAATGTAATGTAAAAGTATATAAGATTGGACTTTTCAATAAATTAATAGGGCAAACAATATTAAAGGCAACGCAAGGGAGCGTTTCTACTCTATACGGTAAGTTTACACTATCTTTGACTCCCTTTTTTGATCCTAAAGAGGAATATACTATAAAGGCTACACTTTGTAATTATGACATAGCTGCCGAATTATTACAAAAGGAAGTTGAAATAGAATTGGCATCCAAAAAGGCTAACTTAATAAACCTTGCAATAAAAGAGCATGACACTAAGAAAGGAAAAGATATTCTTAATACTATAATTAGTGTATATGATCAGCGAAAGTTAAATAAAAAAAGAGAAAATGCGAACAATACGATTAAATTTTTGAATGGAAGATTAGATCTTATATATATTGAGCTTTCAGAACTTGAAAAGAAGATAGAATCATATAAAGAAAAGAATAATATAACCGACATAGAGGCTGAAATAAAGGCAATATTCTCTAATAGTGGAACTTTCCAAAAACAACTATTAGAAGTTGAGAACCAACATGCTGTAATACAATTTACTGAAGATTTTATAGCCAATCCCCAAAATAAATACTCATTAATTCCATTAAATATTGGTATAAGTGATTCAAAAGCAGTAGAAGGATTACAACAATATAATGACGCATTGTTAGCACGTATGAAGTTGCTAAAAAACACAAATGAGAATAATCCGACTTTAGAAGTGGGGAATGAGCAAATTGAAGCAATGCGCAACAATTTACTAAACACCATAAAAGGATTAAAGAAAGGGCAGGAAATCACCCGCAATAAATTGTTAGAACAAAAAGAACGCAATGAAACACGTTTGAAGAAAATACCTGTTCAAGAACGTGAATATGCAGATATAAAACGACAGCAGTATCTGAAACAAGAATTATATTTGTATTTATTGCAGAAAAAAGAAGAAAATACCATGGAACTTTCTGAAACAACCTTGAATACGCAAATTATTGATTCTGCCTATTTTTCATACAAGCCACTCTCACCCAGATTAATGTATGTTCTTGTATTTATCGTTTTTATGACTTGTATACTTAGTATTGTATATATTACAATAAAAGAATTATATATAAAAAATAGATGACTAGAAAAAAAGTCTTAATCAATAATTCTTTAAGTGGAGTATGCCAATTAGTAATAACTGCATTATTAACATTCTTCAGTATTCCTATTTTTATTCACAAATTGGGAACAGAACTTTATGGAGTTTTTGCTTTAGTCTCTGTAATAGGAAATCTAAATTTATTTACAAATCTAGGATTAGATGTTGCTCTGACAAAGTTTATAGCAGAACAAGGGAAGAGTGTTGAATCAGATAAAGACATACTTATGTCATTATTGCTTTCTTTTTCTATTATTTTCCCAGTTAGTATTATTGCCTATTTATTTCGTTCGTTCCTTATTTCTGGGCTTTTGGATATACCTACAATTTATTACCAAGAAGCTGAAAAATTATTTTGTTTTTTATTACCCGCTAACGCTATTTTATTAGTTGGCCAAACATTTATTGCTGTATTCAATGGAATACAACGAATCTATTTGAGTAATATGATTCAGTTGATCTATAGTTGTATTTATTGGGGAGGAATTATTATAGTTGTTTCTTTGGGATATCAATTGGGAACAGTCGGTTTAGTAATTCTGATAGCTGCATTGATCTGGATTACAATCAATATTTTCTGTTTTCATTATTATTGGGGGAGGATTCAAGGACGCATTCGGAAAACCCATTTATGGAGGAATGCTAGAAAACAAATAGGTTATGGTACCAAAATATATACATCAGGAGTTGTGGCTTTTTTTAATGAACCATTATTTAAAATTTTAATCTCTAATTATTTCGGAGTTAATACTGTTGCTTATTTTGAAATCGCATTGAAAATAAGAGGGCAAGTGGCTGGATTGTTTAACAAACTGATGCAGCCGCTATTTCCCTATCTTTCCCAATTAACAGATACTGAATTCATTTCTCGTTTAATAGAAGACATTACAAAAAAAATATTTTGGCTGGTTTTACCGTTTTGTTGTATATTACTCTTTTCCAGTCATGATATTGTAGCACTATGGATACGCTATGATATAACTAATTATTCGTTGTTTATTATTGGTATAGTAGTACCATATTTAGTTCTTTCCCCACTAACTCTACCTATATATTGCTATTTATTAGGGAAAAATCATCCGGAAAAAACAATTATTATTCAGTTCTCATCAGTCATTGTAAATATTGTTACTTTCTACATTTTATATCATATAATAGGAATATATGCTATTATACTTAGTAATGCATTGTCTTATTTAGCAAGCTATTTGCTAGGAGTATATTACCAAAAAAGGTATCTCCAAATACAATATAAAATAAACTGGAATTCTATTTTTAAAATGCTGATTATATTTATTGTGTATATGGGATTGTATTATTTGTTACAATTCATTCATAATTATTGGATAGCAATTATCATTACTGTCACATCAGTTTTATTAGTAACAGCCTTATTATACAAACATTTTCAGATTATTACCAAAGAAGATATAGAACGCTATTGTCTGAATAATCGATTAGTCATTTCACTTTATAATCTGTTATAGCCATGCTCGTATTGATATTTTTCATTTTACTTCTGATTACTGCTATCATATTATACATGTATGGACAAAAGGTGTCTTCAACTATTATTTTTTTCTTTTTCTTATTCGACAGTTTTCAATTGATCCCAGAAAAAGTAATAGGCCTGAAAACATTAGATTTGGCCATTATTTATATTCTCTTTCTATTTATATGGGGCTTATGTAAATATAAAGATTACATTCCAAGAAACAAATCTACTTTAATCATTGGGCTATTTTTGACTTTCATTTTTTTTGAAATGTTGTTAAGTCATTTTCATTATGGCATAGGTTGGTCCGAAATTATACGTACAGGGAGACAGCACTTGTTGCTTTTATCTTATTTTGTCTTTCGCAGGTTAGATAAAGAAGAAATAAATCAAAGTTTAAAAATCTTATTTGTCGTAGTTATTATTCAATCATTTCTTTTTATAATACAAGCATTTACAGGAGTTGGTATCTTAAATAATAGCGAACTCTTTTTTAAAAAAGGAAATCTATTTCGCTTTTATAATATATCCTTAATGCATTATTTTTTCGTGTTTTATGCTATATTCTGTAATCCATTTAAATCCTTCTACAAATGGAGTACCATGATAATAGCAATAATTACTATTTTTCTTCCTATGCATCGCTCATTAAGCATGGCTTTCATCCTGCTTTTTGTTTTGGGAATACTATGGGTAAATCATGTATTTAACTCTGTGAAAAGGACAATTATACTGCTATGCTGCTTATTCGTATTAATAACAACTGTAAGCACTTATATTAGTATACGTACAATGGAAGATATTAATAAAGTGGCAGCTGGCGACTATCAAGAATTAGAAGATGTGAAATTATCATCAGAATCGACTTTCTTATTTAGAGTAGCGCACTTTTATGAAAGATATACGACCATGCTTGAAGATAATGTAGGTAAGTGGTTAGGATTAGGATTCATGACCGAGGGATCTCCTTATACAGAAGCTCATTTTGACTTTATGATAGGTCTTGAAAACGAAGACGGAGGCATTGACCAAATAGATACTCCGGATATATCATGGTCTATTTTTGTAATACGCTATGGAATCATCGGAACGATACTTTTTCTTATACTCTATTTTTATTTTATCGTATACTATTTCCGATACCAAAGCCATGGAACAATTTGTATAGTTATGATATTATATCTATTGTTGATATTTACAATATCATTAACATCCGATTTACTATATAAAATAAACATGCTTATCTTCCCATTGATATATATAGATCAATGGGAAGATCCTCCAAAGAATAAAATGATTCAGAAGAATATAGATAACGATATATTTAAATAAAATAAATTACAATATGCTTTTTAGTATCATTACAATCAATCGTAATAACGCAAATAATTTAGAGACAACTATCAAAAGCATAATATCTCAGGACAGTTCTCTTTACGAGTTTATTATCATTGATGGAGCATCAACAGATAATAGTTTGGATATAATAAAAAAATATAAAGCATATATAGACTATTATATCTCTGAACCGGATAAAGGCATCTATAATGCCATGAATAAAGGAATAGCGAAAGCTAAAGGGAAGTATGCCATATTCATGAACTCCGGTGATCTATTTTCCTATTCAACTGCATTGAATGATATTAGTAAAAATGAACTAAATGCAGATTTCATCTTTTGTGGTTGGAATAGAATGAAAAATGGTAAACATTTAGCTTCTTACCTTCCAGGTAAACAAATTACACTCTATACATTATTTTACTACAGTACATGCATTTGTCATCAAGCTATGTTCACGCGGGTTGCTGTATTAAAGGAACTACAAGGTTATGATGAAAATTTAAAAATTTCAGCTGATATATGTTTTGTGATGAAGGCTTTAGGTATTTATTATAAAACATATCAGTCATTGCCTTATTACATCGCAAATTTAGATGTGGAAGGTATGAGTAACAGTCCAAAAGGATTAGCTATATTAAATGAAGAAAAACCAGCTTATTTTAAAAGATTATTTCCTTATGTTTATGACGATTATGTAAAAATGCATAAATATTTTCGATTCTCTCCTATGAATATTATTAGACATCTTCAATGGAGATTGTGGAAAGATAAATCTAGATAATATGAAGATAGCATATTGTATATTTGATTGCTCTTCTCCTGGAGGAACAGAGCGTGCTCTTTCTATACAGGCCAACTACTTTGCAGAAAAAGGAGATGAAGTTTGTATTGTAACAACAGAAAAGCCTTCTTATCAACAAAATTCATATAACTTTTCAAAACGGATCAAATTTTATAATCTCCACATAAATTATAGAGAGGTGGATAACTCCCTGTCGCCTATCAAGATTATAAATCGACTGAAAAAGGAGAAAGTGCATAAAAAAAAACTTAGTGAATTATTGTGTTCTTTGAAACCTGATATAACAATTGGAATGTTTGGTCACGAAACTTCTTTTTTATATCGAATAAGCGATGGTAGTAAAAAGATATTAGAATACCATTTTTCTAAGCATCATAGAAAAATAGAATTTGCATCATCAGTATTCTACAAAAAATGGTTTGCCCTTTTTAGAGAATGGCGCAAATGCAATTTCATTAAGCAATATGATGCATTTGTGATATTAACTAATAAAGATGCTAAAAATTGGGAAAAGCTAAAAAACTTATATGTCATACCTAATGCATTACCATTTATATCTGAAATAACTTCAACATGTGATAACAAGAAAGTGATTAGCGTTGGACGATTATCTCCGGAAAAAGGATACGATCTTCTGATTGAAGCTTGGAACTTAGTGGCATTACGACATCCAGATTGGATACTAGAAATCTATGGTAATGGGGACGAGTATGATAAACTAAAGTCTATGATTACTAAATATTCTCTTTCAAAAAATATATCAATTCATTCATCTATAGCAAATATTACTGAAAAGTATATTGAATCTTCAATATATGTAATGACTTCTCATTATGAGGGTTTTGGCATAGTACTTATCGAAGCCATGATTTGTGGATTGCCTTGTATTAGTTTTGATTGTCCATATGGTCCGTCAGAAATACTAGCAGAAGGAGAAGATGGTTTTTTAATTCCTGCAAATGATATTGCTATATTAGCCAATAAAATATGTTTTTTGATAGAGCATGAAGAAGTAAGAAAAGAAATGGGATATAAGGCACATAAAAATGCAATGCGTTATACCCCCACTTTGATTATGAAACAATGGGATGCATTGATAAACCAATTAATAAACCAATGTAATTTAAAAAAATGAAATTAATAATAGAAACATTACGACGAATTCACACATGGCCTTCTTATCATTTGATATACGAATGGGAAGACCAATTACAAAAAGAAATGATAAATTCTTGCTTTTTTTACCATTCATTTTATTCCAATAAAATAATACGTGCTCATGAGATTTTACAATTGAATGGCGTTGCATTAGACAAAAATTTGCATCTATTTTTTGAAATGTTGGCAGAAAAAAAGAAAAATATTTTTAATCGTAGTAATCTAATCCCTATAGTAATAGATTTTTTCTTGTCAAGAAAGGAACTTATGAGTTTTGAGAAAGCACATTCCCATAATCCATTAGTCTTAATAACTAGCTTAGAAGCCTACGAATGGCTGAAAAAAAATGAGTGCAAACTTAATATACGCCATTGGCCCTTGTCTCTTCCAGATAAATATAGAATCAGTCCAAATACTTTTCACAATAAAAAGTATGATTTTGTATTGGTAGGGCGTCAAAACTCAGTATTAAAATCGTATTTAGAAAAATACGTATTAGAAAACCCCAATACAATATATGTTTACGAAGGGAATGAAAAATTTCATTATTATACCAATCATGGAGAATACGTTGGTTATATTGAATCAAGAGAAGAATATATATCTTTGATGAAATTGTCTAGAATAGGCATATATTCAACACCAGGTATGGATGGAAGCAGACAAGATACAAATCTATTTAATCAAGTAACTCCCAAATTTTTGGAGTATATTGCGTGCGGATGTCATTTACTTTTGCGATATCCAGAAAATCCAGATACTCATTTTTATGAATTGAATAAATTTTGTCCTCACATAGATTCCTATCTTTTATTTGAGAAAAAAGTACATTATTATTTAAATCATAAACCTGATTTACAGATGTATGAAGAATACCTTTCAAAACACTATACTTCTGAAAGAATAAAACAGATAAAATCTTTTTTTAATGAAATCGTTATTATATGAAAAATATTGCAATAATAGGTGGTGGAATTTCAGGATTATCTATAGCACATTGTCTAAAAGAAAAATATCAAGTGAAGGTTTTTGAAAAAGAATCGACACCCGGTGGATTAATAAAATGTACCCACGTTAATGGTAATCTATATCATATGGTTGGAGGACATGTTTTCAACTCCCGCCATCAAGAAATACTTGATTGGTTTTGGACATTCTTTGATAAAGAGAAAGAATTTACAAAAGCATCTCGAAATGCAGTTATTTCGATGGCAGATGGCAGATTAGTGGGATATCCTATTGAGAATCATGCATATATGTTAGACCAAATGATGATGAAGAACTTTATTTATGATTTAACAGAATTGATCCGTTCAAATCCTCCGTGTCCGACAAACTTTGAAGAGTTTCTGCAGAATAAATTTGGAAAGACATTATATGATAATTATTTTAAACCTTACAATGAGAAAATTTGGCATAAAAAATTAAAAGACGTTCCTTTATCATGGTTAGAAGGGAAATTACCCATGCCTACAATAGAAGAAATAATTTACAACAACTTTAATCATGTAAAAGAAATGAATATGGTTCATAGTTCATTTTATTATCCTAAATTGAATGGTTCGCAATTTATAGCAGATCGTTTGTCAGAAGGATTGGATATTGTTTATAACTCAGATATTAAAAGAATAGAGCGAAAAGGAAAGAAATGGATCATTAATGAATTTGAATGTGATAAAGTTATATTTTGTGGCAATGTAAAAGACTTACCATCAACGTTGGATTATTCTATTGATATATCTGCATTTATTAAACCTATTCATGATCTAGAATATCATGGAACCACTTCTGTATTATGCGAAATCACTCCTAATCCTTATAGCTGGATTTATATGCCAAGTAGCAAACATCTTTCCCACCGGATTATTTGTACAGGCAATTTCTCTTTGACTAATAATGCAAGAGGTAAAGTGAGTGGCACGATTGAATTCACAGATTATATATCTAAAGAAAACATAGAGGCAAATCTGCAACTAATGCCTTTTTCTCCCAAATATCTTGCCCATCAATATACCCAATATACATATCCAATACAAGATACCAATACTCGTATAATGATTGATGAATTAAAAAAGAGAATACAAAAAGAGAATATATATCTATTAGGCCGTTTTGCAGAATGGGAATATTATAATATGGATGCAGCTATGGGAGCAGCAATAAAGTTAAGTAAATCACTAAATATAATGTAAGCACTCATTGTATGGCTTTTGACCTAATTTTATTTTTTCTCTAACCTTTATTTTATAATTTTAAACTATTGGGTTCTTGTTTTAATTTTCCAGTTTACAATCTGATTCCATATATTTTTTTAAAAATATATGGAATCAGATAATTTTTATGAGTTATTCACGTTAGAAATATAACAGAGGCTTTTTATATAAAAAGCTTTTAAAAACAGAAATTAATTTTATCATAAATCAAAAGTATTGAATAACTTACGCTCAGGAAATATTTAATAATAAAGATGACTACCACTATACCTAACCCTACCGACATGTGCATTATCGTCACTTATCGCTGTCCGATGAAATGCCAAATGTGTGATATCTGGAAAAATCCTACTCAGAAAGAGAAAGAAATAACTATAGCAGAAATAGAGAAACTCCCTTCTGTGAAATTTATAAATATTACGGGAGGGGAACCTTTTGTGAGAGAAGACCTGGAAGAAATCATAGATGTATGCTTTCGTAAGTCCCCAAGAGTTGTTATTTCGACTTCTGGCTGGTTTGAAGATCGTATTATAAAAATGGCGAAACGCTTTCCCAATATAGGAATACGCATCAGTATCGAAGGGTTATCATTGAAAAATGATGAACTTCGTGGAAGGGTTGGTGGTTTTGATAAAGGTTTGCGTACTTTACTCAAATTGAAAGATATAGGAATTAAAGATATAGGATTTGGAATTACGGTATCTAACCATAATTCAAATGATATGCTATCGTTATATCAACTTTCTAAATCATTAGGAATGGAATTTGCGACAGCTGCATTCCATAATTCTTACTACTTTCATAAGGAAGATAATTATATTACTAATAAAGAGGAGGTATGTAATAATTTCAGGATTCTGATGGAATGGCAATTAAAAGAAAAGCATCCTAAATCATGGTTTAGAGCATACTTCAATATGGGGTTAATTAATTATATTCAAGATAATAAAAGACTTCTTCCATGCGAAGCTGGGTTGGTTAACTTCTTTGTTGATCCATACGGAGAGATTTATCCTTGCAATGGATTAGAAGAAAAGTTCTGGAAAGAAAGCATGGGGAATATAAGACAAACAACCTCTTTTAATGAAATATGGCATAGTGAACAAGCTGAAAAAATTCGTCAAATGGTGAAAAACTGCCCAAAAAACTGCTGGATGGTGGGAACAGCCTCGCCTGTAATGAAAAAATATATTACTCAACCATTAAAATGGGTAATTCGCAATAAATGGAATGTTATAACAGGGAAAGTTATATCTATAGAATTGAAAAAAAAATGAAAATAGTAGTAACTGGAACAAGAGGAATCCCTGGCATTCAAGGCGGAGTAGAAACACATTGCGAAGAGTTGTTTCCGCGTATTGTGGATGAAAGGCATGAAATAATTATTATCCGCAGACCTGATTATATATCTGCTGGACATAATATAAAAGAATATAAAGGAATACTAATCAAAGATATCAAAACTTTACCAGGAAAGCATCTGGAAGCGATTACACATACTTTTATGGCTGTACTCTATGCACGTAGGATCCATGCTGATATCGTTCATATCCATGCTGTTGGTCCGTCTTTAATGATACCAGTTGTACGGTTATTAGGTATGAAAGCGGTAATGACACATCATGGCCCCGATTATGATCGTCAAAAATGGGGAAAGTTATCAAAAGGTATATTAAGGTTCGGAGAAAAGATTGGAGTGAAATATGCTAATCATGTGATTGTGATTTCTAAACATATTCAAAAAATGATTTCAAAAAAATATCCTGTCCAAATAAATCTGTCTCTTATACATAATGGAGTGAATCTAACATGTCCGCAAGTTGATAATAACTATCTTGCAGAATTAGGGGTTGAAAAACATTCTTATATTTTAGCTGTTGGACGATTTGTAAAAGAAAAGGGATTCGACCTGTTACTGGAAGCATATAAATATATACGTAATAAAAATATAAGGCTTATTATAGCAGGGGATGCCGACCATGAGGATCAGTATTCATCGACATTAAAAGATATGGCAAAAAGCCAAAATGTTATATTGACCGGATTTATACAAAAAGATAAATTATCGCAGCTGTACAGTTCTGCCCGTTTATTTGTGTTACCATCTTATCATGAAGGATTGCCAATATCATTACTTGAAGCAATGAATTGTCATTGCGACGTTTTAGTAAGTGATATTCCTGCTAACAAAGAAATTGGATTAACAAATACATGTTATTTCAAGTGCGGCGATATTCAAAGCTTAAAAGATTGCCTAAATAGAAAACTACAACCCGATTGGACTCCTTGCAAATATAATATGTCTTTATATAATTGGGATTATATAGCTCAGCAAACTAAAGATATTTATGATTCTTTATCACAAAAAACAATATAACAGATATGAATACGTTATATCTACAAATGGAAACAGAGACTCTATTAAATAATGCACCGTTAACACGGAACAGTTGCAGAATGATAAAACGTACATTTGATATTATAACCGCTTTGATAGTCCTAGTATTAATCTTTCCATGGGCCTATCTAATTATAGCTTGCTGCATAAAAATATTTATGCCAGGTCCTATATTCTTTAAACAAAAAAGAACAGGAAAGGATGGTACAATTTTTACATGTTACAAATTTAGAACAATGGATGCAAAGAATCATTCTGATGAATTTATTGATCCACAATTAAATAAGTATTCACTTGGCAACTTTTTACGTTCAACCAGCTTAGATGAACTTCCTCAGTTTTGGAATGTATTGATAGGAGACATGTCAATTATAGGGCCAAGACCACATATGCTTGTTCATGATGAAGAATATATGAGTAAAATTGAAGAATACCCCTTACGTTATGCGGTAAAGCCAGGTATTACTGGCTGGGCACAGGTAAACGGTCTACGTGGAGAAAGAGACATCAGAAGAGTGAAAATGCGCGTAGACTACGATTTGTGGTATATTCAACATTGGTCAGTAGTTTTAGACATGAAGATAATGCTACGTACCATTAGAGTGATGATAAAAAAGTAATAAATGCAAATTCTGTTCAAGCAATATAAAATATTTCCTATTATTTTGTTATTTCTAACAGGGAATATTTATGCACAAAATTTAGAAACATTTGTAGAGTACGGAGCAACTGTACATGCAGGAGACCACACTCCTCTGTGGCAAGTTAGCAACCAGCAAGGTCTATCCTCTATTAAGGACAATACTTATATTAGAGGAGGAGTATTCTACAATAAAGAACTCCGTTCATGGAAAGCAAAAGCGGGAATAGATATTGCCGTAGCAACTGGGTTCTCCTCCACCTTTATTCTCCAACAAGCCTATGCTGACATTCGGTATAAATGGATAGGTATGTGGGCTGGTAGTAGAGAAATTAGTACAGATTTACTAAATCAACAATTAAGTAGCGGGGGGTTAGTATGGTCGGGAAATGCAAGGCCAATACCACAAATTTGTATTGGCATCTTAGATTATGTACATTTAGCACCCAAAGTACAGTTCAAGGCGCAAATATCTTATGGATGGTTTACAGATAGCAAATACCAAGACAAACATGTTGGAGAAAAATATTATTATGCAAGGAAGATAAAATATCATCAGAAAAGTTTCTACTTACGTTTTGGACAACCCACCGGGCATTGGATATTTGATATCGGTATGCGTATGGATAACCAATTTGGCGGATATGCTTTAAGAGGTATCAACAATGGCAACTTGGGCAATAACTGGAAAGATTATCTAAATGCGCTTATTCCACGCAATGGTGGAGAAGGAGAGTATTTTGACGGGAATTATCTTGGTAGTGAGCACATTAAGTTAACTTATCAACATGAAACTTCATCATTTTCGGCCTATTTGGAAAACTTCTATGATGATTTTTCCGGGATGGGTAAGTTAAATGGTATGGATGGACTTTGGGGAGTAGAATATAAAACTAATAACCAACAATGGATAAACAACCTTGTTTTGGAATATTACCAATCGACCAATCAAAGCGGCCCTATGCATGGTATTGATTTCTCAGAAATAAAAAAGACTGGAGGGGCTGACGACTATTATAACCATGTAGTATATGCCGGATGGTCACATTGGGGAATAGGTATGGGATCACCCTTTGTGGCTTCTCCTATCTATAATAAAAACGGAGACCCCACTTTCTTATATAATCGTGTCAAGGCCATTCATTTAGGTTGGAGTGGAAATATTACTTCTGAATGGACCTATCGTGCAAAGCTTTCCTTCAATCGTACTTGGGGTACTCCATTTAAACCAATTCCTGAAATTTTAGAAAATTTTTCTACCTTTGCAGAGTTTAAATATGTTCCCAATAAATGGCAAGGTTGGAGCTTTACCGGTTCCGCAGCTTTTGATATTGGAGATATCTATGGTGATAATTTGGGTTTTCAATTAAAGATTCACAAAAGTTTTTGATAATGAATTACATACAGACAGAAATTGATGGCGTATGGTTAATAGAACCTAAAGTATTTTCTGATAGTAGAGGATATTTTATGGAAGCTTTTAAAAAAGAAGAGTTTGAAAAATACATTGGGCCAGTAAACTTCATACAGGATAATGAATCTAAATCATCATTCGGTGTATTGCGTGGTTTACATTATCAAAAAGGGGAATATAGCCAGGCAAAACTGGTACGTGTCATAAAAGGAGAAGTACTTGATGTAGCAGTGGATTTACGAAAATCATCACCTACATTTGGGAAGCATGTCAGTGTTTTACTAACCGAAGAAAATAAACGCCAGTTTTTTATTCCACGAGGGTTTGCTCATGGTTTTTTGGTATTAAGTGAAGAAGCTATTTTTACTTACAAAGTGGATAATGTATATACTCCACAAGCAGAAGCATCTTTATTATATTGTGACACGTCATTGGCTATTGATTGGCCTATAGCTGAGTCTCAAGTTATTATGTCTGAGAAGGACAAACAAGCTAAAACTTTTCAAGAAGCTGAGTATTTCGTATAATCCATTCAAACAAAACATCAAAATATGAAAATTGCAATTGTAGGGACCGGATATGTAGGTTTGGTTACAGGAACTTGTTTTGCTGAAATAGGTGTAGATGTAACTTGTGTTGATACTAACAGTGAAAAAATAGAAACATTAAAAAAAGGTATCATTCCTATTTATGAACCGGGGTTGGAAGAAATGGTACTCCGGAATACAAAGTCAAAACGATTGCGATTTACAACATCATTGGAAAGTTGCTTAAATGATGTAGAAGTGATTTTTAGTGCAGTAGGTACACCTCCCGATGAAGACGGTAGTGCTGATCTCAGTTACGTCCTTGCCGTAGCCCATACAATCGGGCGTAATATGAATAAATATAAACTGGTAGTTACTAAAAGTACTGTGCCGGTAGGGACAGCTCAGAAAGTCCGTAATGCCATTCAAGAAGAACTGGATAAAAGAGGAGTCAAAATAGAATTTGACGTTGCTTCAAACCCTGAATTCCTAAAAGAAGGAAATGCCATCAGTGACTTTATGAGTCCGGATCGTGTGGTAGTGGGAGTAGAGTCGGAACGCGCAAAGAAACTCATGAGTAAACTCTATAAACCGTTCTTATTAAATAACTTCCGGGTGATCTTTATGGATATTCCTTCTGCAGAAATGACTAAATACGCAGCAAATTCAATGCTCGCTACCCGTATCAGTTTCATGAATGATATAGCAAATCTTTGTGAACTTGTAGGAGCTGATGTAAATATGGTACGTAGCGGTATTGGTTCAGATACTCGTATCGGACGTAAATTCCTTTATCCGGGAATAGGATATGGGGGATCTTGTTTCCCGAAAGATGTGAAAGCGTTGATAAAGACTGCAGAACAAAATGGATATGATATGCGTGTGCTCCGTGCTGTAGAAGAAGTGAATGAAATACAAAAAAGTGCTTTATTTGATAAACTTCAGAAACTATTTGGCAATGATTTGCAAAATAAAACAATTGCTATCTGGGGACTTGCTTTTAAACCGGAAACAGATGACATGCGTGAAGCTCCTGTACTGGTACTTATAGATAAGTTGCAGCAAGCCGGATGTAATATCAGAGCATATGATCCTGCCGCCATGGAAGAATGTAAAAGGAGGATAGGGGACACCATTTATTATGCACGTGATATGTATGATGCTGTACTTGACGCAGATGTCCTGATGTTAGTTACCGAATGGAAAGAGTTTCGTTTACCTTCATGGGCAGTAATCAAAAAGACAATGGCACAACAAATTGTTTTAGATGGTCGTAATATCTATGAGAAAAAAGAAATGGAAGAACAAGGATTCATATACCATTGTATTGGGAAATAAGAAGATAATTGTGTATTTTTGCACAAAACTAAATAAATGATTAAATACGTAGCGATATCGTTGTTGACGGTCTTGCTTATGGCGTGTAATAGCACCCAAAGACAAAACTCTTCGGAACAAAATGAAGACATCAAAGCCAAGCAACTATTACAAGGAATCTGGCTTGATGATGAAAGTGATGTTCCTTTAATGCAAATCAAAGGTGATACTATTTATTATGCAGATTCACAAAGTGCCCCCATATACTTTAAAGTAATAAAGGACACTCTTTATACCTATGGAAATGAACAGACACGTTATCAGATTGATAAGCAAACAGAGTATACCTTTTCATTCCATTCCTTAGCTGATAATATTGTAAAACTCCACAAATCAGAAGATCCCAATGATTCATTAGCCTTCTCCGGAAAGCCGGTTGAGGTTATTCCAACTTATACAGAAGTCACTAAAAAAGACAGTGTAGTAACATTTGATGGAATTCGTTATAGAGCATATGTATATATCAACCCCTCTAAAATCAGAGTAGTAAAAACCACCTATTCAGAAGACGGTATCAGTATGGATAATATATATTATGACAATATTATGCATATATGTTTATATGAGGGAAAGAAATGTTTGTATGCCAGTGATATAACAAAGCAAATGTTCGAGAAAGTAATCTCAACAGATTTCCTGCAACAATCAATATTATCCGATATGGATTTTAAAGGTGTTGATCATAAAGGATTTCATTATCAGGCTATGGTCTGTATTCCGGAAAGTGCTGTATGTAATATTGTGAATTTATTAATTTCTTTTGATAAAAAACTCATTATTTCTGCGAACAAATAATCAAATAGAAAAAAGAAGAAATGGAGAATATCAATAATTTACAGCATTGATATTCTCCATTCTCTTTTATATATTTATTGTTTTCTCCCTCTTGAACGATCTCCGGATTTCCGTCCACCTCCCTTACGAAAGTTTCGAGATCTACCGCCACTGCCATTGCTTCGTGGATTATAAGCCGGGGCTTCACCCAATTCTGCAGGTACAGGTATTTTATAAATATCCTTTTCCAGGAAATTTTCTATATTCTTAAAGTTGGTCTGTTCTTTTTCATTTACGAATGTAAGAGCTACACCATCATTATTAGCACGTGCAGTACGTCCGATACGGTGCACATAATCTTCACTATCATGAGGAACGTCAAAATTGATCACTAAACGAATATCATCGATATCAATTCCTCTTGATACAATATCAGTCGCTACAAGGATATTAATTCTTCCAGACTTAAACTCATGCATAATGAATTCCCGCTGTGCCTGTTCCAGATCCGAATGCATCTCTCCAACATTCAACTTCATCATCTTCAGAGCTTTCGCAACTTCTTTCACTTTAATTTTAGAGGATGCAAAGATAATAACACGCTCGGGCACTTCTTCTTCGAAAAGACTACGGACAATACCTAATTTTTGGTTTTCATAACATACATATGCTGCCTGAACAATCTTTTCGGCTGGTTTGGATACAGCCAACTTCACTTCTGCCGGATTATTCAGAATTGTTTTAGCCAACTGTTGAATTTTGGCAGGCATTGTTGCCGAAAACATAATTGTCTGACGCTCTTTAGGCAGATACTTTACAATTTGCATAATATCCTCATAAAAGCCCATATCGAGCATGCGGTCAGCTTCATCCAGTATGAAATAGGATACCTTTGATAAATCCACATATCCTAAACTCAGATGAGCAATCAAGCGGCCCGGAGTAGCAATTACCACATCTGCCCCAAGAGTCAACCCCTTCTTCTGTTGTTCAAAAAGCACTCCATCGTTTCCACCATATACAGCAACACTGGACACTGGCATAAAATAGGAGAATCCTTCCATTTGCTGATCTATCTGTTGTGCCAGTTCCCGGGTAGGGGACATGACAACGCAGTTAATAGCGTCCTCCGGATGCTCTCCCTCAGATAGCTTATTTAATACAGGGAGTAAGAAGGCAGCCGTCTTACCTGTACCTGTCTGAGCGACCGCAATTAAATCTCTTCCCTCAAGAATAACAGGGATTGCCTGTTCTTGTATCGGTGTGCACTCATCAAACCGCATTGCGTCGAGTGCTTCAAGTACACGATCGTTTAGTTTTAGTTCAGAAAACTTCATTTTATGCTTATTATACAAATTAATAATATCACCAATTAATCACAGGCAGATTTACATGTTCAAATATGAATCTTTGAAACCAAGAAAATAAAGTACCCCATCCAGGCCAATTGTATTAATAGACTGCTTAGCATTGGCTACTACCTTAGGTTTAGCATGAAATGCAATACCTAATCCGGCAATACCTAACATCGGAAGATCATTGGCTCCATCACCTACTGCAATTGTTTGGGCAATATCTACTTTTTCAACCTGTGCAATCAGACGGAGGAGTTCCGCTTTCCGTTTTCCATCAACCACATCACCCAAATAACGTCCGGTCAACTTACCATCTATAATCTCAAGTTCATTGGCATACACATAGTCAATGCCATATTTTTGTTGTAGATATTTTCCAAAATAAGTAAAACCTCCACTTAGAATAGCAATTTTATAACCATACTTCTTCAGGACATACATCAACCGATCTACTCCTTCCGTAATAGGCAAGTTCTCTGCTATTTCCTGCATCACCGACTCATCCAACCCTTTAAGTAATGCTACACGCTCACGGAAACTTTCTACAAAATCAATTTCTCCACGCATAGCACGCTCAGTAATCTGTTTCACCTGATCTCCCACACCAGCGCGCATTGCCAGTTCATCAATAACCTCTGTCTCTATCAAAGTAGAATCCATATCAAAACATATCAAACGACGCATACGTCGATACATATTGTCAAGCTGGAAAGAGAAATCCATTTCGAGTTCACTGGCCAGTTTCATTAACTGTTCCTGCATAACAATACGATCCTTCGGGGTACCACGAACAGAGAACTCAATACAAGCCCGTGTACGTGCTTCACACTCATTCAGGGGAATACGCCCTGTAAGACGTTTGATAGCATCAATATTCATCCCTTGTTCAGCAAGAATACGAGTAGTTGCAGCAATCTGACGAGCAGAAAGTTTACGTCCTAACAACGTAAGTATATAACGGTTCTTTCCCTGCATCTTTACCCAACTTTCATATTCCTCCGTAGATATAGGATAAAAACGAATTGTTACCCCCAAAGACGAAGCTTTGAATAATAACTCTTTCATAATAAACCCAGAATTCTGTTCCTCTGTCATACAAAGGATACCTAATGAAAGCGTATTATGAATATCCGCCTGGCCGATATCTAGAATTGTAGCATCATATTTTGCTAATATTTCTGTCACAGAAGCCGTCAATCCAGGACGGTCTTCACCTGTTATTCGGATGAGAATGAGTTCAGTATTTGAGAGTTGCATAAAAAAAATCTTTTAATCCTGCAAAAATAGAGAAAAAAGTCGGTACCTATGCTAAAGAACATAAAAAATTATGGTCAAAAAGTAAGAAATTTGCTTGTTTATTTGGAAGTTAATTTAATAAATACTTACCTTTGCGCCCGGTTTCTGAATTAAAGGCATTGACAATCAACGGATTCCTCTCCGTTTAATGCCTGGAAAGACGATGTTTCGGGGA
>OKRR01000343.1_pt1 | contig 54051 bp, 51 predicted proteins | sample 1601211 | NCBI WGS metagenome assembly OKRR01 (sample SAMEA3541525, study PRJEB24748) | human gut metagenome | biome: human gut; feature: human-associated habitat; material: faeces | place: China | collected 2012
ACTAATTTCCTTGGGTTTCCACTGGCAGCGTATGCAATGTGATTAATATATACCTTCTGTTCTCCTTCATCGACGCGGTAAACGATCACGAACCGGCCAGAATAGAGCTCCCTATATCCCAGGATCTTTAATTGCCGATCTCTACATGGTACTCCGGAGCCGGGATATTCATCCAACTGACCTACCGACGTGCGGATCTGGTCATATACCTTCATAGCGGACTCTATCCCAAATAAGGCAAAATAATAATCAGTTATATTATCCAGGTCAGAAAGGGCAGCCTCTAAATATTCAATTTTCATAGCGCTTCCTAAACCTTTCGTCAACTTCCTCCTGTGTGTAGGTTTTTGCTCCAGCCTGACGAGCATTTTCCGCAGCCAATACACGAGATCTCATGAGAAGTTTCTCTTCCATTTGTTCGAACGCCTCCATGCTCATAAATACCCCGTCTCCTGATCCATTGATTGTTATATAAATCGGTTCGCCGGATGCTTTGGCCAGCTCCGATATTTCTTTGTAGCTATTTCGAAGATCGGCCGATGATTTTATCTGCATGATAATTTTCCTCCTTGTATTCATAATTAAGTCATAACTATAGTGTAATTATACACCATACTATCAGGAAAAGCAATACGCTGGAGTGTTATGTTGTTTTTTTAGCTGATCGGAGCTTATTCTGTATGGTTAAGATGTAAAAGATGGCCGGTTCTATGTGCTAAAATGGAAAGAGTGATGAGAAGGTTAGGTGTTATGTTGTCTTTTCCCTTCACATCGCTTGTACGTTGGTGAGCACATAGAAAATTCAAAGTCAAGGGCGGTGGCTTGCCACCGTTTATATACCCTTGACTTTGAATTAGGACTTCTTTGCGGGTGATCGAGAGTGTTTTGGTAGCATAATCAAATTAATCACGTGAGTTTTTGAATATATAGCTGTATAAGATTGTATTTATAGAGTAAGAAAGAATATAAAACTAGAAATAATATACTCGATACCTAAAACACCTAAAATTCCTTGTAAAATCAAGTTTTTTTGCAATTTGTTGGACCTCCAAAAATAGACTAATTTTATAAAATATTCCCTCAAATTTGGACTACTAAAAAAAATCATATCCTTAAAAATGGACTACTATTTTTCTATGTCCTTAAAAATGGACTAAAAAATTGCCATAAAGCGCAAAAAAAGACCCGGAGGCTTCCGGATCTCATTTTTACTTTCTCAAAATAAATATGATTATGCTTTTTGGCAACGCCAGATAGACTTGTCAGAGACAAGCCTACCGCGCCATATCTAATTTTGTTCTACCTGTACCGGCCATGGATCATTTTCTAACCCCAGCTTAATACGGATCAGTTTATGCACATATTTAGGATTTAAAACCCGATGCTTAAATCCTTGTACGCTTGTCCATATACAATCCTGCAGTACATCTAGGATATCCACTCCCCTCTCTTTTGCCTCCGGCCTGTATTGTTTTACCAGCTGCATCGTATCTTCTACTGCCTGGGCCTGACTATCAATATCTTTAATTTTACACCGCCGGCAATGTGTTTTCACCTCATGGCCGAGAAGCTGATCCGTCTCAGATACATCTCTTCTGGCCTTAAATACTGATGCCAGAAATGTAATGAAATACTTCCCATCCTTCTTCCCTACGCTGAAAAAGCTCCGCATACTGTGTAAATATCCGCGCAATATCTTTTTCGTAACTCCCAGCAGCTCCGTATACTTCTTGTAGAAATTTTCCGTCCTGATCTGGAAGCTCTTTGCATTCTCATGCGTAACCTTCATCAAATGCAGCACAAAAATTTTCTCTTTGGCCCGGAGCCGGTTGAACTTGTCCGTATCAAATACAGATCTGGAAACATTAATATATCCCTCTTCGTATGAGCCCTTATACGAAAAGTCGTTGTCTAAAATAGTTATATTGTAGTCCCGATCCGCCCTCACGTATGTAATGACACCTTTTTGCTGCAGAGAGCGTAATACATCATAAAAAGTCTGTTTGCACATATCACATGCCTGGCACACGTCACGATAGTAGATTCCCCGTATCCGGCCATAGTCATCCTGGTAATGGGCGACGTACAGAAGAAAATCAACTTCTTTGTTCGTAAGGTTACAAAGTCTGTCTAAAAGACTGTATTTAATTTTCATTCTGTCACCTCTTTTCCACCCATGATTAATTTTAAAAATAACACATAAAAAAAACATCAAAAAAGCCCGGATACATAAGGTATCCGAGCAAATTATATACAAAAATAATTTCAACCATCTTGACAGTTTCCGCTAGGTCTGTTATTATCTAGTCAGTAGCTTTATGCTAACAACTAAATCGGTTAAAAGATTCCGTATCGTGCCTTGATACCTGAGTTGCTCCGTTACCGTTTGGCGACAGTAACAGAGAACCGAATCCGAGATGCATCGTCCAGGTGCATCTCATTTTTTTATTTAGTTAAAAATTCCGCATTGTGGATAACCTTTCAGGAATTTATCAAACTTGTCATTATCCACAACAATCATTACTGCAATTCTACACGGATTGGGAATGTTTGTCAATGCATTTTTTTCTCAGCCACGTTTTTAGGCGTTTCAAGACGTTTTCTTCGTTTCCCACCCAATTCCTCACTTGTTGATTTTAAAGCCGTCTGAATGGATTCTGGACGCTTTTAAAGGTATTTTAGGGGATTGCCTTACCTTCATCTGTATTTTAGGACTATTTTCACTACTATCGCTCGGTAGTTTTTGTATGACAGGTCTAGCAATATGAGGCTTTTCGGAAATTTGAATGACTGGTTTTAATTCAGGTTCTGGTGTAATTTCTATGCTCGGCCGTTTTATCGCTTCATGTCTGTGTAGCCCATCTTTATTTTGAGGTACATTATTATTTACATCCCGGCTGTTTATATTCTTAGTATCTACTCCTGTCTCGGCTATCGGCCGAGGCTGTATGATCTTCTTTTCACTACCCGATCCAGAACCGCCAAATTCCGTCTCCCTGGTAGTCTGATACTCTTTTTCTGTCTCTTTGAGCCGTTCCGTCGCCGGCCGATTCGATACTGCAGCATTTATATCTATTTGTTCTTGCCAGGCGTTATCCGGAGAAGAAATCCCCGGCTGATTAGATTCCGGCCTGTGCTTTCTTACCGGCGCTTGTGCAACTGGCGCGGCATATGTAAATGATCTTTGTGTCGTCACAGGTCTGACTACTTCTTTTCGATTCTTAACCACCTCATCTTCTTTTTCTTCCCCTTTATAATTTGCCATTTTAAGCCCGTTTTCTTCTGCCTGCGCTAGTTCCTGCCCTTGATCGTTTTTCAAGGCCGGATGGGCAATTTGCGGCCTCTGTATCCCTATTTCTGCTTCTGTTAGGATGGGTCGGCGTTTTGATCGTCTTGATCTATCGGTAGACTGAGGACGTTTCACGGGCTCTGCCCTATTCCATATATCATGCCAGTTATCAGTAACATCTCTTGATGCATAGAAGGATTCTCCTTTAATTTCGGAATCCTCAAGTAATTGTTGATTCTGGCCACCTATCTGGTTACTTTGCTGACTCTGAGTTCTTGTTGTGTTTGAGTTATTGGATGGTCTATGACCACTCATCTGCTGGCCTTGTCGGCCAGCACCATCCATCTGACCAGCTGGCCGGCTCTGGTCCCCCATCTGCCAATTTTGTCGGTTCGCACCTTCCATTTGACCATCCGGCTGATTCTGGTCTCCCATTTGCCAGTCTCGGCGGCCACCACCCCTCTGGTCAGCCTGTTGCCGCTGATCGCCCATTTGATGATCTTGCCAGCCTTGTACACTATGTCCCCGCCACTGACTTTGTCTTCCAGTTTGATCGGATTGCCAGCCTTGTGTAGTATATTCTCTTTCCGGTAGCTTATTGCGCCTATAACCCATGGCATTTTGCACCTGTTTATACATATATAGCTTCTCAAACCCAGCATAAGGATTTCCGCTGCGGCTTAATTGGCGCTTCAAAAGGTTAGGATTCTGTATACCTCGCTGCGCGGAGTTAAAAGCAGAAAATATCTGCCACCGGAATGCATACAGACCAAAACTTGCCCCAATCTGTAGAACGAGGACGATAAACCAGCCCATTTCATTCGCCAAATTATGCAATAGGCCGTCTATCATAATCATAACCCCCATGAGGAACGTGATTATTAAGACACCAATCTGAGTCTCAATAATTTTTCTGGCCCACACTCCCAATATCTCAAAATCATAACCGGGTATCAACGATAATAGTAATATCAACGGTGCCATTATTACGAAAAAAACTGCAATTAGCTGGAACACAATGTACATAACAGCCACTAAGATATAAACCAGGCACTTTGCCGTTATCGTAATAAGTATGATTAAGCCTTGACCGATCCTTGTGGCTGACCGATCCTTCGAGAAGGGGCCGCTGTCTCCATCCATCATTTCTTTTACATGCTTCTTACGTTCTTTTCCCGAAGAAGTAGTAAGAAAGAATTCAACATCCTCATCTGTATAATCATAATCGCCAAATTCAAGCGATTTCCACGGCTCATGAACAAGGCTAACCCATAATACCCCAGCTGCTTCCGCAGAATAATTATTAATACTTGATTCTACGTCTATGCCACTTATTCCCGTTAATATCGATACAGATACGCTCTTTGTTACTGATGTTGCATAGCTTAGTAACGTGGCCGAGTCACGAACGACCAGTAAGGATAACACAATAATAAAGATTACCTTTCCTAGCTGCCCCAGGAGTCCCGAAAAATCTCTCCTGATATATTTGGTAACGGCAAGGATCATAGCCCCTACAAGCGCCACCTGCAGCAACGGTGTGAATACACTATCGTGCAATGCCAATTGTATACTGTCAATTTGTGGCTGCAACAACGCTGCAAGATCAAAGCTTAAAGCGTGATAAAATATTGCCACTGTTCCAAAACCCAAACCTGAGATAATGGAAAACACTATATTAGCTAATGCATTTAAAACCTTATCAGCCACCTCTGTAACACCTAATTTTTCGACATCCAATTGATAATTATTACGATATTTGGAGCCTACATATTTCCCATCGCCATCCAAATTGTCCAATTCATCGGATATTATGATACCATTTAAGGCATATGTTTTCGTGGGCGTGCAGAGTATACATGTTGCCATAATTAATAAAAGAAATACCGCATAGACAATCTTTTTTTTGACTCGATATTCCAATTCTCGCCCTTCTTTCTATCTACTCTACCTCAAACTTCCAGGTACGCCTTTCTGTATTATAGATACATATAATAATAACCTTCTCGGCCTCAACTTTGAAAATCATGCGGTTTTCCTCTTCGGAAAAAGAGCCATCAATGCATCTTAGTTCTTCGGTATCTCCCATTCCTTGCTCATTCAGCCATTTTTGCATCGAATCTACTAAAATTTCTTGTGCGTATAACGGTAATAATGCATCGATTACATTTTCTGAATTTGTAAAGTAGCATGTTGCTACGATATCTTCCGGAGAGAACGTAACAGCTTCTGGAGATATATTTTCTTCCGGGATGGTCTCTATATCCGGATAAGCTTCTACTGTATACTCCGCAGCATCATTTTCTGAATTTGATATCTCAGCAGCTCCATTCATTTCTGTAGTATATTCCTGTGTTTCTTGTATAGCCTGGCTATTATTTAAATCCTCATGGGGTTCTTCTTTGATAAAAAGCTTTATGTATACCAATGAGAGGAAAGCTATACCAAATAGCAGAATCAAAACCTTGTATACATTACCATATTTCATTTTTTCCTCCGTTTAGTCAAAACACCAAAACTGTTTTGCCTCTCTTTTTATGAGTCCTATTTCGAATGATCTGTAAAAATGTCGTTTATTTCCATTATCATTCGGATCATTGACTAGAATCTTTCCATTTTCATCGATACCTCGCAAGACGATAAAATGACCTTTTTTTGTAAAAGTCCCTGCTCCCATACTGGCAATTACCGGTTTCTCGCTCTTTAAAGCATTAATTACATTATTCATGCTCTCTCCCAGCTTTACACAATTAAGATCATATTTCTGCGCTGCAGCTGGGAATATATCCCACCCCTGCCCGACATCCGGAACATGAAATCTATTTCCAGCCCATGCAGCGAGTATATCTGGTGTTACTGTCTCATCTGTCAAATAGCTTATTACCATTGCTAAACACGTAATCGAACAGCCAGAAGATGCAATATTACCATCCCCAAACTTTATTTTCCCCCACGGAGACTGGTACTGATAGTACAACGGGATCTGCATTCCGATCTCTGGCAGTTCTCCAAAATCTCCGACCGCGCCTTCAAATATCCCTCCTGCTCCGATCCTGGCCTCAACCCCATAGGCATCGGCCAAATAATTACTTTCACTCATGCTTACGATATCAGTGGCTATGTCTTCCGGAAAATCATAGAAATTGTTTAAAACCTCTTCAATGGATGTATATGGTGTTATGGTAATTTGGTATTTATCAGAATTTTTACCATTAATCACACGCACAATCGAATTAATATCTCTTGTATCAGCTGGAATATTAAAATAGCTTAAAATTTCTTCTGCGCCATTTGCATAATCAGTATAGTCATACTCCCAATTACCGGTTTGAGTATCCGGATCATAGTTATAGTCATATACTTTTATTTCTGTTTTCAGGCAGTTTAAGACGGTATAAGCTGGATTTTGCTGCAATATATCCAGTTGCTCCTCCATCTGTGCACGATACATGTCGATTAACATTATCCATTGCCAGTCTACAAGCATTTGGCCGCCTATCATTTGATATTCAGTCGCGGTATCCTCTTCTGCAGGTAATACGTTACCTGATCCGCCAAACAATCCAGTAACACATATCCCCACAAAAAAAGCGAGTGCAACCAGGGGAGCTATGAGTTTTATTAGTACTTTATGACTCTTCTTTTCACTCATAGCTGCTCCTTCTGAAATATATCATCTTCTGAAAATGCGATATCCAGGGAAACTTCATTATCAGTATAAGGAACTGGCTCTTCTACATATGAATCCTCCGGATCTTCTTCGTTACTATCATCTGTTAGGACTATTACATCATCTTCGCTGTCTTCTTCTGTATCGGCCCCAACCAGTTCCTCCTCTTTGTCATCATCCTCCTTCGGTGTTGTTGAAAATACGTCAATAATATCCTGGAATACCGCATCAAATTGAAGTACTCCCACACGATTGTACATGTCCTTAAACAAACTTTGTCCGGAACGTAGGTTCTGGATAATAGCCATATTCTCCGGTGTTATTTCCAAGCCGATGTATTCCAAAAGCTTTTCTGCTTCGTCTTTGTTGTTACGGCATCGAAAGACAAATTTGTATGTAATCGAGTTTTTAATGCCCTCTGTTGGGAGGTCCGTTACGGAATGACCATTATACATAATGATCGTAAACAGAGATCTTCCCATACGCGATATAAATTCTTCCATGTTCCGGCCCTGTTTGGATTTCGAAACAAACCACGATTCGTCTATTAGGATTCCTTTAGGAACAGGTCGTTTCACCAGCGCAAATTTTTTTACAAAGGCTGAAACCTGACCAAAAATGATACCGGAAAGTATCTCCTCCCTGCTATAATCATCTTTTGCGGTTGTCGGATCCGGCATTTTAAGATTCTGCAGCTGTATTATATTAAGTCGATTTTCTAATCGGATCGCCTCTTCGTTACCATTACCAATTAATAAACCGGCCATTCCATTTTCACGCTGAGATCGTATCTTTCTTGCCAGTTTTTGCGCGGTTCCATGAAGCTCATCCTTTTCTGGTACCGCCTCTAGCACGGCTGCTAATTTCAACATACTATTTTTTCCAGGATGCTGATTGATCTTCTGCTGCGATTCAATTAGGATTGTATTTTCATCACTTTTAGGATCAATCGCCAGTAAATCCGACAGAACATTAAGAGCCAATTCGTTCGCCTCGCTCATATTATCCGGATACATAATATATGGATCTAACTTTCCTCGGTCCGCGACTTCCGGTCCGAGAGTTACTATTGTAATTAATCCTCTTAGCGCCACCAGTTCAGTTTCCCAATGACTACGCTCTCCTTTGGGATCTATGATTAAGCCATAGCCCCCGTAGAGGACTAACTGATATATCAAAAGATTTGCGTTAAACGATTTTCCGGTGCCTAAATCGCCAAATAGAGTAATCGCCGGTGATAAGTTCATGAGACAGGCAAGCTCCGGCGCAAAAAATACAGGTTTTTCTTCACCTCCGGTTGTTCCAATAAACCCTCCTCTACGATCCCCCAACTCTCTCGTAACACCTACAATAGAACTTGCCAAAGTCATAGGTGTAAGCGGCAGTACAAAATCTTTCATTAAGTTTTTTACTGATGGAATAAATGACATATATAACCGGAACTGATCTGTCAGTGGACGCTCCACCACAAAATTTATTTCATCATAAAGCTCTCTTATGTAGCTACATTTCCGCTCTAATTCTTCTGGATTTTCGTCAGCTACACATATTGTTACTGATGTTTCTAATATGGGAGCTTTACTGGATTTTAGTTCCTGTTCCATGCAATTGGCGTATTCCTCTGCTTCTAATAAATCTTCTGGTACCTTGGCATTAGCATCTGTTATGTGCTCGATTTGGCTATTAATCTCCCGATTTTTCATGTCCAGCCGACGCAAGGCTGACTTATGAGGAATCAATTTGATCTGTATACATATTTCCGCCTGCAGATTTTGTTTCTGCAGCATATATATCCACTCGTTCCCCGGAAACTCTGTTACATCCGGAATATGGGCCAGTGTCAAAAATGTTTGATAAGAGGTCGTAAATCCTGTACTTACTTTAAGGCGCCGGTCCTCGCGTGCTATGTTACCATTAAACAGATTAACTACATCCCGATGGTATGGGCGAATAATTTTCTCTTTTTCAAAATCAACTTCTTCATATTCGGGAGTCCAGCCCTCTTTTTGAAGATTTTTATAAAACAATTTTGCGGTTTTTCCGGTCCCCCTGTATGGCATTCTTCGAAGTAACCATTGTGTTTCTTCCGTTGTAGTTGCTTCCATAGCCATTTTAATCTCATTTTCATCCAACCACTTTTTTGCCATCTTTTGATAAGCTTTGATTTTACTCTGTAATATATCCTTAGTATCTAGGTTCATCTGCACGTTAATCGCATTGGCCGGATCTCGAAAGAAATATTGTACCGCATCCCACAGTTTTTCTACTGCCTCGTATTCAGCTGCCTTATTTAGTTTGATTACGATATAAGTGTTATAATCGTTTGTCAAACCAGCTTTCTTAGTTCTCTCTTGTAAATATTCTTCTGTCAGTTTGATTTGTTGCTGTGCAGTATCATACAATATATCATTTTCTCTGATCCTCTTCCTCAAATTTTCGAAGTGTTCTTTAAGATCTTGTTCAATCGGTATCACCAGTATCTGTGCTTCTGACATTATCCCCATGAATAATCGGGCCAGCTGCAGGAGCTTGTTTATTTTTCCTTGTGTACTTAAATAGTCATAATTAAAACCATGTAATCTATATACTGACCAGCAGCTGCCATCCGCATTAAAAACCAGGTTATCTATAAAATAATTAATTGGACACTGATACATGATCTCTTCTCCTTTGCTGGATCCTCTGTCCTTCGCTGCAATTCCAATCAATTCTCACTGTAGATTCCTTCTCTGGGGCTTCCCGAAAAAATTCCATAATTTTACCCTGCTCGGAAAACAAAAAAGTAACTACTCCTGCTATATAGCGCATGGGGTTCTTCCCATCCAGTTTTTTAGTCATAAGAAATTTGGATATCGCAAACGGTATCATAATGGATCTGATTATTACCGGGATAGATGATACTCCCGGTAATAACCCAAAAATCACATTACACACTACCCACGTAGCTCCAAAATACACTAATTCCCATGGATCTATCGGGAATGGAAGAACAATATTTTGTACCGCATATATTTTTTTCTCAATTTTCCACACCTTATGATAGCTGTACAATGTAATTTTTTCATTTGGTTTTTCCATATCAACCACCTGTTATTGTTCTTCCGATCACATCACCAATGGTCGATATGGTTTCTGGAGACTTGCATAAATAGGCTACAACTCCACCAATTATAATAGTCGTAACAAGTGCTGTTGTCGCTTTTTTTGTTGCTGCTACAAGTGCTCCGAGTACGGTAGCTGCAAGAACAACCCAAAATATCTGATCTAAGAGCCACTTAACGCCATTTTCCGCGTAATTTCCCCCACTCGCGAAACTCACCATTGCCATTGACAAAATAAGCTGAATGGTCAGAATCATAAATACACACCTTCTAAATTTGTTGTTTTTCAATACGTTACGCATTTTTTTCCTCCTGGTTTAATAGTTGATGTTACTTATTTTGGAATTCATATCTTTGATGTAGTATCTATCTCCCTCCTTCACCATCGTAATATTGAATTCCTGGTATATAACTTCTTCATTAACTGTATCCTGAATTTTTACTTTTAGGAGACAGATAATATCATTTCCTGTCGGCATATAAGACCGTATTGCCTCTAATTTCTGGAAAGTATACCGTTTTGATAAGCCGATAAACTTATTCTGATCCGCGCCGGCGGCAAGCAAATAATTAATCATGCTCTGATCCTGTGAATAATAGGCATCCAGAAAATTAGTAACTGCTGATTTTAATGGTTCACTGTCTATTTCATTGCCTAAAGCAGCTTCTTGTGAATTGTATTCGGTATCCCGGCGTACATCTGTAACGTATAGGGGTAATGCCTCAATGGCATACCCATTATCAGTTACAACCACCGGCACTTTTAATGTACAGCTATCTTTGCTTTTCGACGTTTCTACCGTGGTAGGATCGATTAATTCATACTGCACCTCGGCCTCCACAAATACGTCGTATATATTTTCCGAATATTTTTCTTTTCTATAAGCATCTACATATGTAGCTGTCGCATTGTTATGAAATCCATAGATACCAGGGAGATTTAATACTCTCTTTGATACATATGGGCTGATTCGTGCCTTAAAATCTTCCTCTCCCGATTTTGTGTAAGTCAAATATTCTTTTGCAAAATCCTGCGCAAATCTCATCAATTCATCGGAATGATCCCCACTGTTTTTCTGTTCTTCTTTGAAATCATTGATAATGCGTGTAATTTCTGACGCTTTATCAGGTTTTATAATTTGCATTACACCTCGAAAGAACACAAAAAACAGCATAAGCCAAAAAATCACTCTTAAAATCCGCATACCTGTGTTTTTTTTCATTACATAGGAATCATCTTTTTCCTTTTTTACTGGCTTCTTTTCTTTTACTTTTAATTTCTTTTTTTTCGGTTCGTACACAACCTCATTTTCTGGCTGCGGGATTTTCTCTTCACTTTTTTTGGCAAGCTTTTTTTTGGGCTCGGCCACCTTATCCTTCTTTTTCTTAAAAATCATTTATCAACGCTCCATTCGATTGAGTCATCAAATTCTAAATCCAAATTTCCGATATTCTGATAGCGGTCAAGACCGTAATCAACCTCCTCTGCAGATCGGCTAACCTCTTCCTGTGCAGCCATTGGCGGCTGCTCGTAGTATTTTGGCTCCTTTCCAGTCTTTTTATTGTCAATCAGCATAGTTCCGATATCTGTATACACTTCATGCATCATCGAATCTTCAAATAAATACGCCTGAAATTCAATTAGTTCATTTCCTCGCAAAAAGAGGAAACGGCCTTTAATGTCTGGCAAATTGATAGCAGCCGTTGTGTTCAATACAATTTCTGATGCCGCTTTATCTGCAAATCTGCCACAGATACGTACTGGAATGTTATTTTTAATTTGGCCTGTCAAAACATTTGCGTCCGGTCTCTGTACTCCCATAATAAGATTGATGCCAGTTGAACGCGACAGCCTTGCCAGTGTAGATAACTGCCCCTTTATTTTTTCGTAAATTTCACGTTCCTTTTTGGGAACGCCGGTAGTATCCATCATCTCTGCAATCTCATCACAAAACACCCCGATTCTACACAGGTGGCTATCAGTACTTTTGTTATACTCTGCTATATTTTTCGCACGATGTTGCCGAAAGAGCTCCAGACGCATTTGATTTTCCTTAACCAAATCCTCCAATACCTCTGCCGCCTGATCCCGGTCTGTAATTACCTCACCATATTCCTCGTAATCTAACCCAAATTCCACACCCCCCTTAAAGTCCAACATTATAACTTTGGCCTGTTTTAATATCATTTGCCACAACAGGACATGTAAAATAACAGACTTACCAGATCCAGTTTCACCCGCTACCAATACATGAGGTGTTTTATTCAAATCGAAAGCAACTTGCCCCATAACGCATTCTCCTACCGCCATGCGGCTTTCTCCTTCCGGGGCTCTCGTATCTTCCCACTCGATCAGTGATGGCAACTTGTAATCACTGGAAAGCGCTATTATTTCAACTATTTTTTTGCTTCCCTTATTGTTGATCTGCAATATGGTACAATCTAATGCTGTTTCCAGACGTTCTTGATTCTTTCTCCACTCACCTACACTTATTGATGTTTTGAAAGTATAAATAGTCCGCTTATCCTCATCCTGTTGCATACTGAGGAAGTAAGGATATTTTCCATCCCTCCCCTTAAATTCGATTGCTTGAAATACTTTATAAAATTCTTTTGCTTTGCGATCCGTTGAGCTGCCGATAATTGCCAAATATATAAAAGGTGAGCACATAATCAAAACAAAAACTATTTTTTGTAAAAGCCCTGGCATCTCTACCATTTCCAGTACCTTAAATACATAATTCCGGAAAATATACGTTACTACCGATACAGCCAGCATAACCAGAAGAAATATCACATTTTTTATGGTATTTAGCTTTTTTATCCCGTAAAAAACCATTTTGATTCCACGGCCTATTCCCATCACAATGCCAGCTATCGCCGCATCTATTTCTTTATCCATCTGTGATGCCATCTTTTTCCTCCTTGTACTGAGCCATAACAATTAGGCGTTCCTGACCATAGCACGTTGACAATGTAATTATTGGATACTCTGGATCCGGGAGATCTCCAGGTACTATCTGAGAGAGCCGTACCATATCAATTAAATACTTTTCGTAGTCAGTACCATTAAACTGATCCGTATACGGATAACTGCTATCCTCAGTTACAACTTGCACTGAAAATACTCTGCAGCTGATAACCTGTCCGCTATGCTGGATTTTTACATCTGGATGTTCTTCGAACCACGATTTCTCCATATATTTTTTTAATGCTGCGAACATGCCCCCGTCCTTCATGTTGTGGCCGTAAATTACCGTATTCATATTCTCAAATAATTTTTGACCATGGCGAATAAACAAGGTTCCGTAAACACTCTCATCCCCATAGAAATCATGGTTTAAATAATTTCTTTTAGGATTGCTATGTACGATGGGATAATCGATTTTTGTATCAGCTATCGTTATCCAGCCAATGTAATCTTCATTTATATCTTTCATAGTACGAGTCAGGCTATCTTCCTCCTCCGGCCGGATTTTCTCTGTTTTCACCTCCACAGAATCCCTTCGTTCCTTCAAAGTTTCATAGCACACCTCTGCAGATATATATTTGCTTTCGGCTTTGATTAGGCCGTAACCGGAATAGCAAATCCCCGCCGTACAACACATAAGTAAAATAACAACTATTTTATTTTTCATAGCCTCAATAAATTAAACGCTTGTTGGATCAAATCCATGAAAACGTTATACATAGCACTTCTGGTATCCGGATATAAAAGACAGATCATACCGAGGGCTGACAGAAATATATGTAAAATGCCTAATATTGTTTTAATCAGCGCTGTTACATTTTTTATCAAGATCTCCGTCAGCCTCTTTTTTTCTATCCGGATAATTCCCTCCTCTTCCACATCATATTTTTTCCGTAACTTTTTTTGCTGTTGTTCAAACTCTTCTTTTTCAATTACTTTATTGGCAAGCCTATTATCGTATTTCATACCTAATTCCCCAAGATGTAGGCATAGATATCGTTTTCAGCGTAGGCGAATGGATCAGGCGTATATAATGCAAAATATGTGTCTAACTTATATGGTCCCATAGCTCTTTTCACATTTTGCTTTTCATGATCCGGAATGAAAGAAAATATATATTTTACATCCTCGTAACATTTTTCCAGCATAATCCTCTCAACAAATTCGATTTCATTGGCCTTAATGCCTCCAACGATAATCTTCAAATCCTGTTCTAAAAAGGATATCTGCTCAAAATTCGGATCATAAATATTACCATAGTCCTTAATTAAATAGTCATAGCCTTGTCGATTGGCATATATGATCTGATTGCTACTATAAAGATCCACCTCCATGAAAGAAATACAGTTTTCCTTCTTCACAATGTCTTCTTTTTCCAATTCTTTTAACTTTTCTAAGTAGCTCTGTTGTCCCATCTCGATGTAGGCCGCATCATATTCTAAGGCTTTAAGATTTAGGATCATCTGTAGAGCTTGCGTTGTTGTTCCGATCCGCTCCTGACTTCCAGCGATTCCTACCGTCATTCTTTTTCTCCTCTTCCTTTTTGGATAACCGATGCAGTATCAGGGCAAAAGCAAAGATTAAAATAATAAGTCCTATGCTTATACTGATTACTGGATGGTTCTTTACAAAGTTAATAAATATTTCCCATAGCTTTTTTAAGTAATCCCACCAACTGAGATTGTCTTCCTGATCTACCGGCACCTCCGCGCTTTCTACCGCTTCTGTTTCTTCCTCATGCTGCATGTACACAGATCTAACTGCATATCCCTTTTTGCTTCCAAATACGGTAATGCCTTCGTAGTACGCGCTGACATCGGCAACCAGCTTAGATCCTATTGCTGTTGCTTTTCGGTATACAATCCCATTTTCGGTCCATGGGTCCGTATCCCACTCTACACTATCTATTCTGTAATACTCCGGTTCAACATGTATCAATTCGAGCAGTAATTCCTCATAGCCGGCAAACGGATCCTGTTCTCGCCGTGGGATCAATGTATTATTAATTGCATATGTATCCGCATCGGCAGCCTCAACAACTATCGGAAATTCAAAACCACTGATCCAGCGGTAATTATCATATTCGTAGTTAATCAACGGTACTTTTACTGTAATTTTTTGATTAGATAACTCATCGAATGCCTCTATTTCACAAGTATCTGGTACCCTGTCAATTTGCTCTACCGCATCATATGTGATGGTATCCCCTACTGTTTTTGTCTGCTCCTCAATGACCGCCTCTATTATTTCGTAGTTCTGCAGGTCATATTCCGTGTCTTCATAGGTGATCTGAGTCTCCGGCATATCAAATTCGTGAGAATCCGATATGAATGGCGATATAATAATTAATTCCTCTCCGTTTAAACTCACCTGCTGGCTATCGCCGGCTACTACGGACAAATCCGTAGTAGCCATGACCGCCTCTGCATAAGCCAATCCGAAGAAAGCAATCACTAACGTAAAAATTAATATATTTATGATCCGTTTCATTTTCGCTTCCTCCTCAAGCTCCAGAATCCAACGGCAGCTAAACCAACTAAAGACATGGTAAAAATCAACAAATATTTCCTGATCGGAGTATTATCACCAGTTTTTACTCCTGGCACATGTATTCCCGGTATACCAAAGTCCGTATAACCACGTCCGCTTAATGCCGATCTATATACCGCTGTAACTCGGCCTATCTTTTTTTCTGGTTGGTCGTCCGGATAATTGTAAATTATCGTTGTACCGGCTATGCTGCCATCCATCTGTATATCAAACTCGTAGACAGTATTATTCAGCCTATACCCCGTTGGAGGCTCTATTTCCTGCATATAGTACTTTCCTGCAGCTGGCGGTTTTATTGTGGAACTACCATCATCCTCTGTTATTTCTACGGTTGTCCACGCATCATTCCATATCCGTATTTTTGCTCCAGACAACCGTTCCCCTGATACTCCATCGATTTTTACGATTTTGACATCTGGTACCGGCACATTTACCACACTTACTGTACTTTGATTCTCAACTCGCCCGTTCCGGATCGTGAAGCTGTAGATCTCGTTCGTCAAAATGTATCCCGATGCTGCTTTTGTTTCTTGATATGTGTATGTACCATCCGGGGGAATATCAAATCGTACATAACCGTCAAATCCGGTAACAAATACAGCATATAAGTTACCGTCAGGCCGATACACGGAAAATTCAACCCCTTCTATTCCTTTTCCAGTTAATGCATCTACTTTTCGCAAATACATTAGATTTACGTCTGGCCCAGGTGTTGGCTTTTTGGGATCTATCATTCTTACTTCTACCACTTCCGCCTCTTTCGGTACTAAAAACGGAACATCTGCTGATAATAGATAACCAGCCGGAGCTTGTACCTCATGAAGATAATAATTTTTGCCCGCCAATAATTTGCCTGTAATCTCCATGGCTTCGCCAGTACTCTCAAAATCAGAAATAACTACATTTCGTTGTTCATCAAGTACCTGCAGGATTGCTCCCTTTAAGTGATTACCCAAACTGTTAATTTTGATAATACGCACTTTTGTCATATCATTTTTCATTTCTACGTTGTCGATCTTCCCATCCAGGCTTACTTTAAACTCAACTGCAGCTGCATAAGCATAACCAGCCTGTGGCCTTTCCTCGCAAAGTAGATAGGTCTCCCCAGCGGCTAATTTTGCGGTTATCTTATGTGGTTCATTTCCTGATATCCACTCCTCAATCACCACTCCGTCCATGTTACGGACACTCATATGATTCCCCGGCAACTCATTGCTCCCGGTTATCGCCTTCTTCGATAGAATCACCTGTGTAGGCTTATCGATCATAGATACTATATCCTCTCGTCCATCCAAGCTCACTGTGAATTCCACATCCTCTGCATAACCATATCCCTCCCTGGGACTTACTTCGTGCAGCCAATAGCTTTGACCAGCGATAAGTTGGCCGATCAGCTGTTTAAACTGATCGCCGGTAGTAAAGATCAGCTCCTCTCCAGCCTCAAACTCATCGGAATTCTTAACTGCAACTGCTGGCGATTTGTCTAAATTAAGAATCTGCAGCTTGAATCCTGGTAACTGTTTTTTTGCCTCCGAAGGACTAGCTACCATGGCTTCCGTCAACTTTTGTATTAAAATATTTGTCGGTTTATCTTCCATGACTATTTCTATTGGTTCCGGATTCTTCGGCACTGTGAATAGCACATTTTGACTATATGCATAACCAGCAGGTGGTTCTATTTCTTCAAGGATATAGCTTTCTCCAGCTTTTAGGACACCATTAAGCCGCTCTGGTTTTCCTGATGCCGTAAATTGATATACGACAACTCCATTGGTATCTGATACCTGATACCGGCCACCGCTTAATGGCTCACCTGTCTCAGCATCAATTTTTATAAGTGCCACGTCTGTTTTTTTGTCTTGCATGATTATTACCTCTGGTATTCCCTCCTCGTCGACCACAAAATGTACTTCTTCCTCATAAGCATAACCGGTAGGTGCCAGGTCCTCACGCAATATGTACTCCTTCCCCGGCACAAGAATATCCGCTGGAATCAGCACTTCTTTATCTGCGGTTTTATCGAATTCGTAAATGAGTCCGCCTGTCTCAACCTCCAAAAGACTATAGTGACCACCAGAAATTTCTTCATCCGTTGTGATATCACGCTTACTAAAATATACCTGCACTGGCCGATCCTCCATATCCACATTATCAACGGAGCCAGAAGCATTTAAGCTGAATCGATAGACACCACTTTGCCGATCGCTTCCATCACTGTATTTAGTTGTCTCTGTCAACTGGTAATGTGCTCCAGCTGTCAGAATATTACGTTTTGTCTCATCATTACGGCGATTTTCGAATACAGTGCTTTGCATATCCGGTGTAATTTCACCGGTATAGGTTCCCGCAATCAATTCGTAAGCAAAAGTTGGATCCTGATTGATTTCGTACCTGGTTCCATATGGGAGACCTTCAAATATTACCGCCTCCTCTCCGGCCAAAGTAATCGTGCCGGCTCCTTTGATTCTTCCTGTATGTGAGCCTATAAAATTCTGATAGCCACGTAAAATATCTCCTGAATCATCAAAGAATTTCACCTGATATTGAAAGAGATCTTCTGGATTCTTTCCAGTACCTGACAGGTGATTTCGAATCGTCAGGCTCCCGGTAGAAGCAATCGGATTTACTAATTCAAAGTCCGGAGTATTTTCTACCTGGAAAACAGATCTTATCCAACCCTGAGTTTCCGTTACAGCTGCTACCAATTCCACAGTACCGCTCTCATATGGCCCTACATCCTGTATTATCCATGTTACTATTCCATTCAGTTCTCTTGAGGATCCGGAAGATCTCATGTAATCTAAGCCATCTTGTAGTATCGCTTTGATTTTTACATCTGCCGGTTTATCTGACGGGTTTTCATAGGTTATGGTGTACTTCATTACATCACCTTTTTTAACGGCTGCAGATTCTCTTCCCGCATTTCCCGTCACTTGTGCAACTATTTTTTCCTCTGTTACAGGATTTTGTATTGTATATTCCAATTGATCCGAATTAACACCCCAAGCTGCCAACGTGTTTCCTTCCTGATCGGTAAGCTCTTGCATTGTTTCTAAGTAAGTTCTTAACGGTTGTATGTAGCTCCCATCCTCATTGAAATAGATTCGTTTTGTCTCTTTACCGTTTTTTTCTATTTGACCATCTGAGTACCGGGTATATTCTGTAATTTCATACAGATGACCCTCCTGTATACCGTCCTCCGCTGTCAGTTTTAGATCTGTGCTGCCTATAAATGCCGGCAATTCGCTCCCATCTTCCAAATCTTTAAAGACAGTAAATACCTTATTCGCTACTCGGCCAGTAACCGTCATAGATTCAATAGTTCCAAGATCGTCGGAAAATTTAATTACGCTAAAATTATTTGCTACATTCCGAAGGCCCGTTCCGAAGGTATTAATGGTAAAGATTACCGGATCCGCCAGATTCATCCCCGCTGGGGCTTCCAATTCCTCCATGATATATACGTGGTTTGCTGATAGCTTTTTCTTCACTGTAAAGCCATCCACACCAGATATGATCTCCTCAATGGCTTCTCCATCTTTCACATATTCACCATCCACAACTTTCGCGTTGTATATTGCAAGCTTTGCCCCTTTTACAGACATGCCCGTATCAAAATTAGTCTTCTTGAATCGTATTTCTGTCGGCCTATCCTTTACTACATGTGTGTAGGTTACTACCTGACTATTGACCTTTCCATCAAACTGAAAATATTTCACGCCGCCATCAACCTGATATAAGTCCGGAGGTGATATTTCTTCGATTTTGTACGTGTATGGTTTTATTGTGCCATCTGTCTGTACGATTCCAACCGGCAGACCCGGCAGCTCTGCAAGCCCCGACTGGCCTGTTGTTATATACCACACCTCACCAGTATCATTATTTGTTATTTCAAATCGCGCATTAGAAAGCATTTCCCCGGTATCTTCTGCTATCTTTTTAACTTCTAATCGGCCTTGTGTCGGTTTATTTATGATCCGATAAACAGGTACCGTTTCTGCTCCCACCTCAATTTTCACGGGATCTCCCATTGCCATATAAGGGGGAATTTCTAACTCTGCAATGTAATACGTTCCATATGGCATCTTATTAATTCTATGAGGCTTCAAATCTCCTACATCAAAACCGGCAAGGATTTCACCTGCAAACTTATCTTGCTCCGTATATCTCCCATCCGATCCAGAGATCCAACTTTCAATAAGGTGGGCTTCATCTTTAACAAAGCTACCGGCTTCGTCAGCGCGATAAAGAGCCAATTTAGCGCCTTCTACCGCATACTCCGCTACACCATCCGTAATCACTTTGAGAACATGTATATATTTTTCCGTATTCTCCAGGCTAAACCGCTGTACAGCTTCGGTTTCTGTGATTGTGATTGCCTTCGGTTCCGCGGCTTCATAGCCTTCCGGAACCCGTGTTTCCACCAGAACATAATTTCCTACTGCAGATCCATCCTTTATATCCGTAAAGGGTAGATAATCAATCCTGTGCATCCCCTCCAGTGTGTCATAACTCTTCATATTTCCAGTCAGTTCACGGTAATTGAATTGGTACTCAAAGATTAATGGAAGCTGGCCGGACTCATCTGTAGCGCCATTAGTCACATTCCGGTAAATCGTAACTCGGATCACCTTACCCTCATCCGTTTGCCACAGCTGCACCACGCTATCTGTCATTCCAGCCTGTATAGAGGAAATTCGATTTGCGGATCTCTCGCCATTCTTCGTCTGCCAGGTGAAATATACAAGTTGATTCCCTTTATCCTGGTATTTTTTTTCGAAGTCTGTCATAAAGCTTGACGTATTGTCTTCAAATCCTAAAAGATTTTTTAAGCGGTCTACAAATTTAACGCTCTTTTCGTAGCTTTCGGTATAATCTAAAAGATCATCTGTCGTCCACTCGTCGATTAGTTTGGTCTCATCATATTGCGGCTGACCATCTACAATCAAAATATTCCCGTTTCCATCCGTCTTTGCTTTATACAGTGCCAATCCTGCAGCGTGTTCATTGGAAAGCTGACTCATCTTTCCATTTTCATCTTGATAATATTTAAATATTTCAAGCTTTACATGGTCATTTTTTAGATTATAGGTCTGGACTTCTCCCGACTCTTTCACTTCTATCTCCATCGAACAACGCACAAAACCACTGGCAGCTACTTTTTCTTCTAAAATGTAGTCCCCTGCAGGAATACCTTCGAAGTACTTCGGGGTTCCGTCCGTGATCCAGTCTGCAACCACCGTTACCGGAGTATTATCAGCTGTATTTTCTACCAGCCACTCAGCCGGCCGATCCTCTAATTTTTCAAGGTAATAGCCCTTCGGGTGCGTTACCGCATCGGTTGTATATACTCGCCGAGCGTTGTACAATGTCAGATGTGACCCTACTACCTGTCCGTAGCCATAGCCGCCCTTCGGCTCCGTAGTGCTCAGTCCCGCTTGATAATCGCTGATAACATCGATACGGTATTGATCGGTTGCATCCGTTTTCACGATTTCAATTTTTATTTTCTCATCCTGCAACTCTGTCTTCTGCACCTCTGCAGTTTCTGTTACTGTCACACCAATAGGGAGACTCTGCACATAACCGGCCGGTGCTTCCACCTCTTCCAAAATATAGGTACCTGGGATCACACGTTTTAGCATATCCACCTGTCCTACGGTCATTCCGTCTTCAAAAGGATCATTTGGGTATTGCTCTCCACTTATCCAGGTATTTTCCATGATCCAGGCTTCTCCCTGGCGGTGAAATAGCTTTTTGTCGTCTGCAGGATCTTCTTCATCACCGATATTCCGTAAATCCGGCTCATCATTAATTCGATAGGCATTACGGTTATATGCCAAAAGAAGATCATCGTAACGGTACCTTACATAGTCGTGGTCAATATCATAGACTGGCTCTCCTTTCGTATATTTTTGATTCGACCTTTGGTAGTATTCCGGAAGGCCATGGCTGTTTACGGTTGGGTTTACGGACTTTTTAAGCCCTGTTCCATCATAAGTACCAATCGTATACTCATTTTCCGTATCTGCATTTATGGTAGCGATCCGGTAGGTTTTAATCTTTTCCTGCGCAATAATTTCTCCATTTTCCGCCTCGGAAACATTGACAGGCCATACCAGTATTTTTTTATATGGTCGGCCCCCTGAATCTACCGCCATTTCTGTTGTATATGCCATCCCTGTTGTTGGATTTACCATTGCATCCCGATTTCCATTCGAATCTATATGATAAATACGTGTTCCGGCCGGAAGCATAAATATCTTATCCAGCGAAGAATACTTTACCTGCTCCAGATCTCCTCCTGTTACTTCAAACGTCGGCCGACCATTTTTCAATGCATAAATTGATTCCTGATTCTTTATTTGTACACGATTACCATACCTGTCAAATCCATAAATACGGCCATCTGCTCCCGGCTCTGTTACAGTCAAGCCAGCCAGCGAGTAATACAAAATATCTGAATCCATCCGGTCAATTGTTCGGTATGTCCAGGTTCCCGGCCCTGTTACTCCGGAAATGCTCCCGGCCACATCATCTAAGTTGACAAATTCTACTCGGTTCCCGGCATAGCCTTCCAGAACTTTAATGCTCCGCACATTATTATTACGATCCCGGACTACCTCTACACCATCATAGCCGTAATCACCGCTGTCCCCGTTGGCCGTCACTTCGATGGCATCATACAGAATTAGTCTGGCCCCGGCCACGTATCGGTTAATATCATCGGCAGTATCTAACGGCCGTGTCACCAAACCATAACCAGCAAAAATACCATCAATGTATACTGGCTCCACTGGCTCTCCAGACGCTTTCCGACTTTCTAAATATTCCAGTGTCCCCTTATACCATGCATATCCGAGGTATATACCATTTTTATAGGCATACTCCAGATTTTCTTTTCCGTATTTTGCCCGCAGCTCCGCCTCGCTTCCCTCAAGTCGTGTATCTGTTTTATAAGTAATAGTCAGATCCTTGTCCTTGATCTTTAAGACTTCCAGACGGATCGGGGTATTACCCACATAGATTCTGGCCATGTCATTAATTTCATACGGTCCCTCTCCTGTCTCGTCCTCGTAAATAGCTGCTACCACCCTATTGTCTTTGTCGCCATCTAAATAATAGGAAATCTTGTCCGAATAGATCTCAATAGCCACCGGTTTTGTTCGGGCATAGCCAGCTGGCGGCCGCACTTCGCACAAAACATAAGTTCCTGCCCCTAAAGGCTGCGGAGTTACCAGATATCCGGTATTCTGATCTTGGATGGCGGTCTGTGTTAGATCTTCTTCATTTGCTTGCTCTCCATCACGAGTCGTCGTAAATGCCTCAAAAAGCCCTGTGCGCCGGCCTGACTGATCGTTTAATATAATTTGTTCCGCCTCGCTACAGATCGGTGTACCGGCCGGCACATATCCAGTCCACATTCCACCAATTTCCGGAAGGGCTCTGGCCGCCCGTGTGATTTGTGTAGCTCCTATAGCTTCCAGGAACTCTTTTGATCCCTTAATTAACGTTTCCTTCTCATAAAACTTTACCTGGCCATCTGTATCCTCACCATCTTCTCGATCTGCAGCATAAAGAGTAAAAATGGCACCATCATGAAGAATATTTTCTCCTGTTTCTGTATCAATTTTTTCAATTCGGAGCTGGCTTGTATAAAAGGTATTTCTGAATTTTCGATAACCATACCCTTGATAACTGGAAGAACCATCCGCATTTGGTGTCATATCTACGAACTCGTTGACCGGTTCTGTCACCGTCCAGGGAACCAGCAGAGAAGCATATTTTCCGTTATAGGCTATCTGCATCCCTTCCATGGCCGTTACATCGTTTTGGTACGTCTCTCCCTGATCTGCAGGATATGATACGTTATTATACAACTGCTTATTTTCTGAAATAACACCATAGTGATATATACGTTCCAACGCGTCGGCTTCATATTCTTCGCCATTTGGTGATACTTTTCCATGGTTTACATCATCGGCCTGATAGTGGCTGTTTGGGTTGCCCCCAGCTTCTTCCGGATCTACAATCGTGTTGTAATAATCTTTCAAAGGATCGTATTCGCTTTGTGTTATGTTATAATGTTCAGTTCCAGACGTATCCCCTGCAGCATCCCCGGATAATTTATCAATATCCAGACCATATTTATAGATCTCATAATCACCATAATAACCATGCGCTTTTATTACATAGGTTCTCAGATCAGTTCCGGCATCTTCCGGCTTTTCCGGCCACTCCTCATTGAATCGAATATAATACTTTGCGGTCAAATTGGCGGCCGATTCATTTGATTGGTACTTATAGTAATTGCTTAACTGTTCTGGTGTTTTATCAGCGCCAGCCTTCGCCTTCCCTCCTTCATAGACAGCCGGAAGTTCGATTTCTTTCGGCCCATCTATTTTGTAATGTTTATTATAAAAATCTTTCATGTCTTTTTCGGCTGGCTGCTGTTCCACCGCTACATAGGCTCCATAGGGTAGATATTCGGAAATTCCATAACAGTATTCAGTGGCAGCATCTTCCTGATCCGCACTTAGGGTTGTTTTGTCGCTATCTTTCCCCCCATCCGCATCTCCATCCCACTCGATCGAATAGATATCATCCAAATCGTATGTAAAGAATGGTTTTAAGTAGTTTTCCGCCTTAATAATTGCCTGGAAGAGAGCTATATCATAGATTTCATCCTGATAGCTTTCACTTCCGGCTGCACCTGTCATTTCTCCGGCGCTGTTTTCTCTAACAAGTTTTTCAACTTCGTCGTCCAGGTACCAGGTAATTGCAAATTGCCTCACATGATCGGATCGGATCGCATTCTCCTTCGCCGCGTCTGCGGTATTAATTGCATTCTGGATCTCTACATTGTTATGTCCGGCCGGGTATTGTTTTTCTGCCCCATCTTTACCAAACAGAAGCGCTTTTATAAGAGCAAATGGCTTAAACGAAGTGCTGTCATCATTTACCTTGTCCCATTTATCATGATTGGCGACACTTATCGCATCAAAGAATTTGCCATAGTTATAACGTGCAATCGTTCTTTCGGCTCCCTCTGGCACAGTTATTGTCTGGAGTGTAGTTTCCAGTACGGAGGTATAACCGCTATTTTGATTATCATTTATAAGACCTGCCGTATAACTGTATAACTCAGTATTTGCTATTGCCGCATCGTTAGATCTCCTTACCAGCGTGTCCGTTACGTGTGGCACCTTTGAATATATTTTTTGTACCTTTTCAGGGTAGTCCGCGCGATATGCCGCAATATCTACGATATTTCCGTTTCTGTCCTGCCATTCAATATTTCCCAGCTCATCTCTGTATAACTGCTCCAGATTAGACTTTAAATAAATTTTAAAGCGGAAGTTTGGCCGGTATGCTGCATTATCTTCTGTATCTCCTCCGTTTTGGATAAATCCATCCTCATGACCAGATCCAGCAAAGGAATTATCTTCGTATTTTCCTTCCTCATTTACCGAAATATCCTTTACTATTTTAACTTTCTGCTGTATTGGTCGCTCCAATACCGCCACTGGCTCCTCTCTTGTATTTCCGTCCTGCCACGGTTGATCTGCCGCTGGCCGTGTGAGTGTTATATTCATGATATAAGAATCATCATTTTGGCTCAAAGGAAGGTAAGAAAAGTAACTCTGATTTACATATGCCTGTTTTACAGAGTAGGCACCACTGCCGTTATCGGATACTTTTAGCTTTATATTTTCTGTATTTTCGAAAGCTTCTGCCGGCAGCATAACGGTATAAATTTTCTGTGCTGCATCGTAAACCGAAGTAAGCTCCATCGTCTTTTCAACTTCTTTGAAGCCATCTTGCTCCACATATTCTACTTTTGTCTCTTCTGTGTATTTTAGATCCCCGGTATCATCAATTTGCTGCTCACCAGCTGCATACACCCAATAGGATGGCGTTTGAGCTGTTACCAGAGTATACATATCCGGAAGCTGTTCTGGATACGTCACATTTAGACCACTAATCTCCTGATCCTTTAGTGTAGCTCGCTCCAAAAAGCCATTTTTGAGTTGGAAGGATATAACTGCAGAATTCGAAGTAAGGTTGTCATATCTTGCATAGACAAAATATCCTTTCCCGCTGTCCTTTTTTAAGTAAAGCCGATCCTTATTCGGTACATAAACGCTGTTATCACGACTGTCACCATACAGCTGCCATTCATAGCGCATGATCGCGTACAGGCTGCCTCCTGACTGTTCCATATCTGTGATCCGCAGCGCGTTAAAATACTGTAAGTCATAATTTTGTATGGCTGCGGTAATTGCTGCGATCTTCTCTATATCCGTTGTTCCGGATAATTTTATTCTCACCCAGGGCGCATCTGCCCCCGGTTCTTTGTAGCCCAGGTTGGCAAGTTCTGTGTTATATAGGCTCTGAAAAGCTGCTGCAGATCCACCAGAATGAAGATCTGTCACTGTAGGAGTTCCCAGTGTGTGAAAATTCATCGGTTTCACACCAATAGTCTTATCTGTTTTGGCCGATACCGCATTTACTGTGTAAGTTTGTCCGCCAGCAAATGAAACCGTATCTCCTATATTCGCCGGCACCTTCTGGCCGTCGCGATAAACAAATGCTCCTGTAGTCGCAATGACCGGTTTTTTAACGATACTGTAAACAGGTACCGTAATTTTTTCCGGAACCTTTTCAATCGCAGATATGGAAAAGGCAGCTCCGGACGGGAATTTATTTCCCTGCAGCGTAATATCATGCTCCACATTCTGGGCCGATATGTCAAAATAGTTGCCGTTATTCGTAAGATCAAGTGTGATTTGACCTATAGTTACATCGGCTGCCTGAAATTCTCCTACGAAGTTATTCTGACCATTCGTAATAAGGTTTGTTTTCCCATTTACGGATAATTCATACCCTTCTGATCTTGCCAGTTCTTTGATGTAATAGGTTGTCCCACTTTCTTCTACGATTAGTGGCCGGCCGATCCAACAGTTTCCGTTTTCAATTTCATTGTTAGATATCGGATAAGTGACATGATTACCTGTCAGGCCCTCTATCCCGGACTGATTCGAGGAATGTTTCTGGTATGCAGATCCGCCGGCAACGGAGTCAATTAATGTAACCGCTCCCCCATTAGAATCATGGCCAATATAATTTTCAATATCATTAACCCCATCTGCAGCCATCCGGTCTCTATATAAATTATCGGGACCTTGGAAATTACCCGGCCGCTTTTCAATCATTCCCGTATCATAGTTCCATGTCATTCCCGGAGCTTCCGTACATGCCATGAAAGAGGCATCACCATTCCGATCGGTTGTCGCCACCGCAACCAGGTCGTCCTTCTGGTACACCATACCTGTATGCCCATCCGGGTGATTAATATTCTGGAGTGCAAATAACCCATACACAGCCCCCTCTAAGGTTCCATCCCCCACAGCATCTCCATAGGCATCGTAATTATCATTTTCCCCATCTTTTAGGTATAGATCGCGCTTATTAATGTGTATTTCACCCTCAGTACGATGATCGTACACCACAAATGTGTGATCGATGATCGTTCCATCCTGCTGTGATATCGGTGGCACTTCGGAAGGCTTATATGAGCCACTGGCATTATCTTCATCATCATCTGCAGAAGCATATAAAGAAATCTCATTTGTGGCCCTTTCGATAAGGCTTTTGGGTTCTTCAAACAAACCTTCTAGCTGGCTTAACAATCTGTTTCTTTTCTTTGTGTTGGATGCGGTTGCATTGGAAGGTGTTGCCTCCTCGCTATCCTCTATCTCCTCATTATCGATATCATCTATTTCTTCCACTTCATAGTCAACCGCATTGGATGGCGTTGCAATACTGATATTTTCATCTCCAACATTCTTTGTCTTAATTACCTCATCGACTTCTGGTAACACAGGCTGCAGCATCTTCAACCGCTGCAAGCTGCTTTCCTTTATCTCCGTATATGTTATATCCCGTCCATGAGAGCTCGCCTTATATTCCGAAGAAGTAACCGTTTTAATTTCCACAGGAATATCATCTGTATGCGATCCATGAACTGTATAGCCGGGGCGCGGAGTTAATTCTTTTACGGAATAATCGTACTTTAATGAGATAAACTGTTTATAATATTCATTCCGGTCTGCTTCTAAATCAGCTTGTGCTTCTCCGGGATCAATAGAATGGAAAAAACCTCCCTGAGCTGCTAATTCTTCGCACGCATCTACTTGCCGCTGCCATTCTTCTTGTGCCTCCTCTTCAAGTCCTGCATCAATTTCAGGTTCTCCACTCTCCTCAACTTCGGGTTCAGGATGGCCACCGCAGTAGCCTTTTGTGTAGGTATACGATTTCACATCCGTATGCGCTGCCTTATTTGTCGCGTTTTCTTCGTTATCCCCCAGCATCAGCAAACCTTCTTCATTGGTCACATTGATATCCCAGGTACAGGGATCATTCGCAATATCGCCATCTGGGTTTCCGTCGCCATAGTCCCAACCGTCCCACCGGAGGAACTGGCTCCCTTTCGCGTTCGCCCAATTGTCTGCAGATTCCAGATCTGTGCTGTCTAACTGGCTGGCATCGAAGGCTTCTAAAATGTCCCACTTAGAGCCGGCAAGGGGTTGTCCCGTCTCGGAATCATATTTTCGGAGCTGTATATTATAGTGGGCTTCCCATGTTTCGGAATGCTCATATCTGTCTACCTGCACATTCCAGCCACCTTCGCCACCGGTTACTCTGCCTCCGCCTACCAATATTTCAAGAGGTTCCGATACCGCCGAAAAGTAAGTCTGAGTATTCCCCCATGTAGGCATAGTGCCTTTACCTTTGCTGCAGCCTTGGAAACCGGCCAAACCTCCGATTCCAAAACCACAATTATAAAAATGATCCTCTTCGCTGATTTCCTGCAGATGCAATACCGCAATAGCATTATCATCTGATTTGCCATCTGCAGACTTAAAATCAATGCGGCTGCCATCATTGTCATATTCCCAGCCGGCCGCCAGATTATCAGCGATTAAACGACGATAGACCTCCTTTGAATACTCATCAAGCCCCGAATAATCAAAAGTCATATGATACATTCCATCATCACCCATGATCGGCTCAGACAGAGGCAATGAAGTACCTATATCGCTGTAATCAAATGTTGATAAGAATTTCGCAGCTTTCCAGCAATTATAAAAGTATTTTTGAGCTGGGCCACCATCACGAAATGCGTCATAAATGGCGGTACTCCCCCATGCGTCAGGATTCAGGCGATCAGGATAACCGACGAGTACCATATTTCGTACATACTCCCAATCCTCCTCTGGACTTATTCCATGAAAAACTCCGTTATCCGCATATATATCATTGGCCCATATGGACAGCCATAGCAGATAATAGTACATAGAAGATCTATCAGAATCCTTTAAATCTGACGCGCTGGGTGTTTCGTATGCTGCACTTAACATGGATACCATCAATAGAATAAATTTTCTTTCTTCCATGTCAACCGGTGCATTTTGAATGAATTTTGGATAATCATTAATATCTGTAGTTGGAAAATACATTTGTTTAAAAACCAACTGGCTTCCAACCGGTGCAAACCACCCCGTATTATGGCTGTCTGCACAAGAATAATAGCGGTGATTGAAATTCGAAAAATCTATTTCAATATCTTTTCCATTATGATTAATTGTCACCGTTTTGGCCTTTTCATCTTGAAACCAAAACTTTGTAGTATATCCTCCCATGATAGCCGTCTGCTGTTGAGATAATCCAGTCGGAGTTAGCCCCACCAAAGGGTTTAACGCTTCTTGTTCTGCATCTGCTGACCAGGTCCAATCCTTAATAGCTCTATCCGCATCAGTCAGAACATCCATAGAATAGTAACTATATATGGCATAAGCCGGTGTAGCCAGAGATGACGCAATCATGATTCCAGATAGTAACAGTGCTGTAATCTTCTTTAGCTTTACTCTTATCATTTTTCACCATTTCCTTATCAGTTCCGCGCCTCGCAAATTACAGCGCCCCTATTATCAAATATTAATCAACTTATAATTCTCTTGATCTTCTGTATTTTTAGTCCGTAATATCCTAATATTTTGGTAGACGTATTCATCTTTTCCAAATGCTTCGGCTACCAATATGCAGGCAAATTGCTCTGTAGCATCTGACAGGTTCGTTATTCCTATTTTCTTCATAGTTTCCCTTTCGTACAAAAAAAGCTATCGGTAAAAATCAACCGATAGCTTAAAAATATTTTAACTAATCTTCAAACTCGTAAATATCACCACAACAATCGCCAAAACCATAACCATTTATAGAAGGTCGCTCATTTCTATCACTTCCCCCATTAAGATAACAGTTATGGTAGAAAATTGGATATCCTCCATATGTTATAGGATCATCCCAGTAAAACTCTTTTTTATCTCTTAGAGTTGTATCCCAATGAATATCACCATAATAGCAGTAGTTTGTGTGCTTTACTACTGCATCATTTACTACAGCCTCACCCCGCTCATTAAAATAAATACCATTTCTGACCGTATTTACTAACATGTAACCATCTTCGAATCCATATACTCTTATTTCAAATATCGTATTCCCCTGATTTGCTTCAAAGGGTCTGGACTTACTTACCTTCACAGTTTTATAAAAACTCCCTGGTTGACTCCTACTATCTCCAAACGAATTATAGTAATAATATATATTAGATTGCCCGCTTTCCGTAACTGGTTTGTTCCAATCGACCCTCCAAGGATTCGTAAATTTCTTTACATTTTCCGCTGTATCAAGTGCTCCCAGGTTCATTAACTCGCAGTATTTATCCGGATCATTAATTGCTGTTACGTCTGTATGGTCAATCGGTGTGTAATACGCATCTTCCAGCGCGGCTCCGCTGCTTGTAATATCATAACGTCCCGTCACTGTTCGATTTCCCTGATATGGGTTATTTCCACTCCCGGTTGTGCTGCCAGTGCTCCCAGCTCCTCCTGATCCAACCGATCCCATTCCGCCAGCCTGACCACCTACATTTTTTGTCTGGATCATGCCATTTACGATCCAGCGACCTTCCGAGTCTACCTGGAATCCATCCGGAGTCACTGTTCCGGCCAGCATGTATCCGTTGCTGTCGAAGTAATAACACTCTGCAATGCCATCCCCATTTCCATCAAGCCATTGCCATGATGCCGCCGGCCAGCTGGCATCCTCATACTGCCACCACCAGCCATTTTGATTCTGCTGCCATCCTGCAGCGTAACAATTCATGCTTGCTCCAGCAACCATTACCGCCGTTATTGCGATCAATGACATATACTTTTTCATCCTATCTTGCCTCCTCTTTTTTTAAGTAAAAATTGCCCCTAGAATTCCCATAAGTATGAAGTCTATTCCAAAAAATATGAAAAGGACACTTATTCCTTTTAAAAAAAATTCTATAATTCTAATTTTCCTCATATCCTTATAAGATTTAAATACCTCACCAGGGCCATATATATTTCTGCGATTAAAATGTCGCCTATCTAACCAAAACCACAGATATATTCCAATTGCCAAGAAAAACCCTCCAGGTATAATACAACACACTACCATACAAAACCTCCAACTTGTTAGTCTTTTCTTTATCACAACATTCTAACCGTTATTTACTTGCTGGTTCACCGACTTGTTAATACTGTCTTTCTAATGGTAACTTGTAACAAAATGTTAGTCAAGTCCTATTTCCTATGATTTCACGCCGGTTTTGACCACTTCATTTTGTAAAATAACAGAAAACTTAATACCTTTTATTTCTTATAGTCTTCTGTATCCTCTTTCATGATTTCTTCATATACTGAATTAGATTCTCTTATTATTTCTTCAACAGTAAATGTTTTTTCGTTTGAATATTTGTTGAATCTTCTTAACAGTCTATCCATACCCTCTATCATATTTCTGCTTTTTTCTTTCATAATAATCTCCCTTTCTGGAATACTTAGTATTCCGTAAAATAAAAATTATTATCAGGAACACTTAGTATGCCTATCTACTTTTTGGGAATACTAAGTATTCTGTATTTTTTAGATTTAAGCCTTATATTAACAAGCCCCCATTTAAAATTGCACTGTTCAAAAAAGTATTTTTCACACTCTTTTTTAATCAGTTATATCATAATAAAAAATTCGGTCCATATAATATCTCGATTTTCTTTTTATTCGTACTATTTATTCCCCTCGTCCTAACGCCTTTTCAGCCTCTTCTTTTGATACAAATAAGGAGGTTCCAAAATTGCCTATTGGCGAATCGCCATCATCAGTTACTATCCCTATGGTAAAACCAGCCACTTTTACTTGATTAATTTGTCCAAGAAGATCAATCCAATAAATTGTATCTCCTATTTTACATGGTGCCTCAAGCTTCTCATTTTTGATATTCTTCATACTTACTCCTCCAATAAATCTTAATTTTCCTGATAAAGCGCCTGACCACATTTCGGGCAATAACTATCACCAATCAGGCAAATATCACCACAGTTGTTTTGCTCCCCGCAGGCCGGACAGAAATATTCGTCTACGTGGATCTCCTTTACCTTCATAGGAATCTGCTTATCAAGCGCTTCATAAGCCATTTTAAGTGCCTTTGTCTGTAATGCGGTAGGTTCGCCTTTATACATGGTTTGTATTATTTCTTTCGCTTCTATCGCTACTATAGCCATCTCTACTCCTTCCACGGTAATCCCGTAATTATTAATTTTACCAACTTACAACGCAAAAACCAGGCATCACCCCTAACTCCTGAGCCTCCCGCAAAACATATTTCACATAGCGGCGCACGCTGTTCCCTGTATAAAATCCATCCCATTCTTCCAAAATGAGCAGATCACCAACTTGTATATCATCCTCGTCCACCCGGATTTCAAAATTCTTTTCCCTGGCTCTTACCGATTTAAAATCTTCCGGCAGTATTTTCTTTTTCACAGTTTTCAATTTATCTCCCCTACCTTTTCTTTATAAAACGCTGAAACTATCTATGCTTTTTGCAATATTCTCCTTCTTCTATGCGTATAGATGTCCCACACTCTAAACAAGTTCTACTATTTGCATAAGGACACCATACCGGATATCCATAACTACCTACAGCTCGTAAAGATATAATTTTATTTTTTACTTTGGGATGCTGACAATAGCCCTTGCCAGAGTCTGTCATACCCTGTTTGGTTTTAATTTTACACCACATACTGTTATAAAAATAATATTCGCATCTACTACAATTTGGTTTTTCCATTTCTACGTTCCTCAAAATTCTCTTTTAGCTCATGCTCCATATATAAGATATCCAGCATTTGATTGTATCGGTGCAGAGAGACGATCACTAAATCATCAGTACCTTTGCTGCTATGGTATATAGCATCTTCTCCCTCATTCACCCTTGCTCGAATTTCTTTCATTCGCGTCTGCAGGTCACGATTTGTTACTACAAACATCAGCCATCCCCTCCTTTTAAACGTAACTTCTTACGTATATTTTACTCTTTTTCAGGGGCTTATACAAGACCTTTGCATTAAAAATCGTCAGCAAATTTATTGTTTTTTTGACATAAAAAACTAAAAAGCTACCTGTAAATTCACCGGTAGCTTAATTTGACTTTTTTTTTCTTTTATGATATCCTAAAGGTACAAAAGGTAGTCATCTCCACAGAGTGGCTTACCGTCTTAACAATTATTTAAAAATAACCATCAGCTTGGTCGGCGGGGTGGTTATTTTTTTGTACCTTTTCCATTTGTGTATACGAGTATAGCTACAACTAGCATTGCCACATTGACAATTAATGTCAGTTCCTCATATGTACTCATGGATACCACCTCCTCTCCTCGATTACTCCGAGAAAAGAAGACGGAAAACCACCCGGCAGATTGACTACCCTTCTAAAGTATAGCATACTTAATCAGGCTTGCCAACCTGCCGTTTTAACGGAACTGAGTTCCGTTCATTATTTTCTATCGGCTTTTCACTATGAAGTTGTCAATGTACTATACTTCTATTGGATCGAGTCTTTTGGCAATTAATAAACGGTTACAACCACTCCATTATCTGTCCACTGACCGATCTCGTTCACTTCATATCCATCAATCATCGTATTGGTCTGCAGCTTCCCTTTTGTTCCGTCTGAAATTGGATTTAAATAGTACCAACAGTGGTCAATAAGCTGCCAGCCGGTCAACATCTGTCCCTGAGTTCCATCCTGAATCGGATTTAAGTAGTAAGCTGCATTATCTTCAAAATACCAGCCGGTCAGCATAAAACCATCTTTATCGAATCTAAACCATGACGCTTTAGGCTGATCTCCCGTTGCATATGGGTTACTAATATAAGCCCACTCATTTGTATAAGTTCTATTTGTGGCAAAAACCCATTTGCCATTCGCCGCTTGTGTCCAGGTACCAGTTACAGCTCCTGCCGGCGCTGCCGGGCCTGTCGTCTTCCCTGCTGGAGTCACCCCGGTAGATCCTCCACCTCCACCGCCTCCAGTAGATCCCCCACCGGATCCACCAGAAGAGTATGTATTATCAATTACCATAAACTCTAAATTGATTAATACTCTGTCACTCATTTTTCCATTTGCCGTTGATGCCGTCACCTCTATCTGCTTTGTACCGGTGTAGGGATATGTATACAATAATTCTTTGATCCACTGGGCTTTTAAATCATTATTATCGTCTAACAGGATTGGTGTTATTGTCCCCGAGGAGTCTACGGTTAGTACTTCGGGATCCTCTGAGGTCCATACTACATAATTCAGATCCTCCGAATATATGGCAGCATTTAACTTTTTAGGTTCCTGTCCTGTGTAGGTATAAACTGGAGCTGATCGGCGACCAGTTTTTGTCAGTACAATCCTGAAACTCTCTGTATCCCGATCTGCTTCGATGCAGTTTACCCGGAATTTGAGCACAGCATTGCATGACGCTATCTTTTTTCCATCCGCTGTCGCAGCTGTAATTTGCACCTCTTTCTGAGTCTGATATGGAGGTTTCGCCAGCGCCTCTTGAATCCAGGGAGCTCCATCTATTACCGTAAGATTGCCGGCATTATCAACCGATAAAACCGATGGATCCGACGAATTCCATATCACATCCCGGTTATATGGCCGATGGCCCTCTGTGTCCTCTATGTCTGGCAATACTACTGCAGATAATTTTCTCGGTACAAATCCATTTTTCCGTACTGTCTCTGACTTAATATCACCAGCCTTATCATATGAAAGGGCATATTCTAAAGTTGTTTGGTTTATCTCAATCGCTTCTGGCTTTATAATGGTTTGATCTTCGGTTATGAATCGTATTGTCACCTGACAATTGGCTTTTGCACGATTTCCCAGCTTGTCCTTGCCTTCAACGCTAATCACCGCCTGTCGCTCACCATATCCGGATACGCTCGCGTACCTGTCATTTGCGGTGATACCATTATCTGTTGCAATAATATCTCTGATCCATTTAGCCTCCTTGTAAACAGATACCGATGCCTCCCTGTATGCTGTATCGTCCTGGCTTACTTCAACTATGGCCGGATCACTACTCTCCCAGGTTACTTCTTCTCTTGAAAAATAATTTGGCACAAATGTAGCGGTCAGGGACTGAGGAGCTGTTACGGTAATCGTTTCCTGCGGGGATAACCGATCACCAGTTAATCGGCGTGTTACCGTATAGTCCAGTGTCATTTTGTCCAATACCGCTTCTTCTGCCGCGACAAGCGTATTATCCAAAATTTGAAATGTTACATTAATCTTGCAATTAGCTGTACATGGTTTACCCTCAAATGATGTTGATGGCCGCGTAGCTGCCGTCAGGATGGCAATGCCTCCGTTTTGATGGCCCGCGCCGTAAATCGTATTCGGTATCTTATATTGATAGTTTTCTTCTGCCTGTTTGCCCTCCAGATCTGTAATAATATCCTCAAAAAATCTGGAATTAAGATTTAATGTAATACTGGCAGATTTTGCAGTATATCCGTCTGATCCTTCATCATCATTTTGCGCAAGGATAATCAAATCCGCGTCGTCAATGCTCCATTTTACGCGATTATCATATACATCGTTGTTTGCATCGATCACCGCCTGGATCATTACCGGCTGTACTTCCATCCCCTGATCTAAGCTGCCGTTGATATAGCGGGCTATCAACTTCCCTTCCTTGTTTTTAACTTCCGTTATTTTAGTAGGATATTTTCGGTTCCCAGTTCTTGTTTGCGTTACCGAAAAATTGTATGTATCCGGCTGAACCTGAATAGATACAGCAACCTTTTTGTATATAGCATCGATCACAACGTCTTCTTCCGGCATCTTAAAGGTATAACAATGGCTGGCATCAGAGTATGTGGTATCTTTTTTCGCCCCATCTGCATTTATATAATATGGGGTTCCCTCCATCTGGAATTTCTCTGTATCGGTATTATTGGGTGCTGTACTCACATTGACAACCGCTCCTGCAGCTACTGCCCCCCTATGTTCTTTATCGAGGGTTTTCGCATATTGGGATGCCCCTTTTGCCGTCAATGTCGCAATATCATAAAAATTCTGTCCATTGGCAATTGTATCAATCTGGTTCACGATAACCAGATAGCCACGTACCGGACGGCCGACTGAATTTGGTGCAAAATGGTCAACCCTATACTGACCATCCCCCTCCTCGTCCATAATAGAAAGGATCCCCTCTTCTAATATCTCGTAAAAATACTGATCTGTTATATTTTTGCTCGTGCCACCCTGCATTAGAGTAAAGTAAAGATCGCTATTATGCCAATATCCAATATGAGCATCGTAAGTATAATCATTATCATCCGGGATCTCTGATCCACATACATTTGCGCTGATTTTGCTTTCAGAATCAGCAAATAGGTACGCTACATCATCGATATAATCAAAGTTAGTGGCTGCACCTTGCCTTGTACCGATAAAAGTACCTTCTCTCGCCATCGACCCTAACTGAGAATTACCAATCGTGCCTTCAAAACGTGCCACTTTAAGCTTTCCGGATACGTATTTTCCTGTAATCCCTCCGATTGCCGTTGAGTGATACCCTCCGATTGTTCCCTTTACATACACGTTATAAATATCTGCTGAGTTTTGATATCCGATAATTCCGCCGGTAAAGCCGGTACCTTGTATTCTAGCCGTATTCCCGCTTCCTGTCGTAACCTCACAATCTACAACGGCAGAATCTGAGGCAATCCCTACAATCCCTCCTATATATATAATTTCTGCTCCATTGGAGGCATCAATTATTACATTGTCACAGATCGCATTTTCTATTACCGTATTGCTTACCTCGCCAGCAATACCGCCAGTAATTCCGGTAGTATTCAATGCAGCATTTTTCACTTTTACATTTATGATTTTAGAATTAACTGCATATCCTACTATAGATCCCACTCTGTCGTTCCCTTTGATTTCTGTCGCATCGGGAATAACAATCAAATCATGAATAAGCGAATTACTAATAGCCCCAAATAAGCCAACGTGATTATAATTAACAAATTTATTCAGCTTTAAGTTTCGAATTGTGTAGCCGTTGCCGTCGAAATCACCTTGAAATGCATTTACAATCGGCCCTGCCGATTCCGAAGAGTCACCATAGAAACCTATCGGTATCCAATCAACGCCCTGCATATCTATATTTCCGCCCAGGGCAAAGAAGCATCCAGAATAATCACCCGGATAATCAGCTCCACCGGCATCGGGAATCATCATCCCCATTGCTGCAAGCTCTGAGAGTCCCATGAGCTGTTCCCGATTTTTAATTAAAAATGGCTTCTTCTCAGAACCGTCCCCCTGGGTTCCATTCAAAAATTCAAAGCTTGTTTTTCCGCTCCAGTCGTCCCAAATATCCCCCAAAGAATTTACAGCTCGTAAAGCATTAGAGAGCGTAGCCTTGTTCGCTGTATCTGCATTTGATTTTGTAGAAACCAACGTATTTTCATTTTTTTCGGCATTTGAATTTGTGGCAATATTCCTTTGTACACTCTTAGCCATAACTGACTGAGGTGGCATTACAGAAAATATCAGAACGCCACACAGGCCGAAGGCCAATACCTTTTTCCATACTTTTTTCATATTTTTTTCCTTCCTATAGTGCCGTTATTAGTTTAAAAATATGTTCCCTTTTTCCTTCTATCAAAGATCTTCCCGTTGCATATGCCTTTTCGATCTGAGTAGTGGCATACACATCCAGCGGTTCATATGTGCCTTCCTCATGAAGCGCATCCATCACTTCCAACTTCACCTCGTTAATATTCTTGCAATTATCCTCTTTTTTTTGTATTAACAAGGTAATGATATAGTTGTCCATTTACTTCCTCCTCTGGATTACCTTTACTGCTGCCTAATGGCTATTACCGGCCTAATGCCGATATTATCAGTGCTGCTTACCGATACAGGATGGATACTCCCGGAAAAGTCAACAACATAGATACCAAGCCCATACTCAAAGCCATTTTCTCCCTTATATTGAGGAGTACGGAGATAATATCCGTGGGAATACGCTGAGTACTGTGTTTCCTGATTATTTTCCTCACTTCCTCCGAATCTCCATAGATATTCTCGGTATTGTATGGCCTCTTCCACAGACAAAATAAATATTTCATCTTCCAACAATTGGAACGGCTTTTCTAAAGCAATCAATTCATTTTCATTAAATTGCTCATAGCTTCCTTCTCTCGTGGCTCCCTGGTAAGCAACATTTGTTCCGATCAGAGTAGCTTCTGCACCAAAGAGATCATCCGTATTGTCATTCAGCCAGTTTCTAATGTATGAGTATTTATAGTTATTGTTACTGCCAAAAGTAAGCTTCTTCACTGTTGCTTCAGAGCTATCTATATCAGAGCGAATAGTGCTATCACAGAGAAATAAAGCTTTATTTCCATAATCTTCATCAATGCACCTGAACAAATATGTCTTGCCTTTAATCCTTCGGGCCTGTACATCCCCCATATTGTAATGCACTGGCTCTGGATCATTTCCCTCGATCTGCTTAAAACACACCTCGCATATGCCATCATGGTTTAGGTCTGTATGGCCAGATGATGGCAATATTATCGATTCTGTGCTTCCACATTTTCTACATTGCACGCTGCCATAGCCCGGAGCGGTGCAGCTACATGGAACATAATCAGTCAATTCATAGTCATGTACACACGTTTTTTTATCATACGATCTCGTAAATCCAATACGTAGCATAGTATATTTTTGGCCCCCTATATCCAAACTTCCCATTTCTAACGACGATATATTTATAACATCCGGAAAGATCTGCCCGATAATAAGTGTGTTAGGAATATGGTTCAGTCCAATAATATAGATTTCATGCGGATCGGCATCCTGTACCATCGACACCATATTTTTAATTCGTTCATTACTGGCATATAGATCACCGGAAATCAATGATTGGTACTGTTCTTCTGGTATTCTATATCCAGTTATTTTTTCATCCGCCAGTGCAGTAACATGCAGCCAATCTTTTAGTTTTTCTTTTACATCATATTCAGGATCATCCTCAGCTACCTTGTCACCACGCTCATATTCTATGTAATATTTTTGCCGGCCCGCACCTGAAACAACAAAGGTGTGAGGGCTAGTTACTAAAGATTCATAATAATATCCATCGGTACCTATTATTGTTTCGGGGAAATCTATAATAATTTCTTTTCCCTCTTCTGTCTTTCCGGTCTGACTCTTGAAGATTTGGTTATCTGGTTTGTCGCGTTCTACAAAATAAATGCTCCAATCGACCTTGACAGCCTCTGACGGAGAAGCTGCTCGGATTGGATCATAATAGATATTTACTGTCATGCCATCAGCCGACACCCGAAAGCTTTCCTTTTGTCCTCCATGAATCTCATAACCATCAAATTCCATCTGATTAATGTCTACCTGTTCATTTTCATCCGCCTGGCCGGTAACCAGGTAAAGTATAGTATGGTCAATAATATCTATGTATCGTATTGTGTAGGCATATACCTTTTTAACTTCGGATGGCGTTGCCGGTTCTGGTTTTATATCTGAATTTTCGTTATTTTCGGATCCGTTGGTTCCGGATCCGCCACTTTCTGATCCACTGTTCCCGGATCCACCGCTTCCTGATCCACTGTTCCCGGATCCGCCGTTTCCTGATCCACCTCCACCACCAAAGGACCGACTTTGTTTTGACTCTACTACCGTTATAATTCCTTTTCCTTTCACAAACTGGACATTTCCGTTTTCGTCGGTCCAACGGCCAGCGCTATCTACTATATATCCATCTGGTGTTATTTCGGAGGAATACATTTCACCTTCAACGCGAGAAGTATCCTGCTCTCCTGCAAAATAGTAGCAGTATCCATCAATCCACAGCCAACCAGTAAGCATCCTTCCTTTTTTTCCATCCGATACAGGATTTAAAAAAAACCATTTATTCCCAATGTATTGCCAGCCAGTAACCATATCTCCAAATTCATTAAAGTAATACCATTCATTTTCGATATATCCCCAACCATCTTTAAATACAGCCTTTCCTGATTCCTGATATTTCCAGCCACTGTTTTGCTCGATCCATTCTCCATAACTCGTACTTTGAAATATGAATGATATAATCAATGCAGTTACTATCACAGTCCGGAGAGATCTTCTTTTCATTTTTAGCCTCCCTCTTGTTCTAAATAAAAATTCATCAGATTAACCGCTCTGCTCTGTACTCCGATATCATATTTTTTCAGAGTTCGGCAAATTTTTTCGTATAAATCTATTTTTTCATCGATACCATACAAAATATAATCAACTGATAAATTTAGCACATTCGACAACTCGACCAATGTTTCTATTGACATTCCACAAGCTCCACGTTCGATATCGCTATAGTATTTGGGTGCACGTCCTATCTTTTTCGCCACCTCTTCTCTTGTCATGTTTAATTTTTTTCGTTGCCAATATATCCTTTTAGAAACCATTTTCCAATCAATACGCATTCTATTTACCTCGTTACTACTTTAAAAATGATTATCATGAGCGCTCCAGTTGTAATCCAATCCATAAAACCTCCTGAACGAAACGGAGATAGGCTGATTCTTCGCTTACTAATTGGGTAGAAAAGCGCAAGCCCGCCAGCTGTAAATAGATCCTGCAATAAATGCCCTCCATATCCAGCCACAAAACTGAACCCTTGTAAATTGTAATTAAGAAAGTAATATAGAATAGCTAATAAAAAGGGTGAATGTATTAAGTAACGGTGGCCGCAAATGAAATGAATAATGAATGATATTACAGGATGTCTTCGCCCCATTTTGCTATGTGTTTCATCAATATCTGGAATCAAAATTGCCGTCGTCGTAACACCTAAAACAACAGCCGACTCAACCACATCTGGCCGGGTCACATATACCACCATAACTCCAATAAAAAAACCCATTGCCATATGCGCCGCTCCGCTCATCTTATCGCCTTGCCCTTGCCGTAATTCCTCCGGTCACAGCCGCCCACTCAATTTCCAGAGCCTCATCGGCTTTTTCAATCCGATAGATTCCTTTGTACAGAGATCCCAACTCTGCATAATTTGATACATTATTTCTGTTCATACCTATTAATTCGGAGATTTCGGAGGACGTAAATACCCCCTGCAGTTCACCATTTTTATATAGATTCCAATTTTTTTTTGCTCTTTTCATAAGGTCTCCTTTTAAATTTTTCCATGGGACTATATGGACTATATTGTATCTTCTTAAATCTGTCTTGAAATGCTCCAATCGGAATAATATTTCCCACACACTGATCTGGAATATCACCATAAAAAATTATTACTTCCGGTTCCAATCTATGGATCATTTCCATATATCCCTTTAGAAATAGCGTTCTTCCTTCCTGGCTACCTTGAGTACCAACCGAGGATACTGCCACTGTACTATAACGTGGCTCCCCGTCAAAGCACCATTCAAACGACTCTTCAGTTCCCCAGGAAATAGAAGGGATAACCTCTATACCATTTTCTTGCCAATATGCAGCTAACCAATGTTTCCGATAATGGTTATATATCTGTATAGCAAGAGGAAAATCTGTATAGATACTAAAATCAGGTGACATAACACATGCAAACTTTCGAATCATGTTTAAATAAGTTCCTGGCCTATTCCACACACGCTCAAATTGATAATCGTCTAAAAAAAAATGAATACCTTTAAGCTCTGGAGAAACTGTTGAATTTGCATAATTAAACGGTATAAATTCAATTTTCTTATTTTTCAGGTATGTACGTTCGATTTCTGGTATGCCATATTTTCCAGGTGCATTAAAAAGTCGTTTTTCCAAATTTTCATAGTTTCTTTGGCTTTTGTACATTTTTCGATTCCTCTTCTTTTGTCTTAGGCGTATGAGTCTCTTGTTTTTTGGACTCTACTTTATACGGCTCAAGCGAAGAATCATCTAATACCCAGCCTTTTTCTCTCGCCATGTTACTCACCTCCATTTTTGAAATTTATAGATATACCCATATTTATGAGCATTTTCTTCTAACCATTGATTTCTAATATCTGAAAGCTGGTTATTTAGTAAGTCACAACCATTCTGAAAGTCTTCTCTGCTAATTTGGCCCGAATCATAGTCTCTCTGCATTTTTTCATACTCTATGTCAGTAACTGTTATATTTAGTTCCATTGAGATTTTATAAGCTATTGCAAAATCCAAGTTCCCCTCTTTATAATTCTTTGAATTCTTATACACCATAAGAGAAAAAGTACCGCTCGAAGTCGCCGCTCGAATTTCTTTGCACTTATGACATGTTAATAAGCTTACATCTTCATAACTAAATGTTGTTCCGCTCGGATGGTTGTGGGTTATAATATTGCCCTCAAACATTTTTAATTGCTCATAGCTAAATGACACGCAGCTATTCATATTATCCGATTTTGAAAATATAATATTGCCATTTGTATCCACGAGATATGCTGTTTCCACCGTATCTCGACATATTTTGTTTTCAATATTTTTAAGTACTGATTGACTTCCAGCTAAACCAGAACTTGCGCCTCTTCCTCCCACCCGGTTCAATTACTCCTCAAGCTTATGTATGATTTTTTTATGTTTTTATTTAAAACTGTTTTTATATTTCACTCAGCCTTCCTGAATTCATATTGATATCCATATTTTTTTTGATTGGCCGTCAACCATTTTCCAACCGCATCGTCATAGTCATGTCCTCGCATTTGCGCCCTGTTTACCGCTTTCACAAACTCATTGGCGCGAAACTTATGAGTCTTAACAAAAACATAGTCACCACTAACACAACTTGCTACAATTCCTTTTTCTGCCGATAGAGAAGTGGATAGCATATCAGCTTTTGAAAAAGTTCCGCCACCCGGATGATTATGGAAAATCATCTCCCCCCTTCCTCCTATAATTGCGACAGAATGGGCCTCGCCATGAACATAGTTATGTACGTATCCATTTTCATCAACGGAAAAAGCATGTTCTCTCTCATTGTCCAAATGCATCTGTCGAAAAACTTTTAATGCAGCATCAACGCTCTTTTCTTTGATTTGTGTATTGGCCCGACTATTGAGATCTCTTTTATCATTTCTGTTACCTGTATCTAGTGAATCCTGAAATTTAAAAGTGGATTGGTCCAGACCGCCACTTGCTCCACGACCACCATCTAAAGTAAGCTTTAGATCTTCCATTGTCATTTCATCAATAAATTTTCGAATGGACTTTCCACCAATCTCATGCTCTAACGCGGCATCCAAATTTCTAAAACGGATGCTCTCATCCGTCTCCAGGTTATATAACTCGGCATTACGAAACAAAATACAATTTGCAAATCTAACCCCATATCGTCTTCTGAACTCATACCTAAATGTACCCAGCGTCATTTTTTCTCCTCCGTGTAGGTTATCTACCTTGCGCAAAATTTTATAGTGTGCTATCCTAAAAGTGACGGAGGGTCCCAAACTTCCGTTGGCATTTTTCCCACCTGGAACTATTCCAGGTGGGTTTTGTATGCTTCCTCTAAACAGTCTATGATCTGATCCGCCTCGTCAGGCAGCATTCGTCCTTCTATAACCTTTTGTGCCAAAGCTTCCTTTGAACAACATACACAGCAAATCGATAAGCCATCCATATGTGATATACCAAAACTATCTATTCTTACTTTTCCGCATCTTGGACAAATTTTTTTCATTCTTCTCACCCACCCGTATGTTATTTTATATATTTATATAAAAATTTATTTATTGTTTTACTGTTTTATTGTTTTTCCGTTTTATTGTTTTATATAAATAAAGCAACATATAGACAAATCATAAGACAAGGCAAATACGGTAACAAAAGTATGAAACTAAGAATGCCAAAATAAGATATTCCATCAAATATCCGATACATATAGCTACACCACCTATGAAACCACCTTTTCATCATTTCTGTTATTAGCTGCTGATTTTGCTTCTTTTTGTGAGAAAAATACACTTTTTCCGATCTCTGATACAGGTACTGACATTTCCATACCACAACCTGAATATTCTACATACAGTTCCTTCTTCCCATGATCTTCCTCAAAGTCTTCTTCATCTTCCCCCATGATTCTTCCAATACGATATCCGATTATTACCAGTGGATATTCCGGAAAATCTATATCATACGCAGCCGTACCGATCGCCGCCGGTAATTTCAAAATTATCGATTCATTCATATTCAAGATTCTCCTTTATTAATATTTAAAGCTGACCACAATCTTTCATTTCTTCGGGTGTCCCATTGCAAGGCCAGTTTATTTCTTCTTTCTCCTGCTCTTCTGCTGATCCATAAACTTCACAATATCCTCTTTCACACCACTCACATTTTTCCATATTCTTTCTCCTTTGCTGGCAAAGTTTTTTTAATGCCTCCGCATGTATTTCAACTTGTTCTCTGTTCTCCTGAGATAGCTCTGTGCCAATATCACTCAAGATATTATCTAAATCTCTGATTTTATCTTGAATGCTATTGGAAGGCTTATACTTCTTAATTATCACTTCGTCGTCCATTACAAAAAACTCGATTAATTTTCCTGGAAATAGTCCCAGTCTTTTTCTAACACTCTTCGGAATCACAATTCGTCCCTGCTCATCCATCTTCCTCACAGCGCCAATAGATTTCATAGATAATCTCCTTCTTGCCTCTCCGCAGAATCACCGCTTTCCCTATCTGCTCACCTCTCGCCTGAACCACTCTCTGTCCCCCACATTACTTCTATCCCCACTCCATATACCACACTACCGTCATTCCACCACTACTCCTACCAGCTCAATCCGCTCCGTACTACGTACTGTGCTCCACGGCCTCCCTGTATACATTCCACCCAATCCGCTCCGTACTCACGTACTACGCTCCACGATCTCCCCACACGTTCCCCGCGCCCCCTACTGGCTAGATAACTTCGTTATCTAGCCCATTATCGAGGTGGGTATATAATATAGAAGAAACGCGTAAATATCAGTTCTACACGGCGGGGCATTTTTGCATATTAATTTTGTGTTACTGCCCCGGTTCCTTGCTGAATAAAAATGCCAGGGTGTAGTATACGTCCATATCAATTTTCACCACCCTGGTACGCTTCCCGTTACGCGAAATTTTCTTCGTGTAACGATCCGGATCGGCGTCGATCCAATGCAGCCGCTTCCAGATTCGTAGCTTTTGTTCCACAGTATCGTATGAATTCCGATTCAGCATATTATCCAGTATTTTTCTGCTCACCAATATGTAGCCTTTGTCGATCGGCACTTTCTGAGAATGTGATAAGAAACCCACAATACCTAAGAATTCATCAATATATATGTTACCTTTCATATTTTTCGACTCCTGGTAGATCTACAGCAGTTTTCCGAATCATATATACCCGCCTACTCTTACCATTAACTATCACGGAGAATATTTCTTTGTCATTGGACTTCATGATCCCTAGACATACCATATAGCGAATAAAGTTTCTGGCCGTAACCTTATCATCCGTATAGGCAGCTAAAATGTTCTCGAAGTCTCGCTTATCTACCCGGTAGTACTCTTTGGTGTTGGCCGTATTATTTTTATAGTCCAACCATAAGGCCGAGCGCTTCAATTCATCTATAAAATGGAATATCCGTTTTATATAGATGAAAGTAAGCTGATCTTCCTCAGTAATATCGGAATCTTCTTTGCTGCATTTTTGTAATCGCCGGATGGTTTCCTGCAGCTGCTTTTTTTCCTTTACTAACTGTTCATTAACGTCAATCAGTTTATTCGTCTTCGCTTTTAGGCGTGCTATCTCCAATTCCTCGCTGCTCATGATCCTGGCAACATTCGCTTCCATATCACCCCTCCAATTTCACTAAAAAATTCAATGTAATATAAGATAAAATATATTACATTCGTGGCATAGCCATGGATGTGCCGGAAACCCTCTTGTAATCTAGGTTTTTTTCTGATAGAATTTACTGATTAACCATGAGATAAATACCGAATGTAATTAAATAGTTAAATTAGTCAATTTATATTACATTCAACAGGGAGAATTTTTACGATGAACAAAACCACTGAACCGATTCGGGATAATAAAAGATTGCAAGAATTGTTCGCATATTTAAAAGGAAAAAATATGCGAGATTACGTAATGGCAAAAACACAGTTAAATACTGCTCTAAGAATCAGCGATATCGTTCCGCTCCGGGTATGCGATTTTATGCACGCGAGTGGTTATTTCCGCGAGTACGTAACCATCAAGGAGCAAAAAACTGGAAAGGAAAAGCACATTGCCATTAATACCTCTTTAAAATCAACGTTAAAAGAGTATATTAAGGAATATAACTTACAGTACGATAATTACCTCTTCATTAGCCGCAAAGGCCATGGAAGCCGCCACATAAGTACTACACAGGCACAGCGCATATTACAAGATGCCGCCCAGGCCCTACACCTGGATAACTTTAATAGTCATTCTCTTAGAAAAACCTGGGGATATAACGCGTATAACGAAACCCATAACATAGCCTTAATTATGCAGGTCTATAACCACGCATCTGCAGAAGTAACATTACGTTACATTGGAATAACACAAACAGATAAAGATAATCTTTACAATATGATACAATTTTAAATTTTATTTTAGTGTAATATAGTCTTTTTTCTTAAATTTATTTTCAATAAAAAAACCCTGCAAAGCGCATACTTGCAAGGATTTTTATTATATTAATTTCAAAAAAAGTATCCATATAAGATTCTTGACATTTCCATAATTTACATATATAGTAATAGGTAGAATATGTAAGAAATTTTATCTTTTATTACATTTTTAGAAAAATAAGTTTTTTATAGATTTCAATAAAAATATTTTTATTGAAATCTTTTTTTATTGTTTTATGTTTTATTAAATTCTTTTGATCCTACTTCACGGCCATTCGATAGATCTTCCAAATTAACAAATATGTGAATAGTCAACTTATCCGGTTCACCATTCATCATATCATAAAAATTCTTAATTTCTTCATATAACTCATTATCTACATTTCTATCCAATAAAAGCAATATATTTATGCTCACTTCCTTATAATTTGGCGAGGTATTGGAAAAACTACTCCACATACGATATTCTGGTTCAGGCCCAGCCTCTTCATATAAAAAAAAACTTATCCAGAAGCTCATCCCAAAAACTAAAAATAATACAAGCAGCTTCTTCATAATTTTCTTCTCCCTATTTGTAAGCTATACGGATACCAATACTAGAATTTTATCGTATACCATTGCTGTATCATTTGCAAGAGGAGTTTAACTGGATGGAAGAAATTAAAGTCCGATCTGATAATCATATATCTGTCGGAGCCAATATAAAACGAATACGTACTAAGAAAAAGATAAAAGCGTCTGAAATCATACTTGAACTACAGCTGCAGGGACTAAATATCAACAAGCAACGTTATTATAAGCTAGAGCATGATTTGGCAAATGTATACGCTTCTGAATTAGTTGCAATTGCTGAGTATTTGAAAATAGATTTAGCTGATCTATTCAAACCTTTATAATATCTAGTATACTATCCAATTTTAAACAGTCATATGATAACCTACGGATCGGGATAGGCCATGGCCGAAACCAGTGTATAATTACCGGAGCCGAAGGTGTGTCACGGATCGTAGAAGAACACGATTTTCATAAAAAGCATATAAAAAAGGCGATCTCATAACGAGGCCGCCTTATCACAGAATTTATTTTTAATTAATAAGCTGTTTTAGTGTATCTTGGTCAAGATCATTACACTTTACTGTTTTTATCGTCTGTTTGTCATATCCCCTAATTTCAAGTTCATTTTTTATCTCACATAATAATTCGTCTTCTGGTACTGGAGCCAAAGAAGATAGGCTCTGTCCAGGATATTTTTCGGCTAACCTGTCATATGCTGCCTTATAAGCCTCCTCATAAAACAATTTTAATCGGCTTATAAGTGGTAGCGGAGCTTCACCGTGGCTCTGTCCGTCAAAAGAACGTATCGGAATCTTGATGATACATAGGATCATCTCCGTAATCTTTCAGACGTCGGTATAATGTACGCCGACTCATATCAAGCATTCGGCTGACTTCCTCTGCGGTATGCTCTTGAAGTAACTGCTTGACCTCTCCGTAAGTAATATTCTTTTGCAAAGCCTTGTAGCTTTTCCTCCGGCCAGCATTTCGAGTTTGAGCTTTTTTGATTTTTTCCACATCATAAGAAATTATTAGGTGGTAATCATCAGATTCTGGAATACGTTCTATGGTAAGATTAACACTTAAAAAATCTAATAGATTGCTTAATTCTTCTACTTTGCATTTCTCGTTTTTAGCAAAGTATTCACTAACTGGAAAAATCATATAGTTGTTCACAGTAATCACCTTCTCTTAAAATGAGACATTATTAATTATGACTCAATTATAGCAGATTATTGTTATAGTGTCAATATTAAAAATGGCACAAATATGAAAATGTAAAAAATTAAAAACATAAATACATAAAATAACATACAAATAACATGAAGACTATAAAAGAATACGGCCCAGCGCTTAAAGCAGCTTCTATGGCCGCAGCCGGGAACCTATAACGCCTAATACGCTGGTTCAACTCCACAGGCAACCATTGACTCCGTTTCCTAAACAGTAAACAAAAAAAGAGCCAGGTATTATCTTGGCTGGCTCACTTCCTTGCTATCATAGGCATACTTATTGATTGGATGAAAAGCCCTCTTTAAATTCGAACAAGTGTTTGGTATAATTATGTTAAGGAGATGATTATATGACAAATATATGTACACTGGCTCCAGATATCAATAACTGCCCGCATTACGATGCAGAAGAAGGTATCTGTATCGACGGGCCAAAAGTGTGCGGATTTTACCAGAAATACGAGGAAGAATGCACGGAATCGAAATATATTCGAGTGCCACGATGGTATAAAAAGTTTATGAAATAGGCGGATCTAATGATGTATTCACCTATTTTAATCTATGCAACTTCATAATTTTTATTGTTTACTTGTATGCTTATTTTATATATTTATGTTTTTTATTTTATTTTTTTTATGTTTTTATTTTTTTATTTAGATAATCCTATATATCATCAAGATTCTGATACCCCCCTTTTAAAGCGAGATTAACTAAGGATAAATAGTTTCTGGAGTATTATTACAGGTCCTGTTTATCCATTTTATTATATAATAGCGATTGACTTTTATATCGTAATATGATATGTTGTATTACAATATATAGTATTACAACATACTATGGAAAGGAGGTACATATGCAATATAATAAAGAATTATTAAAAGGAACAACTCCTATGTTGATTTTAACCCTTTTATCTACAAAGGATATGTACGGATATGAAATGATTAAAAAAATGGAAGAAGCCTCAAACTATACACTGTCTGTAAAGCAGGGGTCCTTATATCCGATCTTACACGATCTGGAGGAAGAAGGGTGTTTAAAAGCATATTGGGAAGAGAGTGATTCTGAAAGAAAGAAAAAGTATTATCATATAACAGACATAGGTTTAAAGAAGCTGGATCACTTAATCGATGAATGGAGTCAATATTCGGATAGCATTTATAGTGTAATTGGCAGGAAAAAAATATATGACTGAAAATTTGAATAAGTATTTAGAAAAAATTATAGTTAATATAATAGGCTGCAAAAAAGATAAAGATGATATTAAATGTGAATTACTCGAACATATGGAAAATCTGTATTCTGATTTTCTGAGTGATGGTTATAGCCCAGAACGAGCAGAGCAATTAGTAGCTAATTCTATGGGCGACCCTCAAAAAATAGCGAGAAGTTTTAGTAAGATATCTTTTAAAAAAGCTCAAAAGAAAATTACAAAAGGTGCTACAAAAGGTGCGGTTGGGCTGATTGCAGCTTATGTGTTATTTATAAGTATTAATGGCTTAGTTACATATAGAAGAGATTATGAAAAGTATGAGAATTTTTTAAAAGGTATTGAGGATGGAAGAGTTAGTGTGGTGGATACTATGACTGATTCGTTATATTCACCTGACTATAAAAAAAATGCATTACTTACAAGGGCAATAGAATCATACGACGAAGTATCCAAAAAGAATGGTTTTAAAAAAATGCTTGTAGCCACAAATGCAATTGGAATATTGGAGGATGCCAAATGAAAAAACATTAAAAGTATTTACATTTTTACTTGCATTAATGTCATTGACAATAATGACCTGCGCCGTTAGCTTTGCAGCAGAAAAAGAAAAGCAAACATTTGTTACAAAAGATGGTTACACAATCACCATCGAGGAAGCTGAATCCGACGAACCATCTTTATACGCCGATGCAGATCAGACAGTTGTTAAACCTTATAACTTAACAATAACAGACCGAAATGGTGTTAACATCGGCGTTTATACCGCCAAATTTACTGGTCTATATTCTAGGGTTGATAGAAGAAGTCAGATGTTAAATGTTACTGTGTCAAAGAAGTCCGGTTCGACAAATTATGTTTCGTGGCAGACGCATACTGAGGCCGAAGATGGTTTTGCAACTTTTTATGTGTTAGGGGAATACTTCGGAACACTTGCCGGCCATATCTCTTATACCGGCAGCTTCACATTTAATTTCAGCCAATAATTTTCACTTTAGATTGCCCTTGTAAAAAAGAGTGTGTCGCAAAATTCTCAATATTTATGATTTTGCGACACACTCTTTAATAAACTTCAATTTTACCAGAAAGATACTCGTCCAGATATTGAAAAGCTTGTAATATCATATCATCAGGTATTCCGTAGTAGGCCCCTGCTATGCTGCCGGTAATGGCCGCTAACGTATCCGAATCTCCTCCCAGGGATACAGCATTGCGGATTGCATCTTCAAAGTTTTCAGATTCCAAAAATGCAACTATGGCTTGTGGAACCGTTCCTTGACACGTTTCGTCAAATTTATAATCTGATCGGATCTCGTTTAATTTAAAATCTAAGTCCCAGTATTCCTTCAATGACTCTTCAATGACCTTTTTATCTTTTCCTAATAGCGCCAGGTATATTCCCGTTGCTACTGACTCGGCCCCTTTAATTCCATCCGGATGATTATGCGTTACTTCTGCCGATGCTTTTGCCAATTGCCGCGCCTCCTCCAGACTTTCCGCAAAATATCCCGCAGCCGAAACTCTCATGGCTGCTCCATTTCCAAAACTATTATAAGGCCCCTCATAATCTCCATTTAGCCACATATTAAAACGCATACCATAACTGCAGTTTGGATATTTTTTACCATAAGATCTCATCGTATCTACTAAAAGTGATTTAAGATCCACTGATGGATCATTTTTGTACGTCGATAATGCTTCGAACACAGCTATGGTCATTACAGTATCATCCGTAAAAAAAGCCCTTGAATTCCAAAATTTAAAATTTTTCGTCTTTATGTTATTAAATTCATATATTGAACCTACGATATCTCCTATGATGGCTCCACAAACGGGATATGGTGGATCATAGGGTGATGGAAGGCTGCTCCAGGCTATAATTTTTCGTTTAACTTCCTTTTCTTCATCCTCATCCCAATACCAGGTCTTTTTTCCTGTATTATAGTATGCAGAATCTGATCGCCTCCGGCCATCAACGCTCTCATATGTTATATTATATATTTTGTTCTCGGCCGGCGCACCTTTTAGTACTGGAGTCCAACAAGTTTTCATGATCCCGCCTCCTCGTACTCAGGAAAATCAACCCCGGTTAATTTTCCTTCCTTCATTTCTTTCTCATATTGTTCCCAGGAAACAAATTCTGTTTCCTCTTTACTTCTTATTTGAAACCTTGCTGTTCTTGCTGTTTTATCATTTTTACTATCTTCATTTTTCATGATCTTCGTTCCCCTTCCCCAGCTGCATACCTAATGATACATAAGCTACAAGATTATCGCCTCTTTCTATTTTGTCGATTCTCAAAAAGGAGCCACGCTGGAACAATATTTCTTTTTCATTTTGATGGGATGAAATATCATTCAAAAATATTCCTTTGCTTCCTTTGGGTGCTCTTATAACCAATAATAAACCATAATCTCTGCCCCCGGCAAACGCCACAGCTATTTCCTTATGTATGCTTGTGGACATAAAACTTTTGTGGCGTACCAGATGCCTACTAAATCTATCATTCAGCTGCTCTACACTCATATTATCGACGTTCATTTTAAAGAAGGTCTCTGGATTCGGAACCCCTCTATAAACAATTATATCATCTGGTATCGTTTTTCTATCAATACAATTAGTTATTATATTTACTAATTCTTCATAGTCTTTTGTATACGGAAAATCAGGGTTATATAAGGATTCATTGATTGGCTCATACTCCAGCCCACAATAATTTTCTAAGGCTTCCTTCTCCGGCTCCTGCAGGTCAAACGAATCTACTACGCTCATAAGCTCATAGTTATAAAGACTACATTCTTTGAAAACAGGAACTTCCCTCGCCGGCTTTTCCTGACTTTCTTTATTAGCCTTCTTTTCGATTTTTTTATTGGTTACAATTTTCCGACCATATAAATACCGTTTTGTGGTCGAAAAGCGCGAATGCCGTAGTCCCTCTTTAACTGCTCCATTAGCCTCATAAGCAGTAGCTCCGGCCGCCATGCAGTCCATTTTCTTTAACTTTGCATAAGCACGTCTAAAATCATGCATCTCAATTCCTAGATCATTGGCCTTCTCGCGCATATAGCTCTCGCTATAAAATAATTTTCCATTTTCATTTTCTTGGCAAAAAACCTTCAAATTATCGTACACATATTTATCTTCCAGACAATCTACTTGCCCGGACTTATCACCCTTACCATGCTGTACCGAAACAGAAATTACACCATTCTCTAAGAATTTTATATCTTTAGCTTCCAGATCTGCCAACTCTGAAACGCGAAGGCCGGATATGGAGGCCAATCGATACGCTAATTTCAGCTTTTTATTTTTTAACGAATTGACCTTACGCTGCATCAAATCAAAGTCAACTGTTTTACCTCTACTTTTTACGTAATTCCTTTTGTGTTTTGATATCTCAGTGAATTGAGCATCGGATGGCATCTGCAGATGATTATTAACCATCTGCAGATATTTCAAACCATTTTTAGCTGCACTTACTTGATTTTTGGAACCCAATTTTTTTACTCTGTCCAGAATTGTATTTTCTGCTACATCCTGCAGATCATTAAAATCAATGTTCTCAAACACCTTATTTACTGCTGAATAATAAGTTTTAGCAGTATTTTTGTTTAAATTGGCTTGGAGATATGCCTTAAACTCATTCAAGATATCATATTTCATCTGCTTTATTTATCCTCAAAATAGGCATCCAGTGCCGCCTGGACAATCTCATAATCGTGCTTATTCTCCTCTACCGCTTTTATTTTGAGCTTCCGAAATGTATCCATCCGGAGCTTATATGTAGCGGTTTTGTATTCTCCTTCCGGTTTTGTAGTATCACTCACCATACTTCCAACGACACTTCTGCGATTCTCTCTATCAGCTAAACTACCCATCTTAATTTCCCTCCATAATAGTGTTTGCAATTTTGACATATTCTTTTGCAATCTCAGACTTCGGATCTCTCTCAACCACACACTTTCCATCATATATCCCCTTGGTGGCAAGAGCTGTTTTTTTCGTGGTACCAATTACATTATATTTCTTTTTTAACATTTCCAATATTTCATTATGGTCTTTAACTACCATTTCATATAAGGTAGCTATGACCCCATATATATGCAAATCCGGATTCACTAGATCCTGAACCTCATCTATCGTGTTCTCCAGCTGCTCTAAGCCGCGATAAGACAGGTAATCGGTCTTACATGGTATTATTACTGCATTCGCTGCCGCAAGCGCATTAAGGGTCAAAATAGAGAGCTGCGGAGGACAATCAATTAAAATATAATCATAATTAGCTTTTTCAAGAGCTCTGGAGAGGACGCTTTCCCTGGCTGTTCTCGACATAAGTTCCATTTCCAGAGATGCTAAGTCAATTATTGATGGTATCATATCCAGATTTTCA
>OKRR01000353.1_pt1 | contig 53733 bp, 42 predicted proteins | sample 1601211 | NCBI WGS metagenome assembly OKRR01 (sample SAMEA3541525, study PRJEB24748) | human gut metagenome | biome: human gut; feature: human-associated habitat; material: faeces | place: China | collected 2012
TATTTAAACCAGAAAACAGACACATCATAGATAGAATTCAAAAAGATGTGGATTTAAAATGGGAAAGACTTCTTAAAAGATGTGGAGAAGAAATTTAAAAATAAAAATATTGTCTGCAAACAATAAACCTATATAGAAGAGCTACCTTTTGGTAGCTCTTTTGTAAAAATTAACCTTATTTTTATTTATACAATAATATAAAATTTAATTTTTTGTATTTGTTATATTTTATTAAGTAGTACAATTTTTTAAAATAATAGAAAAGTAAATATTTTTTCTTTAAACTTATTTAATATTTCTAATTGTTATATTTCTAATTGTTATTTTTCTATTTGTAGAAGAAAAGGATATAGAAAAGTTGATTAGAATATCCATTATGTGATATAATGGCAGAAGAATAAGTGAGAACCTGTAAGTCTGCCGCCGGGCAGAAGATGAATCAGGCGTTCAATTTCACATCTTTAGGCCTTAGTAGATGTGAAAAACTGAACGCTTTTTTTATTTGGAGGGAGAAATGAAAAAAAATATAATGCTTAAATCTTTTATTAAATATGTAACTTTAAATGTAATAGGGATGATTGGATTTTCCTGTTATATTTTGGCAGATACTTATTTTGTATCTAAGGGAATGGGGGCAAATGGTCTTACTTCATTAAACTTAGCTATACCAGTTTATACTTTTATTAATGGAATAAGTCTAATGATTGGAATAGGTGGAGGAGCTAAATATGTACTGTTAAGTGCTAAAGGGGAAAAGGATAAAGCAAACACTATTTTTACAAGTTCAGTACAAGCAGGGATTTTATGTGGATTAGCCTTCTTAACTGTAGGAATATTATTAGGCAATAAAATAAGTTATATACTTGGAGCAGATAATGTAACTTTTGCTATGACATCATTATACTTAAAAACTATTATGGCTTTTGCACCTTTTATTATTTTAAATAATATATTTCTAGTTTTTGTAAGAAATGATGGCAATCCTAAACTTTCAATGTTGGGAATGCTTTTTGGAAGTTTTTCAAATATAATTTTAGATTATGTATTTATATTCCCTTTAAATTTAGGGATTTTTGGAGCAGCTTTTGCAACAGGATTATCTCCTGTGATTAGTATGATTATCTTATCAATATATTTATTAAAAAGAAAAAATCAATTTCATCTCAAAAAAGAAAAATTAAATATAAAAGAAGTAATAAAACTATGTGGAACAGGAGCGTCCTCTTTTATAACTGAAATATCCTCTGGAATAGTATTAATAGTTTTTAATATGGTAATATTGAAACTTAAAGGAAACATAGGAGTCGCAGCATATGGTATAGTTGCTAATCTTGCTCTGGTAGTGATGGCGATATTTACAGGAATAGCTCAAGGAGTGCAGCCATTAGTAAGTAAAAGCTATGGAAATAAAGAGAAAGAACAACTTTATTATATTTTGAAATATTCAATATTTCTTTCTGTAACTATTGCTATATTAGTCTATGGGATAGTATTTTTTTCAACAGATACATTAGTTTCTATATTTAATAAAGAAAAAAATAGAGAACTTTCTAATCTAGCTGTGAGTGGTATTCATATTTATTTTACTGGTTTTTTATTTGCAGGAGTTAATATAATATTATCAGTATTTTTTAGCTCAATGGAACATTCTAAAACAGGATTTATAATATCAATTACAAGAGGATTTGTAGCTATAGTTCCGGCAGTATTACTGTTGTCATATATATTTGGAATGACAGGAGTATGGCTATCTTTTCCAATGGCTGAAATATTTGCATTATTTTCAGTAATTTATTTTATCTATAGCAATAGAAGTTTTTTTAAAAAATAAATTTAAGCAAGGAACTGTTATACTTCATAAATACTCTAAAGAAAATATTTAAAAGAAAAAGAAGCTGCTCAAAGTAATGATTGAAAATCATCAATTTAGAACAGCTCTTTCTATTATATTTATAAGAAATTTGTTGTACCAAATCCTATTGGTAAATTGAAAGTAATCCATATTCCAAAGAAGATGATACTTGAAACAAGAATAGTTATTGCATGAGGTATCATATATGTAATGAGATCCCCAAGGCCAAATTTTTTATTGTATTTATTACAGTAAATTAATATAAGAGCAAAATAGCTCATAAGAGGTGAAATTACATTTGTAGATGAATCTCCTAATCTATAAGCTAATTGAGCTAATTCAGGAGATATTCCCATTTTGTGAAGCATAGGTAAAAATATTGGAGCTAAAAGAACATATTTACTAGTCATAGATCCAATAAATAAATTAGCAAAAGCACAGAAAAATATAAATGCAATAATTAGTGGAATTCCAGTAAGTCCTACTTTAGAAAGGAATTTTCCTCCTTCAGCTGCAATAATAGTTCCTAATTGGCTATAAGCAAACCAAGAAATAAATATAGATGAGAAGAAACATAAAACTATAAAAGCACCAAAACCATCTAATGCTTTAAATAATAAAGACATTAAATCTTTATCGTTTTTAATTTTACCAGCTGCAACACCATAGAATAATCCTGGTATAAAAAAGATAAAACAAATTACAGGAACTATTGCTGATAAAAGAGGACTCCAGCCTAAAAGAAGAAGACCAGTGTTAGGATTTCTTAATGGTCCCCATGATGGAATTGATAAGAGTGCAATTATTGCAAATGAAACAACAAATCCAATGGCTGCAAATTTAAGACCTCTATCCTCTTCAGGACTCAAAGAAGTTTCAAAATCTTCTTCAACTTCTTCTTCTGGTAAGAATTCATTTAGCTTAGGTTCAATAAATTTATCATTTACGAAAGCTACAATGAAAGTGATAAAAAATGTAAAGAAAAACATAAATATAGAGTTAGCAAGAGGAGTAACCACATATGAAGAATCAACAATACTAATAGCAGCAGTGGAAAGTCCTCCTAAAAGTGCATCTATAGAAACAAGACAAGCTGCAAATCCAGCAGAAGTAGCACTGAAACCTAAAAGTATACCAGCTATTGGATTTCTTTTTAATTGTTTATATAAAATACCAGCTATTGGGACAATAAGAACATATCCTATATCACCAGCAAATGATGAATTGACTCCTAAGAAAGCAATGAAGAAAGAAACATATTTTCCATTTATTTTTTTCATAGCTTTTTTTAGAAAACTAGGGAATAAACCTACTTCATTTAAAAAATTAAAAAACAATGAAAAGAAAAGAACTACTCCTAAAGGTTCAAATGATATAAAGTTTTCAACTGCTGATTCAAATATCCATCTTATTCCTTCTGAATCTAAAAGATTTTTCACTGCAAAAGTTTTTAATTCTATTGCTTTAGTAGAACGATTTATGGTTTCTATTTCTACTGATATTCCCATTTTTGAAAGAATAACAGATAATATAGCAATAGTAATTGAGAAAATAATAAAGATGGTTACAGGGTGGGGAAGTCTATTAGCGATAATAGCTATTTTTCCCAGAATTCCCTTTTTGTTCAAATTTGTTTCTGACATAATATCTCTCCTTTTGTTTATTTTGTTATTGGTGTAATAAAAATTTTGGTAGTGTTTACTACATTTATACATCATAAAGTAGTAAAAGTCAATAAATAAAATAATTAAAAATTTTAAAAAAGAAGATAAAGTAGAATAAAAGTATTAATAATTCTATTTTTAAACAATTTTATATAGATGTATATATTTTTTTAATGTTATTTTGTAGTAGAAATAAAATGCACTTATAAAAAATTAAATGTAAAAAAACTATTGACATAGATAAAAGATAGGAATATAATCATATTGTGCATATGCACGAAAAGGAGGTTGTATGCCTAGAGGTAAAAAGAGAAGATGTTGTAGGGTATTGGAAGATGAGATTATATTTAAACCTGCAGGAATACCTATGTCAGAATTAGAAATAATAGAAATGGAACTAGATGAATTAGAAGCAGTAAGATTATCAGATTATGAAAATAAAAGTCAGATTGAAGCAGGAGAAATAATGAATGTATCAAGAGGCACTATACAAAGATTATTAACTTCTGGAAGAAAAAAAATATTAGATGGACTTTTACATTCAAAAGCAATAAAGTTAAAAAATACATATTCAAACTATAATGGTGAGAAAATAAAAAATGGAGATGATGAGAATGAGTAATGAAGTTTTAAAAGTAGGGTTTTCAACAAATGATGGAGTAGTATTAGAAGGACATTTTGGACATTGTGAAAAATTTGCTGTATATACTATTGAAAATAGAAAAGTTGTAAATAAAGAAATTGTAACTGCACCAGAACATACACCTGGAGCATTTCCTAAATTTATGGCTGAACAAAAAGTAAATGTTGTTATTACTGGAGGAATGGGACAAAAGGCAATGGATATACTTAGAGCAAATAAGATAGAAATTATACTTGGTGCAAGTGGAAAAATTGAAGATGTTTTAAAAGTATATCTTGAAGGAAATTTAGTTTCAGATGGAGCAGCTTGTGCTCATCATCACCATGACCACCATGAAGAGCATAACTGCAAACATTAATATTAATTAAGGATTATTAAAACAGATTCACTAATAATGAATCTGTTTTTTTTATGGAAGCTTCATAAAAAAATTGCTTTTTAATTTTCTTGATAATATTTTAAAGTTTATAAAAACATTATTTAGTGTATAGTAAAATTTTAATTTTAAAGGAAATTTTTAATAACTATAGTATTTAAAGTTTTTTTTATAAAAAATTTGTATAATTTTAAAAGGAGTTGCTTTATTTTGACCGAATATATACAATAAGATAACTGCTAAATTTAAGGAGGTAGAAATGAAAAAAATATTTTTTTCAATGCTAGTTGTATTGTTTACTGCTTGTGGAGGTGCAAAAGATATAACAGTAGATAAACTTTCTTTTGAAAAGAAAAGCGATACTTTTTCATATAATATTACAGTTCCTCAAATAAAAGGTTCTGGAAATAAAAATATCGAAGAATTGAATAAGGAATTGGCAACTGGTGCAGAATCTTTTGCAACTTCAATAGAAAAAGGTGAAAATGATACACCAGAATTTTATGAAGAGGGGTTTGAAACTTTTGATAATTCTTTCGGAATAACTTCTATATTGATGAGCTCATATGGAATTTCAAAAGGTGATGCAAATGGATATGGAACATCTCAAAGTATTAATATAAGAAATAAAGATGGAAAACTTATTACTTTTGATGATGTTTTTACAAAAGATGGGGAAGCATACTTAAATGAACAAGTGAATGCTGTCGTTCAAGGTAATAGTGATAGAATTGTTTTAAATTCAAATGGAGATAAAGTGACAATATTTTTTGATGAGCCTGAAGTAAATATTAGAAATGCCTCTATGTATTTTGAATTAGATGATATATGTTTCTTATTTGAAACTTATGAATTAACACCACATTCTGAAGGAAAACCAGTATTCAGATTCCCTAAAACAGAAATACAAAAATTCTTACTAAAATAAGAATTACATAATATTAACAAACTCTTATAATTTAAGCACCTGCAATACAGGTGCTTAAATTTTTTTAATTACTAAAAAAGCTGCAAAAAATATTTTTTACAGCTTTTAATATTTTATATGAAATTAGAATGGGAATTCGTCATCATCATCAAATGGAGCTTCTTCAGACTCTTTAACAGATGGTTTAGGAGCTGATGTAGGAGCAGCAGCTGTATAATCATGAGGCTCATAACCAGCAGAATCTCCAGAACTTTTAGATTCTAAAAATTCAATATTTTCAACAAGTACATCATAACTTGTTCTCTTTTCTCCATTAGCTTCATATCTATTCATTTGAAGTCTTCCAGTAACTCCAACTTTTCTTCCTTTTCTCAAATATTCCCCTATAAGTTCAGCAGTTTTTCCAAAAGCTACACAATTGATAAAATCAGCTTCACCTTTTTGGAATGGTCTATCTACTGCAAGTGAAAATCTAGAATAAGCTTTTCCACTTTGTCCGAATTTTAATTCAGGATCTCTAGTTAATCTTCCTGTTAAAACGACTAAGTTCATTTAATAACCTCCTAATGTTTTTAGCTATAACAATATAATTATATCAGAAATATGCTTTAAAAACAATTTGATATTTCAATAAGTTTTTTTAATTTTTAGTTCTAGAGATAAAAAACTTATTAAATGACCATTTTATTAAGGGTTAGAATAAAAAAATAAAAGGAAATTTCTTTTTTTTATGAATACTTAAAGTGTAAAAGCTAGAGAAAGATTTTGATAGAGAGCAGATAAATCTGTTTAAATAATTTTAATTACAAAAGGAGTGGGCATAATGACAGAAAGAGAATTTTTAAGTTTATACCAGAAAAAGAGAGGATTAAAAAGTTTTAATGAAGCAAAGGAAAAAGTTAATATGTTTTGGGATACTTTGTTTGAAGCATTGAAAGAAAATGAATCAGTAAGTTTTAGAGGGTGGGGAGTATTTGAAAAGAAAGTAGTTCCAGCTAGAAGAATTATGAATATAAATACTAAGAAAATTCAATATTCAACACCAAGAAAAACAGTTAGATTTAGAACAGGAAGCAATCTTTCTTTAAGAATTAATGATGAAAAAAAGCTGACTAAATAACTAAGAAAAAGATAAAAAACAGGGATTTATAATGAACCCTGTTTTTTTATAGTTAAAAATTATTAACTGAAAAACCATTAGCATACCTAAATAACTCTTTTTATATTTATTAGAAAATTTACAAATTATTTTTAATTAGCAAAAAATAATTTGTTCCAAAAATTTATTATAAAATTTTTAAAATTGTGAAAGGCAGAAAAATTTTATAGAAGACTTTGCATAGATTTATGATATAATATGAAATAGAAAATAATTAGAGCTATGGAGGAGAAAAAATGAAGAAAGCTGTACTTTTAGATGTAAGTGCGATAATGTATAGAGCATATTTTGCGAATATGAATTTTAGAACTAAAAATGAACCTACTGGGGCAGTATATGGCTTTACTAATACACTTTTAAGTATTATAAAAGAGTTCTCCCCTGATTATATAGGAGCAGCTTTTGATGTAAAGAGAGCTTCATTAAAAAGAAGCGAAATATATAGTGAATATAAAGCCCAAAGAGATGCCGTTCCTGAAGATCTACTTTTGCAAATACCAAGAATAGAAGAAGTATTAGATGGGTTTAATATAAACAGATTTAAAATAGATGGATATGAAGCTGATGATGTAATGGGGACACTTTCTCAAAAATTATCAAATGAAGGAATAGAAGTAATAGTAGTCACAGGAGATAAAGATTTAGCACAGATACTTGATAAAAATGTTAAAATAGCTCTTCTTGGAAAAGGAGAAGGGGGAGATAAATTCAAAATACTGGAAACAGATGAAGATGTTGTAGAATATTTAGGAGTAACCTCTAAAATGATTCCAGATTTTTTTGGGTTGATTGGAGATTCAAGTGATGGAATACCAGGAGTTAGAAAGATAGGACCAAAAAAAGCTGTTCCTATGCTTGAGAAATATGGAAATTTAGAAGGCGTTTATGAAAATATAGATAAATTAACTGAAATACCAGGAATAGGAAAATCTCTTATAATAAATATGAAAGAAGATAAAGAAATAGCTTTTATAAGTAGAAAACTTGCTACTATAGAAAAAGATATTCCATTAGAATGTAAAATAGATGATTTGAAATATTCCATAGATAATAAAAAACTTTTAGATTTATTCAAGACTCTTGAGTTTAGGGTATTGGTAAAGAAGATGGGATTAGAATCTCCAGCGCTTTCAGTTGAAGAAAAAGCACCTGAACCTACAAGTCTTCAAATGGGATTATTTTCAACTCCTTCTGTACAAGAAAACGAATCTGTAGAACCAGTAGCAAAACAGAGAAATTTTACTGTGGTAGATGATGAAGAAAAATTTAAACAATTCAGTGATAAATTAGCAGGAGAGAAAAGGTTAGCTTTCTTTTATTCTGGAACAGGATTTGCTGTAAGTTCTTTAAAAGATGATTTTTATATTCCTTTAGGACATACACCTTTATTTCATAAAAATCTTGATTTAGATAAAGTGAAAGAGTTTTTTAGAAATTCTGATTCTATATTTATAACATATAATTTTAAGCCATTACTAAATGAAGATATAAAAATAAAAAATATGGATATGGACTTGATGATTGCTTATCATCTTATTTCTTCGCAGACTAAAGAAGGGGTAGAAATACCTCTTGAACAATTATCTGGAATAGATATAGCCCCATATTCAGAAAAGTTTGGAAAAGAAGCTCCAGGTAATCTTTCTACTGAGGAATATGGAAAATTTCTTGTAGAAAGAAGCAAGGGGATAATGGAAACTTATGGTATAGCAATGGAAGAGATTAAAGGGAAAAATCTTCTTGAAGTACTTAAAGAAACAGAAATGCCTCTTATAAAAGTACTTTCTGCAATGGAAAGAAAGGGAATAAAAATAGACCCTGTATATTTTGCTAAGTATGAAAAAGAATTAGAGATATTGTTGAATAATCTTCAAAAGAAAATATTTGAAATAGCTGGAGAAGAATTTAATTTAAATTCGCCCAAACAATTAGCAGAAGTATTATTTTTTAAGCTGAATTTAGACCCTGTAAAGAAGACTAAAACAGGACTTTCTACAGATGAAGAAGTATTGGAAAAGTTGAAAAATGATGGAGTGGAAATAGCTTCATATATACTTGAATATAGAAAATATGCAAAATTAAAAAATACATATGTAGATGCTCTTCCTAAGCTGGCAGACAGCAGGGACAGGCTTCATACTACATTCAATCAGATAGGAACTACTACTGGAAGACTTTCATCATCTAATCCTAACCTTCAAAATATTCCTGTAAAAACAGATGAAGGAATGAAAATAAGACAGGGATTTATAGCTGATAATGGGAACGTTCTTATGGGAATAGATTACTCTCAGATAGAACTTAGAGTTTTAGCTGAGTTGTCAAAAGATGAAAACCTTATAGCAGCTTATAAAAATAATGAAGACCTTCATAGAGTAACAGCAAAAAAAATATTTGAACTTGAAGATGGAGAGGAAGTAAGTCGTGAGCAGAGAATAATTGCTAAAACGATAAACTTTAGTATAATATATGGAAAAACAGCATTTGGATTATCTAAAGAATTGGGAATTACTCAAAAAGAAGCTACTGATTATATTAATAGATATTTTGAACAATATCCTAAAGTAAAGGATTTTGAAAAATCAATAATTGCTTATGCTGAAAAAAATGGGTATACAGAAACATATTTTGGTAGAAGAAGAATAATAGAAGGTATTCTTTCTAAAAATAAAAATATAAAAAATCAAGCTGAAAGAATGGCTGTAAATAGTGTAATTCAAGGAACTGCTGCAGAGATATTGAAAAAAGTCATGATAGAAATATTTAAAGTTATAGAAAATAAAGAGGATATATCTCTTTTATTGCAGGTACATGATGAACTTATATTTGAAATAAAAGAGGAAAAGGTAGAAGAGTATAGAACAACAATAGAGAATATAATGAGAAATTCTGTTAAATTTGATGATGTAGTTCTTGATATAAATACTAATATTGGTAAAAATTGGGCAGAAACAAAATAGTCAAATTCAGTAAGGGGGGAGAGCAGAAATGTCCTATACCTTTAAAGTGAAGCAGGAAATACTGGCAAACGAGATGATTAGTGAAATAGAAAAAACAGCTGAACTATCTGCAATCCTGCTCAGTAAGAATGCATTGGGAAAAGATAAAATAGAACTTAAACTTGAAAATCTTCCATTAGCTAAAAGAGTGTACAAAATACTCAAAGAAACAACAGAGCTAACTATTGGAATAAAATATCTTACAAGTCGAAGGCTCGGAGAACATAATGTATATGTAATAACTGTACAGAAACAGAGAGGATATAGAGATTTTGTAAATAAAATAAATATAGCTCAAGGAGTTCTATCAGCCAGTGAAGATATACTTAAAGGATTTATAAAAGGGGTTTTTTTGGCATGTGGATATATAAAAGATCCCATAAAAGAATATGCTTTGGATTTTTTTATTGATAATGAAGAAGCAGCAGATAAACTTTATGAGCTGCTTCAGGAAAAAGGGAAAAAGGTATTTAAAACTAAAAAGAGAAATAAACCTTTAGTGTACCTTAGAAATTCTGAAGATATAATGGATATAATGGTAATGATAGGAACTATACAAGCTTTTTTCAAATATGAAGAAACCACTATGATAAAAGATTTAAAAAATAAAACTATTAGAGAGATGAACTGGGAAGTTGCTAATGAAACAAAAACATTAAATACTGGTAATAATCAAATAAAAATGATAAATTATATAGGAAAAGTACTTGGTCTGAATACCTTGAGTCCTGTGTTGGAAGAAGTAGCATTTTTAAGATTACAAAATCCTGAAAGTTCTCTTCAAGAAATAGCTGAAATGATTGGTATATCAAAATCAGGAGTGAGAAACAGATTCAGAAGAATTGAAGAAATTTACAACAATCTTTTAGAGGAAGAAAGAGAATAGGGGAATAATCAATATGAAGATAATCAACGATATTTTTGATACAAAGGAACAGTTTCATAATAGCTATGTTGCTATTGGAACATTTGATGGAATACATTATGGACATCAGCAGTTGATAGAGGCAGCTGTGGAGAAAGCAAAAGAAAATAAAGGAGTATCTGTTGTATTTACTTTTGCCAATCACCCTATGGAAATAATAGATGCTTCAAAAACACCTAAATGTATCAATACTTTAGAAGAAAAAATATATATTTTAGAAAATATGGGGATAGATTACCTTATCCTTCAGCCTTTCAACAAAAAATTTGCTGATTTGACAGCTATAGAATTTGTAGAAATATTAAAAAAAGATGTAGATACTAAAGAAATATTTGTAGGATTTAATTTTTCCTTTGGAGAAGGAGGAAAAGCAAAAACTAAAGATCTTATAGAAATTGGGAAAAGTATGGAAATTAAAGTCAATGAGATACCTGCTGTAATACTTGATAAACAGATTATTAGTTCTACTTTGATAAGAAAAAGCATTCAACACGGAGAATTTGAAAAGGTAAATAAATATCTTGGACATCAGTTTCTTATAATTGGTGAGGTAATTCATGGAAAAAAAATTGCAAGACAGCTTGGTTTTCCCACTGCTAATATAAAATTATCAAACAGGTTGTATCCTCCCTTTGGAATATATGGTGCTATGGTAAAAATAGAGGGAGAGGATATTGAAAGGTATGGGGTAGTTAATATAGGAGTCAATCCTACTTTGAAACCAGGAGAGAGAAGTGTTGAGGTCCATATACTTGATTTTGATGGAGATATTTATGGAAAAAAAATATATGTAGAAATAATGAAGTTTATGAGAGATGAGAAAAAATTTAGTTCCATAGATGAATTGAAGAAAGTAATAGGAAATGATGTAAAAAATTGGCAGAATTTTGTAAAAGTGAGGAAAAATGGATATAGTTCTAAAGATAGATAATTTTGAAGGGCCTTTGGACCTTCTTCTTCATCTTATAGAGAAAAAAAAATTAAAAATATCTGAAATAAAAATATCTCAAATAATAGACGAGTATCTTTCTGTACTGGAACAGGCAAAAGATGAGAATTTTCATATAAAAGTGGAATTTCTTGTTGTAGCTTCTGAACTTTTAGAAATAAAAGCTTCTACCCTTCTCACTATTAATGATGAACAGAATAAAGAGAAGGAATTGAAAAGAAGATTAGAAGATTATAAGCTTTTTAAAGAAATAGCTGTAAAAATTGCAGATATGGAAAACGAATATAATATCTCTTATTCAAGAGGAGAAGGAAGAAAGATAATTAAGAAAGTAGCTAAGGAATATGATCTTTCAAAATTGAAAGCTGGAGATTTGTACAGCTCATATGTAAAGTACCTTAAAAAGAATGAAGATGATGAATATATGGAACTTCATTTAGATAAGCAGTATACTTTGAAAGATGAAATGGATAAATTATATTTAAAAACCTTTTCACAAAATAGAACTTTTGATTCACTTTTTGGGGAAGCAGAAAATAGAATGCACCTAGTATACATATTTCTTGCAATACTTGAATTATATAAAGATGGACTTATACTCATAGATGGAGATATGGTTATGAGGAATAAACATGAATTACAAACAAATTAAAAAGAATGAAAATAATAATTATATATAATAAAAATAGAGGAGTTTTTTTATGTTCAGAAGTGGACTTCTAGTAATGGTTATAACAATGGTAAGCAGAGTACTGGGATTGGTGAGAGCTACTATAATAGCTTACTATTTTGGTGCTTCAGGAGCAACAGATGCATACTTTAGTGCTTTTAAAATAAGCAATTTTTTTAGACAGTTGCTGGGAGAGGGAGCATTAGGAAGCTCATTTATCCCATTGTACAATGAAAAAATAGAAATAGAGGGAGAAGAGAGAGGAAAAGAATTTATATATTCTATATTGAATCTTATCTTTGTTTTCAGTACTATTGTAACACTTTTAATGATAATATTTTCTCAGGATATAATAAATCTTATAGTAAATGGATTCCCAGTAGAAACAAAGATATTGGCATCTAAACTTTTGAAAATAATGTCAGTATATTTTATATTTATAAGCCTTTCAGGAATGATATGTGCTATGCTTAATAATTTCAAACAGTTTGCTATACCAGCTTCAACTTCGATATTTTTCAATCTTGCTATAATTTTTGCATCAATGGGATTTAGTAAAACTTTTGGAATATCAGCTTTAGCATATGGTGTGGTTTTAGGAGGAGCACTTCAATTTTTAATAGTTCTTCCATCATTTTTTAAAATAGTAAGAGGATATTCTTTTAAAATAAATTGGAAAGATCCATACTTGAAAAAAATATTTATACTTATGTGTCCTATGTTGGTAGGAATAGTTGCCAGACAAGTAAATACAATAGTGGATCAAGTATTTGCTTCATACCTTCAGGAGGGAGGAGTTACTGCTTTAGAAAATGCAACAAGATTGTACCTGCTTCCAGTGGGAGTGTTTGGAGTGTCTATATCTACAGTGATATTTCCTGTATTATCAAAAGCAGTAGCAAAAAATGATATGAAAACAGCAGAAAATAATATTGTAAAAGGTTTAAATATACTTCTTTTTCTTATTATACCATCAATAGCAGTATTAACATTTTATTCAACAGATGTAATTAGGCTGACTCTTTCTTATGGAAAGTTTGGAGAAGATGCTGTAAAAGTCACATCAGAAGCTCTTTTATATTATTCATTGGGACTATATTTTTACACAGCTATCTATCTAATGACAAGAGCATTTTACAGTGTAAAAAACAGTTCATATCCTGTAAGGTTTTCTATTGTTTCCATTATTATAAACATAGTGCTTAATTTTGTGTTGATAAAGCCAATGGCATACAGAGGGCTTGCACTTTCGACTTCCATAGCCTCAGGGGTAAATTTTCTACTTCTTGTATATGTATTTAGGAAAAAATATATGGAGTTTCCATTGAAAAAATCATTGATATTTTTTGGAAAAGTTCTGATAACTACAATAATTGCCTTAGGGGCAAGCTATTATATACATAATACTGTAATTAAACTGGCTGTATTTTCATTAGTATATATGGTATTTTGGACAAAATCTCTTATTAAAAATAAAATGGAAGTGTTTTAGTTTATGAAAGAAGAGCATAATTATAGCATTTATACCCCTCATAAAATAGCAAAAGAAATTATAGAGCAGACATTCAAATGTTATTTTGGAGAGGATAAGACTTTGAAAAAGTTAGAGGCTGTAAAATTAGGAGACCTTTCCTGTGGTAATGGGAATCTCTTATTAACAGCTCTGGAAAAACTTCTTGAGCTCTCTAAGGAGATAACTGGAGAGTACTTTTTTTCTGATACTTGGATAACAGGATTTGATATAAATGAAGATGCAGTAAAACTAACTATAGTGAGAGGAAGAGAACTGTTAAAAAAGTATGGACTTACTGGAGAGATAAAGATATTATGTCGCAATTCACTTGAAGTTGAAAATATGCGATTTAATATACTTTTAGGAAATCCACCATATCTAGGAGAAAAGAATAATAAAAGCATATTTCAAAAAATAAGAGAAACAGAATTTGGTAAAAAATATTATGAAGCTAAAATGGATTATTTTTATTTTTTTATAGAAAAAGGAATAGAAATACTAGAAGATAAAGGAATAATGGCCTATATAACAACTAACTATTGGCTTAGAGCTGACAGTGGAAAAAAACTCAGGCAGGTATTGTGTGAAAATGGAAGTTTTTTGGAAATTAAAAATTATGACAATTCTGTGTTTACCAAAGCAGTAGGACAGCATAATATCATATTTATTTGGGAAAAAGATAAGAGTAATGATAAAAGTGTAAAAATAAGCATTCCTGAAAAAAATTTTGAAATAAAAAATACATTGCTCTATGATGAAAATGGAAAAATAGTCCTTGCAGATGAGGAAATCTTAAAATTTAATAAAAAAATACTGGAGAAGTCTAATTACAAGTTGAAGGATTTAGTTAATATAAATCAAGGAATTGTTTCTGGGCTAGATGAAGCATATATATTTGATGATTATAAAGAAGAGTTTAAAAATTACTTGAAGCCTTTTTATAAAAATAAGGATATTGGAAAATATACAAATAAGAAAAATAATTTCTGGATATTATATATGGACGAGAAAACTGTTCCTGATGAAGCTGTTATGACACATTTAAAAAAATATCAAAGCAGACTTTCTAAAAGAAGAGAAGTAAAAACTGGAAGTATTAACTGGTGGGAGCTTCAGTGGGCAAGAGAAAGAGAAATATTTATCAAACCAAAAATATTAGTACGTCAAAGATGTAAAACTAATCAGTTCTCTTACAATGATGGTGAATTTTATGGCAGTGCAGATATATATTTTATAACAAAGAAAAATGATGATATAAATCTTTTCTATATATTGGGCTATATGAATTCAGAAGTTTTTTTGCAATGGTTCAAATATAATGGTAAGATAAAAGGAAAGAATTTTGAGTTTTATTCAACACCTTTGAAAGAAACTCCTGTATATTATTCTGAAAATAAAAAGGAAATAGTGTACATAGAAGAACTAGTAAAAAAACAAATAAAAAGTTTTTCTCAAGAAAGAGAAAAGGAAATAGACGATTATTTCAGAAAAAAGATGATGTAGGAGAAGTGAGGTGAATTAGATGAAAGATTCATCAAATAGAAAAAAGAAGGTAGGACTTCCTCCTGGGAGTATAATCTATACAGGTGAGGATTCTGATCATAAAATATCTATTGAAGTATTTTCATATAATGATAGTATAATAAAAAAAGAAAATTACAGTGAAGATGATGATTTTGGTTTTGATGAGAACTTTAGAGGAGTTACTTGGGTAAATATAGATGGTATTCATAATATCCCCTTGATAAAAAAAGTGGGAGAAATGTATAATCTGGATAATTTAGTACTAGAAGACCTTGTTAACAGTACTCAAAGAGCAAAGGTGGAGGAACGTGAAGATTATCTGTTTATAGTAATGAAAATGCTGAATTTAAATCTTATTTCAAAAGAAATAGGTTATGAACAAGTGTCTTTCATACTGGGAGAAGATTATCTTCTCACATTCCAAGAAAGTCCAGGGGATATTTTTGATACCATAAGAGCTAGGATAGAATCACATAATTCTAAAATGAGAAAGAAAAGTGTGGGATACCTTGCATATACAATAATAGATACAATAGTTGACAATTATTTTCTTATATTAGATGAAGTAGAATTAGAAATAGATCGTTTAGAAGCTAAAGTCATAGACAATTCTGACAAAGATGATCTTCAATCTATAATGAATTTAAAACAAAAAGTAACTACTTTAAAAAGATCAATATCACCGATTAGGGAGCTTATAGCGAAATTACAGTCAAAAGGACTTACAGAATATTTTAATGATGACATAAAAATATATCTAACAGATTTGTATGATCATGGAATAATTGTATGTGATACATTAGATATATTAAACAGTAGAGTAACCGAACTTGTCCAGCTTTATCATTCTACTATCAGTAATGGAATGAACGAAGTTATGAAAATACTTGCTATTATATCTACAATATTCATGCCATTAAGTTTTTTAGCAAGCTTATATGGTATGAACTTTAAATATATGCCTGAATTAGAGTGGCGTGATGGGTATTATGTAATTTTATGTGTCATGTTTATTTTAGTTTTAGGTATGCTTGCGTACTTTAAAAGAAAAAAATGGTTGTAGTTATTGGAAAAATGCTTTATAATCTAATTAATATCAATGTACTTGGGAGGGATTTATGGGACTGCTATCAATATTCAAAAAAAGTAATGATGAGGAATATTTGAAAAAAATCGAAAAGCTGGAAGAAACGCTTTCTTCTAAAGAAAACGAAATTTCTAATTTAATCAATGAAATCGAATCTTTGAATAAGTTTACACCAAGACAGTTAGAAGTATTCGAAAAAAATCTTAAGGAGAACAAAGAAGAAGTTCAAAGACTAAAAGATATTTTGGATTCTTACTGTATCCCTTACAATACTAAAGAAAGATATTCTTACAAAGTAGAAATTGAAAAGTTTTTCTCTTCAAGCAAATTTCAAGAACTAAATACAGCATTAAAGGAAAAAGGAATTACATATCTTCAAGAAATTAATTCTGACTTACTTGATGCTATGCCAGAAGACTTGAAAGGAATAGAAGAAGGGAAAAAGAAATATCAAGATTATCTGAATAAAAATATTGAATGGGAAATAGTTACTCTTTTAAATAAAGGAGAAAAAATCAGTAAGATTTATAGCAAAACTAGAAAATTCGCTAATATACTTAGTGAAGGTTGCTATGAATTTATGGAAGATATGAGAGATTACGATTTCGATAGCTTAGTAGATGCAGGATTTAGTGCCGAGCAAATAAAAGAATTTAAAGAAAAAAGAGATGAATATTATCTTGAAAAAAGAATAGAGAAATAATTGGAGGATAATAATGAAAAATATATTGCTGGGAGTTACTGGCGGAATAGCTGCTTATAAATCGGCAAATATAGTTTCTCTTTTAAAAAAGAAAGGTTATAATGTAAAAGTTATAATGACAAAAAATGCAACTGAAATAATAACTCCTCTTACTCTGGAAACTTTATCTAGAGAGAGGGTATATGTAAGTATGTGGGATAGAACTCCTCATTTTGAAGTGGAGCATATTTCTCTTGCTCAATGGGCAGATGTAGTGCTTGTAGCACCTGCAACATACAACATAGTAGGGAAAATAGCTAATGGGATAGCAGATGATATGCTTTCAACTGTAATTTCAGCAACTAAAAGTCCTGTATTTTTTGCTTTGGCAATGAATGTCAATATGTATGAAAATCCAATTTTGATAGAAAATATAAAAAAATTAAAAAAATATAATTATAATTTCATTGAATCAGATGAAGGATTTTTAGCATGTAATGTCAATGCAAAAGGAAGGCTTAAGAGTGAAGTTGAAATAGTAAGTATACTGGAGAAATATTTTGAGGAAAAAGAAGTTGATAAATATTTAACAGGTAAGAAAATACTTATTACTGCTGGAAGAACAGAAGAAGCAATAGATCCTGTAAGATATATTTCCAACAGATCAAGTGGGCAAATGGGATACTCTCTGGCAATAGCAGCACAAAATCTGGGAGCAGAGGTTATACTTGTTTCAGGACCTACAGAACTTGATATTCCAGAAGGATTAACAAAATTTATAAAAGTAAGAAGTGCTCAGGAGATGTATGAAGCTGCTGTAAAAGAGTTTGAAACAGTAGATATAGCAATTGCTTGTGCCGCAGTTGCTGATTACAAACCTAAGGTATACTCAACTGAAAAAATAAAGAAAAAAGATGGAGATATGTCTATTATTTTAGATAGAAATCCTGATATTCTTTATGAAATGGGAAAATTGAAGAAAAAACAGTTTTTGATAGGATTTGCAGCTGAAACAGAAAATATTGTAGAAAATGCTCTAGGCAAATTAAAAAGAAAGAATCTGGATATGATAGTGGCTAATAATGCTACTAATATGCAGAAAAAAACTAACGAAATACTTATAATAAAAAATCAAGAAGACATAAAAGAGATGCCTGAAAAAGAAAAATCTCAACTTGCATATGATATACTTAAAGAAATAAAACTATAAATAAAAAGAGAGGATTTGATGAAAGTTATTCATAAATACCTCTCTTTTATATTTTGGGTTATTTGTCATAGATTTTTTCAAATTCCTTAATAAGCATAGGCTTGGCAAAATAGAATCCTTGAACAATATGACACCCAACACTTTTAAGAAACTCTACCTGTTCTTTAGTTTCTACACCTTCACAAAGTAGAGGAATTTTAAGTTCTTTGCAAAGTTCTACAATTCCTTTTATAAGTACTTTATTTTTCTTTGATATTTTCCCTCTTCCTAAAAACTCTTTATCCAGCTTGATTAAATCAAAAGGGATATCTTTTAATAAGTTAAGGCTTGAATAACCAGAGCCAAAATCGTCCATTTGAACACTATAGCCGAGAGCTTTCAAATTATAGATTGCATTAAGGATATCTTTTAAATTATTGCTGAAGGTACTTTCGGTTATTTCAATTTCAATATATTTTGATTCTATACAGCTGCTTTTGACTACGTAATCAAACTGTTGTACAAAATGAGGATTTTTAAAATGTTCTCTAGAAACATTTACTGATATAGGAAACAAAGTTAAGTTTTTCTTTTTTCTATCTTTTATATATTCGCATACTTGCTGATATATAGTAAAATCTAATTTTACAATATCTCCAGTTTCTTCCATTAAAGGAATAAAATCCCCAGGCATTAAAGTAGAAATATTTTCAGAAGGTTTCATACGAACAAGAGCCTCAGCACCAATAATTTTATTTGTGAGAATATTATATTTAGGCTGTAGATAGAAGATAAAGCTTTCAGCTTCTAAAGCAGCCATTATAGTTCTCAATCTTTCCTGTTTAGTTAAATAAGAAGCCTTCTTTTCCTCATCAAAAACTCCACATCTGGAAGCAAGGGAAGGTTTTAAAGATTTTCTTACATCATCAGCTTTACTTATATATGAATATATACTTTCATTTCTATCATCTATACTGCACATACCACAAATAAATCCAAGATTGCATTTAGAATGAAAGTGAGCTTCTTTTTGTAAAAAAACATTACAATCTCTTATAAATTTTTCAGACAGTTGCTCTAAAGTAATTCCTTCAGGGATAGCAAATAATTCTATAAAATTATCAGCGTAGGGTCTGCAAGCTGTTATATAAAATTCGTTAGCTTTTATAAGATTAGTAAAAGATTTTAAGAAACGATTTCCTTCCTTTTCTCCATATATTCTATTCAATGACTTAAAACCAATAATATCAGCATAAAATACTGCTAATTTTCTTTTATCATTTTTGTCTTCTATATGTTTTTGAGCTTTTTTTATAAAAGAATTATAAGTAGGAAGTCCTGTCATATTATCAAATTGATCTAATCTCTCAAACAAGTCCCTTATTGCATTATGGGACATTAATTTTGAAAAAAATTCTGAATCTGATAATTCTTCATTAAATTCCCAAAAATTTTTCACTGATTCTAAAAACTCTTTTTCTCTATCTTCAGAATAAAAAAAGTATTGCCAGCCACCAGCTGTTTCTGCATGAAATATTGCTCTGATAACTTGCTGATAGAGAGTTTCAAGTTTCATATTATGATTTTTTACTACTGTTGCACCAATTGAAATATTTTTATAGATATTTTCTTTTTTAGCTTCTGATAAAAATATTTTCATTGCTTTTTCTATTTCATCTTTTTTTAAATCTGAAAATGCTACTATTTTTCCAGAAGAAATAAAAGTAAAAGTACTTTTTTGGAATAAAGGAGATTTTTTCAACAATTTCAGAATGTCCTTTTTCATATCTATATCATTTTTATAAATAGAACTTTCAATATGAATAACAAGTAAAGTAGAAGGAATAGAGCTGGTATCTTTTTTTAATTCTTTTATGATCAGCTTTTTTAATTCAATATCATTATAAAAATACATTTTTTCTCCTTGTATGTATAAGAAATAATTTGATTCTAAAAATTATCATAGAAGACATATATTTAGGAGTGTATCATAAAATATGTTCAAATACAAGGTTACAATGAATAAGGAAACGATTTGAAAATAAAAAGCTGATCTCTTTTAATGCAAAAAAACTAAACTTTTCTTTGAATATTTTAAGCTATAAAAAACAAAAATAACTTTTGTGAAAAGTACAAAGAAATTAAAAGTTGACTTACACTATACTCTAAGGTGTATAATAATAAAATATAAATGTGATAAGGAAGGGAATTTAAATGTATAAAATAGTAGAAAAGAAATGGCTTACTCCAATAATTTGCTATATGGATATAGAAGCTCCTGATTTAGCTGCATCAGCTCAGCCAGGACAGTTTCTCATTATTAGGACAGATGACAAAGGGGAACGTATCCCATTAACAATATGTGACTATGATAGAAAGAAGGGTACTGTGACTATTGTTTTTCAAGTACTAGGAGAGAGTACAAGAAAGATGGGAGAATTTAAAGAAGGAGAATATTTTGCTGATGTGACAGGACCTCTTGGTCAGCCAAGCGAACTTATTCATATAGATATAGAAAATTTGAAAAAGAAGAACTATCTCTTCGTAGCTGGTGGAGTTGGAACAGCACCAGTGTATCCACAGGTAAAATGGTTGAAAGAAAATGGAATAGATGTTGATGTAATAATAGGTACAAGGAGCAGAGATACTTTAATATTTGAAGATGAAATGAAAGCTGTATCAGGAAATCTCTTTGTTTGTACAGATGATGGAACATATGGAAGAAAAGGAATGGTTACAGATGTAATAGATGATCTTTTGAAAGAGGGAAAGCATTATGATCATGCAGTTATAATTGGTCCTATGATAATGATGAAGTTTGCTTCTAAAAAATGCAGAGAAAACAATATTCCAAATACTGTAAGTTTGAATCCTCTTATGGTTGATGGAACTGGAATGTGTGGTGCCTGCAGAGTTACTATAGACGGGAAAGTAAAATTTGCTTGTGTAGATGGTCCTGAATTTGATGGAGATCAGGTAAATTTTGATGAAGCTATGAGAAGACAGACTATGTATAAGACAGAAGAAGGAAGAAATATACTTATGATAGAAGATGGGGAAACTCATCATAATCCAGCCTGTCCTAATCACGAGATAATAGTGGATAAAAAGAAAAGAGTACCTGTAAGAGAGCAAGAACCTGATGTAAGAAATAAAAACTTTGAGGAAGTATGCTATGGATATAATCTGGAAGAAGCTCAAGCAGAAGCAGCAAGATGTCTTAATTGTAAAAATCCATTATGTGTACAAGGTTGTCCTGTATCAATAGATATACCAACTTTTATTCAAAAAATAAAAGAAGGAGATATGAAAGAAGCAGGAAAAATAATAGCAAGATATTCTAATCTTCCAGCAGTGTGTGGAAGGGTATGTCCTCAGGAAACTCAATGTGAAGGAAAATGTATATTGGGAATAAAAGGAGAGGCAGTATCAATTGGAAAATTGGAAAGATTTGTGGGAGATTGGGTAATAGAAAATGGCATAGAATTTGAGATAAAAGAGAAGAATAATAAAAAAGTTGCAGTTATAGGAGGAGGTCCAGCAGGATTAACAGCAGCTGGTGATTTAGCTAAAATGGGATATGATGTAACTATATATGAAGCTCTTCATAAACTGGGAGGAGTACTTAGCTATGGAATACCAGAATTTAGACTTCCCAAGGAAAAAGTAGTTGACAAAGAGATAGAAAATCTATATAAGCTAGGAGTAAAAGTAGTAACTAATGCAATAGTAGGGAGAACTTTTACAATAGATGAACTTTTGGATAAAAAAGGATATTCAGCTGTATTTATAGGAAGTGGTGCAGGACTTCCTAGATTTATGAATATACCAGGAGAAAACTATAATGGTGTAATATCAGCAAATGAATTCCTTACAAGAGTAAATCTTATGAGAGCTAATAAATCTGATTATGCAACACCTATAAAAATAGGAAAGAGAGTAATAGTAGTAGGTGGAGGAAATGTTGCTATGGATGCTGCAAGAACAGCCAAAAGACTTGGAGCAGAAACAACAGTTGTATACAGAAGAGGGGAAACAGAACTTCCAGCCAGAAGAGAAGAAGTAGAGCATGCAAAAGAGGAAGGAATCAAGTTCCATTTTCTAGTATCTCCTACTGAAATAATTGGAGATGAAAAAGGTTGGGTAAAAGAGATAAAATGTATAAGAATGGAGTTAGGAGAACCAGACGAAAGTGGAAGAGCGAAATTCTCTCCATTAGAGAACAGTGAATTTATAATAGAGGGAGAAACAGTAATAATGTCACTGGGAACATCACCTAATCCTTTGATAGCTTCAACAACAGAAAATCTAAAAATAAATAGATGGAAGGGAATAGAAGCAGATGAGGAAACAGGAAGAACATCTAGAGAGGGAGTATTTGCAGGAGGAGATGCAGTAACAGGAGCAGCAACAGTGATTCTTGCAATGGAAGCAGGAAAAAAAGCAGCAGTAGAAATAGATAATTATTTAAAGAATAAATAAATTATTAAACCTGATGGAATATTTAATCTACATGATTTTACATTTTCATCAGGTTATTTTTATCTTTTTTAAATTTAAAAAATAAAGTTACTTGACAAAATAAAGTTAAAAGAGTATTATAAAGAAAAAGAAATAGTAAAGAAAAAAGAAATAATAAAGAAAATAGAGAAAACTATAGATTAGGGAGGTTGTTGAAATGAAAAATTATGATGCAATTGTAATAGGATTTGGAAAAGGTGGCAAAACTTTGGCTGGAGAAATGGCAAATCATGGTTGGAAGGTTGCTGTTGTGGAAAAGTCAGATAAAATGTATGGAGGAACTTGCATAAATGTAGGGTGTATCCCCACAAAATATCTCATAATAGAAGCTGGAAAAAATAAGTTTAAAAAATTAAATTCTATTGAAGAATATGCAGAAGTATATAGAAATACAATAGAAAAAAAGAATGAGTTAATTTCTCTTTTTAGAAAGAAAAACTATGACAACCTTAATGATAGAGAAAATATTGATATATATACTGGTGAAGGTTCTTTTGTAAATGAAAAAGTAATAGAAATAAAATTAAAAGGTGAAATTATTCAAATAAAAGGAGAAAGAATATTTATAAACACAGGAGCAGAAACTGTTATTCCTCCTATAAAAGGATTAAAAGAAAATAAGTATGTATATGACAGTGAAGCTATAATGCAATTAAAAGAACTGCCTAATAAACTAGTTATAATAGGTGGAGGATATATTGGGTTGGAGTATGCAGACATGTATAATAATTTTGGATCTGAAGTAATTGTTTTAGAAGGAAGTCCTTTATTCATACCACGTGAAGACAGGGAAATAGCAGATGAAATACAGAAAGTTATGGAAAGAAAGGGTATAAAATTTGTCTTAGGAGCAAAGGTAACAGAGGTGCAAGAAAATAAAGTTAGATATGAAAAAGACGGAGAGATTAAAACAATAGATGGTGATGCTATTCTTGTTGCTGTAGGAAGAAAACCTAATATAGAAGGATTAAAACTGGAAAATGCAGGTATAAAAACTACTGAAAGAGGAGCAGTATTAGTTGATGATAATCTTCATACATCTGTAGATAAAATTTGGGCTATGGGAGATGTTCATGGAGGATTACAATTTACATATACTTCTCTTGATGACTATCGTATAATCCGTAGTGAACTTTTTGGGGATAAGAAATATTCTTTAAAGGAAAGAGGACCAGTTCCATATACTGTATTTATTGAACCACAGTTTTCAAGAGTGGGAATGACAGAAGAAGAGGCAGTTCAAAAAGGATATAAAGTTAAAACTTCAAAGATGCCTGCAGCAAATCCAAGAATGAAAATATCAGGTGAAACTGATGGGCTTTTAAAAGCTGTTGTAGATGCAGAAACTGGAAAAATATTAGGAGCATCATTATTTTTTGCTCACTCAGGGGAAGTTATAAATAATATAAGACTTGCAATGATGGCAGATAAAGATTATACTTTTTTAAGAGATGGGATTTTTACACACCCTACAATGAGTGAAACATTGAATGATCTTTTTGGGCAGATAAAGTAAAGAAGGAGAAAGAATGAAAAATCAGTATGAATTACCATGTAATATAGCACAGGCATTGAACGTAATAGGAGATAAATGGACTCTTCTGATTGTTCATGAAATAATGCTTGGGGATAAGAGTTACAATGAACTTTTGAATAAATTAAAAGGAATAGCATCTAATCTTTTGTCTACTCGATTAAAATCTTTAGAGGAAGATGGAATAATCAAAGGAGAACTATATCAGGCACATCCACCAAGATACAAGTATACTTTAACAGAAAAAGGAAGGGATCTTCAAGATGTATTTAATAGTATAATTCTTTGGGGAAGCAGACATTTAAATAAATGTTATAAAAAACTTGTAGCTAAGAAAAGTGGACATAAAGTAGAAATTAAATATTATCTTCCTGAAACAAAAGAATTGTTGAATAGAGAAGAGGTTGAAGCGAGAGAAATATGTTAAAAATCTAATTTTATCGAAGAAATTCTTTACTAAATCAAATTGATATATTGTATTATAAAAAAAGTGATTCAAGAATATTTTGGATCACTTTTTTTATTTCGATTTTAATTTTAAATTATTACATAATATTTAAAATATGAAAAAAATGATTTTTCTTTATTTGTATTCAAAAAAATATAAAATATAATATTAAATTAGTTAAAAAAAATAATTTTTATTTTTTTATAACCATAAGCTATATCTTCTAGTAAATGTCTAAAAATTTTAAAATAATTATAAGGCAATTTAGTTAGAAGTTTTGGTATAAAATGACAAACTAAGAAAATAAAATATGAATAAAAAAAGAAAAATATAAATATAAAAGATTAAATATTGTATACAAATTATCTGTTTGAAATGATTTATGATATTGACAAGAAAATAAAATGAAGATATATTTATAATAATAACATTCTTTAAAATTGAAAAGTTTCACAAGGGAGAGATAGGGGAAGATGAAAAAAATAATAGTACTATTTTTGATTTTTAGAAATTTTATTTTTTCTGCACAAGAGGGAATAATTAGAGAAATGCAAAACAGAAATCAAGAGATAAATAGAGAAGAGAGAAGAAGAAAGGTAGAAGCAGTTGAAAGATTTGAAAAAGAAGGAAAATTTGATGAAAAATATCCTGAAAATATTCTTAATAAAAATATAAAAGATACTGGAAGCGAAATAAAAGAAATATTAATTTATGGAAATACTATTCTTTCTGAATTTAGTATAAATAGAATAAAAAATAAGTATATTGGGGAAAAAGGTGGAGAAAATGTTTTGAATTTTGTAAAGGAACTAGAGAATTTATACTTAGAAAAAGGATATATTGCAACCAGAGTAAAAATAGATATGGAAAATTCAAATTTTAAAGATGGTAAAGTTATCTGTGCAGTAATAGAAGGATATATAGAAAATATTGAAATTAAAGGAGAAAAAAATAAACTAAGAGTTTTTACTTCATTTCCTGTGAGAAGTGGAAAAATTCTTAATATGAAGGATCTTGATCAGGGAATAGAAAATTTAAATTCAATAGCAGCTAATGATGCTAAGTTAGATATATTGGCTGGGAAAGATCTAGGTGGAAGTATAATAGAGATCAGTAACAAGAAGAGTAAAAAAATTTCTGGAAGTATTAACTATAATAATCTTGGGCAGAAAAGCACAGGAGAAGAAAGGATGAAATTTGCTGTAACAATAGAGGATTTTTTAGGAATAAATGATTCTTTTACCAGCAGTTATCAGAGAAAATTGGGAAGAGAAAGAAAATATAAAGATTCAGAAAATTTTTCTTTTTACTATAGAGTTCCATTCAGATATTGGGACATTTCCATCATTAAAGATCAGTCAGAGTATATTACTCCAGTAAAAGCTGTAGGATATGACTATAAATCCAGAGGAGTTTCTAAAAATATGAATTATTCTATAAGAAGAATTTTACATAGAAATGATACTGGAAAAACAAGTATAGGGGTAACTTTGACTAACAAGGAAAGTAAAAATTATATAGATGATACTATGCTTGTAATGAGTTCTAGAAAATTATCTGTATTGAAAATTGATGTGGGGTATCAAAGAAGATTATTTAATGGGATGTTTTCTGGAGAAGTTGCTTATCATGAAGGATTAAAAAGGTTTGGTGCTGAAAGAGATGATTGGGAATATAAAGATTTTACAAGTCCTAAAGCACAATTCCAAAAATACACTACAGATTTAAACTGGTATAAACCTTTTAGAATAGGAGAACAGAATTTTTCATATAAATTTAGCTTTAGTGGACAATACTCTGATGATATTCTTTATTCTTCAGAAAAACTTAGTATAGGAGATGATACTACAGTAAGAGGATTTAAAGAAAACTCAATAATGGGAGATAAAGGAATTTATATAAGGAATGAAATTGCATATAGTTATAAATTTTTAGAACCTTTTATAGCTTATGATACAGGAAGGGTTAAAGATGTAACTAAAGATGAGTATTACAAAAAATATGGTTCAGAGATGAGTGGAGCTGCAGTAGGTGTAAGAGTGTATTTTCAATATTTAACTGCCAGTATAACTTATTCTAAGCCTGTTAATGCTCCAAGCTATGTAGATAAAAATAAACAGGAAATATATATTACTTTATCATGTATATTTTAAAATTGGGGAGGGATATAATTTATGAAAAATACATTTTTAAGAAAATTTTTGATTTATATTTATATATTTTTTAGTACATTTATTCAGCCTGTAATAGCAGCTTCTATTGTAGTAGATAAAAATAAAAATCAACAGTTAAATATTGACAAGGCAGCAAATGGCAAACCAGTTATTAATATAAATGCGCCTAATAAGAGTGGGATGTCTCATAATTTTTTTAAAGAATACAATGTAGAAAAAGAGGGAATAATCCTTAATAACAGTAACAAAAATGTAGAAAAAACTCAACTAGCTGGATATATAAATGGAAATCCTAATCTGACAAATAGAAAAGAAGCAGATACAATTCTAGCTGAAATAACAGGAACAAGCAGATCAAAATTGGAAGGTTTTACAGAGATTGCAGGAAAACAGGCTAACTTTATTTTATCCAATCCAAATGGAATATATGTAAATGGAGCAGGATTTATAAATACTCCAAGAGCAATATTGACAACAGGAAGAACAATATTAGATAAATTTGGAGAACTAAAAGGTTTTGATGTAGATGATGGAACAATAGTTATAGGTGGTTCGGGAATAGATGTAAGAAATCTTACAAAGTTTGATATTATATCAAGAACAGCTCAATTAAATGGAACAGTATATGGTGGAGATGAAGTTAACATAATTCTTGGAAGAAATAAGTATGATCTTGCATCAAAAACAGCTGTAGCAAAAGAGGATACAGGAGGAGAAAAGCCTAAAATTGCTTTAGATGGAAAGGCTTTAGGGTCACTTTATGCTGGAAGAATATATATACATAGTAATGAAAAAGGGGTAGGAGTAAACAGTCAATCAAGTATTTTAGCTGATGCAGAAGATGTTGTAATAGATGTGAATGGCGATCTTATTCTAAAAGATGTACAGGCAAAAAGAGATATTAATTTGAAATCAGAGAATATAGCAATTACAGAAAAAGCTGTATCTGAAAGAAATATAAAAGTAGATGGAAAAGAAATAGTTAATTCAGGAACTTTGTCAGCAAATCAAGATATAGTCTTGAGAGGAAAAAATTTTATTAATGAAAAAGAAACTGTGGCTAAAAATATAAATGTTGCAGCTGAGAAAATTGAAAATAATGGAACTATTTTTGGGGAAGAAAAATTAAATATAATCAGTAAAAAAATCATGAATAAAAATGAGTCTGTAACAGCTGGGAGTAAGGCAAATATTGAAGCTGATGATATAACAAACTCAGGAATAATTTTGGGAGATATTGTTAATGTAAAAAGTAAAGAAATAGCAAATGTAGGAACGATATCTGGAAAAAATACTGCAAAGATTATATCTAATGTAAAAAATAGTGGAAATATTCAAGGAAAAAATAGAGTAGAAATTATTGGAGAAATAAACAATGATAAAAATATAAAATCAGAAAAAGAACTATTAATATCTGGGAGCTTATATAATCAAGGATATATTTATAGTGTAAACTCTGAATTGAATGGAAAAATAAACAACAATGGAAATCTTTTATCTTTGACAAACATGAATATTTTAGGAAACATAAATAACTCAAACAATCTTGTCAGTGGAGATAAATTAATATTACTCAGTGAGAATTTAGAGAATAGAGGAAACATTTCATCAAAAGTTATTGAAGTAACAGGAAATATCTTAAATAATTCTAATTCAATCACAGGAGAAACTATATATTTAAATATTGGGGATATAGTTAATAATGAAACTATATATGCTGAAAGTTTTTTAACTATTGAAGGAAAAAGTTTAGTAAATAATAAGTTTATTCAAAGTTTGGCAGGGATAAATATTGTTTCTAATAATGTAAATAACATTGGTGACCTGTTTGCAAAAGAAGACATAACAGTAAAAACCGATGATATGACAAATGCAGGAAAAATAATATCAGAGAGGATAGGGAGATTTGAAACAAAAAATTATCTCATTAACAACAATATAATTCAAGGAAATATATTAGAATTAAAGGATGTAGAAAATAATGAGAAATTAATATCTGAGAAAAATATGAAAATTGATACTTTGAAGAACAGTGGAACAGTGACTGCTCTTGAAAATATAGAGATAAATAATACTCAAAATGAAACTACAGGAAAAATAGTATCTGGAAAAGATATAATTGTAAAAAAATCATTAGAAAATGATGGTATTTTATCTGCAAAGGGAAATTTAAGTGGAATAAGTATAAAAAATAGTGGGAATATTTTATCTGATAAAGATATTCTATTAAAAGAATTAGCAGAAAATAAAGGAGTAATAGAAGGAAGTAATATCAATATAATAAATACAGGAAATATTAATAATGATTTTGGAGAAATAAAAGTTTTTAATGAAGAATCAAAAATTGATATAACAGCTTCTAATTTAACAAATAATAGAGGGAAAATTCAATCTCAAGGAATACTGTCATTAAATATTAGTGAGGATTTAATACTAGCTGGATTGATAACAGGAGATAAAGAATTAAGTATTAATGCAAAATCTTTGGTATCGAATAGTGATATTGAAAATAATGGAAGTATTACTTTAAAATTAGAAGGGAATTTTGTAAATAATAGAAAATTTGTGAGTGGAGAGAATATTGAAATTACTGCTGGTAATTTAACTAACAGTGGAACACTAGGAAGTGTAAAAGGTTTTCTTGCAAATATTTTAGGAAAATTAAATAATTTAAAAGACATAGTTTTAGGATCAGGAAAGAATGAAATTGTGTCTAATGATGAAATTAAAAATAGTGGATTTTTAACTTCACAGGGGGACTTAATTCTGAAGTCTAAAAATTTAATCAACTCTGGACAAATAGCATCAGGAAAAGAATTAGGAATAAATTTAAGTGGGAATATGGTCAATAATGAAGATTCCTTAATATATTCTAATTCTAATATGGATATCAATGCAATTGGAGATGTACTAAATGAAAAAGGAGAAATCTATTCTGGGAATAATTTGATAATTACAACTGAAGGAAATGTGAAAAATACAATAGGTGATATAGAAAGTATAGGGGATATCACAATTAATGCTTCTCATATGGAGAATATAGGAGAAATTACAGGTTCACATTCAATAATATATGTAACTGGAGGAAATTTAAATTTAGATACAAGTACAGTAAATAAAGCTAAACTTAATGCTAAAAGTGTTGAACTGATGAACAGATTAGCAAAAGAATATATGAAAAGCAATAACTGGACATGGTTTCATGATGGTGGAGGTGTATATCTTTATGGAGGAGAAAAAGTTGTCAGCAATTACACTAGCAATCTTTCTTATCTGACAGCTGGAAAAAATTTAACTTTAAATATCAAAAATGATATTATCAATAGAGAGGGAAATATTTTAGCAGGAAATGATATAAATATTGATGCTAAGAATCTAACAAATGAAAATTTTCTTAAAGAAATTACAACAAAAGCTGAATGGAGAAGAGACTATGAACTTCATGGTAGTGCTATGTATACACTGAAATATGGAGCTTATTATTATGATGGACAAATATATAACCATAATAGAGATAAAGGGAATGTAATAATAAAAGATGATATTATATGGAAAGTTGGTTCAGATAAAGCTACTAAAATATCAGCTGGAGGAAATCTTAATATAAGAGCTAATAAGGTTGGAAATGGTATTCTTGCAAATGATAAACATACAGCAAATAAGAAAAATGTAAATGCTGGTGAAGTATCATTAAATGAAAATAATATTCAAAAGACAGGAACAATAGAGACTGAAGAGTATATAAAAATTCCAAAGGGAGATAAAGGACTTTTTAAGGTCAATGAAGAATTTACAGAAAGTGGAATTTTTCAAATGAATGCTGAGAAAAATCTGGTTAATAATAATAGCAAACCTGGATTTTCATGCCTTATAGAAACAAATGTAAAGTTTGTGGATAAAGGAATGTTTTTGGGATCAGAGTATTTTTTTAATAAAATTAATTTTAATCCTGAAGAAAATATAAGACTTTTAGGAGATGAATTTTTTGAAACAAAATTTGTCAATAGGGCTATATTAGAAAGTACAGGGGTAAGATATCTAAATGGAGCTACAAACGATAAGGAACAAATGCAGATTCTATATGATAATTCCATTAAGGCTATGGAGGATATGAATCTTTCAATAGGAATATCTCTGACAGCAGAACAGATAAATAATTTGAAAGAGGATATTATCTGGTATGTAGAAGAAGAGGTAAATGGAGTAAAAGTTCTTGTACCTAAAGTATATCTGTCTAAGGAAACTCTAGCTTCATTAGGAGATAATCAAAGTGGACTGTATGCTGGAGATTCTCTAAATATTTCAGCTGTGACTGTAAATAATACTGGTAAGATACAGTCAAGTGGAAATGTTACTATAAACACTGAAGAACTATTAAATAAATCAGTATTAGGAGAGTACAAAGCAGGAATCAAAGGAAATAATATAAATATAGTGTCAGTTGGAGATATCAGTAATATTGGAGCAGAGATTGATGCTGAAAACAGTTTGAATCTGGAATCTTTAAAAGGAAATATTGCTAACAAAACTATATACAGAGAAAATGTACTTGGAGGTAAAAAGACTGTCTCTAGAGTGGAAAATACAGCTTCTATAACAGGAGGCAATATCAACATCAATGCAGGAGAAAATTTTGAGAATACAGGGGCATTAGTAAAGGCAGAAGAGAATTTAAACATCAGTGCTAAAGATATAAATCTAGACACAGTGGAAATATATAATTATGAAAAAATAGGTGGAGGTAAAAATTATACTATCACTGAAAGCAATAAAAATTTTGGTGGAAGCATAGAAGGAAATAATATAACTCTTGATGCAGAAAAAAATATAAATGTTAAAGGTTCAAATGTTGTGGCAGAAAATAACCTGAATGTCAAAGCAGGGGAAAATGTAAATATAACAGCATCAGTAGATACAGATTATTATGAGAAACAAAAGAGCAAGAAAAAAAGTTTTGGAAGAAGTAAATCTTCTACAGAAGTCAAATATAGTACTTCTCATAATAGTTCTAATTTAATTGGAGAAAATATAAATATAGCAAGTGGAAATAATACTTCAATAATTGGAAGCAATATTCAGGCAGGAACTGAAGGAAAGGCTGAAATAAATGCTGGGGGAGATATTATACAGGGTGCTGTGAAAGATATCAATTACAGCTATAAGAAAACTACTAAGAAAGGATTTCTTGGACTTACAGGAAGTTCAAAATCTACTGAAAGCTATAAAGAAGATGCTGTAAAAGCAAATACTATATCTGGAACAGGAGGAACAACATATGTAGCAGATAAAGGAATCATGCTGGAAGGAGTAACAGTAGTATCAACAGGAAATGTAACTCTGAAAGGAACAGATGTCAGTATAAATCCAGCAGAGGAAAAATCTTTCCATGAAGTTAAACAAAAGAAAAAAGGTTTTGCTGGTTCTATCAGTGGTGGTGGAATAAGTCTGTCTTATGGAAAATCTAAAGATGAAATAAAGACTACAGCTACAGAAAATATAGCTTCAAATATTGTATCTCAAGGTAAAGTTACAATAGAAGCTGATGGAGGAAAGGCAGAACTTAAATCTGTGGACATCTATGGAAGTGAAGGCATTGACATAAGCGGAACAAAAGGAGTAGAATTAACTACAGCTAAGAATAAAACTACTGTAGATGAAAAACATAAATCTACATCTATAGGTGTAAATGTAGGAATTCAAAGTTCTATCACAAATACAGTAGAAAATATCAAGAATATAGATAAATTGACAGATTTTGGTGGAAACTCATATGATATAGCTAATACTGCATCTGATTTGGTAGGAGCTATAAAAGATGGAGCAGATGCTATTGGAAAAATAAAACCAAAAGTTGTAGATAGCAATGGAAATATTGCATCAGAAAATTTAGAAGGTATAGTTTCAACAAATGTAAATGATTACATAAGTGTATCTGCTGGAATAAATAAAAGCAAATCAGAATCACATTCATCTGATGAGAGCAGTGTAAAAAATAAACTGGAATCTGGAGGAGATATAAATATCGGTTCGTTAGAAGGAAGTGTATTGATAGAAGGAACTGATATCAAAACAGAAAAAGATTTGAATCTGAAAGCAGATAAAGATATCATAGTTCAATCTTCTAAAGATGAATATAATTATTCAAATAAATCTTCATCTAGTGGAATAAGTGCTGATTTAAATATTTCAACAGATCCAAGTACTATTTTAGGCGGAGTGACTGTATCTCAAAACAAAGGAAAAGGAAAGGGAGAAGGAACAGCAAATGTAAATTCTAAATTTGAGGTAGGAGGAACTCATAGAGCAGAAGCAGGAGAAACAGTAAAATACGATGGAGCAAATGTAGAAGCTGGAAGAGTAGAGATAAAAGGAGAAGAGGTAATAATCTCATCTTCTAAAGATACAGGAATATCAAACTCAGAAAATAAAGGTGGAAGCATCAAATTTACTCCATTACCTTCAGAATTAAATGTAAATTACAATAAAGGAAAAGGAGAAAAAGACTGGGTAAGCGATCAGACAAGCATAATAGCAAAAGAAGGGGGAACAATAGAAAGTAAAGACTTCACAAATAGTGGAGCAATAATAGGGTCTGAAAGCGAAGAAAATAAACTGATAGTAAAAGCTGACAATGTAACAGTAGAAAGCCTAAAAGATAAAGATACAAACAAAGTCAGTGGTGGAGGAATCAGTATAAAAGGGGCAGGAGTACCAGGTGTCTCAGTAATAACAGGAGGACAGGACAAGAGACAGGATACAAATGCAACAGCAGTAAATACAGAATTTATAGTAAAAGGAGAGAATAAAACTGCTGAGGAATTGGGATTCAATACAGATATAAATAAAGCACAGGAAATAACAAAAGATGAAGACAGAGTACTGGATGTAGATCTGCATACTGATCTTTTGAATAAAGCAGAAAGAGATAAGATAGCAGAAGCAGGAGATTATCTGGAAGCAATCTATGAAGGAATAACAGATTCAGGAGTAGGAGGAACAGGAAATACAATTAAAGAAAAAATATATGGAAATATATTGAAAAAAACAGCAGAGAGATATCCTGGATTTGTAAAACTTAATGAAAAAACAATAGATGAAAATGGAGAAATACTGGCTGATAAATTAAATGAAAAAGGAAATAGAACAAAAGATTTGTTAGACTTTTTTGCAGTGAATGTAGGATATGAAGGAAAAGTGCCAGAAATATTAATTGGAGATCTTCCACCAGGAGAGGAAGCATTTGCAGCACCAGATCATAATACAATAGTAATAGATAGAAAGGTACTAGCATCAGCAGATTCAGATAAAGTATTAAGCTTATTAGCCCATGAACTTGGACATTTTAATAGTTATGATAGTAATACAGAAAGTACAGCAAAAAGAATGGAGAATACAGTATCAGGAGCAGTAAGCCAAAAAGAAGCAACAGCAAAGTATGAAGAAAACTTCCAAAAGAAATATGCAGGAAAAGATATAAGTGGAAGTGAGGCACAGAAGATAATAGATAGCATTCCAGAAGAAAATAGAGAGAAAGTAGCTGTATCTGATAGTTCGAATAATATTGCTGGAGCCTTTTTAGGAAGAGTAAATATAGGAGCAACACAATATTATGTTATTGATACTAAAATAGAAAAAGGAAGTGAAGTTAAAACTTATGATATTGGAATTGGGTTAGGGACACCTTCATTGGGTGGCTCAGTAAGTATGGTAATTTTACCTCATGCAAATAGTAGTAAGGATATAGCAGGACATTTTAGAGTAATCGGGGGATCAATTTCCATATTTGGTGGAGAAATATTATTAGATAGTAATAATAATTTCATGGGATTAAAATACAGCATAGGAGTAACTCCTAATGCAGTACCAGCAGGTGAAGTACATTTAGGAGCTGACAGTTCAATAGTAAGGAATGTAGAAAATATAAAAGTAACTAATGAAATGATAAAATTAAGTAAAGAAATAGAAGACTTATCAATTACAGGAGAAAGTGCAAGTAAAAATGTAGGGAGAATAAATATTTTATCAACAAAATTATTAATGGAAATCAGAAAAAATAATTCCAAAGGAGATAAAAAATGAAAGTGATAAAAGCAGATGATAAAATAATTGTAAAAAAAAATAATAGTAAATATTCGAATAAGTCTTTATTCTTACAATTATTAATGATTTCAGCCATGGCACTTTTTGCAGTAGCTTTTTTTAACTCAAAAATAGCGATATACTTTTTTGTTATAGGAAATGGAGTGAGTTTTTTAGGAAGTATTCCATATAGACTTTCATATCTAGCTAATGAAGAAATGATTATAAAAAAAAATAAAATATTGATAACTTATTCTTTTTTTAAAATTCCATTAAAAAAAATAAAAATAAATAATGATAATTTTCTTGTTATAAGTTATAATACTTTTTTTAAAACAAACTTAAAAATGTATATAAAATCTGTAATTTCTGTTATTACTCCTAATAGATATAGATTAATGAAGTTAACTTATGAAAACAAAGTCTATAGCTTTGGATATGATTTACTGGAGAGTGATTACAATACAATAAAAAACTTAATATTAGAACAAAGAGAAACAAAGTAAAAAACTTTAATGTTTTATAGGTGACTCAATTTATTTGAGTCACTTATAGTTTAGGATTAGCCCCAAATTTAGCTCCAAGTTTAGAAGTACATGGAGGAGTAGATAGTTCTATTCTTAAAAATATCGAAAATATAAAAATAACTCCTAGGATAATAGAATTAAGTAAAGAAATAGAACATTTGGCTCCAACATTAGAGGAGGCTGCATTAAATAATATTGCAATTACTTCTCTTTCTAATGAAATATTAAAAGAAATAAAAAATATAAATAAGGAGAAGAAAAATGGAAGTTATAAAGAAAAAAGATTTAATAATCGTTAAAATTAATAATGTTAGTTCATGGAAATGTATTACTTTTTTTAATGGACTAATTATTCTCATTATTTTAATACTTTTTGTTTTTATTTTTAATTTTAAAAATATATTTCTTTTACTAGCTTTTATTGTATTTTTTATTTTAAGTTCATTAGATTTAAAATATTCATTTTATGCTAATGAAGAAATGATTATTAAAAAAAAGAAATAATTATACAATATTATGCATGGAAAAATCCATTTAAAATAATTAAAATATTTAATAATGATTCCTTAGGAATGGTCTATGATTATTCTTTTAAATCAAATTTAAAAATGTTTTTTAAGCCAAATATTGCAATGGGAAATCCTGATAAATATAGATTAATGAAATTTATTTCTAACACTGGACTTCATAGTTTTGGATATAATTTATCAGAAACTGATTATCATATTATTAAAACTTTTATCTTAGAAAAGCGAGATACTAAAGAATAAGAAAATTAATATTTTATAGGCAGCCTAATTAATTTAGGCTACTCAATAAGATATTAATTAAAGACTGGGTAAGCGATCAGACAAGTATAATAGCAAAAGAAGGGAGAACAATAGAAAGTAAAGACTTCACAAATAGTGGAGCAATAATAGGGTCTGAAAGCGAAGAAAATAAACTAATAGTAAAAGCTGACAATGTAACAGTAGAAAATCTAAAAGATAAAGATACAAACAAAGTCAGTGGCGGTGGAATTAACATAAAAGGAACAGGAGTACCAAATGTCTCAATAATAACAAGAGGGCAGGACAAGAGACAGGATACAAATGCAACAGCAGTAAATACAGAGTTTATAGTACAGGGAGAAAATAAAACTGCTGAAGAGTTAGGATTCAATACAGATATAAATAAGGCACAGGAAATAACAAAAGATGAAGATAAAGTATTGGATGTAGATCTGCATACTGACCTTTTGAATAAAGCAGAAAGAGATAAGATAGCACAAGCTGGAGAGAAAATAGGAGACCTAGCAGGAGCAATAATTAATTCAAATGATGGTGGAATATTTAATACATATAAAGAAAATAGATATGGAAATCTATTAAATGACTATATAAAAAAATCAGGAGTATCAGGACTATTTCTTGATGAAAAAATATCATTAGAAGATAAAAGAATGGCATTGACAGACTTAGTAGAAGGATTTTTAAATGAGAGAGGCTATAAAGGACCAATGCCAGAGATACATATAGGAGAAAAATCTTTTGCAGTAGACAGTAGTAAAGGTTATGGAACAGAAGACAGTAAAAATGGAAAAGAAATAATCTTCATAAGTCAGGATTCCTTAAATAGCCCAGATGTATTACAAAAACTGGGACATGAATTAGGTCATTTAGTAAAATATGATAAAGATGAAAAGACAGCAGAAAATATAGGAAGCAAGATAGAAAATATAAAACCAGAAGAAGAAAAAGATTACAATGAATATCTAGCTTCAATAAAAGATAAGTATAAAGATATGCCAAGTCTGGAAGAATCAAAAGAGTTAGAAAGTAAGATTCCTGACAAGTATAAAGAAAAAATAGTAGGAGTAGATGATGTAATTATAATAGCTGGACTTACAGTAGTAGGAACAGCAGTTTGGGAATATACACAAACACCAGAGTTTAAAGAAAGTGTAAGACAGGCATGGTTAAAATCACAAGAAAAACTTCAAAAGGTAATGACATATTCAGAATTCCAGATATTAATGGTAAGAGAAATAATGATAACCCAAGGTGGAGTAGCCCCAGAAAATATAGTAATTGGAACAGGAGAAAATAAGGAAACTATATTGCCACTGCCAAATTCAATACCTGATGAACTTAAACCTCCTATTCATACAGGAGGAGGAAGTCAAGAAGTAACTAAAAATGATATTTATGAATTTCCAGAAACATCACCAATTCCACCATTAACAAATACAGCTGATACTGAAGGAAAAGGAAAAGTTGAAGAAACAAATATTCATGTTGGTGAAATTCCTGAAGTAAATAAAGAAATTATACATGTTATAACTGAAAAAGAAGCAAGAGAAAAGTATAAAAATACATTAAATAAAACCAAAGTAGAAGGGGACTATCCAAGTTATAAATCAGGTTCAGATATTTTAAGAGATCAATTACTAAAATCTGGAGTTGAGGAACCAAATTATCAGAATGCAGCACATCATGTTGTAGCAGAAAAAGGAACAGGAATGCCTGATGCTACAAGAATTTTAGAAAAATTAGGAATAGATGTTAATTCAGCATGTAATGGAGTTTTCCTTCCTACAAAAAAAGCTAGTAAAACTGATTATGACACAGAGACTTTACATAGTGGTCCTAATGGTGCTGATTATAAAAAGACTGTTAATAGTAGAATAAATAATGCCTATAAAGATGCAGTGAAAAAAGGACTTAGTAAGGATAAAATAATTGAAAAAGTGGTAAAAGAAATAGATAACATAAAAAATGATTTACAAACAGGAAAATTAAAAATAAATAGTGCAGAATTATAATTAAAATCTTATTAAATGAAAAGTAGAAAATAGAAGGAGATTAAGATGAAAATATATAAAATTGATTTTAGTTTTGATAATAATGAACCTGTATTTGGAGCAAAGGAAAATTTCAAAATAGAAAATTCTAAATTTACAAAAGAAGAAATAGTAAATTTTTTAAATTGGATTGATATTAAAGATTTTTCTTTAATGGATGAAATAATGATGAGAGAAATGAGAAATATGTCAATAAGTGATTTGAAAAAGTATATTAATTTAGTAACAGAAGATAAAATTTCTGAATTACCAGATATGATGTATATTGCAGGATTTGGAGAAACAATTCTATTATCAAAAGAAGCTAAAGAGTATATTCAAAAAAAATATAAGAATGAAAATATTGAATATATAGAAGTTTGCTATAAAAATATTCCATTGTATATTATGAATGTAATGGAAAGTGAAGAGTGCTATATAGATGATTCTCCTCAAATAGATCATGAATATATGCTTGATTTTTCAAAAATAAAGAATAATGATATTTTCAGAGCTAGAGAAGTGGGAAATTCTAAATATGCTATATCAGGAATATATTGTAATGAAAATTTTAAAAACTATATAGAAGAAAGTGATTTAAAAGGATATAAGTTTATAGAAATCAGAGATATAAATGATGGGGTTCCAATTCCAGAAGAAAAAGAAGAATATGTTTTTAAGGAAGAACCTACAAGAGGATTTTATCCAAATGGTAATTTATGGTATGAAGGAACTATCTGGAAAGGATATAGAGTAAATAAATGGAGATACTATTATGAAGATGGAAGCCTTAAAATGGAAGGAAATTTTGCTGGAAAAGATGCAGAAATATTGGAAATGGGAGAACAAACAGGAGAATGGAGATACTACTATAACGACGGAAAAATCAAAACAATAGGGCATTTTAAAAAAGGTAAGAAAAAAGGAGTATTTAAAACTTATGATGAGACAGATGGTTCATTATGGCTGGAGAAATACTATGAAACAGGAGAAGAAAATGAATTGATAAAATGTAAATTTTATTATAAAAATGGGCAGATAGAAAAAGAAGGAACAGCATATGAAAGAAATAACTGGGAAATTTCAGGAGAATGGAAATATTACGATATGGAAGGAAATCTAAAAAAAATAGAGATTTATGATAAAAATGATTTGGTAGAAGAAAGATTGTTTTAAATGGATTTAATATTTTACAGGTGACTCAAATAATTGAGTCACTTAATAAAAGATTAATATTATTGATGATATAGGTTATAAAGAAAAAATGCCAGCAGAAATTTTTATCAGATAAAAGTTTCAATATTCATGGTAGTTCAGATAATAAAAATAATACATCAACAGGAGCAGGGCTGACATATGGAAAATATGATAAAGAATGGGTAACAGACCAAAGCTCAATCATAGGAAGAGAAAACAGTGACATAAAAGTTGAGGGAAATACTCATTTAGAAGGAGGACTTTTAAGAGGAAAAGATACTACTCTCACTACAGGAACATTGACTTACAATGATGTCAATGATCATGAAAAAGGAATGAATATAGGAATAAGCGGAGACATATCTGGAAGCAGTAAAAGTGAAGATGAATCAAATCAGAAAACTGTAGAAGGAAGCTATAGTGCAGTGGATAGAGAACAGATAACACATGCTACAATAGGAGATGGAACAATAATAGTAAATGGAAAAGAAGAGAACCCAGAAGGATTAAACAGAGATGAAAGCAAAGCACAAGAGATAACAAAAGATGTTAATGTTGATAATATCAATGTCAAATATGACAGTGAAAGAAGAGAATGGAAAGATGTAAAAAAAATTATGACAGAACATGGTGCTGAACTTGATGGAACATTTAAGCAAATATTTGAATCATTAGGAAAAGAATATAAATATAATTTATCTGAAGATTTTGAAACTGTATGGAATGAATTAGAATTAATAGTTGGAAAAGATTTAAAACAAGATATGTTAGGAATAATACCAACTGAGAGAAACTTTGGGGGAATATACGATCAGCCAGTACTTAAAGCAGATGCAAGTCTTATAACAATAGAGATAACACCAACTCATGAAAAAGAACTAGGAGAAGGAGAGAATATAACTGTAAATGCTAAAATTTCATCAGGAGATGGAAAAGATATTGATAAACTTGACTTTGGAAATGGAATATTAAACTTTAAAGATGATATTCAAATGTCAAGTGCAAATCAGGCACTCACTAAAGAACAACGTGAAGCTTTAGGAAGAGGGGAAACTGTAACTATAACTACATGGTATAATCCATCTCATGGAGCAATTGCAGATGCTGCTGAAACATTGATTGATGTAGTTGGGTTCTATTCAGGAGGTAAAGTAGGAACAGGAAACTCTAAAAAACTAGCAGAAGAAATAAGAAAAAATCCTAACTTATTAAATGATTACACAGCTCATAGCCAAGGAACAGCAATAGCAGGAAATGCCATTATGGATTTAATAAATAGTGGAGATGGAGAATTACTAAGAGGTAAGAAAATAACATTTAATGGAAGTCCATTACATATGAAAAAAGTGGAAGAATTATCAAAAGAATATGGCTTTGAATTTGAACATCGTAGTAACTCTAAAGATCCAGTAGCACTAATTTTAGGTCTTAATGATGCTAATACAGAGAAAACAGGACATATAAATTCAAAAGATGCTTTTGGTTCAGGATATACTAAAACTATGGAATGGGAAAATGGAAAATATGTAGAAAAAATAGAAAAAAGTGATTTTCACAATGTAACAGAAGTAAAAACATTAAATGGAAAACCAACCAATTCAAAACTTAATCAACAGATTCAAAAAATAAAGGAAAAAATATTTAATAAAAAGAGGGGAGAGTAACTAATGAAAAAATTTCTATTAATATGTATACTATTAATTTCAACAGGATGTGCAGGGTTATATACAGATGTTAGATACAGAATAAAAGATGTAGAAGAAGGATATAAATTTGGAGATAACAATACAGTAGATTTAACAAAACCAATTGAAAAAAACAATAAAAAAATAGGAAAAATATATTTAGATATTGAAATATCAACCTATGAAACACTAAATAATGGAGAAAATATACTTGTAATTAGAAGTGGAAAAGCTCCTAATTATCCTTATGAAAAAGCTGATTTTGAAGAAAAGGAGAAATATAATTACATTGAACTTCCAGAAGGGGTAATAATTACTAAAAAAGATGGAGAAAAGATAAAAATAGGAGAAGATAAGATAAGATATACATATAAAGAAAATCCCAATACATCAATAAAAAGAGCAATGATATATATTCCAGAAAAACTATCAGGACCAATAGTAATAGATTTAGGAAAAATAAAGATAAATGGAAAAGAATATAAAACTCCAAAGATATATATGCAGAAATATAAAGATGTAGAAAGTTGGAGTTTACTGGGAGCAATTTTTGAACAAAGTCCATCATATAGAGGGACACCACTATACCATAGTGAAAAATGGGTAGATGATTAATACTTTAAAGGCAGTCTAAAGAAATTTAGACTGCTCATTAAGAGATTAATGTAAGACAAAAATAGTAATAGTAGGACCAAAAGATTTAAAAGAAATATAGAGTAAGGGAGAATAAGAAATGAAAAAATTAATAATAAAATTATTTATGCTTTCCATACTGCTTATAAGTTTTACAGGATGTTATACTTTGACAAAAATGTATAGTTATAGTGGAGGACCAGTGGATTATAATCCTCAAAAGCACTATGAGTATAGAGATTATGTATATATATATGCTTCAGTAGAAGATGAAGGGGATAAGAATAGTCCTATAAGTATGATAGAAGTTAGACCAATAAGATTTGCAAATTTAAAAAAATCTAAAAAAGTTGAACTTTTAAGTAAAGAAATAAAAGCAGAATATAATGGTAAAAGATACACTCTAAAAGTAGTAGATAAAACTGCTGTTCTTCCTTATAAGGAAGGAATTATTTTAAAAGAAGGAACAATTATATATTTTGGAAAAATTAAAGTTGATGATAAACTAATAATAGAAATGCCACCAATAAAATTTGAAAGTTATGTAGAAGTAAGTAAATATGTTCCTATTTTAGATGGATTGAATATTGAAACAAATAAAGAGATCTATCATGGACCAACAGCGAATTATAAAGGAAGATAGTTAATAGTTTAAAGGTAGTCTAAAGAAATTTAGGCTGCTCATTAAGAGAATATTAAAAAGGGAGAATAAAAATGATTTGCTAGAAGAAAGAATATTTTAATTGAATTTAATGTAATTATTTGAGTTATTTAATAAAATACTTGGAGGAAAAATTATGAAAAGAAATATTTTAAGTACACTTTTTCAAAAAATAATAGGAAAACCAGAACTCGAAAATTTTAATATTTATTCTAAGTTGATGAAAAAACCCAATTTATTTGAAGAATACACAAGCCTTGAAAAAGAACTTAGAGATAGAACTGATATTTCTAGTAGCTTTGTATTGCTTATATGTACTGGGGTAGTAGCATTATTAAAAATAAGTTCTATGGAAGCAAGAAGAGAAATATCATATACGATAGGTTTGGTTTTGCTTTTGACAATACTTCATAAAATTGCCATACTAGGTTTTATAAGAACACAATTTATAAATATAGAAAGATTACTAAATGTAAAAAAAACTCATGGAATTAGAGCTTGGAATGCTACTATCGGTTTTCTTTTAACAATTTTTTTTATTATAGGAGGGTTAATGTGGTTATCGGTAATTATAGAGAATAAAATAAAAAAAATAGAAAAAACAAAGGAAATAGAGAAAATAGGGAAAATGAATGAAGAGTTTAAAGAATTAAAACTTTCTAAATTTAATAATTTCTTGGAGGAATATGATGGAGAATCTATTAAGTAAAAAATAACCAAAGAATCTTTTATCAAAATTATTCCTTAAATAGTTAAGCATCTATCATATTGTTCTTGAATACTAAATTTAAAGTTGAAATATTTCAAATTTTATATAAAAAAATAGGATTATCGTACTAAAAAAGAACTATTTCCTTTCTTAATAAAAGAAAATAAAATTTCATCTTGACTTTGAAATGAAAATAATGTATCATAAATAAATCTTAAAAGTCCTATAGTTATATAGGACTTTTATTATAGCACTATTGAAATTCTTAGGGAAAGAGGAGGGAAAATGGACAGCATATTGCAGATAGTGAAGAGCATAAATAATGTTCTTTGGAGTTACTTATTGATTTTTTTACTGTGTGGAACAGGAATAATGTATACAGTAATGCTGAAGGGAGTTCAGATTACTAGATTTATGGACAGTGTTAGAAAAGTATTTCATAGAGGTTCAAGAAAAGGCAAAGCCGACTCCCAAGGAATGAATTCCTTTCAATCTCTGGCTACAGCTGTAGCAGCACAAGTTGGAACAGGAAATCTGGCTGGAGCAGCTACTGCTATAGCAGCAGGTGGACCAGGGGCTATATTCTGGATGTGGGTTACAGCTTTTTTTGGAATGGCAACTATATTTGCTGAAGCTGTTCTTGCTCAAATATATAAAGAAGATATAAATGGAGAAGTGAGAGGAGGACCAGCATTTTATATCAGTAAAGGATTAAAATGTAAAGGACTGGCAGTATTTTTTTCCATAACTATAATAATTGCTCTTGGGTTTGTAGGAAATATGGTACAGGCCAATTCTATAGGAGAAGCATTTAAGGAAGCCTTTGGTATAAATCCGATTATAATGGGAGCTATAACAGTTGTCATAGCAGGACTTATATTCAGAGGTGGAGTTAAGCAGATAGCTTCCTTCACAGAAAAAGTAGTTCCTTTTATGGCAGTATTGTATATGGTTGGAGGACTATATATACTTCTTTCTAACCTAAGTGGGACTATTCACGGGATAGAAATGATATTTGTAGGAGCATTTAACCCTAGAGCTGCCACTGGGGGACTACTAGGAGTGGGAGTAAAGCAGGCTGTAAGATATGGAGTTGCAAGAGGATTATTTTCCAATGAAGCAGGAATGGGAAGTACACCTCATGCCCATGCTATAGCTAAGGTCAGGAATCCTGTAGATCAAGGTATAATTGCAATGTTTGGAGTGTTTTTTGATACATTTATAATACTTACTATAACTGCTCTTATAATATTAGCAAATGTACCAATAGATGGAAAAATGACAGGTATATCATTAACACAGTTTGCATTTAAACAGGGAATGGGACAATTAGGAACAATATTTGTAGCTGTTGCTCTTCTTTTCTTTGCTTTTTCTACTATTATAGGCTGGTATTTCTTTGGGGAAGCAAATATCAGATATCTTTTTTCCAGTAAGAAAAGTGTGGACATATATTCATATGTAGTTTTAGTTTTTATATTTCTAGGCTGTCTTTTAAAGGTGGAATTAGTATGGGAACTTGCTGATATGTTCAACGGACTTATGGTCCTACCTAATATAATTGCACTTATTGGATTATCCAGTGTAGTTAAAAAAGGGCTGGAAGAATATAATAGAAGAGAAGGAGATTTTAAGTAAGAAAGGACGATTTACTTTAAGAATTTTTCAATAGTGTGTAAGAATAAAATAAAAATTTGACAAAATCATTTTTAAGGAATATAATCGTAAAAAAGAAAATAATAATTAAAATTGCTAGGGGAGCTGAAAAGCTGAGAAGGATAAAACCTGACCCTTGGAACCTGATCTGGATAGTACCAGCGGAGGGAAGCAAGTTTATTTTTCAGCCTCATTGAGATTTAGTTGGCAGAAAGTAGAACAATTGCTCTGTACCGTTTGGTATAGGGCATTTTTTATTTTCTGTCCTATAGCTCAGGAATAAAAACAACAGGAGGAAAAATATGTATTCTACACAAATGGAAGCAGCAAAAAAAGGTATCTTCACAAAAGAGATGGAGATAGTAGCAAGAGATGAAAATATGACAAAAGAGGAACTTATGGAAAAAATGGCTCAAGGGAGAATTGTTATACCTGCCAATATTAACCATAAAAATCTTTATCCAAGAGCAGTAGGAGAAAGAACTAAGACTAAAGTCAATGTAAATCTTGGAGTATCAGAAGATTGTTGTGATTATTGTGGGGAAATGGTAAAAGTACAGAAGGCCATTGAATATGGAGCAGATGCAATAATGGATTTAAGTACTTTTGGAGATACTAAGAAATTTAGAAGAGAGCTTGTGGAAAAATCATCAGTTATGCTTGGAACAGTACCTATGTATGATGCAGTTGCAAAATTGGGAAAAAATATAAAGGATATGTCTATTGAAGATCTATTTAGAGTAGTAGAGGAGCATTGTGAAGATGGAATAGATTTTCTTACTATTCATGCTGGATTAAACAGGACTTGTGTAGACAGATTAAAAAATAATAAAAGATTGACTAAAATTGTAAGCAGAGGGGGTTCTATACTTTTCCAATGGATGATGCTGAATGATAAGGAAAATCCTTTCTTTGAGCATTATGACAGACTTCTTGAGATTTGTAGAAAATATGATGTTACACTTAGTTTGGGAGATGGACTTAGACCTGGAAGTATTCATGATTCAACAGATGCGCCTCAAATACAGGAATTGCTTATACTTGGGGAACTTACAAAGAGAGCATGGGAGAAAGATGTGCAAGTAATGATAGAGGGGCCGGGACATATACCTATGCATGAAATAGTTACAAATATGCAGCTTGAGAAAAAATTGTGTCACAATGCTCCTTTCTATGTGCTGGGACCTCTAGTTACGGATATTGCTCCAGGATATGACCATATTACAGCTGCTATAGGGGGAGCTATTGCAGCATCTTCAGGAGCTGACTTTCTTTGCTATGTAACACCAGCAGAACATTTAAGACTGCCTACTCTTGAGGATATGAAAGAAGGAATAATGGCATCTAGAATAGCAGGACATGCTGCTGATATAGCAAAGGGGTTGAAAGGTGCTGTAGAATGGGATCATAGAATGAGTAAATTCAGAGGAGAACTTAATTGGAAGGGAATGTTTGCAGAATGTATAGACCCTGAGAAAGCAGAAGCATATAGGGCGTCCTCTGCTCCTATTGAAGAGGAAGTATGTACTATGTGTGGAGATTTATGTCCAATGAAAAGATGCAATGAAATATTAGACTAAAGATAGAAAGGAAGAATATGAATATAATTTTAAATGGAAAAAATTATTCATTAGAAGAAAATTTTACTGTTCAGAAACTTCTTAAAAAATTAGAGGAAGACTGGTCATTAGATCTCAGTGGAGCAGTTGTTCTTGTAAATGATGAAATAGTAAAAAAAGATAGATGGGAAGAAAGTAAAATATTTGAAAATGCAGAAATAGAAGTGCTTTCTTTTGTATCTGGGGGATAGTTGTAATAATGTTTAAAAAAAATCTTAATATTAAATGTAAATAAGATACTTATATTTCAAAATATTTATGTAATTTATTATTAGAAGTATAATTTTAGAGCTTTTTAATGGAAAGATTTGTATTTAATTTTATTTATAAAACATAAAAGAATAAATGATTAGCTTCTAATATAGTAATTCTGTTAATCAGAGATATCTTATTTCTGATTAGCAGAAAGATATTATAAATTAATTTATGCTTTGTTTATTTTAATTAACTATAGAAATCTTTCTGAAGTTTTAAAACTTAATCTAATTTTTATTTTACATATATTGAATAGAAAAGGAAGGTAAAATGGATAAATTTATATTAAAAGGACATGAATTTGGAAGCAGACTTCTTACAGGGACAGGGAAATTTTCTGATAAAAATTTAGTAGCTCCTATGCTGGAAGCCAGTGGATCACAAATAATAACAATGGCATTGAGAAGAATAAATTTTCAAAATCCTAAAGAGAATATTTTAAATTATATACCTAAACACATAACACTTTTACCTAATACTTCAGGAGCAAGAACAGCAGAAGAAGCAGTAAAAATAGCAAGAATTGCAAGAGAGGCTGGGTGTGGAGATTTTATCAAGATAGAAATAATTAATGATTCACAATATCTTATGCCTGATAATTCTGAAACAATAAAGGCTACAAAAATATTAGCTGATGAAGGATTTATTGTACTTCCATATATGATGCCTGATCTTATAGCTGCAAAAAGAATGGAAGATGCAGGAGCAGCAGCAGTTATGCCTTTAGGTTCTCCTATTGGTTCAAATAGAGGAATAGTTACCAAGCCTCTTATTGAAATGATGCTGGAAACTAACAGAGTCCCTATAATAGTAGACGCAGGAATAGGAAAACCATCTGATGCAGCAATAGCTATGGAGATGGGGTGTGATGCTGTTCTTGTAAATACAGCAATAGCTACAGCTCAAGATCCAGTAAAAATGGGGAGAGCTTTTTCATTAGCTGTAGAGGCTGGAAGAGAAGCTTTTCTTGCAAAAATTGCAGAGGAAAAGAAATATGCCAGTGCCTCATCACCATTGACTGGGTTTCTTTTTAGAGGTGACGAATAAGTGAGTTACTATGATGAACTTGCAAAATGGAAAGACTTTGATTTTGAAAAATATTTTTCTAATGTTACAGATGAGGGTATAAAAGAAAGTATAAAAAAAGATAAATTGAGTGTTTATGACTACTTAAATCTTCTTTCACCTAGAGCACAAAATCATTTGGAGGAAATGGCAGTGAAAGCTGCAAAACTTACAAGGCAACATTTTGGAAATGTAATAGGATTGTATCTTCCAATATATGTTTCTAATTACTGTACAAGTAACTGTGTCTATTGTGGTTTTTCAAAAAAAAATCATATAAAAAGAAGACATATGAAATTTGAAGAGATAGAACATGAGGCACAGGAAATAGCTAAGGCAGGAATAGGTAATATACTTCTTCTTACAGGAGAGGCTAAGGGATTGGTGGATAAGGAATATCTCAAAGGTGGAATAGATGTATTGAAAAAATATTTTTCTTCTGTTTCAATAGAAGTAATGCCTTTAGATGAAGAAGACTATAAGTATTTGGCAGAAGATGGATTAGATGGACTTACAGTATACCAAGAAACATATGATGAAAAAAGATATGAACAGGTACATCTTTCTGGAGAGAAAAGAAATTTTAAATATCGTTTGGATACACCTGAAAGAGGAGCAAGGGCAGGAATTAGAACTATTGGAATAGGGGCTCTTCTTGGATTGGGAGGAATAAGAAGCGATGCTTTTAAAACAGGACTTCATCTGAAATATCTTATGGAAAATTATCCTAACAGCGAATTCAGTATATCTTTTCCTAGAGTAAATGAGGCAGAAGGAAATTTGAAAGACAGCTATGCTGTAGATGATTTAACTTTTGTACAGATACTTCTAGCTAATAGAATATTTCAGCCAAAAGCTGGGATAACTCTTTCAACTCGGGAAAGCCCTATAATGAGAGATAATATTGTAGCCTTGGGGGTAACAAAATTTTCAGCTGGTTCAAGAACAGAAGTTGGAGGATATACTCATGAGAATGAATCTACTGCACAATTTGATATAACTGACAATAGAAATGTAGAGGAAATAGTAAAAGCTATAAGAGGAAAAGGATTGGAAGTAGTTTATAAAGACTGGGAGATATTAGTATGAAGATAGGAATAGCCGGAAGTGGAGGGATAGGTTCTAATGTAGCTGTACATCTTGTAAGAGCAGGTGTAAAAGAATTAAAATTTGGTGACTTTGATGTTATTGAAGAATCTAATCTCAATAGACAATTCTATTTTAAAGACCAGATAGGAAAATATAAAGCAGAGATGTTGTATGAAAATCTGAAAAGAATTAATCCAGATGGAGATTTTCAATATAATATAATTAAATTTGAAAGAGAAAATATAAAAGAATTTTTTCAAGACTGCGACATAATAATAGAAGGGTTTGATAAAAAAGAGTATAAAAGTATGCTTGTAGAGGAGTTGTATCCTTTGGGAAAACTTATAATATCTGCTTCAGGAATAGCCAGTTACGACTGTAAGGAAATTCAAATCAAAGAGGCAGGAAAAAATTTATATATAGTAGGGGATTTTCAAAAAGATATTTCATGTTATAAGACATATTCTCATAAAGTATCTGTGATAGCTGCCCTCATGGCAGAAATAGCGTTAAAAAGAGGTGGATATATTGAGGAATAGAATAGATATACCAAAAGGACTATATGGAATAACTGGTGATAATTTTGCCAATGGTAAAAGTAATTATGAATGTATAGAGGAAATGATAAAAGGTGGAATTAAAATAGTTCAATATAGGGATAAATTTAAAAGTACCAGAGAAAAAGTAGAAGAAGCAAAGGCGATAAAAAAATTGTGTCATAAAAATAATGTACTTTTTATAGTGAATGATGATGTAGCTGTTGCTATGTTGGTAGATGCTGATGGAGTACATGTAGGGCAAGATGATATGAAGCCAGATGATGTAAGAAAACTTATAGGAATAAATAAAATTATTGGTCTGTCTACTCATTCAGAGGAACAGGGAATGGCAGCATATAATAACGAAAATGTAGATTATATAGGAGTGGGACCTATATTTCCAACTACTACAAAAGATACAGCTCCAGTGGGATTGGAATATTTAGAATTTGCTGTAAAAAATCTACATCTTCCCTTTATAGCCATTGGTGGAATAAAAGAATATAATATAGATGAAATAATAAAAAGAGGAGCTCAAAGGATATGTCTTGTAAGTGATATTGTAGGAGCAGAGAATATATGTAAAAAAATTATTAATCTTAACAGTAAGATTTTGAAAAAATAATCATCATTTAATTTGATTTTGAGGTTATAATTTTCTTTTTTTTATAAGGTTAATATATTATTTCAATAGGTTAAGCCTCTTGACAATTACTAAATTAAGTATTAGAGTATAATAAGAAATGATAAATTAACTTTAAGAAAAGAGGGATTTTGTGCTAAAGATATACGACGATATAATGGGTAAGACAAATTCTAGTTTTGCATATAAAATATTAAAAGAAAACATACTTAGACTTGATTTAAAGCCGGGAGAAGAATTGCGTGAAATTGATTTGTTTCAATCTCTTAATATGAGCCGTACACCAATTAGAGAGGCACTTATTCTTTTGAAACATGATGGCTTAATAGAAACTCTTCCTCAAAGTGGAACTTTTGTTACTAAAATAGATAAAGAAAAATTTGAAGATGGAAAAATGTTAAGAATTTGTGTAGAAGAAAAAATGATACAGTTGGCTTGTGATACTTTTTCAGATGAATATCTTAAAAAATTAGAAGATAACCTCAGAAAGCAAAAATTTATCCTTGATACAACTAGAGATTATGTGGAGTTTCATAAACTAGATGTAGAATTCCATCAAATGATATTTGAAGGGGTAGGGTATAAGGATTTATTTAAAGTAACTACAGATAATTTTTTTGATTACCAGAGAGTTAGAGTTTTGAATTCATCAAATAAGATAAAAGATAATTTTATTCAAGAAAGCCATTTAAAAATATTAGATGCTATTAAAAATAAAAGGAAAGATAGAGTTCATGAACTGCTTAATGAACATTTCTCAAGATTATCAGCAAAATTAGGATATTTTATTGAAGAATATCCATTTTATTTTAAATAAGATGGAGAGGTTGGCTGAAATATTAGAGAATAATTTTAAAAATTGAAAAAGCTCTAAAGTTATACTTCTATCTGTACAGCTACCTTTTTTATTAAAAAATAAATGAAATTAGAATTTCTATAAAAATAATAAGTAGTATAAAATTGATAATATATCAAGTAGGATTGTAATTTTAGAACTTTTTTAGAAATCGTGAAAAGTATAAAATAAAATCTAGAAAAAAATAAATAAAAAAGCTGTCTGTTGACAGCTTTTTTTATGAAAATTAATTCTAAAATATATTAGAAACAGCAACTTGAAGAAGTATCACAATAAGAATTCCTATCATACCCCCACTTGCTCTTCTTCCTTTTTTTATATTATTTTTTACTTTTTCAAAATATATAATACTTCCTTTAAATCCAAGATATACAGGAAAAAGAAAGAGAAATGCCAGATACAATGAAGGAATATGGTTAGAAGTAATATTAATAAAGATTATATAAAGGATAGCATACTCGTACAATCCTCTATATCCCAGCCAGAAAGGAGCAAGAAAAAAGGCCCAGAAATTGAATCTTATGTAATCAGAGAGCCATTCGCTCATATAATGATTGAAACCATTTCCAATATGTTCCTGAAAACATTCCATATTATTTTCTATGAATTCAACATCTTCTATTAATAGTGGATTTTTCATAGTATATCTCCTTTTAGTCAGTACTGTATATAATCAATTATATCAATAATAGAAATATAAGTCAAATTTGATACTGCTAAAACATATAGATATATGTTTTTAAGAAGATGAAAGTATAATGAAAGAGAGATTAAAATTTAAAGAAAATTTTTAAGAATTAGTTTTTATTCTTTATAAGAAAAGAGTAGAAAAGATGAATGTTAGGCTTTATTTTAAATTAATTTTTTAGTATAATGAATGAATATGATAAAAAAAAATGTCTTTATGGAGGGAAAGTATGAAAAAATTTTTAAAAGGTTTGTTAATTGTTGGAATGTTATTTGCCCTAATTAGTTGTGGAACTTTAGAATCACAGAAGGCTTTAGAATCTCGTTTAAAATCAATACAATCAGGGAAAGAAGCAGAGAACACAGAAGATCAACAACTTAAAGTTATAGTTAAATTATTACAAAAAATGGAGTATAAAATTTTAAAAACTACTGAAAAAGGGAATGAGTCAGAAATAGAAGTACAATTTAAAGTTGTGAATATAGCTGGATATATGCCAGATTTTATGAGGGCATTAATGCCACTTGCTTTTTCAGGAGCTTCTGAAGAAGCAATTGAAGCAGTATCAATAAAATTTTTTGATGATTTATCAAAAGCCAAAGATATATCATTTCTTGAACAAAATCTTACAGTTTATTTAACAAAGAAAAATGGTAAATGGGAAGTAGTAAATAATGAAGAACTTTGGAATATTATAACGGGTAATGTTACAAAAGTATTTGGCGAATAAAATTTTTCTATGAAGAAGTTTTAAAAAGATATTTAAATGAAAAGAGGACTGAGAAATTAGTTTTTTTTTATACATTTTTGGTATAGCTAAAAATTTAGAATAAAAATGATGGGTTTGATTAACCTATCTTTTTTATTTTTTGTATTTTTATCATTTTGTTTTTACATTTTTTATCAAATTACTTTTATATTTTATCATTTTACTTTTCATTTTACAGGAAAAAACTGCAAAAAAATAAAAAAACATTTGACATATCGTGCACAATATATTATAAATATATTAATATATTTAGTACTTAATTAAAACTTTGATTTCAAAAATAGTTCATAAATGGAAAGATGGTTTTATAAGATACAGTAAATAAAAGTTTTTTTACAAAAATAGAAATTAAAATAATTTAATTTAACGAATAGGGAGGGAAGAGAAGAAATGAAATTTAGCTATTATCCTGGTTGTACTTTAAAAACTAAAGCACAAGACCTTGAGAAATATGCCTTAGATTCAGCTGCTGCTCTAGGTGTAGAATTAGAAGAGCAGAAGGATTGGCAATGCTGTGGAGCTGTATTTCCATTAGGTTCAGATGAAATTGCTACAAAGCTTTCTTCAGTGAGAAGTTTAGCAGCTTCTTATGCTAAGGGAGAGAAACTTGTGACTATATGTTCTGCATGTCATCACGTAATCAAAAGAACAAATGAAGAATTAAAATCTAATGAAGATATGAGAAGAAAAGTTAATAACTATCTTCAATTAGAAAATAACTACTCAGGGGAAGGTGAAGTAATTCATTACCTTGAAATGTTAAGAGATGAAATAGGATTTGACAAAATAGCAGAAAAAGTTGTGAAGCCTCTTAACCGTAAAATAGCAGCTTATTATGGTTGTATGCTTTTAAAACCTAAAAAAGCAATGAACTTTGATGATCCAGAAAATCCATCAATAATAGAGAATTTTATAAAAGCACTTGGAGGAACTCCAGTACTTTACCCATATAGAACAGAATGCTGTGGAGCTTATCTCGCTGTAAATAATAAAGAACTTACAGAAAAAATGAGCAGTAAGATAATAAAATCAGCTTTAGATAATGGAGCAGAGGAAATTGTTACAGCTTGTCCTTTGTGCAAGTATAACTTGGAACTTAAAGATACAGCATCTGTAAGTTATTTTTCAGAGATTTTAGCTGAAGCTTTAGGAGTTAAGTAAAATATTTCTAAAGACAGGGAGGAAAAATTGGAAAGAGATAAAGTAGTTTTCAATAAAGATAGAAAAGATGTACTTACAATAGAGGAAATCAGTAAGGAAAAAACAGCAAACTGCATGCAGTGTGGAAAGTGTTCTGCTGGTTGTCCTGCTGCAGATGATATGGATATACTTCCTCATCAGGTAATAAGACATTTGCAAATGGGAGATGTAGAAACAATAAAGAATAGTAAAACTATATGGACTT
>OKRR01000360.1_pt1 | contig 53482 bp, 42 predicted proteins | sample 1601211 | NCBI WGS metagenome assembly OKRR01 (sample SAMEA3541525, study PRJEB24748) | human gut metagenome | biome: human gut; feature: human-associated habitat; material: faeces | place: China | collected 2012
CCTGAAGATATCCTGACGTTAGGTATCGATGGAGTGAACCAAATCTGGCGTGATGAGAAGTTAAGAGCAGTTGGAAAGGCGAGGGCGAAGACCCTGATAGAAGCTGCTGAGCACAGCGTTGGAAGCAAAGAAGGTGCGGTGTCTGCAAGAATGGAAATTCGAATGCTTCTGGAGGACTATGAATCCAGAAATACGCGTCTACAGGAAGTTATGGTTCTAATTGAAGAACTGATAAGAAAGATTCCGATGGCTGAAAAGCTGTTAGAGATCAAAGGTGTGGGAATCAGGACAGTGTCAGGATTCCTTGCAGAAGTAGGTGATATCAGCCGCTTCAACAATCCGAAGGAACTGCAGAAACTTGCAGGATTTCCGTTGATTTTCTTCTTAGCGGCGTCTTTGTACATCTTACCGGAAGCATTGAACCAGTACCAACCTTCGTCATCACAGATGTCATTTTCACTGCAACCAGGAACTGTTTTCTGTACATCCTCATCAGTATCTAACATACCGGATTTCTCAAGCCACAGCCACTTATTCTCTGTTCTTGCGCCATCCATCTCTTCACCGAAGTAGTAAATAGCTCCTTGCCAATCCTGCCAACCATACAGCATCTCACCATCTTCGTTGAAAAGGTATGTCTTACCATTGATCTTCTTATCCTGATCAGCAACTTTTTTACCCTTGTTGTTGAAATAGTACCAATGCTTACCATCGGAATCCGGATCATCCTGATCATCATCAGACATAGTATACTTCCAAGCGTTTGTCAGCATAGCGCCATCTTCGCCTACATAGTAGTCATCGTCTACCCATGTGTTGGTCTCCATATCTCCCTCATCATCGAGGTGGAACCATTTACCGCCATCTTTTTTCCACTCGCCTGTTACCATCTCATCATCGCTATCATAGTAGTGCCAAACACCAGCGTCATCTTTCTGCCAACCAGCTGCGAAAGAAGTCATGGAAGCACCCATAGCGAGTAAAGCTGCTGCAGAAAGTACTGCAACTAATTTAGTCTGCTTTCTCATAATTAATGCACTCTCCTTTTTACTTTTTGAAATATTTTTCTCGAAATCCTAACTGCATTACCAGGTCATTATACTTCGGATATGGAAAAGTATCGGGAGGTGTTTTCATGTATCGAAAAATTACAATATTTTTAGAATACTGGAAAAACAGTAAACATCGCAAACCATTGATATTGCAGGGGGCCAGACAGGTAGGCAAAACCTATTCTGTTCTCGAATTTGGACGTACCCATTACGAAAATACTGTTTACTTTAATTTTGATACAAATCCAAAGCTTAAGCAGACATTTGATGAAGACATTAGTCCTGAATACTTGGTTCCGATTCTTTCTCATATATCCAGTCAGACGATTGTCCGCGAAACAACATTAATTGTATTTGATGAAAACAAGAAAATCGTGCCTCTGTATGCTGCTTTTTGTATATAAAATACTTTTTACAAAGATAACCAGAAATTTTATGTATTCTTCACAAAAGGAACACATCTTTGCGTTACACTAAAGCCATCAATTTTAAGGAGGCAATCGAGTATGACAGCTAATACAAAAACAACCTGGAGTGTCTGGGGAATCCTTTTTGGCATGGCGATTGTGCTGGGAATCGGAGTGGCATTTTTAGCATTTACTTTAACCAGAGATCCACAGATTCTGGCATTTTTATATGATAAAATCACAGTTCCGCAGAGCCTGCACTTCATTACCAATTTTAAATGGATTTTTAACCTGCTGGTTGTCTGCGTAACAGCAATTCCGGCCGCAGCCGTACTTTATGTAAGCGAGCGGGGATTCAGCCGCTGCGTGCAGCCAAAAGAAAAATAAAGACAGATAAACAAGAAATGATATATGCTCTAAGTGACTTCTTAATCATGATATTTGTCATGGTTAGTGAAGAAATCACTTAGAGCATTTTTGTTTCAAGACGAACTTGAGATTGAGATCGCGGAACTGGAAAAGGCTGTTACCGGCTACGAGCAGAGCCAGAAATCAGCAGAGAAATTTATAGCCTTGATTGACAAGTATGAGAATTTTGACACGCTGACAAACACCATCCACAAGCAGCCAGTCGGGAGAATATGACATTCCCGATGACCTGCCCAATCGCCGGACAGGTCATGGTCGCGGTTCTTATCCGGCAGCGGCTCGCCCATTGCCAGCAATGCTACGACCTGCTCCAGCAGCTCGATCTTCATGCCACGCTTTATGGCTCGTTTGTAGTCTTTTTTGAAACCGGTCGTGTATTTAACGGTATATTTGGTTTCTTTCATCTTTTCAGGTCAGCAAAGCTGAATCGGAATCCGAGCTTCCAGTTTGCACGTTTAAGTTCTGATTTAGCTAATCGCTTACTCTCCTGTATAATAAACATTTTTTCCAGAACCATTTATATGCAATTTTCCGGCACTGGATAATTCCTTTAAGATCCTATACGCTTTTGTTGTACCTATATTTAAAAGCGCTTCGGTTTCTTTTCTTGTTATTTTTTTATGCTCTGCTACATATGAGAGAATTTCAGCTTTTTCAGAAGATAGCGGCTGTCGGTAAACTGCTACCAGACGTTTCCTTGGTTTTGACAGCTTTTGTATTCCTTCGTTTCTATTTGGAAGTGTAACACGGAAAACACCTTTTGCTGTTTCAAAAAAAGGCTTTTTTTCGTTATCTCCATAGGCTCGTTGAATTTTTCCAATTCCTGTACCATAACTTTCTATTAACATCATGCGATAAAAAATAGCTGCCAAATTAGGATTCCTTGGCTGCGATACACCCAGAAAAATAGAATTTAATTCCAGTCCGGAAACCAATCCTCCCAATGAGACAATTTCTATACGATCGTCATAAATATTTATAATATTACTTCCACTAAACGAATAATCTCGATGAACGATACTATTTAAAAGCGCTTCTCTGATTGCCTCTTCTGGGTAATCTTTTTTATCAATACGGATTAAACCCGAAAAACTGGCTTGCGTTTTATTGTTTAAATCAATAAACTGATAAACGTCTTCCAATTGTTTTAAAATAGAACCAGAAAATTCCTTTCTATCTCTGAAAACCGCTTTATCTGTTCCTTGAAAAAGAGCCACTTTTGTTGTTACTTCACATTGATCCGATAATAGCAATGCAAGATTTGTGTATAAATGATCATCACCTATCAGTTTTAATGTTTGCATCTGTGATCTTCCAAACGCAATTTTTCGTTTGTGCATCTCATTTTCAAAATACTCAAATGTCAAATCCTGATTCATGCTTCGGCTTGTTTCATAGGAACATCTGCCGCTTTGAATGATCATTTCCCGGATGCCCTCATCTGTCATGGGTTGTGAAGAACTTCCTTTTCGAACATATACACCACTGGGCTTTAGACCTTTTTCCCGAATATAATATGGACGATTCGTTCCTGTTGCAATATTAATTTCAACGACCGTTTTTCCGTCAATTTCCACAGTTTTTATATTGACAAAAGGCATAATATCAGGTGCGATAGAATCTTTTAAAGAACCTGCAACCTGAAGCATGATTGCATCTGGATCATCTACGCCAATAATTGCTCCATCTTTTCTAACACCAATCAAAATAGTACCTCCAGAAGCATTTGCAAAGGCAATTACTTCTTTTCGAATCTCAGGTACATATTCTTGCTTAAATTCCACCTCTTGATTCTCAAACGAAAGCATACTATTCACCTTTCTTTCTTTCTTTCTTTCTTTCTTTCTTTCTTTCTTTCTTTCTTTCTTTCTTCTATTGTATTTGGGAAAGAAAGAAAAGTCAACGAAAAAAAGAAACGAAAAATCGACAAATCCCACCTCCCGATACTTTTCTATATCCGAAGTATAATGACCTGGTAATGCAGTTAGGATTTCGAGAAAAATATTTCAAAAAGTAAAAAGGAGAGTGCATTAATTATGAGAAAGCAGACTAAATTAGTTGCAGTACTTTCTGCAGCAGCTTTACTCGCTATGGGTGCTTCCATGACTTCTTTCGCAGCTGGTTGGGAGAAAGATGACGCTGGTGTTTGGCACTACTATGACAGCGACGATGAGATGGTAACAGGCGAGTGGAAAAAAGACGGTGGTAAGTGGTTCTATCTGGATGATGACGGCAACATGCTGACAGATTCTTGGGTAGACGATGACTACTATGTAGCTGAAGATGGTCATATGCTGACTAACGAGTGGAAGAAGACCGTGTCCGATGACGATCAGGATGATCCGGACGAGGATGGCGAAAGCTGGTACTACTTCGGCAGCAAGGGTAAAAAGACCACTTCTGATGATAAAAAGATCAATGGCAAGACTTACTTCTTCGATGAAGATGGAAAAATGCAGTATGGTTGGTATGCTGATTCTAACAACAACGTATACTACTTAGGCGAAGAGGATGACGGTGCTAGAACCAACTCTTCTTGGCTGTGGTTAGCTGCTCCGGATTCCGAAGATGATGATGAGAAAGATGCAGCAGATGCCGTAAGCCATGATTCTCAGAATGATGATGATCCGTGTGATGAAGAAGGTTGGTACTGGTTCGGTAGCGACGGTAAGATGTACAAAGACGCTAAGCAGAAAAAGATCAACGGTAAATACTACTACTTCAACAATCATGGTCAGATGCTGTATGAGTGGATCAATGGTGTTAAAGCAAACGTGGCTTCCAATGCAAAACTGGATAGCGATTCCATCGAAGCTACCGCTTCTGAAGTACGTTACATGAACGTAGTTGAAGAGGGCTGGAGAGCTGATGGCTGGTATCAGATCGATGGTGCTGATGCACTTAAGGCAGGCGATGATACCGATTGGTATTACTTCAAAGACGGTAAGGCTAAGAAAGCTGATGACGGTGAGAAGAACAATACTGACTTAACTGATGACGGTGCTAAAGTATATACCAAGAAGATCAAGATCAATGGCAAGAACTTCTGCTTCAATGAAATTGGTCAGATGCAGACTGGTTTACAGATGATCGATAAGAAATTCTACTACTTCGACAATGATGGTTATATGAAGACCGGCAAGATTGCTAATGTTGAAGAAGAGGATGATAACTACACCTACTACTTCGAGACCAAGAATGGTAAGAATGGTCAGGGTTATACAGGTGAGAAATCCGGTTACCTTTACTGGAATGGCAAGAGACTGGAAGCAGATGATGATTACAGAATCTATGTTGTAGATAAGAAATACTATCTGGTAAACAACAAAGGTAAACTTCAGAAATCTACTTCTAAAGAGTATGATGTAGAAAATTTTGGTGATGACGTTAAGTTTACGTTCAGAAACACATACGAGATTGCCTCTTCTACTAAAGATGGTTCTGAGGGCACCTATAAGAACGCCGCTACATTACCGAAGATTGAGCTGTTCGACAATGCAATTTATCAGGATGCACTGGGCGTTACACACTACGAGAATACAGATGCTTACGAGGCAGCACAGAACGCTGTAGCTAATAAATAATCTATATCTCAAATAACATTTAAAGAAGAGCTGTTACACAAACGTGTGGCAGATCTGAATAAAATGAAAAGGGTTGTGCACTTATATGGTGTAACAACCCTTTTTTGTTAGGGCGATTCCCAGGGGACTTTTTCTATCTTTTCAATCTCTTTCTCCACCTTGTTTCCCCCAGCCTTTCATGATATGATAATAAAAACAGCCTGATTTTTCGAAAGGAGCGATGATTCTATGACGAATCTTAATATTCCGGTTGGCGTCTCGGATTTTTCTCAGATACGTGAAAATGAATATTACTATGTGGATAAAACGGGACTCATTTCGGAATTATTAAAGAAAAGCACAGCAAACGTCACGCTGATTACTCGCCCCAGACGATTTGGAAAGACGCTGGCTATGAGTATGCTGGAACATTTTTTCGATATTCGACATGATAACCATTCGTTATTTCAAGATTTGGAAATCAGTCATGAATCAGCTATTTGTCAAACATGGATGAATCAGCGTCCGACTCTTTTTATTACCTTTAAGGATGTAGATGGGATTACATTTGACAGTGCTTTTGATATGCTGAAATTTGTCATATCCCAGATATGCATCGAATACTCTTATTTGGAGCAAAGCGATGCCGTCAGCGATGCATATAAAGAGATTTTTAAACGACTAAAAAATCAGACTGCATCTGCAACAGATGTAAAGGGTTCTATCCTGATTTTGATGAAAATGATGCAGGCTTATTATGGGAAGACAGTTATTCTTTTGTTGGATGAATACGATGTTCCCGTTGCGAAAGCAAGCAGCAATGGGTATTATCAGGAAATGCTGGAAATCATGAAAGCAATGATGAGTACCTCATTAAAAGATAATTCCAGCCTCTGCTTTGCGGTTGTGACAGGATGCTTGAAAATTGCTAAAGAAAGTATCTTCACTGGAACCAATAATTTTGTTTCGGATACCATCACAGATTCTCGATTAAATGAATATTTTGGCTTTACACAAAACGATGTAAATCAGATTTTAAAGGAATCCAATACTGCCGAATATTCGGATGAAATTAAAGCCTGGTATGACGGTTATCATTTCGGATGCTTTGATGTATATTGCCCGTGGGATGTGATGAATTATCTTCGGGATCTTCAGCATAATCCTTCCATGAAGCCTGAGAGTTATTGGAAGAATACAAGCGATAATGCAATTATTCGCTCTTTCATTGATTATGCTGGAAGCAGTATCACAATGAAATTGGAAAAATTATTGTCCGGCGGATATATTTTCCAAAAGATTGAAGAAAATTTAACCTATGATTATCTTCATTCTTCCGAGGATAACTTATGGAGTATTTTATATTTAACCGGTTATCTGACGCGCGTTCGAGAGATGGATATTCAAGAAACTATTCCAGATGGAACAACCGCGTTGATGATTCCGAATAGGGAAATCAAAGATATTTTTGAGTCAACAATTATAAAATGGTTTAACGAATCAACGAAGCATTGGAACCGCACAGAATTATTTCATGCGGTATGGGATGGAAACAGCGACAGGATGACGGATGAGATGAATAAACTTTTAAGAAAAACCATCAGTTATCATGATTACCGAGAAGACTTTTACCATGCATTTCTGGCAGGTATTTTTACTGGTGCCGGTTATGTGGTGGAGTCGAATAAAGAGCATGGAGAAGGACGAAGCGATGTGATTGTCTACGACTCTGAAAATGGACAATTGGCCCTTTTTGAAGTGAAATATTCCAGCACGCTTGACCAGATGAAACAATCCTGCCAAAAAGCACTTGCCCAGATCGATGAAAAAATGTATGCAAAAGAATTTGAGGATTCCTATGATAAAATTTTGTGTTATGGAATTGCTTTTTTTAAGAAACGCTGCCTGGTATATTTGAAAGATTGAATTAGTAAACGGTACAACGTTCGACCTTGACAAAAAGAGGACTCCGCCACCTCAGACTTCTCTGAAGTGACGGAGTCCTCTTATATCAAGCTATCAGCTTAATGATTCAGATTTGAATTGGATGTCAAATCACATCGGCCGCAAAAAGAGGATTTCTCAATCAACATCTCTTTTTACTGCCGCCGTGACAAATAACTTGCTTTTCATTTTTTAAATTCTAAAATTTTACATTCATGTTTTCGCGTCTTTAAATCATAATTGATTCCAACCAGCAGCATATTTCCTGAATAATCTTCCAGATTCTGGAAATATTGTTTTTTTAATATCTGGTGAATTGCGCCTTCGGCCGATTTGTTCCATTTTAGTTCGACAATCAAAGCTGGCTTATCCGGAAATTCTTTTCGCGGTAAATAAACTATATCTGCAAATCCAGATCCCGATGGAAATTCACGATAAACCTGATAAAAGTTTCTGGCAGCGTAGAGTGCCAGTGATACAGTATAACTCAGTGCATTTTCATTATTATACTGTAAATGGGATGTTTCAAAATGAGCCTGTTCCATATAGACAGCTACTTTTTCTTCATCTTTTCTCCAGATAGCATTAAGTAAATCAGCTGAGTTTTTCAATGCTTTCGAGACCTCTCCCCATTGAGAAACCGAAACCGCATTTACAAACTCTCCACGGATTTCATTATTCGGAATAAAAACTGATTTATGGCTGAAATCGTATCCAAGATATCCCAGATGAATCAGCAAAGTCAGGACATCATCCTCGCTGTGAAATGTCGTCATATCATTGCTGAAACTGCCTGTATTGACCGGTACCATTTCTCCGGCCATCATGCTGAGAACATCGTCTTTCAGCCCATCAAAATTCATGTCAATATATCCGCGCAGTGCCTCAAATGTTTCGGTCTGGTTCCAATAAGAATCGCAGATACCAGAAGTCATAGCAGCCACAACCGAACGCGGACTGTAAATAGAAGAGGCTTTTTCAAAGCGATATCCATCATACCATTCTTTGATTTCTGCCAAATCCATTTGATAATCTGAGCAGAGGCAGCGCACCTCATTTTCTGTGAAACCGACATATTGCGCCAGAACACCTGGATTTGCCATCGAGAATTCATCAAACATATTGAGCGCAGAATGGGTACCGTATTTTTTTATTGGCAATATTCCTGTCATATATGCCAGATGTATATGTGCCTTATCCTTTAGAAAATCACGAAGAAAATCCAGATATCGTTCCTGAGCCGCTTTATCTTCTGCGTATTCCCTAAAAATACAATCCCATTCATCAATGATTATAATAAATGGCTCATTTGTTTCAGCATAAATTTCCTTCATATTTTCCGTCAGATCTAATTCATCATAAAAATCAATCGTTGGATATTCACGGCGAATTTCTCTCATGAGTGAACGCCGGATCCGCTGAATCAATTCTTCTACATTAGAGCTTCGACTTAAAAATTCCTGGATATTTAAAAATATAGTTGTGTAAGTGTTTAAATATTTTTTATAATCTTTTGAACAGCTGATTTTTCGGTCTTTAAATAAAGTATCAGACTGACATCCCTTACTATAATAAGCAGCCAGCATATTGGCTGTAATGGATTTTCCAAATCTCCTTGGGCGGCTGACGCAGATATTTTTCTGGTTTGTTGCCAGCACACTGTTGGTATAAGAAATCAGCTCTGTTTTATCTACATAGATCTGAGAATGCACCGCTTCTGAAAAAGCTGCGTTTCCGGGATTTAAATATATACCCATATGGCTCCCTCTCTTTTTAATAAAACTGCACGTTTATCACACATCATGATAATTTGTTGTTTTTATTATCATATCATGAAAGAATCAGTGAAACAAGACTTGGAAGATATGCTTAAACTCAAAATGATAGTACTGCAGAGAGTTTTGCATATTCTATTCTTTAACTGACAGAGGGCAAATGCAGTCATACAGACAGGCTTCATTTACATTGCGACCACATAAAAAACTCCGCCATCTCGAAACACTTCGAGGTATCGGAGCTCTTTTTACTAAAAAAGAAGCGGCATTCCAGGAAATATCCTGAAATACCGCTTCTCAATTATCCTAGGTCAAATGACTAATCGAATAAAATTCAGATTAATTATTTGTTTAATCCTAACCAACCTTCAACAGCCTTAGTACCAGCCAGATTTGTGTAGGTATAAATATCGTCATCATACAGCTGGATGAACGGTACAGATACGATCTGATCCTCTGTAACAACATCTTTACCAAACTGAGCTTTTGCATCAGCAATCAGATCCTCAGCTTTGATTGTCTTACCGCTAGCTAAAGTAAAGGATACAACTTTCTTGCCGCTGATCTCTACTTTTACATCATCCTCAGCGATGCCCTTGTTCTCGATGTCATACTTCTTGGAGGTCTTCTGAACTTTACCCTTGGTATTGGTCAGATAGATGTCTCCATCATAGTAGTACAGTCTGTAGTCATCATCTGCATCCAGTCTCTTACCGTTGAAGTACAGATAATCATCTTTCAGACCATTGTAGCCAAGACCATTCTTACCATTCTTGGTGTTGAAGTAGAATGTGTAATCATCATCGTCGTTCTCTACAGATGTTACGCGGCCAGTCTTCTGATAGCCGTTGGCATCGAAGTAGTAGAATCCGCCGTCAGCCTGGCAGTACTGTAAGCCATCCTGCATCTGACCTTTTTCGTTGAAGGAGAAGTATTTACCTTCAATTTTGATTCTCTGAACGTATACAGCTCCGTCATCATCGTAAGTAGCGAAGTCTTTGGAACCGCCATCAGCGTATTTAACTTCACCGTCATCGATGTAGTACCAGTCTGTATCACCATCAGCATCCAGATCCTCAGCGCCGTCGATCTGATACCAGCCGTTACCTCTGGAACCATCTTCAACTTCGTTGTAGTATCTCATTACGCTGGTTGTAGCTAATTCGCCCTTAGCAAGGTTACCATCAAGCTGTGCGTTGGAACCCTGTTCAACAGCCTTACCATCAATCCACTCGTACAGCATCTGACCGTGCTCGTTGAACATATAGTATTTGCCGTTGATTTTCTTCTTGCCTGTGTCATGATATGCTTTACCAGAAGACTGGAACCAGTACCAACCCTCATCATCACAGTTGTCATCTTCAGAACAATCAAGAACTACTTCCAGATCATCATCATCATCCAGATCGTTCTCATTGTTACCGGATTTCTCAAGCCACAGCCACTTAGACTCAGCTCTCCAACCTTCGTCCTCAGTACCTAAGTAGTATGCGTTGCCGTCTTCCTCGTGCCAGCCATACTGCATCTCACCATCTTCGTTGAAGTAGTAGGTCTTGCCATTGATCTTCTTATCTGTATCGGTAACTTTTTTACCTTTGTTGTTGAAGTAGTACCAATGCTCGCCGCCGTCTTCCGGATCATCTTCATCCTCATCAGCCATGGTCTTTTTCCACTCGTTGGTCAGCATATGACCATCTTCAGCTACATAGTAGTCATCATCTACCCATGTATCTGTCTCCATCTCACCATCTTCGTCAAGATGGAACCATTTGCCGCCATCTTTCTTCCACTCGTCGGTTACCATCTCATCATCGCTGTCATAGTAGTGCCAAACTCCAGCGTCATCTTTCTCCCAACCAGCTGCGAAAGAAGTCATGGAAGCACCCATAGCGAGTAAAGCTGCTGCAGAAAGTACTGCAACTAATTTAGTCTGCTTTCTCATAATTAATGCACTCTCCTTTTTACTTTTTGAAATATTTTTCTCGAAATCCTAACTGCATTACTAGGTCATTATACTTCGGATATGGAAAATTATCAATAGTTTTTTTACAGAATTTCCAACTTTTTATTTTGAAGTGGAATATTGTCTGTATTTCCTATGTTTCTCTTCCCTGTGAAGTACTGCCTTTCTCCGATACATTCACATTATAATACACGTTTTTCCAAAATACCATAACATTTATCTGTGCATTTTCTTACGGATTTTTTACGAAAATTCTTTATGGTTTCGTAATTGTATTTATATTTGTACAATCCTGTTTTAACCGCCAAAATGCCTGTATTTCCAGTATTTTTTACATTTCTTATTTCCCACAGACCACCTTATCAAGCCTTTCGTCACTATTCACGCATACGTGCCCAGTAACAGTCTTTATTCTCCCCCCGCAGCATTGCTTTTTCCGTTTACTTTCTCTGTGTTTATGCTATAATGTTCATATATCACTTTTAATTTTATTTTTTGAACACACAACAGCTAGAACCTATTTTCACTCTTATCCATCTATAATGATGACGAAATACGTGAATATATAAGAGAAAAATAAAAGAATTTAATAATTCAGGAGGTTTTATATGGATCGCTATGGACTGATCTGCCGGAGTTTCTATGAGAATCCGGATGTAACCCAGCGGGAGCTTGCTTCGATTTTGAATCTTTCCCTGGGGACTGTGAATAAATTGCTTGGGGACTGCCTGGAGAAGGCATTTCTCATGACGGATATGGATACGGGGAAATATCTGCTGACCGAACAGGCGCTTAAGTATCTGGAACAATTTAAAGTGGATGGCGCCGTCATTACCGCCGCCGGGTTTGGCTCCCGGTTTGTGCCGCTGACGTTTGAGACGCCGAAGGGGCTTCTGGAAGTGTTTGGCGAGCGGATGATTGAGCGCCAGATCAAGCAGCTCCATGAAGCGGGGATCACGGATATCACAATTATCGTCGGTTATTTAAAGGAAAAGTTTGAATATCTGATCGACAAATATCAGGTCAAACTCCTCTATAACCCGGAGTACGCCACCAAAAATAATCTGGCTACGATCTACCATGCCCGCGAGCTGTTCCGCGGCCGCAATATGTATCTGCTTGTCTCGGACAACTGGATTCGAAATAATATGTACCATAAGTATGAGTGCGGCGCGTGGTACTCTTCCGTTTACATGGACGGTGAAACGTCTGAGTGGTGTCTTTCTTCTAATAAAAAGGGGCGCATCACATCGGTGCAGGTCGGTGGGCATGATTCCTGGGTCATGTATGGACCTGCGTTCCTCTCGCGTGATTTTTCCAACCAGCTGATTCCGCTCATTGAGGAAGCCTATCATCAGCCTGGCACAGAACAATGGTACTGGGAACAGGTTGTCGTCGATCATATCAAAGAACTGGATTTTTCGATGAACTGCCAGCCGGCGGATCAGGTCTATGAGTTTGAAAACCTGGAAGAACTGCGCCTGTTTGATCCGAAATATCAGAATCATTCGGACAATGCCGCCATGCAGCTGGTCGCACGCGTTTTCAATGTAAAAGAGGAAGCGATACACAACATCCGCTGTCTCAAATCCGGCATGACAAACCAGTCGTTCCTGTTTGAACTGGATGGAAAACATTATATCTGCCGCATTCCGGGTCCGGGAACAGAATTTCTGATTAACCGGAAAGAGGAGGAGGCTGTTTACAAGGCGGTCACACCGCTTGGCATTACCGAACATATTTTGTATTTTGACGGAAAAAACGGCTACAAGATCGCCCAGTATTATGAGGGCGCTCGGAATGCGGATGCAAAGAACCCGGATGAGATGGCAGCCTGTATGGATATGCTGCGGAAGCTGCATCATTCCGGCGTGACGGTTCCGCACACATTCCGCATCCGGGAACGGATTGATTTTTATGAGAGGATCTGCCGCGGACATGAGGAAATGCTGTTCGAGGACTACCCGGCGGTTCGTGCCCGGATGAATGAACTGATGGATCGCCTGGATACGCTGGAACGTCCATGCTGCCTCTCCCACATTGACTCGGTTGCAGACAATTTCCTGTTTCTGCCGGACGGCTCCCTACGTCTGATCGACTGGGAGTATGCGGGCATGTGCGATCCGCTCATTGATATTGCGATGTGCAGTATTTATTCATATTATTCACAAGAAGAGCTCGACCATCTTCTGGAAGAATATCTTCAGCATGCCCCATCGGACGAGGAACGTTTTGTCACGTATGCCTATGCGGCGCTGGGCGGTTTCCTGTGGGCGCTCTGGGCGGTCTTCAAGAGTATGGAAGGACGCGAATTTGGCGATTACACGATCGTGATGTACCGGTATGCTAAAAATTATTATCGAAAAATTGTTTCCGAGGGCTTGTTAAAATTGTAATATTTCCGTTAGGTATTTTACATTTTTCTATGTTATACTTATAAAGTAATTTGATATGATACCAGGGTCAAAAGGTCAGAAGTTCGACGCAAGCTTGCTTGCAGGAGAATTTTTGACCTTGGGACCCGCCAAAAACATGAGTAAGTAGCCATTTTTCAAAGAAAAATGAGCGAATTACGAATGTTTTTGAAGATTGCGGGAGCATATAGTGCGGAGCAATCTGGTATCAGAGGGGTCAAAATGCCTTTTGACCCCAACATCTTTGATATTAATTTCTACTGTAATCATAAATAACGATAAATCACATTGCAAGGGGGATACGCGATGCGGAAAAGATATGCAAAACTGCTTGGGCTTGCCTGCCTGATCGGTGCCATGGGGCTGCTTCCTTCTTCCCAGAGCCGTGCGGCCGGATGGCTGAAGGACGGAAACTACTGGTACTACATGACCGACGACGGTCAGAAGCATACCGGATGGGTACATATCGGAGAGAAATATTATTATATGGATGATTCGACCGGCAAGATGGTGACTGGATGGCGTCAGGATTCATCCACTTCCGCCTGGTATTATTTCAACCAGAGCGGCGAGATGATGACTAAATGGCAGAAAATCAACAACTACTGGTACTATTTTAACCAGTACGGTGTGATGCAGAAGGGCTGGCTCCAGCTTGATACGGTCTGGTATTATCTGGGCGATGATGGACGGATGTTTACCAACTGGCAGAAGATGGATAACGGCACCTGGTATTATTTCGGCACGGACGGGGCGATGCGGACTGGCTGGCAGAAGGTAAACAGCACCTGGTATTATCTCGACGAAAATGGAAAACTGCTGACCGGTTGGCAGCTCATCAAAAATGAATACTACTATCTCCATGAGGGCAAGATGCTGACCGGCTGGCTCAATGACAGCAACGGAAACACCTACTACATGGATAAGACAGACGGCAATATGAGCCGCGGCTGGAAGCAGATCGACGGCACCTGGTACTATTTCAATGAGTACGGACACCGCCAGAAAGGCTGGATTAAGGTATCCGGCACCTACTATTATCTGGATGAGAACGGTAAGATGGCTTCGAACACAACCCTGACGATTGATTCGGTGAAATACACCTTTGCCAAGAGCGGTGCGTGCCAGAATCCACCGTCCAGCCTCTCCGGCATGAGCGACAGCTATTTTGACCCAAGTGCTTCACAGGGAACAGGGACTTCGTCTGGCAGTTCTTCTCCAAGCAGCACTTCGGGGCCAAGCGGAACGGCTTCGAACAATTCCAATTCAGGGACCTCCAGTTCAGGTAACACCAACAACTCGAATAGTTCCGATCATTCGACCAGTTTTACTGCACCGGGAAGTTCCAACAGCTCCAGCTCGTCAAATGGTTCTTCGTCGGGCACAACCGTTCCGATTCCTGGAAGCGGCTACAGCAGTTCCACTTCCACGCCGGGCGGGACTTCCAGTTCGTCAGGCTCTTCGAATAACCAGACAAGCAGCAGTTCCACCAGCAATACCGGCAATGTACCAAGCCGCATCTACAGCAACGGCACGACTTACACCGCACCGACGACATCAAGCTCCAGCTCGTCAGGCTCTTCGTCAAATTCGTCCGATAAACGGATTAACGGATTTACCTCCAATCAGGGCGATACGATTCAGGAGGGACAGACGCAGGGTCCTGGACGGAAATAAACCGTATTTGCAAAATATATAAGTGTTGTTAAAAAAAGATTTTGACCAACGATTCATAGCCTATATCGATGGTCAAAATCTTTTTAATTAAAATCATACCTTCTAAAAGCTGCCTACACCTCAAACACCAAATCCCCATAACTCGGGAACGGCCATAACTCTTTATCTACCAGCATTTCCAGCTCGTCTGCCGGTTTACGGAGAGCTGCCATCGCCGGGCATACCTCATGCAGATAGGCGAATGCTTTTTCTTTGTTATCCTTAATCGCAGATGCCTTTGCCAGGATATCTTTGAGTGCCGCCAATGCCACCTTCATCTCTGAAAGTTTATCAGAGGTCTCTAAAAGCAGTTCTTTCTGGACACTGACATCGGCCTCCTCACAGGCAGTCCGGACGGCTGTCAGGGAGGAAGCAAGCTGAGTCGTATATTTGACAACCGCTGGGATGATCTGCTTGCCTGCCATGTCGATCATCGTCTTCGCCTCGATGTTAACAGTCTTGGAATATGCCTCATACTCGATCTCGGCACGGGATTCCAGCTCGGTCCGGGTGTACACGCCAAATTCTTCAAAGAGCTTGATCGCTTTCTCGGTCCGGATTGCCTCGACAGAATCGATACCCGCTTTCAGGTTCGGGAGTCCACGGCGCTCTGCCTCTTTAACCCATTCCTCAGAATAACCATTTCCGCTGAAAATGATACGGCGGTGCTCTGCAAACAAACGCTTGATGATATCATGGACTGCGCTGTCAAAATCATCGCTGTTTTCCAATTCGTCCGCAGCCTCTTTAAACGCTTCTGCCACGATCGTGTTGAGCACGACGTTCGGGGATGAAACAGAATCCGAAGAACCAACCATACGGAACTCGAATTTGTTACCGGTAAACGCAAACGGTGAAGTACGGTTGCGGTCGGTTGCATCCTTGACGAAATCCGGAAGTGTCGCTACTCCCGTCTGAAGTACCTCGCCTTTCTTAGAATGTGCGGCTTCGCCCGTGCTGCACAGCTGATCGATAACATCCTCCAGCTGCTCGCCCAGGAAAATAGAGATGATCGCTGGCGGCGCCTCTGCCGCACCCAGACGATGATCGTTGCCCGGAATCGCGGTGGACTCGCGCAGCAGATCCGCGTGTCTGTCAACTGCTTTCATGATGCACGCCAGAACCAGAAGGAACTGTACATTTTCGTGCGGCGTCTCGCCCGGATTCATCATGTTGATGCCGTCGTCGCTCGTCAGGGACCAGTTGTTGTGCTTACCGGAACCATTGATTCCGTCAAATGGTTTCTCATGCAGCAGACAGGTCAGACCGTGATGTCCTGCGACACGCTTCATCGCCTCCATGACCATCTGGTTGTGATCGACTGCCAGATTGACCTGACAATAGGTTGGCGCTAATTCATGCTGTGCTGGTGCAACTTCGTTGTGCTGTGTCTTTGCACTGACCCCCAGACGCCACAGTGTCTCATTTAACTCTTTCATGAACGCACCGACTCTCGGACGGATGCTTCCAAAATAGTGATCATCCATCTCCTGCCCTTTCGGCGGCATCGCGCCAAACAGGGTACGACCGGTGTAGATCAGGTCTTTTCTCTGTAAATATTTGTTCTTATCAACCAGAAAATACTCCTGCTCCGGTCCCACATACGGAATCACACGGTGGGAAGTCGTATTTCCAAACAGGCGGAGAATCCGGAGTGCCTGCTCGTTGATTGCCTGCATGGAACGCAGCAGCGGCGTCTTCTTATCCAGTGCTTCGCCGCGGTACGAACAGAATGCAGTCGGTATGTAGAGTGTCACGCCCAGCGTATCTTCCCGCAGAAATGCCGGGGAAGTACAATCCCAGGTTGTATAGCCGCGTGCCTCAAAGGTGGAACGAAGTCCGCCCGACGGAAACGAGGATGCATCCGGCTCGCCCTTAATCAGCTCTTTACCGGAAAACTCCATGATAACGCGTCCGTTGGAATCCGGTACGGAGATAAACGCATCATGTTTTTCTGCCGTGATGCCGGTCAGCGGCTGGAACCAATGGGAATAATGCGTCGCACCGCGCTCGATCGCCCAGTCTTTCATCGCGTGTGCGACAACATCTGCGATGGACGGATCCAGCTCAGCTCCGTCTTCAATGGTTTTCTTCAGTTTTTTGTAAACACTTTTCGGAAGGCGTTCCTGCATCGCCTTGTCATTAAACACATTTTTTCCGAAAATTTCCGGTACATTGATAATCTCGCTCATTCAATCCCTCACATTAATATGAAAACAGACCGGACCGCCGGTATGTATATCCGCGTTGCGAAATGTACATTCCTGCAGTCCGGTCATGAACCTTACTTATTCATCAGGCTTTTCCGATAGAACCGAACAGTTCCATCTTTGTCTTAACCGTCTCTTTGATCGCCTCAAAACCAGGTGCAAGAAGTTTACGCGGGTCAAATCCTTTGCCCTGCTGATCCTTACCAGCCTCGATATACTGGCGGGTTGCCTCTGCAAATGCCAGCTGGCACTCAGTATTTACATTAATCTTCGCTACACCTAAAGAAATGGCTTTCTTGATCATATCTTCCGGAATACCGGTACCACCGTGAAGAACCAGCGGCATATCGCCTACTTTTTCTTTTACGGCTGCCAGCGTCTCAAAGCTTAAGCCTGGCCAGTTTGCCGGATATTTGCCGTGGATATTGCCGATACCTGCTGCCAGCATATCAACTCCGAGGTCTGCAATCGCCTTGCACTCGTTCGGATCTGCACATTCGCCCATACCGATCACGCCGTCTTCCTCGCCGCCGATGGAACCAACCTCAGCCTCCAGGGAAATACCTTTCTCCGCGCAGACTTTGACTAATTCTTTGGTTTTCTCTACGTTCTCGGCGATCGGATAATGGGAGCCGTCAAACATGATGGAAGAAAATCCAGCATCGATACATTTGTAGCAGCCCTCGTAGGTGCCGTGATCCAGATGCAGCGCAACCGGAACCGTGATGTTCAGCTCTTCGATCATCGCTTTTACCATCGCAGATACTGTCTTAAAGCCAGTCATATACTTGCCTGCGCCCTCAGAAACGCCTAAGATAACCGGTGAGTTCTGCTCCTGTGCCGTCAGTAAAATCGCTTTGGTCCATTCAAGATTGTTGATGTTGAACTGACCAACCGCATATTTGCCATCTCTTGCCTTCTGAAGCATTTCCTTCGCACTAACTAACATATACAAACCTCCTCGTTGTCTCTTTTTGATCTAACCAGAGTCTATTATATACCATAATTCAGTATTTGCCTAGCCTGTCAAAAAAATAACAGGCAATTATTTTAATATTTTGTAACTTTTACTGTAAAATCTCCGAAACGGTCTTCTCCATCTCCTCCGGCTTGCACTGGCGGTTGTGACGGATCTCTGCCTTGCGGATCTCCTCGATCGCCTGCGGGATCTTCACGCCGGATGCTTTCTCCATCTCGTCGATAAGCTCGAACTCGCCCTTGCCTTCTTCGCTGCCGAAGATTGCCTCCATGACGCTGCGGGAGAATTTATATGGGCTTGCCGTCGATGCGATAACTGTCTTCTTGGTATCGCCTGTCTCCTTCACATAGTTATGGTATACGCAGGATGCAACGCCGGTATGCGTATCGATCATATAACCGGTCTCATCATAGAGACGCTTGATCTCGGCTGCATTTGCCGCCTGATCAGCATAACCGCCGACAAAATCTGCCATGCGCGCACGCATCTCGTCGGTAACCGAATATTTGCCATCTTTCGAAAGCTCTTCCATGCGTTTCTTGGTCTCCTCCGCATCGCAGCCGGTGGAGAGATAAATCAGACGTTCCAGGTTGCTGGAAATCAGAATATCCATCGACGGGGAAGAGGTCAGGATGAATGGACGGTTCTTGTCATATACGCCTGTCTTAAAGAAGTCGTACAGAACTTTATTGTCATTGGACGCGCAGATCAGCTTGTCGATCGGCACACCCATCTGTTTTGCAAAATAAGCCGCTAAGATATTGCCGAAGTTTCCGGTCGGAACGGTTACATTGATCTTCTCACCGTTCTCGATCTCGCCGTTTTCAAGCAATTTTGCATACGCATATACATAGTATACAACCTGTGGTACGAGACGACCGATGTTGATGGAGTTTGCGGAAGAGAGCTGATAGCCTCTGCCTGCTAATTCTTTGGCAAATTCTTTGTCACCAAAGATTTTCTTGACACCGCTCTGTGCATCATCAAAGTTTCCGGAAATACCGACAACGCTTGTGTTCGCGCCCTTCTGGGTCAGCATCTGCAGCTCCTGCACACGGCTGACGCCGTCCTTCGGGTAAAATACGATAATTCTGGTTCCCTCAACGTCTGCAAAACCAGCCATCGCTGCCTTTCCGGTATCGCCGGAGGTTGCGGTCAGGATCACGATCGTGTTCTCCGCATGGTTCTTCTTCGCCGATACGGTCATCAGATGCGGCAGGATCGAGAGCGCCATATCCTTGAAGGCAATCGTGCTTCCGTGGAACAGCTCCAGATAATATGCTCCGTCTGCTTTGACAAGCGGCGCAATCTCTTCCGTATCAAACTTACTGTCGTAAGCGCGCTCGATACAGGTTTTCAGCTCTTCCTCTGTGAAATCAGTCAGGAACTGCTTCATAACTGCATAAGCTACTTCCTGATATGTTTTATGGGATAATTCTTCCAGGCTGCAATCTAACGCCGGGATATGATCCGGCATGAACAGGCCGCCGTCTGCTGCCAGTCCCTTTAAGATCGCCATCGAAGCCGTTACGTTGTTTTCACCGCCACGGGTACTGCTGTAATTGATTGCCATGATTTTCATCCTCTCTTTTTATCTTTCCCCGTCGTCCCCATCTTTGCAAAGGATGCCGGAGTCAAACTTTCTGCCATGTAAGTGTTCTGTGTGGTTTTGCAGTTCTCCCGCAAAGTTACGGACCCCCCTGCTCACTTTAGTTAAAAATTCTATCATACTTTATGGCACAGCGCAAGAAAAATTCCCCCTTAATACGTGATCTTCCAGCGCCCAAACAATCCCTTCTTAAAATGGGAAAACCGCCGTGAAGCACTCTCATTTCCCATCTCGATCGCCTTCTGGTAGCACTGTGCCGCCCGCTCGAGATCTTCCGGGGATTCATTTTTCCGTTCGTAGATAAATCCAAGCTCATAGAGTGCATATCCGTCACATTCCGTCTGTGCCGCCCGCTCAAAAAGCTCCTTCGCCTTATTTTCATCGGCGGTGCAGCCTTCTCCTTTCATATAGAGATAGCCTAACTTGGATGCAGACTGCAGGCTTCCGGCTTCTTCGCACCGGTTCAGCCACTCAAATGCTTTTGCATAATCGCGGTCTACTCCCTCTTCGCCCTGGAAATACAGGCATCCAAGAATCTCCATGCACTCTGGATTTCCCTGCGAAGCGCCTTTTTCGTACCAGGAAACCGCCTGCTTCATATCAATCTCGCCGTTCAGACCATCCCGATAGATATTTCCAAGCGCCAGACTTGCCTGTCCGTCGGTCTCGATCCCAGCTGCCTCCCGCAGAAGTTTTTCTGCCCGGACGGTGTCCTGCTCGTCGGACGGGCGCAGATACAGGCGGGCTAACGGAAGCGCCGCCTCTTTGATGCCTGCCGCATATGCTTTTCCATACCAGTAAAACGCTTTTTCATCATCGCGCTCCACCAGTTCATCCTGATAGAACAGATTTCCAAGTTCTTCAAAGCTCTCCGCCTCGTTCCGCGCCGCGGCTCCTTCCAGCGCCTGGACGGCCGCCTGGATATCGCGCTCTGTGCCCTGTCCGTTTAAGTACATCTGTCCCAGATACAGCATGGCGCGGGAAGACCCCTGCTTTGCCGCCGCATAGTCATATTGGAATGCAACTTCCCAGTCTTCTTCCTGGCGATAATGTTCCCCCATCTGGAAGAGTCCCCAGACCTCCCCGCTGGCGGCGCACTGATTCGCCCAGCGAAGTGCCTCTTTTTCATCTTTTTCCCGGTATGTACCATTCTGGCAGCATTTTCCCATCTTAACCATCGCCGGGATAATGCCGCCGTCCGCCGCCCGTTCGTACCAGAAGAGGCACTGCTCACGGGCGCTCTCAGTCTGCGGCATATAATCGGCCAGATCTTCCCACTCAACTGCCTCGCCCATCTGCCACGCGGCATAGACATCGCCCATCTCAGCGGCATCCCGCACCTGACGGTAACTTTCCTCGATGGAATAACGTGCCGACTGCTTCATCTGTTCGTCATACTGACCGGCGCGCAGCGCTCCTAACACTGCCCGGGCACTTCCCGCCGAAGCCCCCCGCAGGTAACATTCATACGCTTTTTTCTCATTGAACCCGACAGCCCCGTCCCCCCAGCTGTAACAGTGTCCTAAAAAGAACCATGCTTCTGCATCGCCCGCATACGCCGCCTCTTCCAGCCAGGTAACTCCCTGGGCGTACATCGCATCGTTACACTGTTTCCAGATCTGGTCTGCACCTTTCTCACATAAGCCTGTCATCAGGATTGTCATATATCATTCATCCGCCTTCCACACGAAATTGTATCAATTAAAACTTTCTGCCTCCGCCGCCGTGCATTCTTCCGCTGCTGCCCTGATGTATGGTCGTCCTTCCAGCCGAACCGCCCGAAGCGCCCGGACCCGGATTTTTCGGAATCCGTCTGGTCACTACCGACCGGTTTACAAACTGCTCCTCATTTTGGACAAAATGCAGCGCACTGTCCGCCCGGTATGCCATATGGAAACCCAGCGACTGGCGGTGTTCTTTCTGCATCTTATACTGGCGCATCACCGAAAAGCACGGGAGTGCCGCCACGATCGCTGCCACAATCGCCGCAAACAGCACCTCATACCATTCCAGGGAATCTTTTTTCTCCTCGCGCACCTGTGTATACTGTCCCGCCGGAACGCCCATCTCCAGATAATTTTCGATGCTGTCGATCGCCCCCAGCGCGCCTTCCGCATAGTTTCCATCCGCCACGCTGTCATATGCCGCATCCAGCACCTTCTCTACCCGCGCATCCGTCAGCACTTTCATCGCATACCCGGTGGTAGAAACGTATATCTCCCGGTTGTCCATATCGATCGAAAGCAGAATACCACTCGCATCGTCCCCGACGCCCAGTCCGTGGCTGTCGTAAAAATCATCGGCATAGCTTTCCGCCGATTCTCCCTGTGCGTCCTCGACTGTCAGTACCGCCAGATCGGCATCCTGTGAGTCACGCACCTCATCAATCCGTGTCTCCAGCTCCTGCACTTCTTCCGCGCTGAACAGTCCCGCCTCGTCGAAGACGCGCGTGCCTTCCGCCGCCCATATAGGGCTGACCTGTGAAAATGAAATAAATGCTGCAACGGAGAAGCATATAAAATCTTTCAGCCGTCCATATTTCTTCTTTTTCTGTGTGACTCCCGCATTTTGATTCTCTATCATATCAGGTATCCTCCCAACAGCAAAAGTACAAACACAGGAATGAAAATCGTCAAAAACAGGCGCGCCAGTTTTTTCGAATCAACCGGCAGGACGCCGCAGACCTTTCCATTTTCCCCATTCATCGCAAAATAGTACATCTGACCGCTCTTCGGATCCGGATAGGTCATCATCCACACCGGAAGCATGGCATAGTTCCATTTTTCCCCCGTGATGGTCTCCCGATGGTTCCGGATATCCACATGATCGTAACCGGAGACGCTATTTTGCAGGGATTCTCTCGTATACTGCTTGATCTCCTGCTCAATCTCCTGTGCAAATTCTTCCTTTTCCCGGTCGCGCCGCTCCGCCCTAAATCCCAGAAAATAGCCTGCCTGAAACGGGCGCAGCTTCTTCATATCAAACGGAAGCACGGTCTCGGCAAGGCTGCGGTCCGCCTGCTTTAACGCGTTGCGCGCCACATCCTTGATGGGAAGCTCCGCCTTTTTCTCCAGATGGTAACAGCTCGTCTCGATATACTCGATCTCCCCCGACACCGTCACGCGTTTCCGCAGCGCCTCCGCCTGCATCTCACCGGATACCTGGCAGCTATACATCCAATATGGATAATAAATTCCCTCCAGATACTCCATCTGACGCGGCGAGTAGAAATCATCCGGCACATACTTTTTCTTCTGAATCCAGTTTTTAAAGATTTCTTTTGCCTTTTTCTTGTCGATCTCAAACGGAATCAGACCGTCCGGGCGGTATTTACCGTCCAGACTTCCCGAAAGAACCACCGGATTGTGACAGTAACAGCAGTACGTGGACGCTGTCGTCTCCTGTGCCACGATCTCCGCGCCGCAGCTCGGGCAGGTATAGAGAACCATCTTAGACTCCGCCTGCTTCTGGCTCTCTATCTTTTCCGCTTCCGGCATTCCCCCCGGCTTCGAAGCTTCCTCTGACTTTCTGGCTGCCTCTTCCATCTCTTTCAACGTCTCTTCCGTAAACGCTGAGAGGCAGTATTCACATTTAAATTTCTGCGTCTTCGGATCAAACACCAGTCCGCCGCCGCAGTTTGGACACTTATATGATTGTATCTCCATACGCCCTATGACCTCGGTTTTCCGCATTCGGAACAAAACTTACCTGTATTGACCGTTCCGCAGCTGCAGGTCCACGGACCGGCTGGTCTTGGCTTGCCGCACTCGGAGCAGAACTTTCCGTGGTTGACATTGCCGCACTCACAAGTCCAGGATTCTGCCGGAGCTGCCGCACTACCCTGCGGCGCTGCGTTCTGTCCTGCCGGTTGTGCATAGCCGCCCTGTGGTGCCGCATTCATCTGTCCCGGCTGCTGTGCATAACCACCCTGCGGCGCTCCATTCGCCTGCCCCGGCGCATAGCCGCCCTGCGGTGCCGCATATCCCTGCCGCGCCGCCTGCTGCATCTGCATCTGCTGCAGGTTGGACGCCGATGCGGCGCCCATAAATCCGCCGCCGAAGTTCATGCCGGCGCCCATTCCCATGAAGCCTGCCATCGCACCGCTTCCGTTGGAACCGGCTGCCTCAAAGCCGCGTGCCATCGCGCCCTGCACATACCCCTCGCGCACCGACGGGTCGCCGAGCATCGCGCCCTGATTCCGCATATTGATGAGTTTCTGCGATTCTTCATCATAGGAAATGCTGGCGATACCGACTGACTGGATCTCCATGCCACGCAGACGGTTCCACTCTTCATCCAGCGTCTCCGCCATATAGCGTCCCAGTTCCCTGCCTTTGGAGGCTACAAAGGAAATCCGCACGCCATCCGCCGACATCTGGTTGATCGAGGTCTGCAGCGCTTCCAGAAACTCCGCTAAATACTGCTCATTGATGGAATCAATCTCCACCTGATCCTGATTTTTCGGAATAGCCTCCGCATAAAATTTCAGTGGATCCGTAATCTTGATGGAGTAAGTTCCATGTGCGCGCAGAAACAGCTCGGAATTATAGAATAAATCAAAATAGTTGATCGGCGTCCGTGTGCCGAACTTGATTCCCTTGATCTCCTGGAGATTAATATAGTAGACCTTCTGTGCATATGGCGTCTGTCCACCATAACGCACACGGTTGAAGGATTCTTTCAGTGCATCGCCGAACTGTCCGTTAAACAGAGACGGCAGGGATGAATTCTGCACCGTATAATAACCCTCTTCCGCTGTATAATCAACGACCTTACCGCCGTCCACCAGCATCATAAACTGATTCGGGTACACATGGATCACAGAACCATTGGACACCGTTTCCGGTGTTCTCTTCCGGTTCTCTCCGCGGCGTGTCTGCACACCCGCTGAAAATACGGTCTGTTCCCCCATATTTTCCGGTTCAATCACTTCCAGCCACTGATCTGCCAGCCCGCCGCCGACCGCGTGTGCCGCTGCTCTGATAATTCCCATACTCACTGCCTCCTTCTCCAAATTCATAGTTTCTCTGTTTTTCTGCTTTTTCTATCTATCGGTTATCATTCCCTTTATTTTTCCCATGCCGATTCCATTTTCCCGGCGTGATCGCCCATACTGCTGCCGCGATCAGCACCATCGCCAGCATACACTGCAAAATCAGGCTGCACGCCGTCCAGTGTGCTGTGATCGCATTGTCTGGAAATACGCCAAACAGTGGCTCGAACCATTTTCTCATGTCGCCGCTTCCCGCCTGTCCGTTAATTACATTATAAAACGAGACAGCCGGATTGAAAAGAAAGAGATAGCGTAAAATGCCGGAACTTGCCATTTCCGATGCATTGAGATTAGATGCATACGAATCTGCCGCCCGGAGCGCCATCCGGTATGCAAACAGATTGACCGCCATCGTTCCCGCCGTCAGCGCCACCACCGTCACATAGGAGCAGACGGTCGATACCGTCGAGCGGCGCAACACCGATGAATAAAAGATCCCGATACTGCCCGTTAAAATTGCCACAACGCCGTGGCACAGGAACAGCATCCCGATGTCCTGCAGCGTAACGCCCCCGTAGACAAATACGAGCGCCTGTACCGGAAGCGCCGAGACCGCCAGCACCAGCATCGTCACCAGCGAGGACGCCAGTTTTCCAAGCACCATGTCACGCGGCTCCATCGTGGTCGTCAGCATCAGTTCCAGCGTCTGGCGTTCCCGCTCGCCGCTGATACTGCTGGCAGTCAGCGCCGGCATGATGAAAAGCAGCATGATAAATTCGATCGAGGAGACGAAGGTGTAGAGATCCAGAAACTGCGAATACTGGATCTCCGCCGTCGTCCTGACCTGTTCCGCCACCGAATACATATTAAACAGCGCCACCGCCGCCAGAATACTGTTAAAAACAAACAGAATCGCCATCATGCGGATGCTGCGGCTTCCGACTGTCATTTCCCTCCTAAATACCGGATTCCATCTCATGTTTCAGCACCGCCCTCTCTTCTTCATGTCCTGTGATCTGCATAAACAGTGATTCCAGGCTTCCCTTCTCGCGCATAAAGCTGCTGACCATCACATCCGCATCGATAAGCTGCTGCAAAAGCAGCGCCTCATCCTGCCGATCCCCCAAAAAGCCCAGCTTGATCTCATCCCCCTGCACCGCAATCGTCTGCACGCAAGGATGGCTTTTCAGGATCGCAAGCGCCTTTTCTTTCTGGCTGAAAATCGAGATCAGAAGCGGATTGGACGAGTTGATCCGCGCAAAAATCTGATCCATGCTGCCCTGCAGGACCGTTCTTCCCTGCTCAATGATGCCGATCGAGGTACAAAGCTCTGACAATTCCGATAAAATATGGGAGCTGACGAGCAGCGTTTTTCCCTGATCGCGCAGTTCTTTCAGAATCGCCGTATACTCCACCCGGGTGCGCGGATCCAGCCCGGAAGCCGGTTCATCCAGGATCAGAAGATCCGGATCGTGGATGAGCGCCCGCGCCAGACAGAGGCGCTGCTTCATACCTCTCGAAAGCCCGTCCACAAAAAAGTCCTCTTTATCTTCCAGCCGCACCTGTTCCAGAAGCGTATGGCAGCGCGTCCGCGCCTGCAGCCCCGTAATTCCGTAGCAGGATGCAAAAAATTCCATATATTCCGATACTTTCAGGTTATCATATACTCCGAAGAAATCCGGCACATAGCCGATCCGCCGCCGGAGTTCTTTTCCGTCTGAGTAAACATCCAGTCCGCCGATCTCCACCTCGCCCTCATCGGGAACGAGAAGTCCCGCAAGAATCTTGAGCGTCGTCGTCTTGCCTGCCCCATTGGGACCCACGAATCCAAAGAGTTCCCCGTCCGCGACCTCCAGATTCAGCCCATCCAGCGCTTGAAAATTGCCATATCGTTTTCTGAGGTTTTTAATCGTCAGCATCACTCTCTCCTCCCTACGACATAGATTCTTGGAAGCTGGCTTTCCCAGCCATACTCTCCCGTCTGTTCCGGCACATATTTGACGGTCAATGTGTTCGACGGAGACAGGTACGGCGAAAGCTCCTTTGCCGAATACTCTGATTTCAGCTCGATCCGGTCATTGCGCCCGGTCTCATAGTTATAGAAATACATGCTTCCGGAGAAGGATGACATATACGGATAGAGCGGATTTTCCGAAAATCGCGGTGACAGAGTCTCAAACGTAAGCTTTTCAATGACAAGGTCACTTCCCAGCGAATATTCGACCGTCGCAGCCTCCGCTGTTTCCCCGCTATACATTGTGTTGTACGCCGCCTCATAATTTCCGGCGAGCACCGTTGGATCTTCCTCAAGCGCCGAACGGTAAAGTTTTCCGTCTTTTTCACGGTTCAGCGGAATTGACTCGGTCACCATGCAAAATCCTTCCCGAAGTGTCCTCGCATCCGCCAGGAAATCTTCCTCTCCCTGGCGCTTCCGGGTTGAAAATGCCACCAGGCACCCCTCGGACGGATTGCGCCCCGCGCCGGAATCCAGATAAAAGCTCAAAAGTCTCGTCTGCTCCTGCGCCTTTAAATAGTCTGGATCCTCAATCTCCGCTTTCTCATACTGATCCGCCCCGGTCACCATCTGTGCTGCCGCATACGAATAGCTGACCGGATAATTGTAGGTCTCCTTTCCATTCAGAGAAATCGTCTGCCCAGGCTCTAATCTTCCCAGCAGCACTGCTTTCCCATTAATGAGCAGAGCCGCATTCTCCAGCGGTTCCTCAAAACAGTTTTTTACCGTTCCAGACACCACGCCGTCAAAATAGGAAATATTTCCCTGAACGCCCATCGCGTCCGTTTTCTCCAGCTCACGACGCAGGGTAAACAGATTCGGTGAAAATGCGACCGTATCCCGCATTTTAATTTCGACCCGTTCCGGCTGATAAACAAAGTTCGTATGATACTCTTCCTCACCGGTAAAGCGCACCGCCGAAACCGCATCGTAATAGTAACTGCGCGTCATCGGGCGCACCTCATAGCCCGGCTTTAAACTCACCGAATACGGCTTGTTATAAGGGCTTCGGATGTTCATATAAGTGGCTTCTTCCGCCTCTTCTCCCGAGGTATCCAGAATCGACGCATACGTCACAAACGGCTCCCGGAAGCGTGTCTTTACGCCCAGCGCATAAATAATGCCGGTAAACAAAAACGCCCCCAGTGTCACCGCCGGCAGATAATACCGGTAAATTCCCCGCTTTTTTAAGTAGAAATAGATGCCCGGACCAATCAAAAGCAGGTAGACCACCACGATCGCCGTGTACGCCGCAACCTTCGGAAGCCGCCCCGCATTACCGGTGTTGACCAGCCCCTGTACGCTGAAATACGAGCCCGAATAACCGTAGTAATCCTCCTGTGCCAGCTCGTCCACGGTATCACTTCCCAGCACCAGCGTATACAGCTTTTCAAATGAGGATGGATTGGTCAGGCACAAATCGCTGATCGCATCCATCGAAAAGGCAGCTGCCACGATCCGCCCCTGTTTGCAGTTCGTATGGGATAACAGCGGGAACACTTCCCCCGCCAGCAGAGTGCTGCCGTTCTTCAGGTTCACATCGACGCATTCTGCCTGGATCTCCCCCGTCTGCTCGCCCGGTGCCGTCTCCCCGCCCAGACTGACCGGAACGGTTACCGCATCCAGATACGGCGGCTCCAGCACCTTCTCTGCAAACCTGCCATAATTTCTCGCACAATCCACACCGCCGCCAAAGAGGATCGTACCGCCGTCTTCCACCCAGCGCCGCAGCGCCTCATACTGGACATCACTGAGCGAATCCAGGTCAAATCCAGACACAATTACCAGATCCAGCGGATCGTAACCCAGCCGGTCATCCGGTGCCTGCTCGGCATCCAGAAAAACCGCCCGCGTCCGAAGCGTCCCATATCGGATGCCCGCGCCGTCTAAATAAGAAAGTGCCTCCGGCGTATCCGTCAAAATTCCGATATAACTCTCCGCAACGTCCTCCTCAGAACCAAGTTTCAGACGTTTCCGGATAACCGTTTCCCCGTTTACATCCTGTACCGATACAAACATCTGATCCGCCCGCACACCCAGCGGGATATAATATTCTTGTTCAAACTTCTCCCCCGCTGCCAATGATAACGGATAGGAATACTGGTACGCCTCCAGACTGGACTGCGCGGTCAGAAACTCCAGCGTTCCCTCAAACGGCGCTGTATCATTATTCAGAAGGACCGTTACCCGAAGGTAACGGTCACTCTTTGCCGTATTGTCAAATCCATAGGAAACATCCATCGACAGCGGCGCATCTGCTTCCTTCTGTGAGGCATATGCGTACCCTGCAGGAAGGCAGAATAGTGCCATCCATCCGATCAATATCGCAAAAAAGAACTGTATTCCCCTCTTTTTCTGCATCCTTTCTCTCCCTATCTGTAACTGTTCACGCATACGTGCCCAGTAACGGAATTTGCCGTGGCTTCGCATTAAATACGGCAAATTCCTGCTGCCACCATGTTTTCTTACGGCACTTTCGGTTCCAAAAGTGCCTACCTATGAACAGTAACCAAAAATCCATTAAAATGTCTATTAGATTCTTTCCCACACTCGCCTTTACGGCATCTGGAAATTTTCCCTGTTGATGTCAAAATTCGTCCGCAGGCGCACCGTAAACACCGTTCCATTCAGATCGCTCGTCACCTGAATCGTGCCGCCGTGCATATCGACGATATTTTTGGCGATCGCCAGACCTAACCCTGTGCCGCCCGTGTTGGTCGATCGCGACTGTTCCACGCGGTAGAATTTATTAAATAAAAGAGGCAGCTCGTCCGCCGGAATCACGTAACCGTAGTTCGTCACCGAGACAGTCACGACCTCTTCCTCCGCATGAATCTGCACCAGCACCCGTTTTCCGTCTGCACCGTATTTGATCGCGTTATTGATCAGGTTGTCAAAGAGGCGCGCCAGAAGATTTCCGTCTGCCGTGATAACCTTGCCCGGGACATTGCTCTGCAGCTCGTAGGAGAGGTTTTTGTCCTTGAAGCTCGGATAAAATTCCTCCAACAGCTGGCTGAGCAGTTTGACGATGTCCACCTTCGACACGTGCATTGCCACTTTTCCATAATTCATTTTGGTAAAACCAAACAAATCTTCGATCAGTTTTTCCAGACGTTTCGATTTTGCATAGGCAATATCAATATATTTTTTCTGCATTTCTGCAGGAATCTCCACCTTGCCGGACAGAAGTTCAAGATAGCCGATGATCGAGGTCAGCGGTGTCCGCAGATCGTGTGCCACATTGGTAATCAGCTCGTTCTTCGTGCGCTCCGCCTCGCGCTCCTTGTCCATCAGATTCCGGATATCCCCGACCATCTTATTTAAATTAACCGCCATCGCCGTAAACTCGTTATCGCCCCGCACCTCGATCGTCGTATTCAAATCGCCCTCGGAAATATTCTGAATCGCGGACGAGATCCGGCTGATATAGCGCATGGACCGCTCCTGGAGGGCAAAAAAAGTGACTGAGAAGATCGCAATGCCCGACAGAAGATAGACAAATGCCATCAGTGTCTCTGTCTCCGTCAGGCGCAGGAAAAAAGAATCCCGGTACCGCGTCTCCCGCAGATAGCTGCTGATCATCGAAACATTGGCAATCAGAAACACCTCCACCAGGCATGCCACCACAGTGCTGTAAACGATGTTCATGACCATCCGTGTCCGGAATCGGCGACTCATATCTTTTTTATTTTTCAATTTTGTATCCTACCCCCCAGACCGTTGTAATGATCTTGTTCTGTCGGGTGTCCTCCTTCATCTTGCCGCGAAGCCGTCTGATATGTACCATAACCGTGTTATTTGCCTCGTAAACTTTCTCATTCCACACCTTCTCAAAGATTTCATCGGTGCTGAAGACCCGCCCCGGATTGGATGCCAGCAGATACAGAATGTCAAATTCGATCGGCGTCAGCTTGATCTCCTCGCCGTACACCGTCACTTTATGATTATCTTTGTTGATCGTGAGTCCCTTGATCGAGATCTCATTTTTAACCTGGTTTCCTGCACCGCTCTGCGGATTTAACTGCGTGTAGCGGCGAAGCTGTGATTTGACGCGCGCCGTCAGCTCCAGCGGGTTAAATGGTTTCGTCACGTAATCATCCGCGCCGGTTCCCAGTCCCAGAATCTTATCCAGATCCGCTGAGCGCGCGCTCAGCATGATGATCGGGATATTGTTCGTCTCCCGGATCTTGCGGCACATCTCCAGACCATCCATCCCCGGCATCATGATATCGAGAAGCACCAGATGAATCGTCTCCTTCTCCAGAATCTCCAATCCCTCTAACGCATTGGATGCTTTATATACTTTATAACCATCACTGACCAGATAAATCTCCACCAGATCGGCAATCTCTTTCTCATCATCCACCACCAGAACGTGTATTTCAGACATAAAAAAACCTCCCTCATATGTAATGCAGGTTCCCGGTATCTCTATGCGAAACACCAGACGAATATACCTGTTTCCAGTTTACCATATGGGGAGGATTTATGCTTTAAAAATTTATTACATTTTTGGAGAATTTTGCTTATCTGCGAACTGCAATTTCTTTATTGTTCCAGCGGAATAAACACCCTCATCGCCGCCGGATCCTGCTTTTTTCCAGCTTCCTTCGCCGCCTGCACTGCCTCCGCACAGAAGGTATCCTGCGCGCAGACCGGCTCTTTGCCGCGGCGGTTGCGTTTAGCGTAGGTTCCATCCGGTCTCAGGTACTGCGCCTTGACATTGTCGGCAAGCTGTACCTCTAAGATGTGACAGATGCGTGCTTTCAGCTTCTCATCCTCAACCGGGAAGAGAATCTCCACACGACGGTCGAGGTTTCGCGGCATCCAGTCGGCACTTCCCATGAAAATCTGCGGTTCACCGTCGTTCTCGAAGTAGAAAATACGGCTGTGCTCAAGGAAATTTCCAACGATCGAGCAGACCGTTATATTCTCGCTTAATCCCGGAATCCCGGCGCGCAGACAGCAGATGCCGCGGACGATGAGCTGTATTTTTACCCCCGCATTGGACGCCTCGTAAAGACTCGCAATGATCTCACGGTCGCACAGGGAGTTCATCTTTGCCACGATCCGCGCTGGAATACCTTCGCGGGCGTTGCGCGTTTCCCGCTGGATCAGGCGCAGAAAACGTCCGCGCAGCCACAGCGGCGCCAGCGACAGCTTGTTCCAGCCAAGCGGCTCCGAATAACCCGACAGCATGTTAAAGACTGCAGTCGCATCCTCACCGATCAGCGGATCACAGGTTAAAAGACCGCAGTCGGTGTAAAGTTTTGCCGTCGAATCGTTGTAATTTCCAGTTCCCAGATGGACGTAGCGGCGGATGCCCTCTTCCTCGCGGCGCACTACCAGCGTGATCTTACTGTGTGTTTTCAGCCCCAGCAGACCGTAGATAACGTGGCAGCCGGCTTTTTCCAGCATCTTCGCCCAGAGAATATTGTTTTCCTCGTCAAAACGGGCTTTCAGCTCAACCAAGACCGACACCTGTTTTCCATTGTCCGCCGCTTCGGCGAGCGCCGCGATAATCGGGGAGTTGCCGCTGACACGGTAGAGTGTCTGCTTGATCGCCAGCACCTCCGGGTCGCGGGCAGCTTTCTTGATAAAATTGACGACCGGCTCAAAAGTCTCAAACGGGTGGGTCAGCAATATATCGCCTTTGCGGATATTGGCAAAAATATCATCCTCATTCATCAGCGCCGGAACCGGCTGCGGCGTATACGGCGGTGTCTTAAATTCATCAAAGCCCGGCAGACCGAACACCTTCATGAGGACGGTCAGATCAAGCGGCCCGTCAATCTCATAGATCGCGTGCCCGCCGACGTGCAGCTCCTTTTTGAGGATGTCTAAGAGGCGCTTGTCCGCCTTTTTCTCGATATCCAGGCGAATAACCTCGCCCCACTGGCGTTTCTTGAGCTTCTGCTCGATCTCCTTGAGCAGATCCTCCGCCTCATCCTCGTCGATGCTCAGATCGGCATTTCGCATGACACGGAACGGATGGCAGCTGATAATATCATAATTTAAGAACAATTTGTCGATGTTCCGCTCGATGACTTCTTCCAGATAAATGATAGATTTGCCCTCCTGGCACGGCAGCTCCACCACGCGTGGAAGCCCGCCCGGCACGCAGACCATCGCAAATTCCAGCTCGCCGTCTCCCTTTTTCTTGCGGACCAGCGCGGCGATATTTAACGATTTATTGTGAATAAGCGGGAACGGGCGGGAGGAATCAACCGCCATCGGCGTGAGGACCGGGTAGACCGATTCCTCAAAATACCGATCAACGTACACCGCTTCTTCCTTCGTAAGCTTCTCATGCTCGGTGACCACGCGCAGACCGTGCTGTTTTAAGAGCGGCAGGAGCATCCGGTTGTAGGTCCGGTACTGATTCTCGACCAGCTCATGCGTTTTTCCATCGATCGCATCCAGCTGTTCCTGTGCCGTCATACCCGCAATATCCCGCTTCGTATAATTGGCGTGAACCATGTCCTTGAGGGATGCCACGCGGACCATGAAAAACTCATCCAGGTTCGACGCCGTGATGCTTAAAAATTTCAGGCGTTCAAACAGTGGGGTCGTCTTATCGCGCGCCTCACCCAGAATCCGGTAGTTAAATTCCAGCCAGCTCAGTTCACGGTTTACATAATTTTCAGGTTCTCCGTATTTCAACACTGCATCCGACATCCTTATACCCCTCTTTTCTGCCTGAGTACAGGCCGTATTCCAAAGACTTCCTCAAAGAAATCTGCCTTCTGGTCAAATGAATACTGCTCCAGCACGATACTCTCCGGACAGTCCGTCGTAATCACCAGACTGCCGTTCCGCACAGCGATGCGGCTGTCGCTCAGCTTCTGGCGGTGGCTGCGGTCCATCGAATTGGCCAGACGCAAAATTGCCGTCAGCTTCGCAATCAGGATCGTCAGCTCTCTCCGGGAGGTTCCAAGCCCCGCATACTGGGACAGATCCGACTCCAGGATGACCTCATCATAGGCATATTCCTGAATGTTGTAGCGCACGATATTGGCTACAACCTCGCGCTCCAGATGGGAAATTCCGATGATCTCCGTATCCATGATGATCTGGTACGAGCTTTCCGAACCGCGCGTGATGCTGACAAACTTGCCGCAGTCATGCAGGGTCGCTGCGATCTTTAAAAGCAGGCGTTCCCGCGCTCCCAGACCATGGTATTTTTTCGTTGCATCAAAGATCATCTCCGCCGACCGCTCTACCTCGCGCACATGTGCGCCGTGGCAGCGGTAGCGCTTCGCCATCTGGCGCGCCGTTGAGAGAATATCTGCCTCAAAATCATGATGGAAGCGGACCAGACGGTTTTCCTGTGCGTACTCTGCCGCGATACCATCGCAGAGTGTCGTCCCCGGTGCCCAGATATAGGAAGCACCCGTCATGTCTAATACCTTCCGGTAGAGAATCGCACTTGGAATCAGCACTTCTGCGTAATCCTGCGGCAGCTCATAGCGCTCCTGAATCTCCTCCGAGGACATTCCAATCAGCTTCTCGCAGAACACGCCAAATTCCTTTGCCGTGAACCGCGCCCCGCCTTTTTCATGCATGCCGCGGCTGATCATATAGTTCATTGTCTCGCCGGTCGCAATCAGCGTCTCAATCTGATGCTCTTTTAAAAATATCTTCCGGAATGTGTATAATTCATTTTCTACCAGCTCGTCGATGATCGCCGGGATCTTCCGGTAATCGACGCGCCAGTGTGCTGACATTTCGCTTAAGCGCAGCACGCCGAGCAGAAGGTTCTGCGTCGATACCAGTACCTCCTCATCAAAGAGGGAGATCTGCGTGCTTCCGAATCCGACATCCATCAGCGCCGCGCCGTTTTTCACGGTGCGCTGGAATTCTTCCTCCCTGGCTGCAACAGCTTTATAACTCTTAAAACGCAGCTCCGAGTTGTTCATCGTGCGGACCCGGAGTCCGGTACGCACCAGAATCCGGTCCAGTACCATCTGGCTGTTCCGCGCCTCCCGAAGCGCACTGCTCGCAAATGCCCGGTAATCCGATACCCGGTATGTTTTCATCACTTCCCGGAACTTATTCAGGACCTCGCACATTTCCTCCACGATCTCGTGGCTCAAACGTCCGTCATTGTATGTGTCTTTGCCAAGCGCCAGCGCATGGCGCACATGATCGATCTCGCGGATTCCGGCGGAAGCAGAAATCTCGAAAATTCCCAGCTCCAGTTCGAAGGAACCCACATCAATAGCGGCAAAGGTTTTAACGGTCATATTACTTGATCTCTCCTTTCAGCTTGCTGCGTAAGTTTGCAATAAACTGGGTGGCAGTACGTCCGGACAGCCCGCCGTGGCTTAACTCCCACTTGTTGGCTTCCAGAAGCAGATCTGCCTCCGGCATATGGATGTGGTATTTGTCTGCCAGCACGCGAACGATGTTCTGGAATTCTTTCTTGTCCGGTGAGCCGTAGTAGATCGTGACGCCAAAACGCGCAACCAGGGACAGTTTTTCCTGCACCGTATCGTTGGAGTGCAGATCGTCGTCCAGCTCGCGCTTATCACTGAATTTTTCGCGGATTAAGTGGCGGCGGTTCGATGTCGCATAGATTAGGACATTCTGCGGCTTGATGCCGAGACCGCCTTCAATGATTGCTTTCAGATATTTATATTCCAGCTCATATTCCTCAAAGGAAAGGTCGTCCATATAAATGATAAATTTGTAGTTGCGGTCTTTGATCTGCTCCAGGACGTCTGATAGTCCGCGGAACTGGTGCTTGTACACCTCGATCATGCGGAGTCCGCGGTCATAATACTGATTTAGGATCGCTTTGATACTGGATGATTTACCGGTACCGCTGTCACCGAAAAGCAGGCAGTTGTTTGCCGCGCGCCCCTCGATAAATGCCTCGGTATTCTCAATCAGCTTGGCTTTCTGCAGCTCATAGCCTACCAGATCGCTCAGCTCGATATGTTCCACGCGCGTGATCGGCTCGATATCGACCTGCTTTGCCTCGTCATCCATGATAATATGGAATGCTTTGTTAAGACCAAACTTGCCGACACCAAATTCTTTATAAAATTCGGTCACGATATCCTGAAATTCCTGATCACTCTCCACATTCTCCAGGGAAACCGATAATTCAACGATCCGGTCGCGGATGCGGTGGTTGAACGCCTTGCTGTTTTCCAGCGCATTTTCGTAATGCTTCATCTCCGACCAGATGCCGTTCTCAGTCTCGTCCAGACAGGCAATATCCAGGGAAAAAAGCTCTCTGACCTGTGCAAAATCGTGACGTGCAAGCTCGCTCAAGCTGCCGCCGACCGGTCCGATGATCTCGCAGGATGTGCTGTAGGCATTTTCATTGTTTGCCATGCAGAACGCCAGGAAACAATGCCACAGGTTTCCGCGGAATCCATAGGTCACTGCCAGATCGATGAGCTGGCTCGCGCATGCATACGCATCCGGGCGTGCCTCGCCCTCCTCTGGTTTTAAGAGGCTGCACATGTCATCAAATAACTGCTGATACCGCAGGTTGCGGTATAAAATCATCTTATTTTTTCTTTTTTCTTCCATTATTCTGCCTTTCCGGTTACCATCACATGCTTTTACGGCACTTTCAGTGTCAAAAATGCCTGCCCGTGGACAACACCCCATTCTGTCTTGTCCTAAGCTAAAGAGTCTAGTAATTTCCTAATATTTTTACATTTTTCGCTTCGCGCATGATTCCGTACAGTGCATTCTGCACACCGGCATCCTCCAGGTTTCCCTCGATGTCCACGAAGAAGCGGTACTGCCAACTCTCCTCCGGGATCGGGCGGGACTCGATCATCCGCATATTGACGTCATTGAAAATAAAATTGCCGAGCATGCTGTACAGCGTACCGCTGCGGTGCGGCAGCTCGAAACAGAGGCTGATTTTCTCTGCGCCCGCCTGATAGACGCGATCCTTCGCCAAAATCAGGAAACGGGTCGTGTTGTCCGGACAGTTGTTGATCGGACCTGCCAGCTTTTTGAGCCTGTAAATCTCACCTGCCACCTCACCTGCCACTGCCGCCTGTGACGGATCCTTCTCATCGCGTACCTTCTGTGCCGCCACAGCATTATTTTCCATGCTTAGCTGCTGCCAGTCGTGCTGGTTTAAGAAGTCGCTGCTCTGCATCAGCGCCTGCGGATGTGCATAAACACGCTTCACATCGGAAAGTTCCGCATCCGGTGTGCCAAGCAGGTAGTGGTGTACCGGCAGAAATGTTTCCGCCACAATCACATTGTCGTATTTTAAAAGCAAATCATAGTTGTCCGTCACGGCACCGGCGGAAGAATTTTCAATCGGAAGCACCGCAAAATCAGATTTTCCCTCCTGAATCTCCACCATCATATCCTCGAACCGGCGTACATGATGGATATCCGCGTCTTTTCCAAAGAACTGCAGCGCCGCCGCATGACCGTAAGCGCCCTCTAATCCCTGGAACACCACGCGTTTTCCGGCTGTTTCAAGCTTCTCCACCTTATGGAAGCCCAGATCCGGACCGCCGACGCGCCCTGCAATGGTCTGATACTGATACCGGCGGCTCAGCGTCATCATCTGCAAAAACAGTTCGGCAACCGCCTGCTTGTTGAACTCGCTCTCCGCCATCGCCTGAACTGACTCGATCTTCTGTTTCTCACGCTCGGCGTCGTAAACCGCCTTTCCGGTCGCGATCTTATACTCTGCCACCTCGCTGCAAAGGCGCATTCTCTCCTCAAATAACTTTTCTATCTGGGTGTCAATCTGGTCCAGACGCCCTCTTATCTCCAGCAAATCCATCTCTTAGCTGTTCTCCTTTTCCATCTCTGAAAGCATCCCTGCGATCTTTTCTCTCGTATATGCGCCGACAAACTTCCGGTTCTCCGGATCCAGCTCTTTCACGATAAACGGCTCGCCGAACTCAATCACGACATGGCTTGGACAAATAAGCGGAATATGCTTCTCAAAGACCTCCGCTGTTCCCTTGATCGCCACTGGAACAACCGGACAGCCAGATTTCTCTGCAATCTTCAAGCTTCCCTCTTTAAATGGAAGTAGATCTGAAAGCTGTTCATTTTTATTGCGGGTTCCCTCCGGAAAAATCCAGACAGAAACGCCGCGGCGCACCTTCTCGATCCCCGCCAGAATCGTTTTTAAACCTTCTTTTATATTATTCCGATCTAAAAACAGACAGTTGACATTGAGCATCCATTTTGACAAGAGCGGAATCTTCTCCATCTCTTTCTTTGCCACAAATCCCATCAGTCCCGGAACCGTCGTATAGCCAACCAAGATATCAAAATAGCTCCGGTGGTTTCCCACATAGAGCACCGGGCGATCCTGCGGAATATTTTCATATCCGCGCACCTCTACCGTCACACCTGCCATTTTGAGCAGTTTTTCAAAAATATTACGCACCATCTGGGTGCTTTCTTCCTCCACTGCGACCGGATCTACCTGTCCCTGTTTATCCATACGGTGCAATGTGCCAATGGAACCAACAAGGAAGCTGACGATCGTTCCTACTATCTTTATCGCGCGAAACATACTGATACCTCTCTTTTCTCTTGTATCTGTCCGAAACCGTCTGGTTTTTATCCTGCTATTTTCATTTCCAGACAGACTGCTTTACTGTCTCATTATATAGAAAGAAGCAGGGTTTTACAAGACTTTCCTTGTAAGACATCCTGCCTCTGTTACTGTTCACGCATACGTGCCCAGTATCGGAATTTGCCGTGGCTTCGCATTTAAATACGGCAAATTCCTGCTGCCACCACGTTTTCTTACGGCACTTTCGGTTCCAAAAGTGCCTACCTGTGAACAGTAACCTGCCTCTCTATTTTTTATGGATTCACAATCTCCGTCTTTCCGCTGATCAGCGCTTCCACCTCGATTCCACCTATCTCGCACAAGATTCCCCCATAGCTTTCCAGGGTATCGCTGTAATACACGCTGTAGATAGACACATCCTCAGAAATCTCTCCATCCAGATAGTTTTCCAGCGGATTTTCTCCCAGATCCCGGAAAGAACCACCCAGCTCCATCATCAGCTCCCAGCTTTCCGGATGAATGTCCTGTTCATCCAAATCATGTAGATACATCCAGAGCGCCATGCATAGAATCCTCGCCTCGGCTTTCGCCCGCACTTCCTTCGCTTTCTGTACCTGTCCGGACATGATCGGGATCGAAACTGCAACGAGAATCGCCACAATCCCGGTCACGATCAGCAGCTCTGCCAGCGTAAAGCCTGACCGTGCCCTAGCGGAACTGGTTCTTTTCTCTGTCATAGGTATATCCCACCGCCTGCAGCTTCTTCTCAAGCTCCGACCGTTCTGTATCAAACGCACTGCATAATTCATCTAAATCCGGGTAAAAATCTCTGAGCTGTGTGTTCACAAAGCTCAGGCACATAATCGGATCGTTCGGTATTTTTCCTGCCATCTTTTTCCCTTTCTGTCCTTTTATTCATACTCAAACGTAACCGTCACATAGTAACCGCGGTCATTTTCCTCGATCGCCTTTACCACGCCGTGATCGGCGGGAATCCGGTCATTCAACTTAAAAAGCCCCGACATCGCCACCGCCGGTTCAATCATATAATTGACATTAAACGGCGTCACCGACTCCGTCACCTCTACTGTCTGTCCGACTTCTACCAGTCCCGGACGTTCCATTTTAAATACAACATCTCTTGTCACGCCGTTTTTCCTCTTCTTTCTGGTCTGATCCCCGATTCTGGCTGCCGGCATCTCCTCACGCCGTGCCTCTGATTTCAAATTTTTTTACACGAACCATAACCGCCAGCTTACCAGTTTTCTAGTATACGGCACTTTTTTCCTTTTATCAACTGCGCCCACATAACCTACCGTTCGTTTTTTCACGCGCCATCCGCCGCAGCTGCCGAAATCCAAGCCATGCCAGTAAAAGCAGCAGCAGACTTACACTGATCGTCAGTCCGTAGTGAATCCACCGTCTCCAGAACGGAAGCGGGAGGTTTTCCACCGGCGCAGTCTCTGTTTCCACCAGAGTTCCCGGATCCACTTCTATTTCTGTCATCTCTTCCACATCCAGTTCCGCTTTTTCATACTCCATCCGCCTCCGGTAACGCTCATATGCCGGAAGTCTGACCGTTCCCCCGTACACTGCCCGGCAGTCCCATACGCGGCGTTTTGCCTGTACCGCCGCATTGCGGCACCAGATGCCAGCCTCATCCTGATAAGCATCTCCCTCCCAGCTTGCCGACTCAATCTGCACCTCATCCTCCGATAGCCCTGCACTTGCAAGCAGGTCTTCCCTGCACGCCTCCAATGGCGGCACTTTTTCATCATGCATCACGGCAGTTCCACCCAGCCGGTATGTGTCCGCCCCGTATTCGTGAAATACGACCGAAATCTCAAATCCATCCTGCCAGTGTTCGTTCTCATAAGAGGTTCTTTTCAGATCCAGCATAACCGATACCGTCTTCCGGCTCTCCCGATCCTCCACTTCCATCGGCGCTCTCGCCGGGATCTCCTGTTCCCGCGTCACGGATGGATAGACCATCTCCCCCGAAACCTCCCGCGTTCTGCCGCGCACCGGCACCGCCTCTATCTCTGTCCCCACAAGCCGGTAGGTAATTTCCCCCTCTTCCAGATATTCTTCCGGCGCTTCTGGTATCTCAGCCTCTTTCAAATAGGAAGAAGAATAACGGATCCGCCGTTCTCCCGCCTTATCTTCCTGTGCGTAAGCCTGTCCGCCGGTGCCCTGCAGGCACAGCAGCACAAATGTCAGCACTGCCAGCCTCCCGCCATATCTTCTGTCTTCTCTTTTCCCCATACATTCTCCCTTTCTGCCATTCCCCGGCAAATGTCTCCTGCCAGCCGAACCGCATTCTTTCGTAAGCACGTTCTAAATTTCCGTACTCCTCTCTCAACCTTCTCCATCCTTTCTAAAATTGTTATTGTTCACGCATACGTGCCCAGTAACGGAATTTGCCGTGGCTTCGCATTTAAATACGGCAAATTCCTGCTGCCACCACGTTTTCTTACGGCACTTTCGGTTCCAAAAGTGCCTACCTGTGAACAGTAACGATATGATACTTATATTCAGCACTGCTCAATCATATGACTGCTATTTTTTTGTTTCATAGGACGCAGTTTCCCCTGAAACAAAAAATGCATTATGAAATTTCATAAATACCCGGATATTTCTGTGAATCACAGATGCCCTCTTTGCGGGCAGAATCATCGAATGCCGTCCGGAACCGGACTTTGAACTGCATCGTACCTTTATTATAGTCTGCCCTATCTCAAAATACAATTTATAAATCGCTCCCGCGGCATTTTCTACAAAAACCCCTTTTCATCCAGCATTTACTTATAAGTGTTATACAAAAAATCGAATACGAGTTTCTGTTTGGTACGGCAAAATGACTTGACTGGACAGCAGATTTTAGGTATACTTGCATATAGGTACATTTTACAAAATAAGAGCGGAGGAAATTAAACTATGAAGTGTCTTATCATTGACAAAGTATACGCTGGTATTGCTGAAGAACTCAGCAAATACATGGAAGTTAAAACTGCAGAGAATCTGCCGTCCACCAAGGATCAGTTATTAGCTGAAATCGGTGACGTAGACGTTCTGATCATGCGTGTAGATCCGAAGATCGATCAGGAGATCATCGACGCTGCTAAGAACCTGAAGGTTATCGGCGTTTGCTCCGTTGGTCTGAACCACATTGATATGGACTATGCAAAATCCAAAGGAATCCAGATCTTCAACGCACCGGGCTTAAACGCTAACGCAGTTGCAGAGCTGACCATTTCCAAGATGTTAGATATCTCCCGTGGTACTTTCACAGCTAACTACGATGTAAAAGTAAAACACGAGTGGAACAAATATAAATTCGAAGGTCGTGAGCTTCGGGGCAAGACTCTGGGTGTTATGGGCTTCGGTCGTATCGGTAAGAGAGTCGGCGAACTTGGTCGTGCATTTGGTATGACTGTCGTTGCTTATGATCCATTCCTGAAACCGGAAGATTTCGAGAAAGAGCATGCAACTGGCATGTCCGTAGACGAGATGTTAAAGGTAGCTGATTTCGTATCTATCCACGTACCGCTGACACCAGAGACAAAGGATCTGTTCAACGCTAAGTCCATCGCTGAGATGAAGGATGATGCAGTTGTTCTGAACATGAGCCGTGGTGGTATCGTAAACGAGAAAGATATGTACGAGGCTCTGAAAGCTGGCAAGATCGGCGGCTACGCAGCAGACGTTATGGAGAACGAGCTGGCTGGCAGCGGTCTGACAGGTGATGATACATTCGCAAGCCCGCTGTTCGAGTGCGACAACTTCATCGTTTCCCCGCACATCGGCGCTCAGTCCGTAGATGCTTCCAGAGACATCGGACTTCACATCATTTCCAAGGTAAAAGAGGCTCTTTCCCTGTAATCAGGAAACCAGTCTTATACTCATATAGGAAATCCTGCGGAAATCGTTCTGCAGAAACTGCATAAAGACAGGAACCGGATGATACTCTCGCCGGTTCCTGTTTTTTTGTTTCATAGGAAACTACTGGAATACCACTGGTTCCTCCAGCAGTTCCGTCCGCAGCACAATATACGGATACGACGGCTCTTCCCCGGTCGGCTCGCTTCTCTCCGGTCCTTTTAACTCGGTCTTGACGACGATCGAATTGTCCGTCAGGTACAACTCCGGAACCGTAATGCTGTAGCCGCCGGTCTCCTGCTTGCCGTACCCGGCAGCTATGTAGAGGTCATTTCCGCTTGTGTAAGTCAGGCGGAAGGAATCGTTCTTCTTTTCTTCTATGATCTGCGCCAGCTCCTGCGGCGTCTCATCGGGACCTATGACGGAAAATTCCAGATCCCGCAATTTTTCTGCCTGTTTTTCACCGCCGCATGCAACCGCATAGACCCCCGCCAGAAAGATTCCCATCACAGCCATAAGGCTTAGAAGCCATTTTTTCCTGCTTTTCTTACTTTTCATCAAATAAAAAACCTCCCGCTCCCCTGCACGCAGCCACGCGGCAAAATGCTTTGATTTACTGCATTTTATGAAGCGGAAGGTTGTGATATTCTATCTTTTTTCCTTTTTCCCTGGCATACGCCAGCAGCCGGTCGTTCGCCGCCGCCCAGCCCCCATACTGCCTGCGGCACGCAATCACGCACTGGCACGCATCCAGACATTCTCTGGCTTCTTGTTCCTTTTCCTCTGATATTTCTTCAAATGCGGGGACTGCAATCAATCTGGACGCCAATGTACAAGCCGCCGGATAATCTAAGTCGGCTTCCGATACGATCCCTGCCGCAAACGTGGTTCCAGCTCTCTGAAGCTGCCAGAAGACAGCGCGCCCGCTTCCTCCTCCTGCCAGCACAAACACCTCTGGTGCCCCCTCCGGACGTGGAAGCTCCATACTGCCGCCTGTCTGACGGAAGCGCCCTTCCTCGACCTGGAACAGCTCGGAAAGATGTTCCGGAGTCAGCATCTCTTCCGGGCGTCCAAACCGGCTTTCCTGCCCCGGGCTGACGCACAGCACCCAGTCAGAGACGCGCTCCGCCAGATCAAGTTCATGAATGGATAAAATGACTGCCACCTTCTTGCGGCGCGCCAGCTCCTGCAAGACCGACATAAATTCCAGCTTATAACGGATATCCAGATAGGAAGTCGGCTCATCGAGAAGCAGCAGTTCCGGCTCCTGACAGAGCGCCCGCGCCAGCATCACCCGCTGCCGCTGACCATCGCTGAGCGTCTGGAAGTCCCGCTCCCGAAGCTCTGATACCTGCACTGCCTCCATCGCCTCATCAACTGCCTTCCAGTCCTCCTCCGAGAGGACACCAAACCGCCCCGTGTACGGATAACGCCCGGCTGCCACAACATCCCGGCAGGTCATCCACTCTGCATGGATCTTTTCCGTAAACATGACCGCCATCCGCCGTGCGCGCTCCGTTCCCTTCATTCCCAGAAGGTCCGCGCCGTCTAGGTAAACCGCGCCTCCCATAGGGGGAAGCTGCGCGGCGACACTCTTTAAAATGGTCGATTTTCCGGCTCCATTCGGTCCGACTAAAGTCAGGATCTCACCCTTCCTTATCCCGATCCGGACTGGATTTAAGATCTGTTTTCCACCGTATCCAACCTGTAAGTCCTCTGTATAAAAGTAGATCTTCTCCTCAGTTTCTGGATTCATGGTATTTTCTCCTCTGCTTCTCTATGCTTCAGGTGCTCTTTCGATGTTTCCGCATCATCACAAAAATCACGACCGGCGCACCGAAGACAGCTGTTACCGTGCTGATGCTCAATTCCGTCGGGGCAAAGACCGTCCGCGCCAGCCAGTCGCTGATCAGGCAGAACACGCTTCCGCCCAGGAAACAGCCCGGAATCAGCACCAGCGGTCTTGTATCGGCAAACAGCCAGCGGATCAGATGCGGAACCGCGATTCCAACAAAGGAAACCGGACCGGCAAATGCCGCTACGCAGCCAGATAAGATGCTGGACAAAATCACCATAAAGAAACGCAGTTGTGCAACACTGACTCCCATGCTTTTCGCATACGTCTCCCCCATCTGGTATGCGCCGATCGGCTTGGATAACAGAAACACCGCTGCCGCTGAGACAAAGGTCACGCCCGCCATGACTGCCACATTTTCCCAGGTCATACCAGAAAAACTTCCGCGCGACCAGTTATGCAGGTTGACAATATCCGCATCGCTGGCGAAGGTCACAACAAAATCCGTGATTGCCGAGCAAATATAGCCGATCATCACGCCCCCGACGATCAGCATCGCCATCTGTTCCATTTTCCGCGCGACCAGGAGCACAAACAGCATAGAGAGAAGCGCTCCGGCAAATGCCGCTGCCACCAGCATCCCCGAATTGATCGTAATATTCCATTCCAGAAATCCGACCATCACAAGTGCTACCAAAAGCTTTGAACCAGAAGAAATTCCCAGCACAAAGGGACCCGCGATCGGATTGTGGAAAAATGTCTGTAACAGATACCCTGACAGTGCCAGCGCCCCGCCAAGGATCAGCGCCGCCAGCGCGCGCGGCAGACGGATCTCCCAGATGATCGTCCATGCCATTCCACGCAGCTTAGGCTCCCGCAATTCCTCTAAAAATTCCATGAGTGGAACCGATACACTGCCCGAGCAGGCGCTCCAGATAAGCGACAGGAGCAGCAGCACAATCAGAAGCAGAAATGCGGCTGCGATCCGCACCTGTCTGCCTGCCTGCGTCAGGTTTCTTTGTCCTTTTTCCTGTTTTTGTCTGTTTGCTTCTGATACTGAACGCATCGTTTCTCCTATCTATCTTTATTATACTTTCCTTCCTCACGACTGCAATTTATACAGATATGTCCCATCTTCCTGGCTTCCGCTGAAAATCGCATGGATATCTTCCAGCATCGCTCCAACTGACATAGATTCCTGATAGAGATTCTTCGTCGTACACCAGACATTTCCCGCCTGTACCGCCTTGAAATCCTTGAGAACCGACGCTTTTGCCAAAAGCTCCGAAATTGAGTGAACCTCCCCGTCGATTGTGCTGTTATAAATCAGATAATCGGATTCTTTCGCGGCTGCATAAAATTCTTCCATCTGCATATTGACGGTCGAAGACCGCTTTCCGTCATCCCCCAGATGACCGAATATGTATCTGCCGCCCGCTAATTCTATCATTTTCGGTATATAATCAGAGGAACGGCGCACGTTCACGCTGCCCTGACCCTTCTCGGGTCGAAGACCGAGTACAGGCATAGAAAAATGCCGCCGACGGCTTTTCCGCCTGTGCCGTCTGTTCTGTTTTTACGCTCCCGCCTGCGTTCTCCACATCCGAACCTTCTTCTGTAACTCGCTGCAAAGCCGCTTCCTGCTTTGCAAATGCCGCTTCCGCCTCTTTTTCTTTTCCGGTCAGCACTCCATACAGGCGGATCCATTCCGTCCGTCCCAGCGGATGTGCTTCGTAGCTGGAATGATCCACAATCACCGGGATTCCGAAGCTTTCCAGCTTTTCTTTTACCTCCGGCGAATGGAGAATCATCGTATTTTCTATTGCCAGACCGCAGCCCTCCGAGACGATCCGCTCATAATCCGGTTCGCTGTACTTGCCTGCGTAGAGAATTGACCCATTCTCCATCGCCTCCTTTGCCTCCGGGATGTACCAGCCCGACGCATCGGTTCCCGAAAACCGGATATCCGGGAGCGCTCCCAGCATCCGGAACATATCCATGGTCGCGGTCGCTACCAGATAAATCTGTTTGACCGGGCGCTTAAGCACCTGGATCGAATCCGGAAGATCTTCCGGCACCTTTCCGCCCTCTGGAATCAGAAGAAAACGGCTTCCATCCGCAACCGAAACTGCTTCGTACTGTATCCCGTTCGCATCCTCATAGGTATCGACCGCAAACTGGGTCGCATAGGCAAGCTCCATCCGCGATTTCCAGGTCAGGAACGCACTGATCGCCTCACCCGGCTGTGGAAGTGATGCCTCCGCCACCTGTGCATCCACGTTTTCTGCCGGCTGGGACACTTTCGTACCTTTACCCGCCTCATTGGATGTCTCACTGGCAGATGTAGACGACGCTGCCGCCACCGCACTCTTTCCCGTATTTCCACAGCCGCTCAAGAGCAGCACCCCCATAAGCGACAGCCCTACCATCCTAAGTGCCATTTTCTTGTTACTGTTCACGCATACGTGCCCAGTAACGGAATTTGCCGTGGCTTCGCATTTAAATACGGCAAATTCCTGCTGCCACCACGTTTTCTTACGGCACTTTCGATTCCAAAAGTGCCTACCCGTGTACAGTAACCTTTTCTTTCCCATTATCCATCCTATTTTCTTCATTTTTCCCACTCTGCCTCTCTCACGTGCGCCACATACAGCTTCCGGATCGCCTCAACCTCTCCCAGTCCCCGGATGCGGCATTCCACCTGGTATCCGGCGCGTTCCAGGCGGCTCTTCCAGGAATCCTCCTCTTCACCTGCCATATCCTGATTCGCATGGTCGCCTGCAACCACCATGAGCGGCTGCAGCACTGCCCTCTGATAGTGTTTCTGCGCGCCCAATTTCTCGATCACCGCCTGTAAATCCGGCTGCGCCTCCACGGTTCCGATGTAATAATTTGCATAGCCGCCCGCGATCATCCTATCCTGCATCTTCTGATACACCTGATTGGAAGCCGCGTCCGTCCCATGCCCCATCAGGCAGAGTGCCGTTTTTCCATCGTCATATCCGCCCAATTCTCCTGTCATCGCCCGAATCACCGCATCCAGATCCGCTTCACTGGCAAGAAGCGGTGCTCCCAGCGCCAGCCGTTCAAAACGCCCCTGATTCGCTTCCACTTCCGCTTTTACATCCATGTATTCAAATCCATCCATCAGATGGGTCGGCTGCACAATCAGACTTTTAATCCCATCGGCTGCTGCCCGGTCAAGTGCCTCCTTCAAATTGTCGATCGACCGTTGATCCCGCTTTTTCAATTTATCAATGATCCTCTGGCTGGTAAATGCCCGGCGCACCTCATATGCCGGAAATGCCTCCGCCACTGCACGCTCAACCGCTCCGATCGTCTTTTCTCGGCTGTCATTGTAGCTTGTCCCGAAGCTGACTACCAGGATTGCCTGTCTTGGTTCCATCTATCATTCTTCCTCTTTGTTTTTTATCTTTCAATTCAGAATTTTCCCGTTCCTCCTACGCTGCCATATGCCTGAATCTGGCTGACATATAGCTTTATGAATCGAAGCTACTATAGCATATTTTGAAATAGTTTGCAATGAAGCAGAAAAAATGGCACTCCGCCCGTCCAGGCGGAATGCCCCTTTTTCTGCTTTCAGCTCCAATTTTACCAGCTTTTCTATTTCTCATCCCGGCTGCACGCGCGCAGCTGGTGCTCATGCTCATATTTTTCTTTCGTCGCCATCCCGCCCCGGATATGGCGTTCCGCTTTGTTGATGTCCAGTACCACACGCGCCCGGGATGCAAGCGGCGGATTGATATGGGAAAGGCGCTCGGCCACATCTTTATGCACGGTAGATTTACTGATCCCAAATTTCCGGGCCGCCTGCCGCACTGTCGCATTGTAGTCTATGATGTAATTAGCGATCGCAACCGCCCGTTCCTCGATATATTCCTTCATGGGAGTTCCCCTGAGAACGTTTTTTACATCTTATTACATCGGTTTCCGGTTTATGCAAATTCCCTTTCCCAAACAAAAACACTGCCGATTAGTAGTTCTCCGCACGGCGGTGTTTCCGCAAGTCGTTTCTCTTCACGCCAGCTTCCCACTCTGCCTTCTCCTCATCGGTCTCGACAAGCAGTCCCGGAACTTCCATCGGATGCTCGTTTTCATCCAGCGCTACCATAACCACATAAGCGGTATTAACCAGTTTACGTGCGCCGCTTAAAGACTCTACGAATGTATCGACGCGCACTTCCATGGAGGTTCTTCCAACGTAAGTCAGCTTACCCTCGATAATCAGGGTATTGTTCAGGTGGACTGCCTCTTTGAACTGCAGGTTATCAACCGATGCAGTTGTCGGATTGCAGTGCGCGTGGCGGCGCGCAACAACGGTCGCTACAACGTCGATCCATTCCATCAGCTGACCGCCAAACAAACGACCAGCACCATTTAAGTGACTATTTAATACAAGCTGTGTCTGGATAACAGCTGAATCCGCTACGCGGCGCATAATTCTTTCTTCCATAATTTATTTCTCCTTTCGAGAAGGATGCCTCTTCCAATCTCCCGCTTTCGAAGGACTTCCCTGTGATATGGTACCTAGTATACTGGCTTTCCCTCAAATTTGCAAGTATTCCGCCGCAAAAATTCTGAATCTTTTTAGTTATACATTCTATTGGCAGTAAACTATAAATGTAAAAAAACGACCGAAGAATCTGGGAGCAGCGTCTGTTGTCTTTCGCTGACTCCCATCATCTTCAGCCGTTCTCTTATTTATCCTCTTCCCGCGCCATGATCATCCGATAGATGAAATCCACGGTTCCATCGATACCGTAGCTGGCACTGTTGATACAGAGATCATAGTTGTTGGAATGTCCCCAGTTTCGGTTTGTATAATAATGATAGTACTGGCTGTGGACATGATCCAGATGCTTTAACATATGGCGTGCCTGCTTGACCGTCAGGGAACTGTCAATCTCCATCGCACGTTTGATACGCTGCTCAAACGGCGCCGTGATGTAGATACTGATATGCGGGATGTTGTTGTTTGCCATGATGGCATCTCCGCATCGTCCCAGAATAACAAAATCTTCCTTCTTCGCCATGTCAACCAGAAGGTCGCTCTCGTTGAAGAAGACCGCATCACGCTTCGGCAGTCCGTGGAAACGGCTGAACTCGCGCATACGCTGGCGCAGGGTCAGATGGCGCTCCGGGATGAATGCCTCACTCGGGTTTACATTGGCATTCTGATCGTGCGCCTGCTCTTTCTTGATTCCCGGCTTGATTCCGTAGCTGACAGAATCCTGTATAGAATCCTTCTGAGCCTCGAGACGTTTCAGAACCGCTTCAAAGATCTCCGCGTCGTAGAAATTGATTTTCAGCTTATCTGCCAGCTTAAATCCGATATTTACACCGCCGCTTCCGTAGGTCCAGCTGATACATACGATCAGGTGGTCATTTTCGGAGAAACGGTTTTTCAGGTTAAATGTATTCAGCTTCGCCAGCTCTGCGTTGATAACGTCGCCGCTCGCGAAACTGGTCGGCAGACTCATGACTTCGGTCAGAATCCGGTTGTACTCGGTCATGACGAGCTTCCGCTCTTCCTTATTCTCGATGGTACGCGCCATGTTTCCGATCAGGGCAATCTCACTTCGAACCAGGTTACCCTGCGGGCGTGTCAGCATCAGATGAGTCAGCTCATCCACGCAGCGCTTCCGGTCACGGTTGAAAACACGTCCCAGAGAAGAACCTAACTGTGCATAAACCTCCGCATCCAGATCGTAAATACTCTCCGCCAGTTCACGGATTCGTTTTTCATCTCTTCCAGGCACCGTGCTGCCCGGCTTCTTCCCTGCTGAATCCTTTTCGGCTGCATTTTCCGCACCCGTTACTTCATTCGCATACTGGGCGCTGTCCTTTTCAAGCGCCTGCTGCGTCTGATTTTCCATATTATCTGTATTGGTATGTTCCTGATTGTTGCTCATCGTCACTCACCCCCTATAAAAAGAATAACAGCATATCAAGTGCAAAGACCGGAACCAGAATACCGAACGACCAGAGCAGATATCCGAAGAAGGACGGCATACGCACACCGTTTTCATCCGCAATCGACTTAACCATGAAGTTCGGTGCATTTCCGATGTAGGTGTTCGCACCCATAAATACCGCACCACAGGAGATCGCCATCAGCATCTTGATCGGAACCGTTCCCAACGTCGTCACCATGCCCTCCGTAAATCCAAGCGCACCTGCCGTTGTTAAAAATACCAGATAAGTCGGCGTGTTATCCAGGAAGCTGGACAGCAGACCGGTCGCCCAGAACATTTCAAACGGCTCGGAGATGCCCAGGTTCGCGCCATTTGCTTTCAGAATCATCAGGGCTGGCTGCATCGTGATGAAAATACCGATAAACAGAACCGCAACCTCCTGAATCGCGCCCCAGGTAAAATGGTTCTCACGGCGGATCTCAACCTTCGTGGTCTTGAAGGACAGGAAGGCCGCCGCCAGAATGATCACAATCTCAATGATGGCCGGATAGCTTAATTCTACCTCTCCAAACAGGTGGATGCCAAGCACCTTTCCGGCTGCATCCTGGAACTGCGGCATGGACGGTAAGGTACCGCTTAAAATAACGGCTGCCACGATCATAACCAGAAAAATCAGGTTGTGCGCGCCGCGCAGCTTCACTTCGGTACCCGGTTTGCTGATATCCGGTTTCAGGCCGCTCGCGATATCCTGACGATATGCCCTCTTATCAATAAAATAGAAGATTGTCAGCAGCACCAGCATATTGAAGAATAAGATCGGTGCCAGATGTAAGCTCCAGAAGAACGGTACGCCGCGCATGAAGCCCATCAGCAGCGGCGGGTCACCGATCGGGGTCAGACATCCGCCGATGTTGGATACAAGGAAAATAAAGAAGATAATGATATGACGTTTCTTCTTTCTCCATGCATTCATCTTGACAACCGGACGAATCATCAGCATACTGGCACCGGTCGTACCGATCCAGCTTGAAAGCAGGGTTCCCAGTGCCAGTAGTCCCACATTGACACGCGGAGAACCCGCCAGGTCACCGGACATCGTGATATTACCGGCGACGCAGAAAAGTCCAAATAACAAAATAATAAAGGTCAAATAGTCATTGACCAGGCATTCCAGAACCGTTTCCAGTGCTGTCCCCGCACTGTAACGCATCGCAAACGGAATGATAAAAAGAATTGACCAAAGAGCAACCGCATGAGGCTGGTGCTCTTCCCACCATTCTGCCTTCACAAGCGGCAGAATCGCAATACAGAGAAGCAGTCCCGCAAATGGAATACACATCCAGAGCGGCACAGAGGATGCCGATGCACCGCCTTCCTGTTCTGCTGCCAGAGCCGTCATCGGATTTGCCATCAAAAATAATCCCAGGCTCGCGCAAAACGCACTCAATCTTTTCACCTTCGTAACCTCCCAACTTTTTTCTTTTTTGTTTTACATTTTTCCATTTCAGCCACCCATTATAACAAGTTTATTTCCTAATTACAACCGTGTTTTTCACGTTGTAAGCGTGATTTTCCGTAAATTTTTCGTTAAAAGTACCTTATATTAATTCTTACTAATAAGTGTTGTAAGTCTGTGCTCATAACATAAACAAATACCTCTTTTGTGTATAGAAATTATGTATAATACTGTAATTTCACGTTAGTGCCTTTTTGTGTAATAGGGGATTCCAAGGAATTTCCTATTACACAAAAAACCGCCCGCCGATATCCCGACAGACGCTTCCTACATTCATATATAACTTTCTCTTGAAATATACTCTCTTTCCAGAGTTCATATTTCAATTCCATATCTTCCCCGCTATCTTCCATCTTTTTCCTGCAGCTGTTTTCGCGCTTCATTTTAAGCCAGCCGCCCGATCTCTCGCGGTATTCCTTCGTGGTTTCTTTTTCGATATGTGCCAGTTGGCAAATCTGCCGCTGTATAACCTGCTCTTTCGCAGCGTTCACACATATTCTCTCTCGAACCTGTTTTATTATAGCGCTTTTTTGTAAAATTTATTTCCACTTTTTTGTCAAATCTTTGTAAAAAAATCAAGCAGCAAATTGGAGAAACTGTCTCATTTACTTTTTATCTTCTTTATGCTATAGTTAGCCTGTATTTTGCATTCAGATGTATTACGAATCCATTCGGAAATTCCGGTGCCATCCCGTGCCGGAATACTCAATGTCTTATCGTGTTTTATAAATATCAGAAGGATTTTCAGGAGTATTGTATTCATGCAGGCGAATATATTTAAGATCAAACGAAATGAATTGGCTGACGGTTCCGGGCTGCGGACTACGATTTATTTTAAAGGATGCCCACTGCGCTGTGTCTGGTGTTCAACACCGCAGGCGCATGAGCGCCCGACCCGGATTCTCTGGGACAGTAAGCACTGTCTCTACTGCAATCTCTGTGTCAGCGAATGTCCCACCGGAAGTCTGGCATTTTCGGACAACCGTCTCACCTTTACCCCGGACACCTGTACATTCTGCCGTGCCTGTACGGATCACTGTCCTTCCCGAATGCTTCATTTCGTCGGTCAGATGATGGATATGGATGAAATCATGGAAAAAATTCTTGCCGACCGGGAGCTCTATGGAAATGGCGGCGTCATTCTCTCCGGCGGCGATCCGCTGATGCAGCCGGAAGCAGCCACCGCTGTCCTGAAAAAATGTAAAGAACACGGCATCCGCACCGCGATTGAGACGACCGCTTTCGCCAAACCGCTGGCTTTCTCCCGCTTCATCGCCAACGCGGACATGATTATCATCGATTTAAAACATTATTCTGAAAAGAAATATGTCCAGTTCACCGGTGTCTCAAATCATTCGATTCTGGAAAATCTGGACTTTGCCATCTCTATCGGAAAAAAAGTGGCGGTCCGCATTACCATTACCCCCGGCATCAACGACACGCTCATCGATGCCCGCAGGTATGCCCACCTTTTGTCTGAGCACCACATCAGACATGTAATTCTGCTCTCCTATTCAAATCTGGGGATCATTAAATATGAAAAATACACGCAATCTCCGACGCTTGCCCGCGAGCAGACCTTCTCCGGCCAGGATATGGAGAATTATGCGAATATGCTGCGCGGACTGGGATTTGATGTGCAGATTGAGCAGTAGGGAGGCGGCAAGTTTTTTCCATTGCCGCCTCCCATACATTTTTCTATCGATTCGTTACTGTTCACGCATACGTGCCCAGTAACGGAATTTGCCGTGGCTTCGCATT
>OKRR01000365.1_pt1 | contig 53165 bp, 42 predicted proteins | sample 1601211 | NCBI WGS metagenome assembly OKRR01 (sample SAMEA3541525, study PRJEB24748) | human gut metagenome | biome: human gut; feature: human-associated habitat; material: faeces | place: China | collected 2012
CCCCACTGCTGCCTCCCGTAGGAGTTTGGGCCGTGTCTCAGTCCCAATGTGGCCGGTCACCCTCTCAGGTCGGCTACTGATCGTCGCCTTGGTAGGCCGTTGCCCTGCCAACTAGCTAATCAGACGCGGGTCCATCTCACACCACCGGAGTTTTTCACACCGTACCATGCGGTACTGTGCGCTTATGCGGTATTAGCAGCCGTTTCCAACTGTTATCCCCCTGTGTGAGGCAGGTTACCCACGCGTTACTCACCCGTCCGCCACTCAGTCACAAAACAATCACTCCGAAAAGATCAAGTAAAGTGCTTCGTTCGACTTGCATGTGTTAAGCACGCCGCCAGCGTTCATCCTGAGCCAGGATCAAACTCTCATGTTAAAAGTTTTATCCAAACCAGAATATCTGGCTTTCTAAACCAGAAACAAGTTCCTACCGGAATCTTGATTCAGGTTTTACTGTTTTTTAAGGTTTGCTTTATTTAAAAGCTGTTCGTTCATCTTTCGATGACTTGAATTATTCTCTTATGAATCTTTCAAGGTTATTCACTGTTCAGTTATCAATGTTCTTTGTTGTTTTTGGCAACTCTGATATACTATCATAACCAGCTGTGCTTGTCAACAACTTTTTTATTTTGTTCTCTGTCGTTTTGAAGTGGTTTGTTATCACTCACTTGCGACAGCTCGTTAATAATAGCAAACCACTTTTCATTTGTCAATAACTTTTTTACAAGTTTTTGACATAAATTTACAAATTTCTATTTTGTATTTTTTAAGCCTGTTTTCTGCACCCTGCACAGCCATTACAGCCAGCCTGTGAATCCGCTACTGCCACACTGCTCTCATAAATCGTTGTGAGTGCACAAATTGCCTGTGAAGAAATCCCCTGTTCCGTTCCGGTAAAGCCAAGACCTTCCTCCGTGGTAGCTTTTACATTTATCTGGCTCACATCAATATGCAATGCTTCTGCGATATTTTTCTCCATTTCTTCTATATATGGCCGCATTTTCGGTTTCTGTGCAATGATCGTCGCGTCAATGTTCTCAACAATATATCCTTTCTCCTCGATCAGCCGGGCGACATGTTCTAATAACCTGATGCTTGAGATTCCTTTATACTGTGGATCTGTATCTGGGAAATGTTTTCCAATATCCCCTAACGCAGCCGCTCCAAGCAGTGCATCCATAATGGCATGCAGAAGTACATCTGCATCAGAGTGCCCCAATAATCCCAGCGTATGTGGAATTTTCACACCTCCAAGGATCAGATCTCTCCCTTCTACTAATTTATGAACATCATATCCCATTCCTACTCGCATGATTTTTCTCCTTCCTCTGTCCCACTTGTTTTTATTAATTCTTCGAAATTTATCACATGAATTTGAGTTTTACAATTACCTGTGTCAAATTGTTTCCATTATAGCATACCCATTTTTCACTTGCCATTACTTCCTTTAAAGGTTCTCCACCACTCCGTGCAGTTCTTTGTATTCCTTCGGCGACACTCCGAACTCTTTTTTAAATGCCCGGTAAAAACTTGAATAATCTTTAAATCCAAACATTGTATAAACCTCTGTAATGCTTGTTTCTCCCAGAATTGCCGCCTTAGATGCCTGCATGCGTTTCTTCAATATATATTGATGTACAGACAGACCCATCTGCTCTTTAAAAACATGAGCAATGTGATACTTGCTGACAAAAAACTGCCCTGCTAACTGCTCTAATGATAATTCTTCATCAAGATGATCATCAATATAATAAATAATGTTCTGGTACAGATTTTGTTCTTCCTTCTCGCTTTTCGGATTCTGCTGTTCATAGACAATGCGGTTTAATTGCAGCACAAGATCGTTCACACAAAGTGAAACCTTTGCCTCTTTTCCAAAACGTTCTGACTTTATTTCCTCGATCAACTGAAAAATACGATACTGGATCGTGTTGAATGTAATCAGATCATTATGGAAAATATATTTTTTCTTCACAAGGACATTCTGCATCAGATATCCATAGGAAGATGATACTTCCATGAGCTGATTGCAATACTCCACGCTGATCCAGAACACGAAGCGCCGGTACGGGATTTCATTTCCATGTACCACCGCCATATGTTTTATGCCCGGTGGTATCAGCACCATGTCCCCGTATTTTAACGGATGCTGTTTTCCTTCTATTAATATAGAAACGTCCCCTTCCAGGAAAAAATAAAATTCATAGTAATCATGAGAATGTACCGAAACTTTTTCCGATACCGGTTCATTATAATAATAGATTTCAAAATCCCTCGACAGCATATACTGTCTCGTGGAAAACTTAGTCTGAAGATTTTTTGCCATGCGTATTCGCCTCTCCTGCCTATATACAATCTGCTTCTTTTGATGCACTGCTCATTGTTTATACACATTCTATCATCCAACCGCAACTTTTGCAATGTGAACAACAACTCTGTCAATTTTCTTTTTTCATCTTTTGGATATAATAGGCTTATCAAAACAAAAGAGCGCTGTCAGACGGCAGCTTGAACAATCATTTTTTTCTAAGAAAGGAAATAAAAACTATGGAAATGACATTAAGATGGTATGGTTCCAAATTCGACACTGTAACATTAGAGCAGATTCGCCAGATTCCAGGCGTAACAGGCGTTATCACAACTTTATATGATACCGCACCTGGAGATGTATGGAGCAGAGAACGCATTCAGGAAATGAAAGCAGAAGTTGCTGCTGCAGGACTTCATGTAGCGGGTATCGAGAGCGTAAATGTTCATGATGCGATCAAGACAGGTTCCGCTGACCGTGACAAATACATCGATAACTACATCGAGACTTTAGAGAATCTTGGAAAAGAAGATATCCATCTTGTATGCTACAACTTCATGCCTGTATTCGATTGGACACGTACAGAGCTTGCACGTAAAAGACCGGACGGTTCCACAGTTTTAGCTTACACACAGGAAGCTGTAGATGCCATCAATCCGGAAGATATGTTCGCTTCTATCTCCGGTGATATGAACGGAACTGTTATGCCGGGCTGGGAGCCAGAACGTATGGCTAAGATCAAAGAACTTTTTGCAATGTACAAAGACATTGACGATGAAAAGCTTTTCGAAAACTTAAAATATTTCTTAGAGAGAATCATGCCAGTTTGTGACAAATATGACATCAACATGGCAATCCACCCAGATGATCCGGCTTGGAGCGTATTCGGACTTCCACGTATCATTATCAACAAGAAAAACATTCTCCGTATGATGGAAATGGTAGATAACCCACACAATGGTGTTACTTTCTGCTCCGGTTCTTACGGAACAAACCTTGAGAACGACCTTCCAGATATGATCCGTTCCTTAAAAGGACGTATTCATTTTGCACATGTCCGTAACTTAAAGTTCAACAGCCCAACAGATTTCGAGGAAGCAGCTCATCTTTCTTCTGACGGAACATTCGATATGTACGAGATCATGAAAGCTCTTTACGAGATCGGATTTGACGGACCAATCCGTCCTGACCACGGACGTATGATCTGGGGCGAAGTTGCAATGCCGGGTTATGGTCTTTACGACAGAGCTTTAGGAGCTGCTTACTTAAATGGTTTATGGGAAGCAATTGAAAAAGGAGAGACAAGACATGCAGTTAAATAGAGCAGGTTTAGCAAATAAAAATGATTGGGAAGCTAAGGGCTATGCCCTCCCAACCTTTGATTATGAGACAGTAAAAAATAATACAAAAGAAAATCCATTCTGGGTTCACTTTGGTGTTGGTAACATCTTCCGTGCCTTCCAGTGTAACGTTGTCCAGAACCTTTTAAACGCTGGTGTTCTTGACCGCGGTTTAACAGTTGCCGAAGGATATGATTATGAGATCATTGAGAAAATGAACCGTCCACACGACGATTTAAGTATTCTTGTTACTTTAAAAGCAAATGGAACTGTTGAAAAATCCGTTACCGGAAGCATTATGGAATCCCTTGCTTTAGATTCCCATGATGACACACAGTTCTCCCGTTTAAAAGAGATTTTTGCAAAAGATTCCCTTCAGATGTGTACTTTTACTATCACTGAAAAAGGTTACAACTTAAACGCTCCTGACGGAAACTTCATGGCTGCTGTTGCAGAAGATATGAAAAACGGTCCACAGAAACCAGAAAGCTACATCGGTAAAGTTGCAGCATTAGTTTATGCCCGTTACCTTTCCGGCAAAAAGCCAATCGCTATGGTAAGTATGGATAACTGCTCCCACAATGGAGATAAATTAAAACTTGCTATCACTACTTTTGCAAAAGAGTGGGCAAAAAATGGCGTTGTAGAAGAAGGATTTGTTTCCTATGTAGAGGACGAAAACAAAGTTTCCTTCCCTTGGACTATGATCGACAAGATCACACCTAGACCAGACGCTTCCATCGAAGCTTTATTACAGAAAGACGATATCGAAGGACTTGATCCTGTTATCACAAGCAAAAATACTTATGTTGCTCCATTCGTAAATGCTGAGGAAACTGAGTACCTTGTCATTGAGGACAAATTTCCGAACGGACGTCCGGAATTAGAAAAAGGCGGTCTTATCTTCACTGACCGTGAAACAGTTGACAAAGTAGAAAAGATGAAAGTCTGCACCTGCTTAAATCCACTGCATACAGCACTTGCCGTATTCGGATGTTTATTAGATTACAACCTCATTTCCGCTGAAATGAAGAATGAGACTTTAGTAAAATTAGTAGAAGGTATCGGATACAAGGAAGGACTTCCAGTTGTTGTAAATCCTGGTATTCTTGATCCGAAAGAGTTTATCGACACTGTACTTAACGTGCGTGTTCCAAACCCATTTATGCCTGATACACCACAGCGTATCGCAACCGATACATCCCAGAAATTAGCAATCCGTTTTGGTGAGACAATCAAAGCTTACGCTGCTTCACCGGAACTCAATGTTTCTGATATTAAATTAATTCCATTAGTATTTGCCGGATGGCTTCGTTACCTTATGGCAATTGACGACAACGGAAATGAATTTACATTAAGCCCAGATCCAATGTTAGACGAAGTTCGTCCTTATGTCGCAGACATTAAACTTGGAGATACTTTTGACGCAGATGCAAAGTTAAAAGATGTTCTCTCCAACGCTAAGATTTTCGGTGTTGATCTCTATGAAGTCGGACTTGCAGAGCTTACCTGCCAGTACTTCACAGAAATGACCAGAAAACCGGGTGCTGTTATCGAAACATTACAGAAATACGTTAAATAAACCGGAGAATGACCAGATAGTGCAGTCACATTTTGTGCCTGCACTTATCTATTCATCTCCGGTTTTTCTATACTAATTCTGCAATCCTCGTCACGGCAACATAAATCTCTGAAATTTTATACCACGTCCGATAGTCCACTACTCCGGTCACCGGCAGGTCAAAAATTGACTGAAATTTTTCTACTGCCTCTCTGGTCGCTGCTCCATAGATACCATCCGGTGTGATCGTCGGGATTGCCGGATAAGACTGGGAAATCCTTGCAAGCTGCTCCTGAATCTGCCGGACTTTATCTCCGGTAGAACCTACCTCCAGATTGTATCCCGGCCATGATGCCGGGATGCCTGAAATCTCCTCCGCGGTATTGATAAACATATTGTCGCCATAATAATAACGAAGTATTTCTATCGTTTCGTAATTCTGATCTCCAAGATATTTACTTCCCCACTGGCTCAGCCAATTGCTGCAGGTCACACGCTGACCGTCGCAGTACTGTGTTAAGATTGGCTGCCTGACATTCGGTCTGGAAAGATAGTTCTGGAACATTTCATCCACGACATCTGAAATGCTCTGGAAAATATTTCTTCCATATACAAATTTCTGGTCAAAGGCGGTAGATGTTGTGATCGTGAAGTTATAACCTTTGTTGCGATACCATTCCGTGTAAACCCGGTTCATGGTAAAGGACATGATTGCCAAGATATTGGCACGCAGCGTGCTGTCCGGCCATGTACTGTAAATCTCGCTGGACGCTACATTTTTGATGTAATCCCGATAACGCACATAGTAATTTGCAGCATTTGGATCTGTCGGCGGTCCGTCATGCACGATGACAAACTCCGGGACTACCACTTTGCTGAGCACGATCTCTCCGGATTCAGAAACAGGTTTGATCTCCGACTCTGCAATTTTTGCCGGGAAATTTCCAAAAAGTGTGTTGACTGGAATTACAATGGAATCTATTTGATTTTCTTCTTCATTTTCTTCCGCCATTCGCACCTGCTGCAATGCGAGCTGCTCTGAAAAAATCTGAACGCCCGAAATACTGACGGGACGATATCCCGGTGCGGTAACTTTAACCGTATATTGGGCAAACGGCTGATTTTCGGAGGGTTCCATCGAGTATTCAAGCGGAGGCGCATCAAGCGTAAGTTTCTCCGACATTCCCGAATCATCTGCGCTTACCTCCTCCACTGTGGAATCCGGCTCGCCCGAATAGGAAATGGTGATTCTTGCTCCCTCGATCGGCCGTCTGGTCCGGTTGGTAAGTACTTCTACTTTGAGGCTTCCTTTATCTACAGCCTCTGTCTGGGCATATTTAATATCTGGCATGAACAACCTCTTCATACATTTCCTTATATTATATGCTCAGATACGCAATCCTGTTCTGCTCCCTGTGCAAAACATTTGATTTCCCAACTTATCAGTCATTTTTATCGTTCAATCTCAAAAACTAACTCCCCAAACATTCTATCGTTTTTACTCTACCGTAACTACTTTTGCAAGATTTCTTGGCTTATCAACATCAAATCCCTTGTCAGATGACACATAATATGCCAACAGCTGTAATGCAACCGATGCAGGCAGAACCATGAATTCATCCTGCATATTTGGAAGTTTGATCACCTGATACTCTGTATCAAGATCACCGGAAAGCGCCTCTTTGATAAATAATACGATATCTGCACCTCTTGATTTTACTTCCTTAATATTGGAAAGCTCTTTTGACATGAGTTTTTCCTGTGTTACAGTTGCAACAACCGGTGTGTTGGTTGTGATAAGCGCAATCGGACCATGTTTTAATTCACCGGAAGCATACGCCTCAGAATGAATGTAGGAAACTTCTTTGAGTTTCAATGATCCCTCTAATAAAATAGAATAATCCAATCCGCGTCCGATCATGAACAGATCTTTTGCTTCTAAGATTTTCTTGGCGATCACATGGATATCACGTCTCTCGTCCAGAACTTTTTTCATCACTTCCGGAACACGCTCTAATTCTGCAATAAAGTTTCTGGTCTGCTCCTCTGTATACACGCCACGAAGCAGTGCCATTTTAGCAACTACCAGATAAAATACGGAAAGCTGTGTTGTGTAAGCTTTTGTACTTGCCACTGCAATTTCCGGTCCTGCAGAAGTGTATAAAACATAATCACTTTCTCTTGCAATAGAAGAACCTTTTACATTGATGACTGACAGACATTTTGCGCCCTGTCTCTTTGCATATTTCAAAGCTTCCAATGTATCAATCGTCTCGCCGGACTGCGAAACTGCGATCACTAATGTTTTCTCATCAATGACCGGATCTGAGTACATAAACTCAGAAGCAAGTTCCACATCCATCTGCACATGAACGATAGACTTCACAAGAGCCTGTGCCACAAGTCCTGCATGCATGGCAGTTCCACATGCTACTACACAGATTCTGTCACAGTCAGTAAAAAGGGAATCCGGCACACCGTCTGCGGTAAAATCAGGAAGTCCATTTACAATGCGGTCTTTGATTGTATTTTTGATTGCTTCCGGCTGCTCCATGATCTCTTTTTCCATATAAAATGGATAACCATTCTTTCCTGCGCTGTTTAACTCCCAGTCTACAGACAAAAATTCCGGTTCCACAACCTGATCATTTAAATCAGTAAGCACAACATGGTCTTTGTGTAACTCTAAAATATGATACTCAGGTACAACAAAGTACTCGTTTGTAAAACGGCAAAGTGCAGTCAGATCTGATGCAAGCATTGCTCCCTCTTTGCAGATTGTTGCAACGATCGGGCTGACATTTCGGATAGAATAGATCACATCCGGCTGGTCTTCAAAAAGAATGACAAGCGCAAATGTACCCTTTAATTTGCTTACTGTTTTCTTGATTGCCTCTTTTGGATTACCTTTGTAATAATGATTCAATAATGCAGCTGCAACTTCACTATCTGTTTCGGAATGAAGGATTTCCTGCAAATCATAATCTGCGATCAGTTCACGATAATTTTCAATGATTCCATTATGAACCAGTGTTACTTTTCCCTGCTGATGCGGATGTGCATTCTGGTCATTGACTCCCCCGTGGGTTGCCCATCTTGTATGTCCGATACCACAGGTTGATAAGATTTTCTTTGACTCACAAATTGCTCTTAAATCACTTACTCTTCCGGCACATTTATAAACATTTGTCTCATGGGAAACCTCATCCTCCACTGCGATACCTGCACTGTCATATCCACGATACTCTAATAATTCCAACGCATCTAATAAAACATCTTTTACATTCTCACTGCCTGTATAACCTATAATTCCACACATATTAAATTTCCTCTTCTTTTTTATTTCATTTTTAACTGTAATGTTCAACATCACAGATATTGAAGCATTACGCATCTTCTTCATATTTATTGTCCCATTATACCGTATTTGTTTTGCAGTCACCTGCATATTTGCCGGCATATCTCGCACTGGGAGGTACGAAAGGGCGTCCGCCGAATTTTCGATAACCCTTTTCCTCGTTAACCTGTGCATATTCGTCCTCACAGGTACATGGCGCTAGAAGAGAAATCTAAATGTCTGCAATCGGTCACAGACAGGATTGCATATCTGAAAATATAAACCTTATTTTATTATCAATGTGCTATATATTGTAAATGCCTTCATAAATGCATCTACATTTATGAAGGCATCTATAACATAACTACTATACTATGATATGCATAAATTGTCTAGTAGTTCTTTTTTGTATTATTTTACCTCAACTGTCCAGCCATATTTATCCGGGATTCTTCCCCACTGGATACCGGTTAAAGTATCGTATAATTTCTGTGTCAATTCACCGATCTCGAAATTATTGACTGTTACAACATCATCTTTGTAACGAAGTTCTCCAACTGGTGAGATAACGGCTGCTGTACCTGTACCGAATACCTCTTCCAGTGTACCGTCATGTCCTGCTTTCATCAGATCATCAACAGAGAGTCTTGTCTCATTTACTTTGTATCCCCAGTCTCTTAACAGATGGATCATGGAATCTCTTGTAACACCTGGGAGAACGGTTCCTTCGATTGGTGCGGTGTAGATCTCGCCAGCAATCTTGAACATGATGTTCATGGTTCCAACTTCCTCTACATATTTACGATGTTCACCGTCTAACCAGAGAACCTGTGCATAACCAAGTTTTTCTGCTTTTACCTGTCCTAAAATAGAACCTGCGTAGTTACCACCACATTTTGTAAATCCTGTACCACCTTTTACAGCACGAACCAGCTCGTCCTCAACTAAAATCTTAACCGGATTCAGTCCTGCTGCGTAATAAGCACCTACCGGACAGCAGATGATCATGAATTTGTATGCGTTTGCCATATGTACACCGAGTGCAGCTTCTGTTGCAAACATAAATGGTCTGATATAAAGGGAAGTGTTTGGTTCTGACGGTACCCAGTCAGCTTCTACTTTCACAAGTGCTTCTACTGCTTCCACGAACATATCAACGGGGAATTCCGGCATGCAAAGTCTTGCATTGGAATTGATCATTCTCTTTGCGTTCATCTCCGGACGGAATAACTGGATCTTGCCCTCTGCTGTACGATATGCTTTCATACCTTCAAATGTTTCCTGTGCATAATGAAGTGTTACACATGCAGGGTCCATTGTGATAGGTCCTTCCGGAACGATTCTTGCATCTTTCCAGCCGTCTTCTTTTGTCCAATCCATAACAAACATATAGTCTGTCATATACTTACCAAAACCAAGATTCTTCTGGTCTGGTTTCTCCTTTAATACTGGTCTTTTCTCAAATCTGATATCCATAATATCCTCCTTGTTTTTCCACTAACTTATTGGAAAATTGATTCTGAAACACATTATGATACTTTCTTTTTTTCATGTCAAGATTATTCCAGAGCCTTATATCGTATATAATTTATAGTTATTGTTTATTATTATTTCCATAACCTAATTTCATTTGTACTCAAGACGTGAAATATTCATCTCTGATTGTATTCGTACAATTTACAATTTTATGTATTCTATATTTCAAGTGACTTTTTTGATCTCATATAATATAATAAGATTATCAAAAAATTACGTGAGGTGATTCCTATGCATACATTTCAACCAATTCCAGTTGATATGCTGGACATGAATCCATTTACCAAAATCGGCAAAGAATGGGCGCTGCTCACTGCCGGAAACAAACAGAAATCCAACACAATGACCATTAGCTGGGGTGGTGTCGGTGTCTTATGGGGAAAAAACGTGGTCTATGTTTTTGTCCGCGATTCCAGATACACAAAAGAGCTGATCGATAAAGGAGACTTTTTCTCCCTTACCTTTGTCAGCGACCAGTATCGTAATGCTTTAAATTACTGTGGCTCCCACTCCGGTCGTGACAAAGATAAGATTGCAAATGCCGGGCTTTCCGTGGACTACCGTCATGGAATCCCATATATTGACGAGGGAAATCTTGTCTTAGTCTGTGAAAAAATGTCTGCCACCAGAATCACAGATGATTCTTTCCTCGATTCCGAGATTGCAGATAAATGGTACAAAGACGGTGATATGCACACCATGTATGTTGGTCAGATTATTGACGTTCTTGCACGATAAATGAGCGTAAAAGTGGGAAGATGCTATTTTTTCACCTTCCCTCTTTTTTCTTTTTGCCCTTCATTATCATCATAGAAGAATCTTATTTACAAACTTTTTCTCATAATCTCTTTTTCATGATAACAGCTTATTTGCCCAATCCTGTACCCTATTATTTCAATGGATATTTTTCTGTCAGAGCTTTAACGATTGCTCTTGCCTTGTCTGCCGCAGGCTCTCCCTCTTTGATCATCATCGCAATTGCCTCTGCAATCTGATCCATATCTTCAGTATTTAAGCCACGGGAAGTAACCGCCGGAGTTCCAAGACGCACTCCACTGGTCACAAACGGAGATTTCGGATCATTAGGAATTGTATTTTTATTGCAGGTAATGTTGACAGAATCCAAAAGTTTCTCAACCGCTTTTCCAGTGAGATCATAGTTTGTCAGATCTACAAGCATCAGGTGATTATCTGTGCCGCTGGATACGATCTTAATGCCACGGTTCATCAAACCTTTGCAGAGTGCCTGTGCATTATCAATGATATTCTGCTGATAAACTTTAAATTCCGGCTGCAATGCCTCTTTGAAGCAGACTGCCTTAGCCGCGATCACATGCATCAGAGGTCCGCCCTGAATACCTGGGAAAATTGCTTTGTTAAAATTATATTTATCTGCAATCTCCTGGCTGCTTAAGATCATTCCACCTCTTGGTCCACGCAGTGTCTTGTGTGTCGTCGTTGTCACAACATGCGCATATGGAATTGGGCTTGGATGAAGTCCGGCTGCCACAAGTCCGGCAATGTGTGCCATATCAACCATTAACACTGCACCACATTCATCTGCGATCTCACGGAATCTCTTGAAATCGATTGTTCTCGCATAAGCAGAAGCTCCTGCAATGATCATTTTCGGCTTACATTCCATAGCAAGTTCTTCTACTTTATCATAATCAATGAATCCCTCATCATTCACTCCATATGGTACAACATGGAAATAGGTTCCGGAAAAATTGACCGGCGAACCATGTGTCAGATGTCCGCCATGATCCAAGTTCATTCCCATAATCGTATCACCCGGTTTTAAAATTGCAAACTGTACTGCCATGTTTGCCTGAGCACCGGAATGTGGCTGCACATTGACATATTCACAGCCAAATAGCTCTTTTGCACGCTCTCTTGCCAGTTCCTCCACCACATCTACACATTCACATCCGCCATAATATCTTTTTCCCGGATAGCCTTCTGCGTATTTGTTTGTCATAACGCTTCCCATTGCTGACATGACCGCAGGACTTACCCAGTTTTCGGATGCGATCAGCTCAATATGGCTGTTCTGTCTGTCAAATTCATCGGTGATTGCCTGTGCCACTTCCATATCCACTGCCTGAATGTCTTCTAATGTATACATAATGCCTCCTCATATCTGTCTTTCTCTCAAAGACATGTGTTTTTTCAAAACTTTAAAACTCATTATAAAGGACTTGTCATAAATATTCAATTCCAAATTTATTTTTTATTTCACTCATTTCCTTATAACATGAATCTGAATACTGCAATTGCCTATCTCACCAGCAAAACAAAAAGTACAATCTGCAGCACTAGTATCAACGGCATTCCAACTACAAAATACCAGTGTTTTGTCTTATGATGAAACAAGTACATTCCTGCCCACGTTCCAATGCTGCCACCTAAAACACTCACCAGAAAAAGCATTTTCTCCGGTATCCGCCACGCATGACGTCTTGCCCTGCTCTTGTCTAGTGCCATTACCGCCAGTCCGGCAATATTCATAATAATCAAATAGACGATAACTCCTTTTAACACACGCTTGTCTCCCTTCGTTCAAATTCCATATTGAATAATTTCAAAACTCCCAGAATTACCAAAAAACGGCTGCCCCAAAAGGCAGCCGCTTTGCTCGCAATTTTGCAATTATTTTGTTACTTTATTTTTTCCAACATGCACTTTCATAACATACCACAGTTCAGTTGCGATGCAGATTGAAGAATAAGCACCACATACAAGACCTGCCATAAGTGGAAGTGAGAAGTCACGGATACTTGCCACACCTAAGATGTAGAGCATTACAACCATGATGAATGTTGTAATGGAAGTATTGATACTTCTGGATAATGTCTGTGTCAAACTCTTGTTTGCAATCTCTTTTAAGTCTTCTGCTGTCTGTTTTCCAGTCTTTAATGCAAGGTTCTCACGGATACGGTCGAAGATAACGATCGTGTCGTTGATAGAATATCCAACGATTGTAAGAACGCACGCGATAAAGGTACTTCCGACAGAAATACGAACCAGCGCATAAACAGTGATCACAACAAGAACATCATGTACTAATGCAAGGATCGCACTTGCGGCAAATCTGATATCTTTGAAACGGAACCAGATGTAAAGCAGCATAAAGATACATGCCACGACAACCGCTTTCAATGCATCAGAACGCATCTCACCACTGATCGTGGAGCTGATACTCTGGGATGTGATCGTTGCAGCATCCACACCACAGTCATCCACTAAAGTATCCTCTAATGCCTGACGCTCATCTAAATTCAAAGTACGTGTTTTGATCGTAACCTGTGTGGTTCCTTCCACTTTCGTTGCCTGCACGTCAGAGTCACCCGTTACTTTTTCTACATAAGGAACAATGCTACTCTCAATATCTTCAATAGACATATCTTTTCCAAAATCAGCAGTTGTAGAAGTTCCACCCATGAAATCAAGACCATAGTTCAATGCCTTGCCTTCTGTCGCTGAATGTACTCCCATGCTGATCAGTCCGGCTGCGATAATAACACCGGAAACCGTAAAGAATACTGCTCTTTTTCCAATAAAATTGATGCTCTTTCTCTCTTTTGCACGACCGTAAAGTTTTTCACTCTTAAGTCCTAATGCATACAGGGAATAAAGAATATATCTGGTAACAACCATCGCTGTGAAAAGGGAAAGGATGATACCGATCATTAAAGTATATGCAAATCCTTTTACAGTACCGGAACCTAATGCCATAAGCACAACTGCTGCGATCAAAGTTGTAATGTTACCGTCTAAGATCGCTGACATTGCTTTCTGGAAACCGATCTTCATGGATGTCTGAACCGATTTTCCGGTTGCAATCTCCTCACGGATACGTGCAAATACGATAACGTTCGCATCCACCGCCATACCGATACCAAGGATAATACCTGCAATACCAGGAAGTGTCAGTGTGATCTCGAACAGATATAAGGTTGCGATCACTAATGTTGTATAGATTGCAAGTGCTAAAGATGCTGCCACACCAGGTACTGCGTACATTACGATCATAAATACCATAACGACAGCAAGTCCGATCGCACCTGCTTTTAAGCTGGAAGAAATTGCCTGGCTTCCTAACTGGGCTCCTACAACAGAGGACTCTAACTCGGTAAGCTGTAATGAAAGAGAACCGATACGGATCTGTGTTGCAAGTGACTCAGCTTCCTCATAATTTGCCATACCTGTGATCTGTGCCTCACCACCAGTGATAGCTGTCTGAACACGTGGGTAACTGATTGTCTCACCGTCATATACGATTGGGAGATTTTTGCCAATGTTCTCAGATGTCACTTCTCCAAAAATCTTGGCGCCTTCATCTGTCAGTTTTAAAGAAACTACATATTCTTTGTTGCCATAAGTATCTGTCTGGGTTGCAGCCTGTGCATCTGCCACCATATCACCAGTCATGAATACTGTTCCGTCCGGCATCTGGAATTCCAGAGAACCCGGATTTCCAAGTTCCTCTAAAATCTGGTTTGCATCCTGCACACCAGGGATCTCAACTGTGATTCTGTCATCACCAACCTGATATACGGAAGCCTCTGTACTATAACTGTCTACACGTTTCTGAAGCTTATAAATGGTATCACTCATATCTTCAGCACTTGGATTCTCGTCCACTACCTGATAAGTAATGGAAACACCACCGGAGAGATCCAAGCCCAGTGGAATTGACATATCTTCGCCGATTCCAGTGGATGAAAGAATAATTGATGCATAATAGGCAAGTCCTGCAAATGCTGCAATGATCACTGCCAATATGACTGCTGCTTTACTCTTTTTCATTGTTTTACCCTTCCTTTATTCTTCGTCTGCCTCGGCAGCCTTAATCATGATTGCGCATTCGATACGCTTTTTCTGGAGCGCACATCCGATATCATATGCATTGTGGATATCCCCATGGAAATTGTAGGAATTTGCTGCGCATCCACCACTGCAATAGAATTTTGCAAAGCAGTTGCGGCATTTTTCCTTCGCATAAACGTTGCAGCATTTGAATTCATCGCAGATATCCTGACGCTTGATACCTTCGTCCACGTTACCGAGTAAGAAATCTTCATTTCCTACGAACTGGTGGCATGGGTAAAAGTCACCCCAAGGTGTTACTGCCAGATACTCTGTTCCTGAACCGCAGCCGGAAAGACGTTTTGCCACGCATGGTCCACCTTCCAGATCTATCATAAAATGGAAGAAATTAAAATCGTTTCCATTTTTATGTCTTCTTACCATCTCAGCAGCGAGCTTGTCGTATTCTTCGTAAAGCTGTGGAAGATCTTCCTCACGGATTGCATAGTCATCTGTCGGCTGTGCAACTACAGGTTCTACTGAGATCTGTTTAAATCCAAGGTCTGCAAGATGCAGCACATCATTGGAGAAATCTAGATTGTTGTGTGTGAAAGTACCTCTCACATAATACTTGTCCTGATTACGGCTCTCTGCAAACTTCTGGAACTTCGGAACGATCAGATCATAACTTCCTGCTCCCTTGCGGAATGGCCTCATGCGGTCGTGGACTTCTTTTCTTCCGTCGATACTCAATACCACATTGCCCATTTCTTTATTTGCAAATTCCATGATCTCGTCATTTAAAAGAACACCGTTTGTCGTAAGTGTGAAACGGAAATTCTTGTCATGGATCTTCTCCTGCTCTCTGCCGTAAGCTACGAGGTCTTTTACAACCTGCCAGTTCATAAGAGGTTCTCCGCCAAAGAAGTCTACTTCCAAGTTTCTTCTGTTGCCGGAATTGGCGATCAGAAAATCGAGTGCCTTCTTACCTGTTTCGAAGGACATCAGTGCCCTTCTTCCATGATACTCACCTTCCTCTGCGAAGCAGTAACGACAGGCAAGGTTACAGTCATGTGCGATATGTAAGCAAAGTGCCTTTACAACTGTAGGACGTTTCTTAAAATCCATCATATAGTTTTCGTAAATATCCTTTGTGAAAAGCTCCTCATTTTTGATCAATGTCTGGACTTCATCAATTGCTTCTTCTACTTCCTCTTTTCCATATTTACCGGATAAAGCGTTTACAATCTCCTCTGCAGAAGTATCTTCTACCTTCTCACGTGCAGCATACATTTCTATGACATCATATGTTACATCGTCAACCACGTGGATTGCACCGCTGTTTACATCCAGAACAATATCATAGCCGTTGTTCTTATACTGATGAACCACTATAATATTTCCTCACTTTCTATTATCTTTACCAATATCTATATAACGTACAAATGACCGCACGCTGCGCGAACGGTCGTTTGTGAATGTTATTATTTACTTTTTTGTAAAACTTATTTGTTCTCGCAAGTCTGATTTCCTACTGTGCAGGATGTCTTACAAGCAGACTGGCAGGATGTCTGACATTCGCCACATCCACCTTTTTTCATTGTGTTCTGTAATTTTCTAGTATTTAATGTTTTAACGTGTTTCATGATTATCTCTCCTTTAAAAATCTTTTTCGCTGTTTTATAGTATAACACATAGTTTTTCATAAGAAAAGTCTTTTTTTAACTGATCATGCCTCCGGCAGTTCCGGCACAGGCGCAGAGCACCCAGGTTGTGACCATTTTTACAGGCTCAATCCCTGTTCCTCCCTTGACAGCAAGTGAAACTGCAAACAGGATTCCAAAATAAACAGTCCCCGCCAGAAATCCCCACAAGAACTTCTTATCCCTGATTTTTTTCCCCATGAGAATGCCGCCTGACATACCTGTTACGATATAAATAATGATCACTGCCACTTTGACAACCGCCTCTGAAAGTTCCAGCCGGTACAAAAGCAACGCCAGAAGCAACAGTAATAACCCACTTATGATAAACATGATAAAAAGAACCACTGCCAGCACTTTTGCCGGGTTTTCTTTTGCATCCCTCGCCTTTAATTTCAATCCTGCTCTCAATCCGCCACCGCCAGACTTTTATTTCTGTCTATATATATGAAATAATCCGGCGGCTTATTCGCGCAATTTTTCATCTGCGCTTTATGCGGATGTCGTTTTGGCACGCAGTTTTTACAGGTAACGGATGCTGTAAGAAGCCTCAAATGCCTGCTCCGGCTCCACTGCGTTCTCGTATGCCCGTTCCTCTAATGTGCCCTCAAAATCATCCGCATCACATCTTCCATACCACGGTTCAATGCAGACAAACGGTGCGTCTTTCCCTTCCGGTGACCAGATTGCAAATAAAGGTGCATCAAAATCCATGGTCACATAAGGCTTTCCATCCGGTGTGACCAGTGAAACTTCCCCGGTCTGTTTTCCTTCCGCCATATAAGTGCAGCGGTCGAAAAATCCCGGTGTGAAATAAACCTTCTCATCCTCCAACGGGATCACAATATCTTCACTCATTACTGCCAGTCCGGTATCCGGTGTATTTCCATGATGATGCAGTTCTTTTAATCCTGCAAATTGCAGACCATATCCAAGCTTGCATTCTTCGTCATGAAACGGACATAAGAAAGCCGGATGTGCGCCAATGGAAAAATATAAGGTCTTTGTATCCGGGTTTTCCACTTTCCACATGACTTTTAATTCATTGCCTGCCAGTTTGTATCCAATTTTTAATACAAATGCAAATGGATATTTTTTCATGGTTTCTTCGTCGGAATGTAAAGAAAACCAGATGGTATCCTCTGTCTTGGATTCCATGGTATGTTCCATATCCCTTGCAAAGCCGTGCTGCCCTATTGCATACGTTTTTCCGTTATAGCGGTACTCTTTATTTCTGCAGTTCCCCACAAACGGAAACAACACAGGGGATGTTCTTCCCCAATATTTTTTGTCCGCATACCACATGTACTCTTTATCGTCGGATTTTCTCTTTACGGATTTTAGTTCTGCCCCAAAAGAATCGATTTCCGCGCGCAATGTGTCATTTTCCAAAACATATCTCATACAATCCATCTCCTTGTCATCTAAATATCGTAGCAGGCAATTGCGAAACTCATCCTACTCTTCTTTTAATTGTTCAAAATTAACAAAATTTTCGAAAACACGCTCTCGCTACGTGTCGCTGGTAACGGTACTAAGAAGCCAGTCACGATTAACATCGTTCCTGCCTTCTAAGTACCAATCGAACTTGTTCGATTTTGGCTCACCCAGTGTTTTCTCAAGCTTTTGTTAATTTTTCACAATTCAATTTAGATTTTCATGAGTTTCGCAATCACCTACGATATGAAACTCAATTTTATAATTCGCAGTTGTTGACAGTTCTTGGGAATGGGATCACGTCACGGATGTTTGACATACCAGTCAGGTACATTACGCAGCGCTCAAATCCAAGTCCGAATCCTGCATGTCTTGCAGAACCGTATTTGCGGAGGTCAAGGTAGAAGCTGTAATCTTCCTCTTTTAAGCCAAGCTCATTGATTCTTGCAAGTAATTTCTCGTAGTCGTCCTCTCTCTGGCTTCCTCCGATGATCTCACCGATACCAGGTACGAGACAGTCAACTGCTGCAACTGTTTTTCCGTCCGGATTCAGCTTCATGTAGAATGCTTTAATCTCCTTCGGATAGTCTGTTACGAATACTGGGCGTTTGAATACCTGCTCGGTCAGATAACGCTCATGCTCGGTCTGAAGATCGCAGCCCCATGAAACTTTGTAATCGAATTTATCGTTGTTTTTCTCTAAGATTTCTACTGCTTCTGTGTAAGTTACGCGGGCAAAATCAGAATTTGCAACATGCTGTAATCTCTCTAACAGACCTTTATCAATAAAATTGTTGAAGAATGCCATTTCTTCCGGTGCATTCTCTAAAACATAATTGATGACATATTTTAACATGCTCTCTGCTAAGATCATGTCATCCTCTAAATCTGCAAATGCGATCTCAGGCTCGATCATCCAGAACTCTGCGGCATGTCTTGTCGTATTGGAGTTCTCTGCACGGAAAGTTGGTCCGAATGTGTAGATGTTCTTAAATGCCATCGCATAAGTCTCACCGTTTAACTGTCCGCTTACGGTAAGATTGGTTGGTTTATTGAAGAAATCTTTGCTGTAATCTACTTTTCCGTCTTCTGTCATTGGAAGGTTGTTCATGTCAAGTGTAGTTACCTGGAACATCTCACCAGCACCCTCACAGTCACTTCCTGTGATCAGTGGTGTGTGCACATACACGAAATCTCTTTCCTGGAAAAACTTATGGATTGCATAAGCACAGAGGGAACGTACACGGAATACTGCCTCGAATGTATTGGTTCTCGGTCTTAAATGTGAAATAGTTCTTAAATACTCAAAGCTGTGTTTTTTCTTCTGTAATGGATAATCCGGTGTAGAAGGTCCTTCCACCTCTACTTTTTCAGCCTGAATCTCAAATGGCTGTTTTGTGCCAGGTGTTGCAACTAATTTACCGGTAACGATAATCGCTGCTCCAACGTTTAATTTTTCTACTTCTTCAAAGTTTTCCAATACATCGGAATAAACAACCTGAACCGGCTCAAAAAAAGTTCCGTCGTTTACCACGATAAATCCAAAATTCTTAGAATTACGGATGTTTCTCACCCAGCCACCGATTGTGATCGTCTGGTCCACATACTCATCCTGTTTGCGGAATAAATCCCTTACATTTACTAATTCCATATTTCTACTCTTCCTTTCCCACATCAACATTGTTGATTTTTTATCATTTCATAACTCTGTTATGATACATCTGCTGTATCGCTTATTCTTCTGTTGTCTCCACAGTCTCTGTGCTCTCTGCTGCTTCTGTGCCCTCGGTCTCCTCTACCGCATTTTCTGTGACAACTGCTGTCTCGGATAACTTGTCAAGCACTAATCCTGCCAGATAGATCACACGGATCTGATTCTCACCATAAACAGCGTCACCATAACCATAATTGCTGTATAAGGTATCAGCATCGCCATAACCACCGTTGCTTACAATATTGTTTACATAATTTTCAAATTCAGTATCATCAATCTGAATATCTTCTTTTTCAGCGATTGCTTTTACGATGAGCTCTAATTTGATGCTGCTCTCCACACTGTCAGACCATTCCTGCTCAATGCTCTCTTCGGTATAGCCGTAAGAAGTGAGTACAGATTCCATCTGACTCTCATCACCGTCACAGTAACGGCTGATAAAGTTCTGACGGATTGCTTCGATCACATCGGATCTGTAATCTGCCGGCATATCAACGGTACAGTTATCTAACAGATAATCTTCTATTGCAGAATAAATATCATTCTTATGTGTGCTCTCTGCGCTGGACTCTAAATACTGACGTACCTGCTCGTACACTGCATCCACTGAATCCACATGAAACTGCTCGGAAGCAAACTCATCATCCATGGTATCCACAGTTACTTCCTTCTGGATAGAATTGACAGTAAAGGTAAATACGACTTCTTTTCCTGCAAGATCTTCATTGTTATAATCTTCCGGGAAGGTCACGTTTGAATCGATCACATCTCCTACTGATGCACCGAGTAATCCGTCGGTAAATCCGTCAATATAACCTGTGCCGCTTGCAGAAGAATTATTGGAAACATCAATATTCTGATTCTCTGCTGTTCCGCCCTGAAAAGCCTCACCGTCTAACTTTCCAACATAATCTACATTGACAATGTCGCCCTCTTCTACTGTTGTCTTGTCCGGATCTGCTGTGTAAAAAGGTCCACCCTGTGTAAAGATCTTCTCTACATAATCAAGCACGTCCTGATCTGTCACCTCATAATCTCCGGAAATTGTAACCTCAATTGCGCTGTAATCGCACAGTGTAACATAATCAGATCCTTTCAGATCATATTTTGCAAGCGGAACTGCCGGTGCTTCTTCTGTACTTTCCGTATTCTCGACTGCTTCCGTTGCCTCGGCTGATTCACCTTTACTGCCGCATCCTGTCATACTGATCACCGTGGATGCACATAATAAAAGTGCTAAAATTCTCTTTTTCATCTAATCTTACCTTTCTTTCCCTCATTTCCGATTCCAGTTTTCAAACCAGAAATCAAAAAGACGATCTTTGCCGTCTAACTTTTATAACATATCACAATTTTCCCTAAAATAAAAGGCATTTCCCCAAAATCACATTGCTTTTTCCAAAAATCAATGCTACAATAAAACACGAATTTGAAATTAGGGAGGATTTTCGTTGTGAGTCCAGTAACAATTGTATTATTAGTTATTTTAGCAGTGCTTATCGCCGCAACAATTGCTTTATATTTTCTTGGAAAGAAAGCACAGAAGAGAAAAGACGAGCAGGATGCACAGCTTGCCGCAACTGCACAGACTGTTACCATGTTGATTATTGATAAGAAAAGAATGCGTCTGAACCAGTCCGGTCTGCCACAGGCAGTCATTGACCAGACACCAAAGCTTATGCGCCGTTCCAAGCTTCCGATCGTAAAAGCTAAAGTCGGACCAAGAGTGATGACTCTGATCGCTGATGATGCATGTTTTGATATGATCCCTGTGAAAAAAGAAGTCAAGGCTACTGTAAGCGGTATCTACATTACCAAAGTAACCGGTGTCCGCGGACCTTTAGAGAAACCAGAAGGCAAGGTAAGCTGGAGAACCAAGTTAAAGAGAAAAGCTGAAAGCGCCAACAAGGAACTCCAGAAAGAGAAGAAAGCCCTCGATGAAGAGAAGGCTGCTAAGAAATCTAAGAAAAAATAAGTAGGAACGTAAAACACCACCCCAGAATCGATTGATGATTTTGGGGTGGAGTTTTTTTGTTGACGGCTCTTTTTGTTGTATAATCAGTTGTCGTACAGGATTTCTTTCCTTTGTAATGTTTTGCACAAATTCGTTATTTATCAGAAAGTACTGTACGATTATTTTCTATGAAATAGTTATAAAGTAGTTTTATTGATATTGTATGTTCCATTAATTTTTCTCCAACTTTTTTTCAATGCACTTATCATTCGATTACTTCTTGCTTCAATTCGATTCCATGCATTTTTGAAAAACTCATCATAATCTCCAACTTCATTACATCCATCTTTCCAAGAATGTCCTGTGCAAAATGGAATTACCTCCCCCTCATCATCAGCATAATCTTGAAAAAAATATTGTTCTACAAAATCATTCCAACTATCATACTCATCAAGCCACTTCAAGCAATTATTAATCGTTTCTTCATAATGAAATAATATTGCTATTTGATTCACATCATCCGCACGTTTTAAGAATGTTTTTTTTCGCAAATCAAAATATTTCTTAATTTTCATTAATGTTAAATCCCAATAGTCATAGTTAGAAGAATATCCTACTCCACTCCTTGCAACATTAAACCCAGTAGGAACAGGTGAATAATTTCCTAACGTATGATAAAGAGATACAAATCGCTTCAAATCAGCATTTGAATCTAAATAGCTTGAAACTGTACTAAATTGTTCATACATCGATTTACACATTCTGACTGAAACAAATCTCTGCCTTGGATTATTTAATAAATATTCTTTAACCTCATTCGGAAACGTTGCTTCAAAATACTTAGCTAATGTATGTTGCACACTTGTCATTGTATCAGAATGTATCCAACCTTTTCCCCTCATATAATCCTTCTGTTCTAATTCTGGCCATAAGACTTTATATATCTCTTGCAAAAGAGTACTATTTGAATCTGGATCTTTTACATTATCCAGCGTCTTGTATGCAAAATATTTTGTAAATCCACTCATACTTTTATAACTCGAATCTTTGGTGTAATCACAATCATCTGAAAAATCAAATTTCAAACTATCTTTTTCTAAAAATTCTTTAACTTCCACTTTATTATTTTCCCACTTTACTTTCCTAATTTCTTTCCAATTCAGCAATTCTCTGCTTATCTCATGCAGCATCTTGCACATATATATTTGTAATCTCTAAATCTCTGCTAGCCTGTTTCAAATACGTTTTTATCATAGCTAACATCTCCTCTATATCTATTTATTGTATATTACATTTATTTTTATAATTTATCATGAAAAAAGTACGAATATTCTTTGCCTTTTTACAACATCATTGATTAAATTATATCACATTATTTCTACAACACTTCTCTAAAACAAACATCCTAATTTATTTTCCCTACTCATAAAGTGAATCCAACGTAAACAGCAGCACATCTTCATCCGCTAATTCTTCAAACCAATCCGTATATCCAGACAGTGAGAAAAAAAGATACTTTGAAACTTTATATTTCGCATTTATCAGCTTTCCCCTCCGGATCAGAGTTTCATAAATTCCCTTGTCAATCTTTTCGTTCTTGAACTTACACTCACCGATAACCGCCTTTTTGTCTATCTCGGATAATGCAACAATATCTATATCCGCAGACTGCGACCGCATATCACCATTCTTATCTGTTACATTCTCTACTCCCCACCATGTACCTACCGATGTAATAAAGCAGTCATATTCTCCTGTGATTCCTTTCATCAACGTATAGTAACGGCACATTTCTTCAAACACAGAACCCATAAAAGAATGTAAAACTGGTTTTACCACTTTTTTGTAATAAACCTCTCCCTGACCTATCTCGATCACGCTGGTAGCTTTTGGAATAAATTCATACCAGAATTTAAACATATAATCTTTTAAAACGTATTGTGTTTTCTTTTTGTTCTTCTCGTCTGTCATGCATTTCTTTTTTTCAATCAGACCGACACTTATCAATTTATCCAATGAATATAATACAGTAGGTTCTTTCTCTCCAATTTTTCCCGCAATCGTATTCAGCGTATTTTCTCCTGATGCAACCTGCTCGACAATATTATTTACGATCGATATATCAGCAAATTCCTGTGTAAGCAGATTTCTTGTCTCATCATACAAATATCCGTCTGTCCTGAAAAACAGTCTTATGATATTTTCATCTATACTCTTTGCCGGATCAATCATTGACAAGTACTTTGCAACGCCTCCGGTAATGCCATAACAGATTGCCTTATCCTCATTTGAATAATCCGGAACAAATTTTGCTGAATCCAGATAATCAAATGCTTCCAATTTAATTTGTGAATCCCGTCGTCCAAACAGTGGACTTTTCTCGCTAAGCACCTTATTCTCCATAAAACTAAGTGACGAACCACACAAAATTATTTTCAAATTCTTATCATTCCATATGGTATCAATATATTTCTGCAATATGGATAAAAGAGCCTCGTCTTTTTCCGCCCAATACGGCAGTTCATCTATGACAAGTACCAGCTTCTCGTCACCAATATTTTTGTCAATAAAATCAAAAACCGCCTCTGTCGTATTAAAACTGATGTCTTCCACTCCTGGCATCAGCACATCCAGTACCTGTCTTGAAAACAATTCTAAGTTCCTATGTTTTCCAACTTTTGTTGCTGTGTAAAATATCGTTTTTTTATCTTTCACAAATTCCGTAATAAGCGTAGACTTTCCGATACGTTTACGCCCATAGATAACGATCATGCCAATTCTGTCTTTTTCATAGAATTCTTTTAAGGATGCTAACTCTCTTTCTCTGCCAATAAACATAGAAATCACCTTTCTGCAAATTCGGTTTGTTTTTATTCAAATTGATTTTATTAAAATTTATTTGAATAAAATATAACATATCCTATGATATCTCGCAATCCTCTTTTAATTATCCCTGACAGCATGGTACAAAAATTCAGCTTCATCAAAAGAAGATGGACTATAATACACATCAATCCCATCACTAGCTTTTTCTAAAATGTAATACTCAAAAATAACCGTATCATCTTCATACACCTGTGCCGGGTATTCCAGATATACTTTGTTTTCCTCTTCATTTTTTACATTTGTTTCATTTGCCAGAAATCTATAGGTGTCCTCCGATTCATAATCAGAAATATCAATGCCATCCTCTGTCGCCTCAATCATTAATCGACCTGTTCCATAATCTGAAGTATAATGATATGTTCCAATCATTTCTGATAATTTTTCAAAATCCTGTATGTGTTTCTCTGTATTATCTGTCGTTTCTGTATGAACTACAATTTCTGTTGGTGTGACTCCTTCTATAACATCATCCTGCGTATCGTTCAAGATATAGGTTACCTTGAAGTCGCTTCCTGAATTATTTCTGATGTACTCTGCCAGTTTCTTATTTTCACTCAAATCCACATAAACAAAATGTCCATATTGTAAATTGTCCTCTGCATACAAAAATTCAAGAGCAAACACATTTTCCTCCTCAGCTCCTGTATCTGACGCATAAAAAGTATGTTCCTCTCCATCACCTTTTATGTTCTCTGTTACATCTTCAGAAACAAGTTGTTTTATACTATATCCGTCAAAACAACTGTATGGATTTTTTATTAAATAAACAGTTACTTTTTTCTCTTTCACATTATTTGTGCCGTCACTCTGCAATTGCATATCTGCACTCAGTACGATTTCCTCATCGTGACTCTCATACTCATAATTTATGATATTTCCGAAATTCATGCCACTTGTTGCATCTTGTGTATCAACTTCTTTCTCTACACAATCTGAAAAATCAATTTTTTCATTCGTAAGAGAATACTGGATATATTCCACCTGTTCTCTCGTGATAAATCCATTCCCTTTTTCTGCCTGTTTATCCAGATAGTCAAAAGAATATCTGGAATTTTGTATGAACCTTGTCAAAAAAATATTTTTCCACGTTTCATCATTCACAACATTTTCATCAAATTCATCGTAACAGCATGCTAACTCTGCAATTGCATTCTTCAAATCTTCGCCAAGTTCAAATTCAGAATTATAAACATACTGATTTACACCAAGGCTCTCGTAGTCAAACATTGTGTCATTCATTTGACTCTCTGCTTGACTATTTTCCGTGCAGGCTGCTACGGACATCAATGCAGCTAACATTAGTCCCATTATAAGAGTTATCTTTATTTTTTTCATAAAACGCTGCTCCTCTATGTATTATATCCGAAAATCCTTCGTATCCTTCGACATAATATTCATAGAAATACTGCACTCTGCCAGATGTTCATAATTCACTTCCAGCTTGTAATCGACCTTGATATCAATATTATCTTCTGTCTCATTCACTTTGACATCCGTTGCATTGATTCCCACCAGAAGATTTCCAAATGGTGTGTTGTAGTAAGACATATTTTTCTTGTTTTTCTCAAACATCATATGTACGTTGGTGACACCTTTTTTCGTGACATCCAGAAAATCATCATTCACTTTGATAACGCTTTTTGTCACGCCGTCAAAGCCTTCCTGCACCTCATCATAAAGAATGTAGTGCTTTCCATTTTTTTTATAATAGCTTCCGGTTGTGATGATCTCTACCGGATCGTTGTCCTGATCATCTGAAAACTGTAATCCGCTGATCTTCACAAGTACATCTTTTGTCATTTATCTCAATCCTCTTTCCATTTCATTTACAAATAGCCACGAGCAATAGACTTTATCTATTCTCACGCCATATATTAGCGTGTTTTGTAAAAATTAGCAAGAGCAAGCTTAAAACAGCAATTTTGAAGTTATTTCAGGTACGGATTCAAAAAGGAAAAATATTTCAACTGAATCTGATAATTCCCCTCTGCCAGTACTTTTTCGTATTCCTCTGTCGTTAGTACTTCACGCAGCTTTTCTCCTGCCTGCTCATCCACCACCTCGTACATGCTACCTGAAAAACACATATTCGGATACATCACACACCACCAGTTATGTCCTTTTCCTTCGCCGATGACGACACGAAGCGCCTCGTATTCTCCAGCTGGGAATGTATAACTGCCATAGCTTTTTACTGGAAAAGATGTGTATTCCAGTTCCGCTGTCACATCATAATCATAGCCATTCTGCGCAATTGTTTCCGCTGCAACTTCCCGGATTTGATCCAGATTTCCATTCACGATCTGCTCGCATTCTTCCAAGTCTTCCACACCTGTCAGTTTTTTCTGCATATAACTTCCCACTGCATCACGCACCGCAAGTTTCAGATTCTGATCTGCCTCGTCGTCACTGTTTGCCAGCACATGAAACCTTAACACCTTTTCCGAAATATCATGCTGTAACCTCGCCGCCCTTGTATACAAAATACCGCACAACAGTGCTGCACACGCCAAAATTCCAATTCCGATATATCCGATCCACTCTTTCTTCATACTTTTCAATCTCCTGTATCATCTATAATACTTAAAATGATTCCCAGAAGATCATCATTTATTCCGTTTTCCAGTTAATTTTTACCAAATATTGGATTTTAATGTCCTGCTCATAAGCTGCCGGAGCATTTTTATATTGAAAATACCATGCGCGATTATCAGCGCCAAGCTTCCGGTAGCTGTTGGTGATGTCGATTTTCCTGTCAAGGGCATGGTCTGCGACAGCATTCAGATAATCCTGCATCCGTTCATTCAAAATTGTTTCCGCTTCCGTTGTAAGCTTTTCATCTGCACTTTTTCCTGCCATGCCACTTAAAACTTCACCCTCTCCCGTTACCGTCACAGTAACACACCGGCTGGTCAGACCGCCTGCCCCGATTTTTTCGGCTATTTTCAGCCGGCAGTTTGCCGTATCCACTTTCACATAAAGTTCCGGTGCCAGTTGTAAGGTGTAATCATCCGCAAAGTTCTGTGTGAAGAATGCTGCACGCGCGGTATCCGTATCAACAAGCCCCGCCGCCCTTCCGCGTTTCCATACTTCGTAGGCTGTAATCTGCGGTTTTCCGGTGATGACCGGCTGCTGTTCTTTCTCCTCTTTTCCAGCATCAACTGGTACTGTGCCAGACTGCTTCTCCTTCCCGGTATCATCCGGTACTGCCCCGGACTGCTCCTCCTTCACATCCACAAATGGAATATAAAGTGTTTCCAAATGATTGGCGCGCTCCTCATACAACATTCCAAGTGTCGGGTACGCCTTCTGGCTGATTCCCGATGTATTTTCCAGAAGTTCTTCCAGATAATTACCGAGCAGTGTATCGAGTTCTTCCTCTGTCTGCGCCAGATTTTCACAGCTATCTGTTGTCATCACATAAGCATTCCACGGAATCTCCTTCTCCTGCTCCAGCATAGACAACATCCCGTCCACTGCTGCCTCTTTCTCTAAAAAAGACTGCTCGATCAGCACAACTTTCAAGTGGTTGTAATCCACCTTTTTATTTCCTGCATACTCATGATTGAGCCACACACTTTCAAATGTATCCTGATCCCGGATATTTAAAAGAACCGGAAATTCCTTGTCTTCAAGCTCTGCCACATTGCACCCCTCTAAAAAAAGACATCCGAATAAAATTCCTGCCAGAAGTCCTGCTTTTTTCCTGCGATTTTTTCTGACATTCCAGCTTTTCTTTTTCTCGCTCTCTTCCGATTCATTCCGTGGTTTTGCCCCGAATACACATAACAGTACCGGCACCCCAGCCACAAACGGCGTTCCAATTTTCCACAAAAGAAGTGTCACACTATCTAAAATCTGCTGGTTTCTGTAGAACAGCACCGCTACGCCATACACCAGAAGCAGCAGGATCACATACGGAAGCAGTCTTTTTCTCCCTTCCAGATAACCGCCGCAGTCACGGATCACTTTTGCAGCCAGATTTCCACTGTAAAAAACCATGCTGTTTAACAGTGCATACAATGTAAAAAACCAGATTCCAAACATAAATGCATCTGTTCTTTTCAGAAATCCTCCGGTAATCTGCACCCTGCTCATCATCGTGACTGCCGGAAATTTCATCTGCGCCAGTGCATCCGCGCCAAACAGCCCGATCAAAACCAGATACAATACCGCAAACACACCACCGGAAAACCAGACTGCTTTTCCGGCAGCCTTCCTGTACTTCCCGCTGTCCGTGACATATTCTTTTAAAAAGAGCACAAGCGTCACTATGGAATAACAGAAGAATACATAGTAACTTCCACGAAATACCTCTTTGAAACCAGATGAAAAAACCGGGCTCCAATAAGCGGTTTTTACCTCTCTGCACGCTGCAAGCAGCATCAGAAAAAGCGGGATCATCAGAAACCAGAATAACATCTCGTACACTCTCGCCCTGCCCTCGATCCCGCCAGCCATTCCATAAAATGCGACGATTAATATCAACATCAGCACCAGATAAAAGCTGATGTTTTCCACAAGACCATTTAACATCAGCGTGGAAAACAGATACGCCGTGTAGGAAGCCATGAGCATAAAATATAGAAAATATCCACACCAGAGCAGATATCCGATTACTTTTCCACAACATTTTTTCAGGTAATCCGGATAACTTTTTTCTGTGTTCTGCATGAGATACTGCAATATTTTCAAATATAAAAATGCAAGGATCAGACCTGCCAAAATACAGAAGATTCCGTCACGCCCTGCTGTATTCGCAAGCATGGTCGGCAGAAGCAGTGTCCCGATTCCAAGGAAATCGTAGGTTAAAAGGCGAAATACCTGCCTGTCTGAAATTTTGTTATTTTCCGAAAACATATACTCCCCTTTCAATTTTAGCTCACCTAGTGTCTTCTCAAGCTTTTGTCACATTTCCATAATTCAATCTAATTTATCTAGAAGTTTCGCAATTAACTATTTCATCTCCTTGCGAAACGTCAGTTTTGTGCGCTCTTTCGGATTGGCGTAAATTGGTCGTTTTCGCAATTTCCGGAATGGCAGCCGCCAGACGAAATCCCTCTCATCTTCATAATTATTCAGATCTGCCCCCACGAATGGCATGAGATACGGAATACCAAAGCTTGTCAGATGCGATAGATGTGTGAGTACCGCAAGCAGTCCGAGGAGCATGCCGAAGTAGCCAAGCCACGCACAGACCGCAATGAAAAAAAACTTTAAAATCCGGAAAGCTGTCGCAAATTCTTCGTTTGGGATTGCAAAGGAACAAAGCGCTGTAAACGAGATCACAATAACTACGATTGGACTGACCAGATTTGCCTCTACCGCCGCCTGTCCGATAATGAGTCCTCCAACAATTCCGATCGTATTTCCCATTGCCCCGGGAAGCCGCACACCAGCCTCCCTTAAAAGTTCAAAGGACAGTTCCATGATAAGTACCTCCACCACTGCCGGAAAGGGGACTCCCTGCCTTGCCTCTGCAAACGACAAAAGTAGTGTAGTTGGCAGTATCTGTGTATGAAAATTTGTCACCGCGAGATAAAAGCCCGGCAGTGTCATTGCAAAAAAAGATGCCAGATACCGCAGGATCCGACCAAAAGTTGCGATTTCAAAACGACTGTAATAATCGTCACTTGTCCGGATAAACGAATTGTAATCGGTTGGAAGTATGAGTGCGACCGGCGAGTTGTCCGACATCACGATCACTCGCCCTTCTAAAATCGCCATGGAAGCACGATCCGGCCGCTGTGTCGTCTGAAACTGTGGAAACGGCGAATACCATTTTTTCTCTGCCAGTTGTTCCAACACACCACTGTCTAAAACGCCGTCAATCGTAAAATCTGTCAACCGCCTTTCAATTTCTTTTACCAGCTTAGGATATGCAAGGTCTTCCACATATACCAGATAGACATTGGTGTTCGAGCGCAGTCCTGCTTTTATCTCACGCACTTTGACTCTCGGAGAACGGACTCTTTTCCGGATCAGCGCGGCATTCTGTTTTACGGAATCACAGAAGCCTTCATTAGAGCCACGAATCACTTTTTCCGAATCTGCCTCCGTGATTCCCATGTTCGGATATCCGTTATCCGGTATTTTCACCGCCTGATCAAAACCATCCACAAACAGGATAGCCTCTCCGGTGAGCAGTCCGCTCACTGCCTCCTCGATTGTTTTAAAATACGTTGCGTCTGAAATTCCAAGTGCATTTTCCTGCAATGTATGAAGGATTTCCTCCTGTGACAGACTGTTTAAGTACTTCAAAGTCTCCCCAAGCGCAGAGGTTCCCATATCCACGGACACTTCAATAAAAGTCAGATAACACGCCGTGTCCTGATTCTTTCCAAGCTTCATCTGCTTTTTCTTAATGTCTGCGCAGTCATGAAAAAATATCTCCATGCTTTCTATGTTCTGCTTTAAATCCGTCACCACCGGACACTTTTTGTTTTCCGACATTTTTGCTTCCTTTCTAAACACAAAAAGGATAAGCAAACGCTTATCCTCTTCTTAGTCTGTACGGTTTTCTTTTTTTTATACTTCAAAATACTGTTATTCCTGCTCCTGGATCATTGCCTTAACTGCAACTGCCTGATTCTTTACATGCTGGTGCATTGTCTCTGTCACCTGCATTTTATTTTTGCGGACTAATCCCTCCACGATGTCTTTGTGCTCCTTCATGAGCGTCGGATAATTATTCTCATCCTTCAGATATTCTACACGATAACGGTACATCTGCTCACGGAGATTATTGAGCATGTTCACAAGCTTCGGGTTTCCGGTTGACTGATAAATAATATCGTGAAACTTCACATCTGCCTCTGCGATTTTTTTTACATTATCCGTCTTAGTGGATTCCTCAAACTCATGCATGGTCGCAACCAGTTCCTCTAACTGCTCCTCAGAAATCTGTTCGCATGCGATTTTAGCTGCAAGCTCGTCCAACGCTTCACGGATCTGAAGGACATCTTCCATATCCTTCTCCGTCATTTTTGCAACCTCTGCGCCTTTTCTTGGGATCGTAACGGCAAGTCCCTCCTGCTCAAGCATACGGATCGCCTCACGGATCGGTGTACGGCTGACACCAAGTTTTGCCGCAAGCTGCAGTTCCATCAACCGCTCGCCCGGTTTCAGTTCCCCTTTCAAAATAGCCTCTCTTAACGTGTTAAACACAACATCTCTCAGCGGAAGATACGCATCCATATTCAATGTTAAATCTTCTGTCATCTTTGATACCATGCCTTTCTACTTACGCGCGTTATTATAAATACTCGTTAAATATACCTGTTTTGCAAGACCGGAGGCTTTCATCGCCTCGTATGCCTCTACTGCCGTCGCTTCCTTGTCAAAAAGACCGAAAACCGTCGGACCACTGCCACTCATCATGGCATTCACAGCGCCATGCTCCATCATGTGATCTTTAATCTCTGCGATCACCGGATATGCCGGGATTGTCACTGTCTCCAAAACATTTCCCATGTCTGCTGCAATCTTATTCAAATCTTTCTCCCTGATATCTGCCACAAGCCGGTCGATATCAGGATGTACCATATCGGAATCTAACTTCAGATTCTCATAAACGAACTTTGTAGAAACACTGATCTGCGGTTTTGCAATTAAAACAGGACATTTCACCATCGGCGGCAGTTTGGAAAGCTTCTCTCCGATGCCCTCTGCCAGAGCCGTTCCACGCATAATGCAATACGGAACATCCGCCCCGATCTTCACACCGCGTTCCATCAGTTCTTCCCTTGTCAGTCCAAGATCAAAAATCCTGTTCATTCCATATAATACTGCGGCTGCATCCGTACTGCCTCCTGCCATTCCGGCAGCCACCGGAATATGCTTATGAAGCCACACATGCACGCCATCTTTAATCTCAAACTCATCCTGTAAAAGCTTTGCAGCCTTATAAACAAGATTGTTCTCATTTGTCGGCAAAAAAGAAAGATTCGTCTCCATAGTGATCTTGCCTGAAGGATTCTTTGAGATCTCCAGCCGGTCAAACAGATGAATGGTCTGCATGACCATGCGGACCTCATGATAGCCGTCCTCTCTTTTGCGAACCACATCCAGTCCCAGATTAATCTTAGCCAGTGCCTTTACTGAAATATCTTTCATCGGTTAGTTTCTCCTTACTTATATCGTCGCTAACACGCATTGATTGTATTAAAAATAAAACTTGTTTTTTTCATGTTTTTTGTATACAATTGTTATTTTATCATTTTATGGCAAAAAGGTCAATCAGCACTAAACTTTTTTCTTACCACATCCGATATAGATTAGAGAACCACGGAAGGTTAACAAATACACATAAGGTAGCTGAATCCTTTGTTTTACAGGAACAAGCGCATTTGGCTTCGCCAGACAAGGAGGATTATATGGCAATTAATTCTATCAACACTGTGACTGCTGCCGCAGCAGCTTCCACACAGACAACAACCAAAACAGCAGAAAAAGCATCTGAGACAACGAAAAAGGCGGATTCTTCCAAGACAGCTTCCGGTGTCATTTACGAGAAGAGTTCTGATTCCAAAACAGAAAAGACTTCCAATAAAACAACAAAAGCAGACAACGCAGCAATCGTTGCAAAGTTAAAGGCTGACGCAGAACAGCGTACCGCACAGCTTCGCAGCATCGTCGAACAGATGATGACTAAGCAGGGTGTTGCGATCGGCACTGCAGACGATATGTGGAAATTCCTTGCAAAAGGCGACTTTACCGTGTCTGCTGATGTAAAAGCACAGGCTCAGGCTGATATTGCAGAAGACGGCTACTGGGGTGTCAACCAGACTTCCGACCGTATTCTTGATTTTGCAAAAGCATTATCCGGCGGAGATCCTGAAAAAGCAGAATCCATGTTAGAAGCGTTCAAGAAAGGTTTCGAACAGGCAACCAAGGCATGGGGCGATGAACTTCCTGAGATTTCCCAGAAAACTTATGACGCTGTTGTTGAAAAATTCAACAACTGGAAGAACGGAACCGATACCGAGGCTTAATATACGAACCTGCATTATGAATTAACAAAAGCTTGAGAGAACATATACTAAATATATGTCTTCTCAAGCTTTTTTCATTCTTCACAGCTTTTCACAAGCTGATCTTTATTTTTTCCTATTCATTTTCACCAAGCAGTTTCTCAATACTTGCCAGTTTGACACATACAACGAAAATCTGGATTGCCATTGTAAGGTCTTCTAAGCTTGGATAAGAAGGTGAGATACGGATGACAGAATCATGCGGATCTTTTCCATATGGGAAAGGTGCTCCTGCCGGAGTCATCACAACACCTGCTTTTTTCGCTTTTGCCACAACATTTTTGGCGCATCCGTCAAGTGTCTCATAAGTAATGAAGTATCCACCCTTAGGGCTGTACCAGCTTCCTGCTCCAAGACCTTTTAATTCTCTGTCGAATGTATCTAAGATCATCTCAAATTTCGGGCGGAGCGAATCTGCGTGTTTGCGCATATGCTCGGTAATTCCATGAATATCTTTGAAGAAACGTACATGACGAAGCTGATTTACCTTGTCATGACCGATTGTCTGGATTTTTAACTGTTTCTTGATATCCTCTAAGTTGTTAGCAGAAGTAGCGATCGCAGCTACACCGGAACCCGGGAATGTAATTTTGCTTGTGGAGCAGAACTTATAAACCATATCCGGGTTTCCTGCTCTCTTACATTCTTTTAAAATCTCGATCAGATGATCCTGATTAATATCATATAAATGATGCACGCAGTATGCGTTATCCCAGTAAATACGGAAATCTTTTGCTGCCGGTTTTAATCTGGCAAAACGGCGGACTGTCTCATCTGAATAGGTGATTCCCTGTGGATTGGAGTATTTCGGAACACACCAGATACCTTTGATCGCGTCATCCTTGCTTACAAGGTCTTCCACCATATCCATATCCGGTCCGGTCGGAAGCATCGGCACATTGATCATCTCAATGCCAAAATATTCTGTGATTGCAAAGTGTCTGTCATATCCCGGAACAGGACATAAAAATTTTACTTTATCTAATTTACACCATGGAGTATTTCCCATTACACCGTGTGTCATGGAACGGGAGATGGTGTCATACATGATGTTAAGGCTTGAGTTACCATAAATGATGATATTGTCCGGATTACACTCGATCATATCACCGAGAAGCTGTTTTGCTTCACTGATACCGTCAAGTACACCGTAGTTTCTGCAGTCTGTACCATCATCACAGGTCAGATCAACACCGGAAGTCAGTACATCCATCATTCCCATGGAAAGGTCTAACTGTTCCTGCGATGGCTTACCTCTGGACATATCAAGTTTTAAGCCTCTCTGCTGGAATTTTTTGTATTCCGCTTCCAATCCTTCCTTCTCTTTCAATAACTCTTCTTTTGTCATTTCCTCGTAGGACTTCATCTCTAATTCCTCCTGCTTTTTATTCTGCCACAGTTTTTACTGCTGCTTTTCTATTAATCAGCAAAACCCTTTGCAGAGTCCTGCTCACTTTTCTCATCTGATGCACTGTCACCTTTGATCTTTTTAAAATATTCACGGATGTTCTTCTCATATCCATTTTCACTCGGAATATAAAATTTCCTGTCTGTCAGTCCATCCGGCAAATATTGTTGATTTACATAATGATTAGGATAATCATGTGCATATTTATATCCAACACCATGTCCCAGTTTTCCGGAAGACTTGTAATGTGCATCCTGTAAATGAACCGGAATCGGTGCTGTCTTCGTATTCTTCACTACTTCCATTGCATCAAAAATCGCATTTACCGCTGAATTACTCTTTGGCGCGCTTGCCACATAAGTTGCTGCCTGCGACAAAATAATCTGTGCCTCCGGCATACCGATCCGCTCAATTGCCTGTGCTGCGGAAGTTGCCACAACTAATGCCATAGGATCTGCATTGCTCACATCCTCTGCTGCGCAGATCATAATTCGTCTCGCAATAAACTTAATATCTTCCCCTGCATAAAGCATTCTGGCAAGATAGTAAACTGCTGCATCCGGATCAGAGCCACGCATACTTTTGATAAAAGCAGAGATCGTATCATAATGATTATCACCGGTTTTATCATAACGAACCACTCGTTTCTGGATACATTCACTTGCGACCTCAAGCGTGATATGAATTTTTCCATCCTGACTCCGTTCAGTCGTCAGAATACCTAATTCTATCGCAGTGAGCGCTGCCCTGGCATCTCCATTTGCCACATCTGCAAGAAAGTCAAGCGCCTCCTCATCAATGACTGCATTATAGGCTCCCATTCCTTTTTCCTTATCCGAAACTGCCCGAAGGATCAGTGTCTTAATGTCCTCCGTCGACAGATTCTTCAGTTCAAAAATAATGGAACGGGACAAAAGAGCTCCATTCACTTCAAAATAAGGATTTTCTGTCGTTGCACCGATTAGAATGACCGTTCCATCTTCCACAAATGGAAGCAGATAGTCCTGCTGCCCCTTGTTGAAACGATGAATCTCATCGATGAACAGGATCGTCTTTTTTCCATACATGCCCTGATTATTCTTCGCCTGTGCAATGACATCCTCCATATCCTTTTTTCCGGCGGAGGTTGCATTGATCTGCAAAAATTCAGCACTTGTCGTATTGGCAATGACTTTTGCCAGGGTCGTTTTTCCGGTTCCCGGCGGTCCATATAAAATAATGGAACTTAACTTATCAGCTTTTATCGCGCGGTATAGCAGTTTATCTTTTCCGATAATATGCTGCTGCCCCACCATCTCGTCTAACGTGGTCGGACGAAGCCTTGAAGCTAACGGCGACTCCTTTTCCCTGTTCTGTTCTCTCATATAATCAAATAAATCCATACGAAAAACCTGCCTTAGTAATCAATTAAAACTATTTTAACAGATTTTTATCTGTTTTGGTATCACAGATATATTTTTCTTTTGTCCGCGTGCGGCGTACATTTGACCATTTTGAATTATTTCAATTTAAAACTTGCAATATTTCAAATTTCAAATTCAAATTTTTTCTATTTTTTCCAAAAATATGACAGATTTTATTCATGAAAATTCATTGCACTTATTACATTACATGAAACTGTCCTATTTTACAAGTACCTAATGATATTTTTTCCGGTGTTTTCTATCACTCCAGCAAAATATCCTCGACGGTCACAAAAGTATAGCCCTTTTTCTGCAATTCATCAATAATCAGAAACGCTGCATTTACGGATGAATCCGAGGCATCATGCAACAGAATGATATCATTTTCCTGCACTTTATCCATGACACGCTTTGCAATGACACTGGAATTATCTGTCTTCCAGTCGAGCGGATCGACGTCCCACAGCACCTCGATCATTTTTGTCTCATAATCGAGATTGCATTTCCAGCAGCCGTAAGGCGGTCTGATATATTGCGCATGTTCTCCGGTCAGTCCAAAAATAATCTGGTCTGTTTTGTCCACCTGCTCCATCGCCGCCTGATCCGTGAGATTGGAAAGATTCACATGTTCATAGGAATGAACGCCGATGAGATGTCCGTCTGCATGGATTTTCTTCACGATCTCGGGATATTTTTCACACTCCGCACCCAGAAGAAAAAAAGTTGCCTTCACATTCCGCTCTTTCAAGCCTTCCAAGAGTGTCTCCGTATTATCCGGATTTGGTCCGTCATCTGCTGATGTCAAGTAAGGACCAAATTTTTTTGAAGAAATTTTGATTTTGGGGTTGACAAACTAAATTTATTCCTTATGCTAATGTCTTTCCCTCAATAATTACCTATTATTCTACAATCTTCATACATATATGATACAAAATCGTTTCTTTTCCATTTCGATTATGTATGGTGATAATATATCTAATATCAGCATACTCATATTCCCTTTGAATATTTTCATTTACATCGACAAGTGCGTACGGATATTTATAGTTTTTAATATGTTTAACATATTTGTCCCAAAATTCTCCAAACTCTTTTACTTTTACATATGAAACCAGAAAATTAAATGTATTTCCTAATGTATCGTATTTATATATTTTATCAATATGTTCGTCTAAATACGCTGTTACCAATCCATTCAAATTCAAAGCCTCAATAATTGATATTGGTTTTCCCTTGTCATGAATTAAAATATCTATTTCTCCAGACGCTTTACCAGAAGCAGACTTTCCTTGCCGTGTTTGGTCTTTTATCTGATATCCGGCTGTTTCTAAAATATCCCTGATAAAGTCATTCCTCTGATCCTCAGAAACATTAGTAAAAGTAGTATTTTTCTGTAACTTGATACAAGCATTAAACAAATCTCTAAACACCACTTCTTTATCTATATTTTCCTGTACATCACTTATTAACTTTTGATTATTTTCATACCGGTAAACACATATAACACATATTTTTTTACCCGCTAAAGTTTGAACTAAATATTCAACCTTAATTTGTGGAATAACTTGTTGTAAGGCCAATTTCACAAGATGCTCTACATCTATCCTTGTACCAATTCCATTTATGTTATAACTCTTGCCATTTTTACCGACACCAATTATAACATAGCCATGCTTTTCTGTTATTTTAGCCACGTTTTCAATCAAATTTGCAATTATTTGCGGTCTCAATTCGTATTCTCTACAAATCACATCATCATCGTCATTAGATATTCTTTCCAATGCTTCATCTACATCTATCATCTCTATACCTTCTTTAATGGTATTTTATTAATTCCTGTAAGTTTCAACATCTTCCCAAAAGTTATCTTCTCTGGTTCTTTCTTTCCATCTTCAACCCACAACTCCCAATCTTTATTATAATCAAGTACATTTTTCTCAGAATCATAATATATTGCAACATAACTATAATCTGATGGACGTGTTATTAAATATATTTGTTCTTTATTTTTTTCAATAATAAAAATAGTTTTATCAACCTCAATTAAATTTGATATATCATATTCTGATTTCTTCCCTAAAAACTCTATAATATTATTCTTAGCCCGTTCTAATATACGATTTGCAAAATCAAATTTTGAAACATCATGAGATGATGTATGCAAAAAATTTTCTTTAAAAATCTGCATATCTAAAGCCTTTTCATACTGCTCTTCTGAAGCAATACCATATTGAACCAACAATTCTTCCTCATTTTCCTCTTCATCAGAATTAATCACACTGTCCACCTCTTGCATACTGTTAGCCATTTTCAAAAAGGCCTTTTCTAAAATACTTATATCATTAATATGACACCTTTCCAACACAGCATCAATCTGCTCAGCCTTTTTCATATTTTCCGCTATTTCCACATCATTATAGAGCCAATGGATATTTTCACATATTTCATTAAAATATTTTTCTGCCTTTTCTGAATTATCCTTTACCCAATAATAAAGTTTTTTGAATGTATCCATTACATTGCTATCCTGTACCTTGGATGATCCTTGATTTTTTTTCACATAAGATACAACATGTGGCGCAATATCTGCAATACTTTTAGTACGATTATCCGGTAGTGTTAAAAACACATCTCCTAATAAAAGTTCCTCTCTTATATCATATCCTGCGATTGCTGAAATATCTTTTAATATTTCATCCATATCGCCATTATCTAAAAACAATTCTTCCTTTGCTTTAAATTTACCATTTTGATTAGGCAAGATAGTTTTTACTTTTCTATCTAATAAAAAACCATATCCTTCTGCGTTAATATATTCAATAAATCTAGAAATCCATTTTTCTATTGTTTCTTCGTTGAAATTAAATAACCAATTTAAGTTCTCTAAATTCTCATATTTACTAATTTCATCTACTACTTGGATACACAAGTATTTTATTGCTTCTTCAAGCAGTTCTGGAGAAATAGCAGAGACCTCTAAATCATCTGGTAATCTGTTAGGAAATATAACATCTGAAAATTCTGAAAGTTTCGTCTGCTTTCTTTCTAAGTCACTTACTTCATCATCATTTGTATACAATACAGCTATTTGACTATATACATTATCTTTTTGTTCAGGATAGCTCGATAATCCATTTTTAATACTTGCAAAGATATCTTGTAATGAGCATTGGGGAATACTCATCCAGTCTAATACCATAATCTCCTTATCTAAAAGTCCATTTCTGCAATTACTTTGTACCAAATTCAAAATATCTTTATATATTTCATCAATATCTACGTCAACTGACAGTTTGTCCAACGTACAAAAAACACCATTCTGATTGGGGAAAATACTAATTTTGTTATTCTTTATATAATCTACTGCACCTTTTGTTTTAGAAATCAAAGCATACAACCGATTGAGCCAAACTTTCCCTTCGATACATAATTTTTCTTCTAACACATCTATTTTTCCCAATTCTTGTACATCCTGCACTAAGTTCTGTAGTGAAAATCTATTACACCCATTCCATAATGAAAAATACCACTGATTAATTTCTGAATAATTTGTCATCATATTAGGCATTAAATCTGAAGCTAATTCCCAAATTTCTTCACGCACCTCTGCATCAGTATCATGAACAATCCAAATATTCGTTTCATCCCGCTCATCCAACAGAGCTACTCTATTCCCCATTTTATTATCAACAATTGGGATTTTACATATTATATTCTTACATTCATTTATAATATATTTCCCTACCCATTCTGTACTCAGCCATATTTTTTCTCTTTGTGTTCTAATTTTTACAAAATTATATATTTTTTCCCATCCCCTCCGTGATACATATTCCAAAAACTGTCCATATAATTGCACTGCTTCCATCATAAGATTTTTATTTTCTTTAGTCTCAATCTCATCTACATCTTTTAAGAAAATTCCATTTCTTGGCTCAGTCGGATTAAATTGGGAACTATTAACCACCGCCGGAAAAACAAAATCTTCTGTTCCAATCAAAGGAAAATCACAAAAAATTCTTGGCAATTGATTTGTAAATTCTTTTACAGCAACATGATTCCCATGCTTTTCCACTTCAGCAGCTATCGCTACATTTGCGCCTTGAATAGCAGCAATATATGTACCACTCTCTTCTTCATTCTCCCTTACAACGATTTCTTGTACTTTTATGTCCTTATTTTGTGTCAAACAAAGTTTTCCTCTTGTAAATTTCCATGCATATTCCTCTACAGAAACAGATCGAATCTCCGGAACAAACATAAAAACATATGGCAGTGCATCATAGAGATTGTCTAATCCCTCTTTTGCAACACCAAGTCCATTCTCATTTATTCTATATGTAAACGATGTATTAAATAAATCTTCATTGAAATCGAAAATCATTTCCCCATTATCAATACTATTCTGTAGCTGTTCAAAACTCTTTTTATTCCCTCCGATAATTCCTTCCCGCGTCTTTTCGGAACGGTTGATATCTAATTCAAATCTTTTGAATTGACTATTTTCGTCTTGTAAAACACCTGATATCGTCACTATTTCTGACAACAAATGTGTAGTCAAAAATCCTGTACCAAATTTTCCCGTGCTCTTTTTAGTTTCCTCTTTTTCGTCTCTATCTTTTGTCGATACCTGCTCTATCAAAAAAACAATATTCCGCATTGAAAATGGTTTCCCATTATGTGCAAATTGGAGTATTCTCTGTTGCTCATTAAAGCTAATCTTTACATCCACACTTCCACTACTATTAGCCACATCTTTTGCATTCTGAATAAGTTCCCAAACCCATCTGCAGCGACTTTTTTCATCTGAGCTTTGTTGTAATTCTTTCAATGAATCAATTATCTTGTTAGCTACATTAGCATCATGTGCTTGTGCACGTACCTTCTCTATATCATTTGCCATCATCTTGATACCTCTCTAAAAAACCTTCTCCTCATTCAAGTAAAGAACACAATCTTACGATAACAGAACTATTATATCAAACACGTTTCCAAAAATTAATAACTTCATCTTTCTACTCTAACTCAACCAATTCCTTACCTTCCCTTTGAAACTCATCCTTAATAATTTCCCGATAAGTAAGCTGACCACATTTTTTCATTCCATATAATATTCGTCTGAATATATCCTTCTTTTCTACTTTCTTCAAAGCATCATTTCTATCAATTTTTGATTCCATAAAATACTTACAAATTTTTTCTGCGTTTTCTGTAAAAAGATGCTCCCCACTACCATATTCTCGAAATACTAATAATAGTGCAATCGTATCATCTGAAATTTTTTTCGACAATTCTAATCTCTTTCTTGCCTTCTCTTGGATAACATTTAGCAATACTTTCCCTGATTGCGCTCGTACTTTTGTTTTATCATATAACTCAGGACTATTCATCTCCATGACAAGTCTAACATATTCTCGTAATTCGTCTTCCGGAATATCTCCTAGTTTTTGTTCCATATCAATATACGTGCAAAACTCTCTATGATTTTGAATAATATTTAATGCTTCTGAAAATTCCTTTGATCCTATTCCATATTCTAATTTTATTTTTGTCCTACATTCATCAAAAGCGTTATTTCTCCACTGCTTTCTCGGTAGTAGTTTTACAGCGATATTCCTAATATCCTCCCTAGACAAATTTTTCGTAAATGTACCAACTGCATATTCTTGACAGAGATACATCATTTCAAAAATCAATTTATCAAAAAGTACCATCATCTCGTTATATTTTCTTTTTAATACATCATAGCTTATAGAACTTATTCCTAATTTTATTAAATGCGGATTTCCATTATAATCTGTTTCATACTTAAAAACATCACCTTTTGTATCGAAAAAATAATCTTGTAGATATGGACTGATTTGGTCATAGTATACTACTATTCTCTTGTCAACAGAATAATATGCTTTTACTATATCATCCAAGGTCTTTATATCATGCGTATACACCTTGCTTTTATCTGCATCAGTAAATTCAAAGTTCTTTACATCATATATATAAATAATCTTCTCAATAATTATTTTTAAACTCAATTCAATACTATGTCTTGCATTGTAAACGACGGGATATATAAGAGTGTCTTCATATCCTCCACTTTCTACTGCATTTATCATTATATTTACAGATGACTTAAATCCTTCTCTAATATCAAAGTTATCTGTTCCACCATTCTCTCCCACACAAGCAACATACATATCTGTGTCATGAAATTCAAAGGGATTACGTTTTTCCATAATATACAAGCTCCTTTAAGCATATCCCACTGCCATCACATCGTTTTCTCCGCAATTCACATTTCAAACACCAACTTATTATAATTGCCTTCTTCCGCTAATGCTCGGACTTTATTCCATATTACAGTAGATATATCCATTTCCCTCGTTAACGCTACTGCTAATTCCTGTACTGTCATTAACACTATCTTAACTTCTCTACCATTACAAAACGTTTCAACTGCATCACTGCTATAACCAGCAAAACTGATAAATAAACCTCTTGTAAATCCCGATTTTGAGGATACTTTTTCGTTAAAAACTACCAAATCACTTTTTTCAGTTGGCTTGTTCGTCCATTTTGCCTCTAATAAATATATATCATTCCTTAAAACAAAACTGCCATCTATCTGTTCTCCCTTGATTCTAAAACTTTCTCTCGGCTCTAACGCACAATCCTTAAATAACCTATTTAAATACCTCTCGAATTGATATCCTCTTGCTTGTGGATTATCATGATAATCCGCCAAATCTTTCAGTTCATTAAGATACTTTTTAAAATCAAATTCGATTTTCTGAGATTCAGGTACAGTATCAACTGTTTTCGCTGAAACTTTCTTTCCAATCAACCGATATCCTATCTCTGTGCATTTCTGAAAAATTTCTTTTTTCTCACCTGTCACAAGTTCTCTTGCCTGCATATATTGCATTAATCCAAGCAACAATTTACCAACTGTAACATTATCACAATCATCCATAATTGCTCTTAATATTTTTGCTTTAGATAAATTATGATACTTTTTATAAACGTCTATGTTAATGGTATCAGCAACAAACCTTTGATATGTATAGTTTGTAAAGTCTAATACATAGCCCCTCTCCATGTCAAACAGTCTCTCAAAGTAATCTTTCTCGATATATGTCATCTGCGCCATAGATTAATACCTCCATCGTCAAGAAAATATAAATATATTATACAATATTTTCCTACTATTGACATCTAAAATATTAACTATGGCATTTTTAGATGAAAAAAGAAGAAGCCCTTTTGTCACTTTAGACTTCTTCTTTTTAATCTTACAATAGTTCTTCAAATTCCTCCCGATACTTCCAGACAATCTCTATCCGCTTATCTTCATATACTATGACTTTCTCCACCATCTCCCTCATAAACTCTTCTGTCAATGTTTCGCTCGTTCCATACCTTTTCACAAGATCTGCAACACATCGATAGTTTTTTTCCCTTTTCTCCTGCATATCAATCTGTTCAGAGACTTTCTCTATTTCTCTCCGTACTACTTCCTCCTGCCTGCTTAACTGTTCCTTTTCTTTTAAGAATACATCCTGCTTTACCATACCAGAACGGAACCGTTCGTACAGCTTGATTTTTTCAGCAGGAAAACGCTCTAAGCTTTGTTTTAGTCTATTTTCCTGCTGTTTCGACTTCTCCTGCTGTTTTTCAAAGAGCTCGGAAACAGGGATTATCGCAAACAATCTACAATGTTCCTGCCAGATAGTCCATATCGTCTGCTCAATCTGTTCTTTTTCCATACGAATCTCATTGCACTTTGCATTATCCAGCAAATTTCTGCGCTTACATAGATAATAGGGGCTTTTGGTTTTCCTCAGTTCTAACCTATTCCCACAGCATCCACAAAAGACAATCCCTCGGCGGACAGCAGAACGGTCATACTCTGCTACTTTTCCTTTTCTGATATTGTCATTTGCCTTCTTGAAAATTTCCCGGCTGACAATCGCCTCGTGATGATCCGGTATCACAAGCCATTTTTCTTCCGGCTGTCTTACCTTCTGTTTACAGCCAATTTGGGTACGGACCGCCTTTCGATACACCATATCTCCCTGATATACCCGGTTATGGATAATAGAATGTATCTTGTTACGATTCCATATATCTGCTTTATAATGCCGATTAAGCTGCTCTCCCTTTGCCTGCTTATAAGTCAGCCTGGTCGGCACTCCCTCTGCATTTAGTTCGATTGCCAAAGTTTTTGCGTCTTTTCCACCTGCCAACTCCTGAAAAATACGCCGTATGGTAACTGCTGCACCCTCGTCAACTTCCATGCTTTTACCATCTGATGACTTTTGGTAGCCATACACCATGCAACCTGCGTAATATTCACCCCTTTTCATGCAGGTTGTAACTCCGCTTTTTACCTTTTCAGACAAATCTCTGCTATACATCTCATAAATAAAATTCTTAAAAGCGACATCCATTCCACCCGTCTGTCCGAAAAAATTTTTACTGTCAAACCCATCATTGATACTGATAAAACGAACACCCAAAAACGGGAAAATCTGTTCCAAATAATCTCCAACTTCCAGATAATTTCGTCCAAAACGTGACAAATCCTTTACGATAATGCAATCTATTTCTCCCTGCCTGCATGACCGGAGTAGCTCCTTTATCGCCGGTCTGTCAAAATTAGTGCCGGAATATCCGTCATCCACAAATTCCTTGATTTCTGCTCCCTGAAATTCTTCTCCTTGCTCTATAAAGGTATCTATGAAATTTCTCTGGTTACTGATACTTACACTCTCTGCCTTTTCTTCAGAATTGCATAAATCTAAATCTTCCATGGAAAGCCGGATATATTTTGCAACCATATATTTCTTCATCCTTGCTCCCGTCTGTCCGCTACAGCGGACACTCAAATCAGAGAGATTAAAATTCTCTTTCAATTTGCTCCCTCCTGCTCCATATCAGCTCTCTTTTCCAGTAAACTCCGATATTCATCCTCGAATCGAAATATAATATGAATACGCCCTTTTTCAAATACTTCTATTCGTTCTATTAGGGCATCCACCATATCTTTTGTAGCCACCATCTGCCCGAAATACTGTTCTGCGGCGTGAGATAGTTCCAGATCCTCTCCATAAGTCTCCTGCATTTTATTCAAAAGCAGTTCTTTCTCTTTACGAGCCACCTCAAGTTCTGCAAGTGCAGCTTGATATTTATTTTTCAACATGAAATATTCCTGAACCGTAAGTAATTTATCTTTATAGTCAAGATAGGTGCTGCTTAATTTATGCTGATACTGTGCCTCTTTTTGTCTTAAGTCTCTTGTCTCACTTTCAAGCGCCATTCGCCTCTTTCCGATTTCAGCACTTCCATTTCTTGACCGAATTTCTTCTCTGCCTTCTAAGAATATTTTCAGATGTATCTGAATCGCTTCTAATACTGCTTTTTCCAGTTTTCTTGCACTGATATGCTTTTTAACGCATCCCATTGCTCCATTTTCTCTGTAATTGGGGCAATAGTAGCTCATAGAATTGTAATTACCAACAGTACCTCCCATCGTGATGCCACAATCCCCACAAAATATTTTGCCTTTAAACAAATTGTCACGTTTCGGATTTTCTTTTGCTTTTTCCAGATTATCTTTATGCTCCTGCGCTTTCTTTTCATTAACTGCTTGTACTGCATCAAACAGTTCTCTGGATACAATAGGCTCATGGGTTCCCTGAACAACAATCCATTCCGACCTCGGTACATGATGCCTCTTTTCTCCCTTGTGCATGGCAGAATGCGTCTTGCCTCTTACCATATTTCCCAGATACACTTCATCACGAAGCATATCCTCTATGGCATAAGTTTTCCATAGTACATCCTTCATCTTCTCATTCTTAACAATCCCTTTTTCATAGCGGTATGCACTGGGTGACTTTATTGCCTTTTCATTCAAAATCTTTACAATACTGCAATATCCATATTCCGCCAAGCGCAATTCAAAGATATAGCGCACCACCTTTGCGGCTTCCTCGTCCACTTCATATTTACCCTTAACAGTTTTCGATTTCTGATAACCGTATGGAGCAACTCCACCGCCATATCTTCCTTCTCTTTTCTGAATTTCTATGGCAGAGCCTACTTTTCTGGAAATGTCCTTTGCATACACCTCATTGATAATATTTTTCAGCGGAATTTCTATCCCATTCGCTACTCCCCTGCCATCTTCAGAAGAAATTACGGCAAAAGTATCAAAGTGGTCTGTAACAGAAATGAACCGAATGTTTAAGAAAGGGAATATTTTTTCCAAATAATTTCCTGCTTCTAAGTAACTACGTCCAAAACGAGAAAGATCTTTTACGATAATGCAGTTAATCTTACCTCGTTTCGCATCTTCCATCATTCTCTGAAAAGCAGGGCGTTCAAAATTTGTTCCACTAAATCCATTGTCGATATAAATATCAACCACTTTCATATCCGGCTTGTCTTTTACAAAATCTTCCAAAAGCGCCTTTTGATTTTCCACTGTATTTTGATTATTTTTTCCACTATCTTCTTTAGACAACCGAATGTAAAGTGCAACGGAAAAATCATGTGTTTTAACTTTTGGGGTCTGTTCCGATAATTTGTTCTCACTCATCTTATCTCTCGGAACCGGATGATTTCTGACTTTTCGTGCCATCAAATCACCTCCCGAACAGCCGTTTCCTGCTTGATTTCACCTACCAGTCCAGCTAATTGCTCGATTTCATCCTGATAGCGAAAGATAATCTCTATCCGACGATCTTCATACACATATATCTGACTGATAAACCGAACGAATAAGGAACGCTTTAACTCTATATCTTTGCTTATCAAAAATTTCTCCATGAAACTTTCTTTTTCATATCTGCCATCTAATAGCATTCTTTTTTTCTTGCTCAATTCCGTAGCAGCCTTCTTAGTATCTTCTATTCTGTTATCTAATTCCTTCTTAAACAGCAGATACTCGCCCTGAGTAATTAGTTCATTTTTATAGTCCTCATAACATTCCAATTTTAAGCGATTATACTTTTCAATATCTCCCTTTATTTTTTCGGATTGCAGTACCATCATTTTTATCTTGTCTGAATTACAAGATGTTTTCCGTATGTACAGGATACTCTCCTGTAAATCAGCCAAATGCTTCAAATGAAGCTGCAATGTTTTTGTTACGGCAAGATTTAAGGCATTTTCACTGATTCTATGACTGCTACATGTATCTTTGTTCTTCTTATTTCCAGAGCAGACATAATATACATATTCAAAGGAACCGCTATATGCCTTCTTTCTTACCATACTGCATCCACAATCCGCACAAACCAGATAACCGGAATATATGGAGACCGCTCTTTTTCCTGCTGTTACCCTTGTATCTTTCTGTATAATATCTGAAATAATTTCAAAATCAGCTCTGCTTATGATTGCCTCATGTGCATTTTCAATCCGGATCCATTCTTCCCGTGGCTTCTTTTCCCGCACTTTGACTTTATAATTAGGGGTACTCTCCTTTCCCTGTATCAGAGTTCCCACATAGATCTCATTTGTCAAAACACGCATAACTGCCATTGCGGTCCACTTCGCCTTACTGTGTGTCTGGAACACCGTCTTATACCCGCTCCCCTGCTCTTTCTTGTATTCTGCCGGAGAAAGAATCCCTAGACTATTCAATTCATCCGCAATCGCCTGCTGGCTCATTCCGTCCATCTTCATACCAAATATCTCTTTTACAATTTCTGCTGCATAAGGATCAACAATCAGTTTATTTTTATCTTTCCCTCGCATATATCCGTAGACCGCAAAGGCACCAATAAATTCTCCACGTTTCCTCTTTACTTCTAAATGGCTTCTGATTTTAATTGAAATATCCCTGCAATACGCATCATTGATTAAATTCTTAAAAGGAATAATGATATTATTGGATGCCGATGTATCATCAGCACTGTCAAAATTATCATTAATTGCGATAAAACGTACACCCAGTAAAGGAAAAAGTCTCTCAATATACTTTCCAACTTCGATATAGTTTCTTCCTAGTCGTGACAGGTCTTTTACAATGACGCAATCTATCTTCTTGTTTTTGATATCCTGCAGCATTCTTTGAAAATCAGGCCTGTCAAAATTCACGCCACTATAACCATCATCAACATAGAAATCGACAATCTTAATCTCCGGTTTGCTTTGTAAATAATCTTCAATATATTCTTTTTGATTTTCAATACTGTTGCTTTGCAGAGTTTCACTTCCGGCAACATCCCCATCCTCTTTGGATAAACGCAGATAACCTCCGCATAGATATGTTTTAGATAAATTGTTTGATAGCATAAAAAACACTCCTTATTCATATTAGCCAGAACAATCTGCTATAAAAATAAGAAGTGGTTTCTATTCATTTAGTCCTATGCATATATTAGCACAGAACTTTCCTTTTTTCCAGACCTTTATAGCAATTTTCATTCTATATTCCATCTGCCAACTCCCGTAATCTTTGTTTCAGGCTGACTCCTTCTGTAAAAGAAGATTTTACTATTACATCTCCTACCATAAAGCAATACGGATTTTTAACATTTCTTAAAAAAGTTCTCATCTGCATTTCTTTATCCACATCGTCTGAATCATCTTCCGGGATTCTTGTTACATCTATGAGTCCATCTCGATTAACTGTTCGTATATCAACTGACTTCAGTTTTTCCCATTCTTCCATTTTTTCTCTCCACGAAGTAGCAAGCTGGCTTATCTCACTATATGACAGCCAGCTTGTTCGATATTCCTCTATAATCTTTTCATTTCTTCTATTGCTCTCATACATTCCTCAGCCCTGACAACTGCAATACAGGCTGCTAGAGCCATAAGAAGCAGAGCACCCGTTATAATGCTTACGACGATTCCTATGATTTTCATTCTTCTTCCCACTCCTTATCCATAAAATAACTGTCTGCTTTCTTCCTTATAATAAAGTCTGCCACATCCATGAGCCTGTCCGTGACCGGCATGGTGGGCAGGGTATTCAGAATTTCTGCCCGGTATCTGCCACGCAGGGATGCCCTGCTGTCTAAGATGGAAAATACCGCGGTGTCCTTTTCCCGGCGGATACCGCGCCCGAACCACTGCCTTAGTTTAATCAGCATTTCCGGGATAATGATGTCCCTGCGGTATAAATCAAAGTCCTCATACTGGTTTCTCTGGTATTCCATGACCGGATCCGGCACGGGAAACGGCAGTTTTACCACGATCAGACTGGAAAGGATATCCCCTGCAAGGTCAATTCCCTCTCCGGCGCTGTCACTGGCAAACAGCACTCCGTTTCCGCTTCTTCTAAAGCTACTTATTACATCCAGTCTGCCTCTGCCCATGAGAAACAGCGGATAATCAGAAAGCTGCTCCTTCAGACTATAAAACACCCTTTCCATGAGCCAATAGGATGTAAAAAGGATCAGGGTATGCCCATGAGTGGCAGACACTATCTGCACTATTTCCTCCATGATCGCCTGTATGTATCTGTCATCCCGGATATTCGGAAACGGCATACGCTCTGGTATATAGAGCAGACCGTTACTCTGAAAATCAAAGGGTGAGGGCTTGCTGGTTTCCATGATTCTTGATAAAGCTGCAAAGGAAAGCCCTGTCATTCTCTTGAAGTGACTGAAATCACCCCGGACTGACATTGTGCCGGACGTAATAATAACCGGTATCGGTCTGCTCCAGATGTCACGGAATAAAACCTGTTCCAGTTCCATTGGAACCGCACACAGGGCAAGCCTGCCGTTCTCCCTCTTTTCCATCCAGCAGATTGAATTTCCGCTGTTTAGAAATACGGTCAGCTTGTCCGTCAGCTCCTGACAACGCTTTTTCAGGCCCTGCATCCGCATTTTTTGTCCGCTGTTTTCCTGATAGGATAAGGGAAGCTGCTCTAAAGCCTTTGCCATGTGCCTTATGTAAATTTTTTCCATGGAACCTATCACTATTTCAATCCTGCTTCCCTCTCTGGTGTGGTTTCCTGCTAAATCACCCGCCAGTCTGTCAAATATCTGTCTGTTATATTCCGCAAGCTGACTCCGCAATACAGTAAGTTCATCCATGCCTGTGGTTCTTCTGTTCACCTCACTCAAACCCACGATAAATTCCGCATCCTGCTCGTCCCAGACTGTGCTGTACATCTGTCTTGCGGCATCTATCAGCTTGTGGGACTCATCAAACACCATTGCCCCATATCCCGGAAAAAGAGGTTTTCTGCCCTGCTTCTGTCCAATCAGATCGGCAAGGATATAATTATGGTTCGTAATCTGAAAATCAAAATTATCCGTCATGTACTTTTTCTTAAAATTCATAAATCTACATAAAAGCGAATAAGGACATGACTTATTGCAGCGAAACACGTTGATTCTGCCTTTTACATAGGGTGTCAGCACGGCATCATCCAAATCAATCCTGTCAAATTCCTGCTCCCCAAGCCTTGCCAGTTCCAGTATCAGATTGGCATCCACTTCTCTCTGCAAATTTTTTATGGATGTCTCATATATCTTCAATCTGGAGTCACAGACATAATGCCGTTTTCCTTTCCGCACCACAAAAGATAATGGTTTGTCAATTACATGGTGTTCTAAAAGAATCCCGGATATCTGCGGTATGTATTCCTCTGTCAATGCTTTCTGCAGGGCTATGGTGGATGTTGATATGACTGCCGGAATCTTCTTATCTGAATAAATGTTATGTACCGTCAGTGCAAGGATATATGCGTGAGTTTTTCCTGTCCCCACTTCCGCCTCACATAAAGCCAGTTTGTTTTCCTGCAATGCCCGGAGCATTTCAAGAGAAAGTTCTTTCTGTTTTACCCTCAGATTCATTCCATGTTTCGGTAAAATCTCATCAAATAAATAAATTAATAATTCTTCTGCACTCTTTGCCATCGTTACGCCTCCTAAAATTTCTTAGTGCCATAAAGCAGCACAGGAATAGGCTGGAAGGTATCGGTTTGGCTTTTTACTAACAAAAATGAGCTTCCATCCAGCCCATGATTTCTACTGCTTTATAAAAAGGTGCATCAGCCATCCTGCCGGTAAGCAGGCATCATAAAAGCCGCCCACATTCTTTCTCAAACGTGGGTGTGCATTTTCCCGTCACTTATGCGGGCCACTGGCGTGGAAGTATCATTATCTCCGACCGGTATCATCGCATCCTGCCCCACCACGGGCAGTAAAGCCACAGGTAGTTCCCGCTCAGGATAGTGCGGTTCTTTTCACACTGATCCGTCATGGCGTACCCTGACTTGTGCTTTCCGGCTCTCCGGCCGGTCGGATGTGTGCCTGATGCACAGATATGAAGTTGTCAAAGTGCAGTAAAAGGGGAATATTTTGAACAAAAGAAAACCCCTTCACCTAATTCGCCGCTAGGTAAAGGGGTCTGCCGAAAAAAATTTATTTTTTACAATAATTTTCTCAGTTTCTCTAAAATCTTATATTTTCTTGACTGTAAGGTTGTTCTGGCTATTCCTAATTTCTTCGCCAGTTCCACCTCACTGATTTCCTGATAGAACAGAGCATGAATGATAGCTGTCTCCTCGTCTGTAAGTGTATGTAAGGCTTCGTTCAGTTTCTCCAGCATGACCGCCCGAACTGCCACATCCTCTACATCCTCTGCTTCCTCTGCAAACTGCTTCTCTGCTTCCAAAAGCCGCTCGTAGGAATCTTCTCTGCTGGGAACGACAATTACCTCTCCGGTTTCCTTATCCACCTTTGTATGTTCCTGCTTCAAATCATGGGTAAAGTATTTCTCCTTACGCTGCCCTTTGTAATAAGCCTCATAAAGCTCCTTACTGACCTCAAGGGTTTGTCCGTTCAATCCGATATAATATTTTTCTCTTTCTGCCATCTGTGGCTGTCTCCTTTCCGATTTTTGAATACTCAAAATCGGAAAGGGTGGTGCCCGGATATGGCAGGCGAACTTCTTATACTTCAAGAATTTTGCACATAAAAAAAACCGGACAGTAAAAAAACCGTCCGGCTATCGTATTTCTATCAGTAAAAAAACCGTTCATGCTTTCTCCTTTCAGCCTGAACGGTTTTCAATATCAATTTTTAATTTATGTTCCTTCTATCGCTTGTGTTTTTTCCAGTAACTTTGAAACTGCTACTAAAATATTCGTACAGGCTAATAAAAACAATTTTGAAGAAGAACCTACTGTTGTAAATACAATACCTATAATCAGAATTATTAAAATAATCATGCAAATCTTAGGATAAAAGTGTCGTCCCTCTGCATCCTTCAGCTTTTCTCTTTTTGCCTCAAGAAATATCATGATTATGGAGATACTTAAAATAAACCATGAAATATAATAATAAGGTTCAAAGGAACTTAATCCTAATACAGCGACTAATGTTACACAAGAACATATGTAACAGGCTCTATAGCTTTTCATATGAAAGCCACCCAAATAAGACCTTAACGGAATAAATATTGCAAAGAAAAGAATTCCTTCAGCAATCTTTCCCCAAATACAGCATATGACAATACTTGTGATAAATGAAAGACCTATTTCCAATGTCATCTGCATTCCATATTGGTATATATTGTACATTGATTCTTCTATATACTGTTTTTCCAGTAAAAGGTCTGCTATTCTAATTGATAACTTTTCCATTTTATACCTCGAAATTTAGCAAACTATAATTAATCTATAATAGCTTTTATACTTTATCTGAACCATGTAGAAATTAGGAGTCTGTATGTAAGTTTTCCGGCGGATACAGCAGTACTGTT